>Ga0315553_10000776_pt1 | contig 27458 bp, 25 predicted proteins | sample SalMarSW160140MG_FD_203099 | JGI IMG/M metagenome (GOLD analysis project Ga0315553, IMG submission 203099) | Salt marsh sediment microbial communities from the Plum Island Ecosystem LTER, Massachusetts, United States - Salt Marsh Sediment SW1601-40 ... | reverse complement strand
ATAATACTTTTAGTTTTGATGTCCTGTTCTTCTTGCAGCTATCTGCCCAACCTTTCTACCAGGAGGGGCGTTGCGGGATGTGGTCGTAGGTTTATGAGGTGACTGCTTTGCTCCACCGCCATATGGGTGACTTGCGGCATTCATAGTAACTCCTCTCACCACCGGCCATTTTTTTGCTTTAGAGCGGTAGGCGTGGTGTGCGTTTCCTGCTTTCAGGAAAGGTTTATCTACTCTACCTCCACCTGCAACTACTCCTACCGTGCAAAGGCAATTTTCATTAAACCATTTAGTTTTTTTTGATCGAAATAATAATTCAATATTATTTCCAGATTTGTTTCTAACGATAGCAGCAACTCCAGATGCTCTCGCGAATTTGCCTCCATCTTGTGGAGAACCTTCGATGTTGAATACAAGCGTTCCTATTGGCATTTTTTTAACAGGTAGGATATTTCCGACTTTTACTTCTTGCCCGTATCCCGTTTTTGATTGGATAAATTCTTGTCCTTCATATATTCCTTCTGGAGGTAACCATAAACTTTTTTCCCCATCTTCGTACCTAATTTTAGCTATTGGAGCACCTCTACCTGGAGCGTGAACGAATTCAATCACTTTAAATTTTAACAATTTTTCATCTTTCTTGAAGGGACGATATTTTACCTCTCCTACATGTCGATGACTTGGAGATCGCGCCCATAAATGGCCATATCCTTTTCTTTGAGCTAGTATACGCTTACCCATAAAGATCACTTGTATATCGAATTAGTATAAATTAATTAATAAAAGTATAAATTTTTTATTATTTTAGATAGAATTTATTAATTCTCAAGACTAAAATATAGAATTAGATTAGAGTTTATTATTTCTTAAAAGCTCATCAATATTATAGTTAAATGCAATTGGAATTTCTCTTTCTATAAATTCACCTGCAATATTAGTCAATAATAAATTTTTAATTTCTTTTGAATCACTAGTCTGCCCTAGCACCCATCCTAATTTAACATATCCAACTTCAGGTAATAGATTTCTTCCAGGGATGACACCAAAATTTTGAAGTTCTCTTCCTGTAGAATAGACATTCATTCCAACAAAACCATGAATTGTCTGTGTAGTCATGAGAATCGTTATATTTTCTTGTATTGCTCTTTCTATGGAATCATAGATAAAGGTACTCACATGACCAAGACCAGTTCCAGCAAATACTATACCTTTATAACCCTTATCTATATAAAATTCAATTTGTTCATTTTCCATTCCAGGATATGAATAAATAAGAGCTATTTTCCTCTCAAAATTCGTTTTGATTGTAGTTTCAGATCGATTTCGTTTTCTGTAATTATTTTTAAATGTTTTAATCTTCCTGTCCTTCACCATTCCTAACGGTATATCATCGATAGTACGAAAAGTATCTCTTACTGAGGAATGCATTTTTCTTACTAGCGTTCCCCTATGAATTAATCCATAATCGTGTGAAGGAGAACCTAGCATAGTTACTACAACCTCAGCTATATCAGAAGTAGCTACTGTAGCAGCGTTTATCAAGTTTAAAGCAGCATCAGAAGAAGGGCGATCGGAGCTTCTTTGACTCCCTGTTAACACAACTGGAATGGATAAATCTTTTAACATGAAAGATAAAGCGGCGCTAGTAAAGGTCATAGTATCCGTTCCATGACCTATAATTACCCCTTCAAAACCAGAATCTATGGCATGTTTAACTTTTTCTGCTAATTTTTGCCAATATTCAAATTTCATATTTTCTGATAATATCTCGAAAACTACTTCGCAATCAAGATTACAAATTTCTGCTAATTCAGGGACGGAGCTAAATAACTCACTAGGGGTAAAAGAAGGTATCACCGCCCCAGTCGTATAATCTAATCTTGAAGCAACCGTTCCTCCAGTTCCTAATAATTGAAGCTTAGGCAAATTTTTATTATATGGAAATTCTTTTTCCGGAAATTTGTAATTTGCTTCTCGTTTTCCAATTTTTTTTATGCTTTGTATATCAGAGACATTTATTCCAACATTGTAGTTGTTTTCCAATTTTATTTCTATAAAATCAGGAGCAGAGAATTCGCTTCTTGGCATTACTATTCCTTCTAATTGCGTTTTATTTGTAGTGATTTGAATGATATCCCATATATCTATTGCATATTTCTTTAAAACATCTATAGATTTGCCTTTATATCCTTTTAGTTTATCTTCCATTTATTTCATCTCCTTTAATTTATTCGATATCTGTATTTTCAACTCTTTAGATACGATCTCACCATCTATTTTTCCCCGTACTGATTTCATGACTTCTCCCATTAGTGGTCCTATGGATCTCATTCCTCTTTCTTTTATGATTTTTAAGTTGTTATTTACTATTCCCTTTATGATTATTTTTAAATCTTCAAATGAGAGACTTTCAAGGTGAAGATTTTCGATTAATTGTTCAATAGTGAGATTTGGAGAATCTGCTTTTATTCTCATTATTTCCTCGATAGCTTCCTTTCCAATTCTCTCATTTTTCAATTCTAGGAAGATTTTTTCATAATCTTCATTAGATATATTTTCTATTTTTTTACCTTCCCGCTTGATTGCTTTTGCTTTGTTTAGCAATGTATTTAAGACGATTGACGGTTTCGCGGGATAAATTTCAATTAAACGATCAAATAGCGTTAACTTCCCTTTAAATATTAAGTCTTTAATCGAACTTTGTTCAACTTGGTACTTATTAGCATAATCATCAATTATATCCCAAGGATAATTAGGTAAACTATTTTGAATATCCTTGATTTCTTCCGCGGTATTCATTATAGCTTGTGAATCTGTATCCGGGTACAATCTAGCTCCACCATGTAATTCTCTCAAGAATTCCGTGTTTCCATTATCAAGTGCTTTTCTAGTTTCAGGCGGAACGCCTTTAAAAACATATTTGATTCGATTAATGATAATTTCTGTTGCTTTATTAAGTTCTTTAACAGATCCCAGAACTAAAACAAAACAATCGTTATCTTTCGAATTCAATTTATTCTGAACTTTTTTAACATCTTCCTTAGATAAGTTATATTTCTCTAAAATTTCGTCAGAATGAATTATCCCCTTTAAACCTGATATAACTTTGACCTTACTACTTACTTCGGTGCCAAACCTATAATCCTCCATGAGCTCCTTTCCAAAAATACCTTTGAAACCTTTAAAATTAAAACCATAGAGTTTTTTTCCTGATTTTATTCCTGTTGCAATAAACTTAGATTTAGTCTTTCCTATTAGATTAGTTAAGTCTACAGATTCTTGAGGGATGTCATTTTCACTTATTTTTCGTTTCTTTAATTCCTCTCTAATCTCTATTAGATGAAGTTGGCGTGATATTTCGTGATCAATTAATATGGGTATCCAACTCAATTTTTGAACTCCTTTAATTTCAATCCTAGTTCCAGATTTAATGCTTACATTGACATCTTGCCTAATTGAGCCAAGTACTTTTTTAACATTTGTTATCCACAGCAATAATCCTATTCTTTCAGCACATTCTCTACATTCTTCCGGAGTATTTATGTCCGGTTTAGTTGTTACTTCTACTAACGGAATTCCAAGGCGATCTAATCTATAAAAGTTAGTTTTATTCTCAGTTTTTATTTTCCTTGCAGCTTCTTCTTCTAAGCTTAATATATCGATTCTGATTTTTTTATTATTCTTCAATGTTATATAACCATCTGTTCCTAAAATCATCGTACGTTGAAACCCAGAAGGGACGCTTCCATCAAGATAATTTTTCCTACTTACATGCATCTCCTCAATAATATTTGCGTTTAGAAGTAAAGCTATTTCTAATGCAATTTTTCTAGCTTCCTCGTTACAGGAAAACGGGGGAGTATCGTCTAACTCATAAGTACAAATAACATCGTTGTAACCTTCATAGATGATAGTTTTACCCTTTTTATATTCCGTTAGCATAGCTTTATCAAATGTGCCCATTTCTCCCAAAACGGGCCTCATATATCTCAATGTATTAAAATCTGGCACCCTAGTTCCTTGAAGTTTACTTGGGCATCTACAAAACAGTTTAGTTTTTGTATCAAGCTGTTGATGAATTTCTAAGCCACATATTAATCCTAATTTTTCATAATCAAAATCGTACATATTAGATCATTTGAGATTTATATAGTTCTACTATGAACTGTTTAATTCATTTTATAATTTTAATATATTGTATGTAAAATCTAAAATTTAGTTCATTAAGATAGGAAATCAAACTTATTTTTTTTGTCCTTATGTAGCTGATAAAATGCTTATTAAAAAAACCGAATAAAAGCCATTTTAAAACGAAACATAAATCTTTATGCTAACAATTCTTTTCATTTATTTCTTAGTAAATAGAAAAAATTAATCATTTAAGGTTTTTGAGACATAGCATCCATCAAGAGCATAACCAATCCCATAAAACCAGTCCCTCACACCTATACCACTTATTACAGCTAATTTTTTAGAGTCGAAATCTTCATGAGCAATTTTTTCAGCATTTTCCATCAATAATTTACCAAATCCGCGATGTTGGAGTTGGGTTTTGCGAGGTTTTTTATCTTTAGGAACTAGTTCGCCGACAACTTTAACTTCCCTTACTATCATTGTTTTTCCATCATTCAATTCGCGTCTATGAGCATATTCTGAAGGTTTCCTTAATCTCAAGTATGCTACAAGATAATCTTCCTTTTTATTTTCATAGGATAGAAATGTTTCTTGTCCATTAGAAGCTTCATAATCATAACGATATAATTTAATATCTTCAAATATATTTTCATCTATAATTTTTGATTTTTTAGCGATTCCATATTCTCGACATCTTATGCAATTACATTTAGAATTAAGTTCATCTAATCTTTTGTGTACTAATTGTCTTAAATTACTTTTTTTGCATCCTGCTTCAATTAGAAACGCAGGAATATCTCTCATAATTCTCTGTATTCTCACATAAGAAGGAATATTTTGTTTTACATTTGATATTAAATCAATCAATTCATCTAATGAATATGGTGTAAATTCACCTTCTTTCCACCAATCGTATAATTTAGTTCCTTTAATTACTAAACAAGGGTAAATTTTTAACATATCTGGGCGATAATCTGGAGAAGAAAATAGGTACTCAAACATTTTTAAATCTTTAAAGTAGTCAGAACCAGGTAAATTAGGCATCATATGAGCATTAATTTTTAAACCAGCGTCTTTTGCAATCCTTATAGCATTGATACTGTCTTGAGTTGTATGTCCTCTATTCACTTTTTTATACACGTCATCTAATACTGTTTGAATCCCAATTTCAACCCGTGTAGTTCCATAATTAAGCATCATGTCTACATATGGCTCTGTACAATAATCGGGTCGTGTTTCAATAGTCAATCCAATTAATCTTCTTTTTGATTTTTCGGCTCGATTTTTAGCTGCGGTTAACGATATACAACTACCGCCAATTATTCCTTCGTATGCGCCTTTAATAAAATCTTCTTGATAATTAATAGGAGAAGATAAGAATGTACCTCCTTGAATGATTAAGGAAATTTTGTCTACATAATGACCAATGGCCTCTAGATCTCTAATTCGACTTTGTACTTGTTTATATGAATCATAATTGTTATGGATGGAACGCATAGCTGAAGGTTCTCTTCCTGTATAAGATTGAGCTACTTTTTCGTAAGGTTGGGATCCTTCCCCGGGACAATAAACGCAATTTCCGGGACATGGTAAAGGCTTAGTCATAATTGCAATTGTCGATACCCCAGATATTGTTCTTACGATTCTCCTCTTTAAAAGTTCGTTGATAATTAATTTTTCTTTTTCTGAAGCAAAATATAATATAGTAGCGTTCTTTATTACTTTAGAATGTTTATATTTTTTTCCTATATGTCCTTTTAGATTCGTTATTTTCTCCCGAGAGAAGCCCGGGTTCATTATCAAGTAATCAATAATTTCTCTTGAAATCTTTTTGACTGTTTCCGAATCTGTTAACTCATTCATTCTATATGATATATTATGTAAAGAGTGAAAAAAATGCTTTTCTTTTTGATTTCATAAAAAGATTTTTAAATTGAGTTTTTCTTTCCAGAAAAATCTCTCTTATACTTACCAAAATCTTGTATTTCTGCTAAAACTTTCGAAGAAAACACGGGTCCATCGTTACAAACTAATAATCCAAGAGAATCTAAAACGCACAAACCACACAATCCACATCCACACCTCATAATTCTTTCAAGGCTTGCGTACATCTCAACTTTTTTCTCTATGCAAATTTGGAGGATTTTATACATCATTATTTCAGGACCGCAAGTAAAAACAATGCTGTTTTTTGTCTCTTCTAAATTGAAATTTTCGATTATGTTCTCAAATATATCTGTTGCAACTCCCCTTTCACCAAAACTACCATCATCAGTACAGAAGTGAAACTCTAAATCCTCTTGATGGTACTCAAGGAACTCGTTTACAAATAAAATTTCAGTTTGTTCTCTCGCACCTTCAATCAATTTAAATTTGTGACCCAATTTAACGAGTTCAGAGGCTAAAAATCTTAGAGGAACCATTCCAATGCCTCCTCCAATTAAAAATATGTGTTTATTTGTCTTTTGAGGAATTTCAAAAAAATTACCTAATGGTCCTCGAACTCCAATATAATCTCCAACCTTAAGTTCGTGAATAGCATTAGTACACTCTCCGACTTTTTTAACAGTGATTGCCCATTCTCCGTTTTCTTTGTAGGAAGATATTGACATTGGAATTTCATCAACACCTGGTATCCATACCATTACGAATTGTCCAGGTTTAGGAATAGTTGTATCAGTTCTCATAAATACAAGTGTTTTCACCACATCGCACTCGTCTATAATAGTTTTTATTTTCACCGTTTCAATCATGTTTTTAGTCAAAATCGGGGACCTCCTGAGTTTTAAATTCATGTGCTAAGCCTCTTAACTCAGAAATTGAGCTGTATTCGTTCTCTATAAGAAATTTTTTTAACCCGTTAATAATATCAGTAATAATATCTAAACCTTGATGTAAAACCGTTCCAATTTGAACAGCAGAAGCCCCTACTAGGATAAATTCTATAACATCTTGCCAATTTGAAGCTCCTCCACATCCGATTATGGGAATTTCTAAAATTTTATATAAATCATAAACCATTTTTACAGCAATTGGATGTATAGCTTTTCCTGAAAGTCCTCCACTTCCATGTGACAAAATCGGTCTTTTTGTATTAATATCAACCTTCATAGCAGCAACTGTATTAATGGCAACTACAGCATCAGCACCCGCGTTCTGAGTAGCTAAGGCGATCTCTCCTAAGTTAGTCACATTGGGATTTAATTTAACAAATAGTGGTACTTTAAGCTCCGCTTTCATTGATTTAACAATAGAGAAAGTAAGATTTTTATCAATACCTATGCTAGAAACCTCGGCATGAGGACATGAAATATTTATTTCTATAGCATTAGCGCCTGCTTGTTCTGCTTTTAATGCAACCTTTATATAAGATTCGATAGTATCTCCAAACACACTTACAATTAACGGAAACTTAAATTTCTTTATTTCTTTGATTTCTGTTATAAAGTTATCTATTCCCGGATTTCCCAGTCCTACACTATTCAAAAATGTGCCTGGGTAGACTTCAACGATTGAAGGATTTTTATATCCCTTTCTTGGCTTTGGACCTATTGATTTAGTTGTTATAGCACCTAATCCTTCGTCAACTAGCCTTTTCATTGTAGAATAAGAAACTCCTAAAATGCCAGAAGCTAAAATTAAAGGAGAGTTTAATTTTAACTCAGAAATATTTAGTTCAAGCATTACTATTATTATGTAAGAAATTATTATTATTATTATTTGAGAAATTTTAGTACGGTAAGTGTTTAGAATAATGAGATGTTATATTATTGATTCTTTAATAGGAATATATGCTATTGATGATGGAGGAAATTTCCTTAATTATATTGATTTTTTAGATGATATTGAAAAATCTATAAGTTTTTATAAATCGTTAAATAACGATATTCTTTCTGAAGAATATTCAGACATTATGATTGAACTAAATAGTTCTGGTTTTGATGATTTTGTGTTTGATAATAAAAAACTAAAGGAATTAACAAAACAAAAGTTAGGATACAACACTTCCTTTGAAAAATTTTCTTTAGAATTTAGAAATTTTCGCTTTAATCTTAGCGATCAATTAAAAAAAATAGGTATCACTAAAACACGAGACGATATTCTTTTTTTCTTTAAGAATGTTGAAGAACAATTAATTAAAGAAAAAGTTAGTCAGTTTGGGAGTAAGGGAGATGTAGAAATCGTTCAAATCATAGAAACTTTAGATATTCTTAAAAAATCTATAAGTTTATTCTCAAGTCGCATGAGAGAATGGTACGGTTTGCATTTTCCGGAATTAACTGATAAATTGATAGAAGAAAATATCCTTATTGCAAAATTAATTACAATTTTAGGAAAACGAGATAATTTCACTTTTGAAAAGATTGATCAAGAGTTTAATTTTAAAGAATCGAGAATTAATATGTTGCAAAAGTTAGCTTCCCAATCAATGGGAGCAGATATTGATCTTAGTATAATTAAAAAATATGCTAATGAAATTTTATCTTTGGACGATTTTAGACAAGAATTAGAGGATTATTTAGATACATTAATGGAACAAGTTGCTCCAAATCTCTTTGCTTTAGTTGGAGGTTTAATTGGAGCGAAACTAATAGCAAAAGCGGGAAGTTTAAAAAAATTAGCTTTCATGCCGGCTTCGAGGATTCAACTCTTGGGGGCTGAAAAAGCTTTATATAGGTTCCTTAAAACCGGCGAAAAACGCCCAAAACACGGATTAATTTTTCAGTGGAATCAAATCCGAGGAAGTAAGCCCTGGAATAGAGGAAAAATATCTCGAATGATATCTGGAAAAATTGGAATTTCAGCAAAAGTAGATTTTTTTGGAGGAGAATTTGTAGCTGATGTGCTTTCAAAGGAAATAAACGAAAAAATCCAAGAAATTGAGAAGAAATATCCTAAACCTCCACTAAAAAGAAGTGAACCTAAAACTAAAATTAGTACGAGTAAAAAACAAATAAGTAAAAAAAAAAGGAGGTAAAGTTAAATTGAGTAATATTATTATAAGAGCACATCCAAAATATTCTAATGTTTATATTTCGGGAGTACCACATAATCTAAAGCTTTATTCTAAGAACTTAATTCCTGGCATTAAAGTATATGGAGAGAGATTAATGACTTTTAAAGGAGAAGAATACCGAGAATGGGATCCCTTTAGAAGTAAATTAGCTGCAATGATATTGGAAAAGCCATCGTTGGAATTCTTAACGAAAGATTTAAACTGCTTGTATTTGGGTGCATCCTCTGGAACTACAATTTCTCATCTTTCGGACATCGTTTACGATGGAGTTATTTACGGAGTCGAATTTGCTGAGCGTAGCATGCGACAATTGATTCAAAACAGCGATAAAAGAAAAAATATCGTTCCAATATTAGGAGACGCCAATTTTCCAGAAAGTTATGCTAACTCCATTTTTACTCCTATTGATTTAGTCTATCAAGACATCGCTCAACCTAATCAAGCACAAATTGCCATTGAAAATTGCAATTATTATCTAAAAAATAATGGATTTTTAATTCTCGCGATAAAATCTCAATCAATTGACAGCGTACAAAAGTCTGAAAAAATTTATATTCAAGAAAAAAAAATTTTAGAAAAAGCGGGTTACGTTATAATCGATAGCATAAATATTCATAACTATGCTGCGAATCACATTATTTTAACTGTTCAAAAATAATTTAAAATGGAGGAAATTATATTTTATATCGATCTGAATCTTATTTTACAAAATCAGTTATCTTAGTATTAGAAATTTCCTCTCTGAATATATTTTTCGTAGTTTCCCAAGATTTTCTTGCGAACGGTGGAGCTTTTTTCTTTTCTCTAATCCAATCTCTAAGAAATTCTATAGTTCGCGTATCAGATGGATATCCTGATCCGAAATCCCCATAATTCTTTTTCAATTCTTCAATAATGCTATCTCTCATATCTTTTGCAATTATTGAGCTAGCTGAGACGATTGGGTATAAATCATCTGCTTTGTGTTTAGATATTATTTTATTAGGCGAATATTTAAGAAGCGTTTCGATAGATTTCGCAAACCTTACCTCGTTCACATCTGCAGCGTCGATATAAATAATATGGGGCTTTAAGGCTTCAATAATTTCTGCCATCTTAATTTCTTCAAGTCTATTCAATGTAATTCTTTTTTTTTCTCTCGCGTCGATTTCTTGAGCCGAAACGATGATGGTCTTATAATTTTTACATGTATTCTTTATTATTTTAGCTAGCTCAGATCGTTTTTTGGGCTTTAGTTTCTTTGAATCCTTAACTCCGATATCAGAAAGCAATTTTAACTCAGCTTCGAAAAAACACACTCCACAAATTACCATTGGCCCTAAAACGGGACCTCTTCCCGCCTCGTCAATACCACAAATAACTTCGTGGTTAAATTCCTGATTCTTGGACGAGGTCAATAAATTCCTCTTCGTCATCTATTTTTTCTAAATTACTAATTTTAACAATGGGAACTTTAATTTTTCTTAACGAATCTGGTATTTTGATGTCGTTATTTACGATAAAGAGAGAATTTATGTGAAATAATTCGTTGAACATATTTAAACAATTGAGACTAAGTTCGTTAATCTTTTTATCCTCTTCTGAAACGCCCGAAAAAAGAGGATAGACACTTCTTTCCTTATTCTCGCCAGAAACTTTGGAATATAAAGATAATTTAAACGGAATTGGGCTATTTTTGTACCAATAAGAACTAACTCCAATGTCGTCCAAAACTGCTTGAAGGTGGGTTTCAAAAGGATTACGAGCAACATGTTCTCGAGGTTCTTTCCAATCAATTTCAAATTTGAAATTCCATTCAAAAAGATTAATTTTCCTAAAGATTTCGTTATTTTCTAGGATATTTGATAATTTTTTAGCGATTTTTTCAGAAGGACGCATGCTCTCATTTTCGTAAGCACATAGAGTGCGTTTTGTTACACCAAGTAACTCTGATAATTCCTTTCGTGATATTTCCTGCTTTTCTCTAATGACTTTCATAGCGTTCCCGTTCAAAAACATTATACCACCACCTCTTCTCGCCAGAATGTAGGGATACAACCCTTTATTAATTATATTTTCTAAAGTCGCTAATGTAATAAAGGGTAGACCTTCTCTAATATAAATAGTGTTGTCTTCTAATTCATTGTATCGATTTTTAATCCCTATTAATAACGGTTTAGATTTTAACAACATAGACAATGATTTAATATCGTTTACTATTTCAACATTTAAATTATCGATGTTCGTAAAAACTTTCACGCTGAATATAATATCGTTCTTTTTTACGAGTAAATCAAAACAAAATTTGCTTTTTTTATTAGAAAAATTATCTAACATAAATGTTTCAAAATTTGCTTTTTTCAGCAAATTATCAATTTTTTCAAGTATAGCACTATTCATGTAAACCCATATCTAAAAAAGCTAAATAGTTTAATAAAATTTTTTTATTGTGATACAAGATTTTGTTATGATTTTCTTATTAAATAACCTAACGCTTAGATTCCGGTTTGTACTTACGGATTTTTTTATTTACTCGTAAGTTGAAGAAAATTAGAATCTGTAATTATCCCTATGTACTTTTTGTCATCTTTAACTAAAACTGCGGGATAATTTAGCAATAAACTTGATATGTCTTTTACATTCCAATTTTTTTCTACTTCTGGGAAAGGCAATTCTTTGACGTCTGTTACCTTTAAATTCAAAATTACAGGATCATCAGTTATAAATTTCTGAATTTTTTTAGATGTAATACTCCCATAATTATGATTATTCTCTAAAATTGGAATTTGTGATATATTATAGTTTGTCATTAACTCTACGGCTTCTCTCACAGTTGAATGCGGATTTATGAATATAATTTCGGGAGTTAAAATGTCTACGGCCTGTTTTGTGGATCGTTTACGAGCTATTCTTTCATTTTCTAAGAATTCATAAATTAATTTAAACTTGGAGTAGGGGGGATCCATCGTACCATTTTCAATTCTTGATATCGTAGATTGAGAAATGCTTAATTTCTCTCCCAACTCTTTTTGACTAATATTTAAACTCTTTCGCAAATTTTTAATTTGTAAAGATTCTGGCAATAATTCCATTTTAAAATGCGTAAAGTTTGATTATTATAATTTGAGAGCATATTTCATGCAAACCATGCATATTATTATCAATAATTATTAATAAATACCATTAATTTTAAGACACATAATTAAAATAACTATTTATATAAATAACATAGAGTTTATGCAAAATGTTGAAAATTTCACAAGCGAATTTTTTACCGATCGAAAAGAGCGAATTTCCGGAAATATGCGAGCGGAAAGGCGTAGGGCACCCCGATAGCGTGTGTGACGCAGTAGCCGATGCTTGTTCGAGAGCTCTTTGTTTGTACTATCTGGAAAATTTTGATAGGGTTTATCATCACAACGTTGATAAAGCAGCACTCGTTGGAGGAACAGCTAAACCAGAGTTTGGTGGAGGATTAATAATACAACCACAATATTTTTTAATAGTGGGAAGAGCAATAAATCAAATCCTCATTGAATGTGGAACTGAAAGTAAATTAGAATATATACCCGTTGCGACTATTTGTATTGACACACAAAGAAAAATACTCGGTGATATTTTCAGGAATCTTAACCTTAATAGAGATATCCAATTCGATTATGCCGTCCGACCTGGATCTATAGACTTAACTGGAGTTTTTGATGACTCCCACCACTCAGAAGACATACCACTTTCAAACGATACAAGTTTTGGAGTGGGTTATGCTCCCTATTCAGATGTAGAAAAGATCACATTAGAAGCTGAATATCTGATTAACTCAGATAAATTCAAAGAGAAATGTAAAGGTTCGGGAGAAGATATTAAAGTTATGACCGAAAGACTCGGTAATAAAGTAGGAATTACTGTAGCTGCTGCTATGGTTAGCAAATACATCAATGACGCCGATGAATATCTTAATTACACAAATCAAATTAAAGACGCTGTTTTAGATTTGGCGGCTAAAATCATCCCCGAACGCGAAGTCACTTGCCAAGTAAATGTGGGAGATAATATGGAAAAAGGAATTCTTTATCTTACAATAACGGGAACTTCAGCTGAAGCTGGAGATGATGGTGAAGTAGGTAGAGGTAATCGATCGAATGGATTAATTACTCCTTGTAGACCGATGAGTTTGGAAGCGGTTTGTGGAAAAAACCCAATAAACCATGTAGGTAAATTGTATAATGTTCTAGGCACAGAAATGAGTAGAGAGATCTATAAAAGGGGAGAAGGGGATATTTTAGAAGCACACGTAAAATTACTTTCCCAGATTGGACGACCTATTACTGATCCTTGGGTGAATTCGATAGAACTGATCCCTGCTGAAAATGTACACTTTGCGAGCATTGAAAAAATAGCTAAAGAAGTTTCTGAAGAGATGTTAAGCAAAGAGTACTTTATTGATTTACGGAAGCGTTTAATTGAGGGAAAAGTTCAAACCTATTAATTTTGAGTGTCGATTAGTAACTTTTTTTTTTCTTTTTATATTAATTACTGAGAGCTATATATTATGAACAATTACTTTATTTATATATTGAGAGAATTTAACAGTTAAAGATGATAAAGTGACACAAATTTGGGATTAGATAAATGGATAAAACCAGAAGGAACTGTAAAAAAATCTGAGAATAAAGAAGAGGCAAGATCAACAAAAAAAACCAAGACTCAACCAACAGAAGAGAAAGGTGAAGATGAATCAATAAAATTAACGAAATTTGTTCTTATCTGCTCTAAACCAAAATGTAAATACAAAAAGACAATAATGAAAAAAGAATTATCAGAAAAAGATCGCATTTGTCCTCGATGCAGAAACGAAATGAAAGTTCAGTAAATACTAATGAGTTATATCTTTTTCAAGAATTTCGCTATCTGAAAGAATGTTAATATCGAATTGTGCTTCGCAATTTGGGCATCTGTCTTTTTTTCTGCTGTATTTCAAGATTAAGTAAAGTATAAAGCCTAAACCCGCAGTTAAAATGACGGAGAAGCAAAGTATTTCATGGTAGATATGATCAAAATTCTTCCTTCTTAAAACGACATTATGTTCACATGTTGGGCAATAGACTGTTTTTTTTCCCGTTATAATCAACTATTTTTAATTACTTTGTATAATTAAATAGGTAAATTGTCGTTTAATTATTTTATGGTAATTAAGAACGGGGAGAGAAATCACTGAATTAAACAATCTATTGTAGCATATTAAAATATATAAAAAACAGAGTTCCAGAAATAACATTTATCTTAACTTAATATTATTAATGGTGAATTTCATATCATATATAAGTGCTTCTTAATTAATTAAGAAAAGTGAACTCGTAAAAAATGCCGATCTGTTATCATTGTGGAACCGAAAACTCCGAATTATTTAGTTGTTCTAAATGTGGTCAATCCTATTGCTTAATACATAAAGATCCTATTGATCACGAATGCAATATTGTCATAGAGAGCTTGAATTTTACTCTTCAATCGACATCACAACTGACTCCTCAATATACAGCTCCATCACAAACAACTCCGCTATTAACAGAACAAAGTGGTTTAACAGAAATCATCACGCGAGGAACAACCGATGGAACTTATACATGGTATCGTCAAGAGCAAGCAGTACCGGAAAACGCTTTTGATCCTGATTCGGGCATTGATTTTAAAGGAATTTTATTGGCACATAAATCTGAATTACTTCATTTTATAATTGGATGTATTTTAATTTTCTTGATTGGAATAATTTCATTTTATAATCAAATTATCGATTCGGGTTATATATGGGCTCTTTTTATGCTTGCTGGTTTTTATATGACTGCATTTCTTTTCCACGAATTTGGGCATCGTCAAGTAGCAATTCATTTTGGTCTTCAAACAAAATTTCGTTTACTTACATTTGGGATGCTTTTAACGACTTTAAGCCTTGTTATGGGCTTTATTAGTTTAATAAGTTCATCAAGCACATTTCCAATGCTAGCTCTCCCTGGTGCAGTCGTAGTATTAGGATTAGATAAAATAAACAGAAAAACGGGGCTATGTAAAGCAGCAGGACCAGTAGTTAATTTGACTTATGGTTCGATTTTATTAATTATATCCTTACTTATACCTAATACGCTCTATCCTTTGAATTTTTTCATTGGTTATGCATCCTACTTCAATTTCATGCTTGGAGCTTTTAATATGATTCCTATTGGGATATTAGATGGACAAAATATATGGAAATGGAATAAAAAAGTCTATATCGGTTTAGTAAGTTCTTTAGGTCTTATGTTAATATTCTCCCTACTTATTGTTAATTCACCAGTTGGATTATACATCTAATTTTCTTAACTTTGATTAGGAATTAAAGAATCAAGAAGATTTTTATAAGAAAAATTATCAAGGATCGAAATTTAAAAAATATAAGAAAGGAAAAATTATACTTTAAAAGAAGTAGTATAAAATTTTTAAACAATTTGTAACCTATAAAGAATATTTCATGACATTTTGCGAATATTGTGGGGAAAAAATAAACTTCTTACCATTTAAATGCAAGTATTGCGGAGGAGCTTATTGTAAAGTACATCGTTTACCTGAGAATCACCAATGCAGTTTTGAATCAAAACATATTCCTATCATAACTTCATCTCTTAAAGAATCTAAACTTAAACAAGGTGATTCCAATAAAGGAGCAATAAATGTTAATAAATATATAAGAAGACAAGAAAGGCAGAAGAAAAAATCATTAAAACAAATGCGCAGGTACTCGTCTAGGAAATCGCAATATCAAGGTATTAAAGTGATACTTTTATTAATTATTTCCTTTTCAATAGTAGCGATAATTTTTAGAAGTTTGGGTATAGAAGAGTATGTTTTTTTAAGCTTAAATGCGATAATTTACAAATTCACATTTCATACTTTTATTACATCTCTTTTTTTATATTCAATTAATCCATTCGACTATTTCTTCTTCTTTTCAATAATTCTTATATTTATAATATTTTACTTCGCATATTTAATGGGGAGAATGATTGAATCAACATTTGGAACGAGATTCTTAGTAAAATTATTCTTATTTTCTGGATTTGTCTCTATAATGTTTTATATAATATTGAGACTTGGGTTAATACTTTACTATCCTTTAGACAGTTTATCTAATTTTGATAGTGTTGGATTAGTTTGGGGGGGACTTTTTGGCTTGTTTACTTTTACTATTTTCCCTGCAATGGATCAAAGATTAACAACACTAGTAACAATAATTCCAATCAGGATGAGTGGAAAGAGTTTTTTACTTATCATTATTCTCTTTAGATTAATTCCAGGATTATTCTTAGGGTTAATTAGTACACCTCTATATTTTCTCCACTATCTTCCTGAATTAGGTGGAATATTGGGATCATTTTTGGTATATAAGTATAGAATGTTTATGAGATAAGAATTATATTCTTCATTTTTTTTTTTGGAATTAGTAAAAAATATCAACGATTAAATCTTATTTTTTCTATCTTAAATTAATTAAATCATTAAAATAATATGTCTGAAGATGGATTATCAAAAGTTATTGAATTAAATGAAGATTTAATTGAAAACAACGATAATCTAGCAGCTCGAAATAAAGAAATATTCAAAAAGCATAATATTGTGTCTTTTGATATTGTTGGGGCTATAGGTGCAGGAAAAACTGCTTTATTGGAGTCAATTTCGAAAATTATCTCAAGAAATAAGCGAGTTTTAGTTATTAATGGGGATGTTGTCACGCGTATTGATGCTGATCGCATTGAAAAACATGGTGTTAAAACCGTTCAGATTAACACAGGTAGAGAATGTGCCTTAAATTCATATCACATCTCTAAAGTAATAAAAAACTATGATTTAAATAATTTTGATGTTGTTTTTATAGAAAATGTGGGTAATCTAATATGTCCCTCAGATTTTATTTTAGGAACAAATAAGCGGATTGTAGTAGTCTCAATTACTGAAGGTCCATGGGTAATTCGTAAACATCCTATGCTATTTAAATTCTCTGATATAGCAGTAATAAATAAAATAGATCTAATTGATGTAATAGAGGTAAATCTAGAAGAAATGATTAGAGATGCTATTGAAATAAATCCGAATATAAAAGTGTTTACAACCAGTGCTATTACAGAAGAGAATATACCCGAATTAGTAAAAGAACTATTTTACAATTAAAAATTATAAATTTATGATGTAGAAATTAAATTAAAAATAAAAGCAAATGAATATAATAATAAAGTAAAAAATATTTTTTATTGAAGGTGTTGAAATATCAGTCTAAGGCAATATAATACCGAATTAGGTTTATTGATTGATAAAATAGTTAAAGTTTATCTTGATAATGATAAATTCTTCGTAGGACAACTTAAAGGAGTTTCAGAGGACAGTAATCTCATTCTAACAAATGTTAAAAGTGAAAAAAATAAAGTTTTCCCAAAAATAATGATTAGGAACTCGTATTATCATTATGTTACTGTTGAAGAAGAACCATTTCCTATGCAAGGATTAGCAGACAGAATTGCTACTATTTTTTCCAAAGGGCACGTAAATTATATTGAAGACCAAAACATTATTTCTATTTTAAATGGGAAAATTATCGTAAATGAAGATGGTGTGAGAGGTACCGGCCCTTCTGCTGATCGTGTGAAAAAAATTTACGACCAATTTAAAATCGATTTAGATAAGGAATAAGTAACTCTTTTTTTTTAACTTATACTGTTTCTTTTTTTCTTTTAAAGGCTTCCAATAAGGTTTTTAAATCAATATCGTTAATTATATTTTTTAAAAGCGCTTTTCCTAATGGCGTTATTCTTAGTACATTTTGATCTTCGATTTTCCTCAAATAATCGTTTTTGATTAAAAAGTTAATATCAGTGTTCCAGACTTCTTTAAAAATATCTTTTAGGTCATTTAGGTCTAAATTTTCATCCAATTCTTTGCTAAGCGCAAGGATTAGAGCTAGAGTTCCGTATTGTGATGGAGTAACTCTATCATCTTTTCCTTCAGAAGTTAAAATGTAATAATTTTGATCTAAGAACCTCGATTTGATAAATTCAAACCCGACATTTTTTAGATTTGAATAAACAGCGCTTATCACTTGTTCAAAGTTTAAGTTCTTACTTAAAATCAGGAGATCTTCTTCTCTAATCATTTTTTGGGGGCTTGTTAGAACAATTTTAGCGATAATTTTCACTATCTCTTCAAAATTCACAGTTTCCATCTATTTCTCATCATCTCTCATTTACATTTATAATTTTCAAATTTTCTATATCTTTTTTCAACTCTAGGTTCGACATAAGCAATATAATGCTCAAATTAGATAAATTTTCGTCAGATTCAAATAGGGGTAAAATTTTCCTGATGGTCCTGAATATTGAACCACCTTTATTATATATAGGAAGAACGAATAAATTTGAAAAAATAATATTATTTGAATTTAGCAGGATTTTAAGCGAGATAAAAAAACTAATTATAAAAAAAATTTTTTCAGGAGTAGTTAAATTCTCAAAATTTGCTTTAATTTTGTATTTTCTTGTGAAATTCGTTTTTATCAGAAAAGCAGTGTTCATTTGGTTTGTAACGAGGTTAAATTGTACTTGAAGTTGAATCTCTTTTAGAAACTTATTCGTAACATGTTCAATATCCTTAATTTTATTCTCAAAAATACGAAGATGTTCAAAAACTTGTTCGATTTCTTCTTCTTTTACGCTAATTTTTATTTCTTCATCGTTATTTCTTAGGATTGCGTCAATTTCTTTAAACTCCTCAATCATTATAGGTATATTACTTGGAGGGTTTTTCTTTTTTAAATTGTTTGGAAACGACAAATTATCTAATTCAGACTCAACTTTTATTATTTCTTGTTCAATCTCTAAAGATGGCCTAATAGATCGTGAGCGTAACTCTTCAGTCTCTCCAAATTGAATTTCTTTATTTTCCCTAAGTTCTTCTTCATAATTTTTATGAACCTGTCTCAATCTTTCCTCGTCTTCATTGATGATTTTTAAAATTTCTTCATAATCATTTCGGTAAATTTCATAATTTGGTGAAAGCTCTTCGAATTCTGCATGTGATTGTTTTGATCTTAGCCTAATCTTGGTAATTTCATATTGAGTATCTTTTGCTTTTTTTTGAAGGGCTCTAATCTTCTCTGAATTCGTTAAATTTGTATCAATACCTAACCTTAAAAACGAATCATTTTCATTTTCTGTTTTTGATCCTTCTAATTGCCGAGTAATTTTATTAATTTGATCAAAGCAATTTTTTTTAATTTGAGATTGCTCTTGAATTAGGGTTTCATAAGTTGTTAGATCTTTCTTGATTTTGTCAATTTGATTTTTACGCTGAAAATAATCTTCTTTGATATAGGACAATTTCACCTTGTTATTATTTATAGATTCTGTTAAACTTTTCATTAAATCTGCAGTCGCTAAGATATCGCTCGAGGATTTACGAATTTTTGATAATTCTAACTCTCTATATAGGATTTTCTTTTTTGCTGAGAAATATATTGACTTTAAGATGGTATACAAAATTTCTATATTTTTATTAAATCTTAAGTAAATTTCTAGATTATTTTCGACAACCTTACTATAATCAGATAAGAGGTTTAGGATTTTGGTAAAATTAGTCAAGGAATATAAATTATTTGATTCGTTTGAAATTATTTTAATAATTTTTTCTACTGGAATTAAATCTAAATTTTCTTGAATCTGAAGATAATCATCATTAGAATATTCGCGGAATTGATTAAGCTTAAATTTTCCTTGTACTAAAGTATATCTATCTTCGATAAAAATCTTATTATCTCCTATCTTAATCTCAGTCCTATTTTTATTAATGAGGTGAATCACTCCATTTTAATATTTAATCACTTTCAAAATGATCCTTAAAAGTATCATATTCTTCCTTTTTTTTTCTTTTTCTTTCTCTAATTAATTTTATTGGGTCTGCAATGGAATCATCGAGAGTAATGAAATTTTCTTCTGATTTTCTATCTAATTGATTTTTAAACTTCTCGATTTTTTGGGAGATTTCTTCGGTTATTTCAACATTTTTCTCGTTTCCCGTATCGCTAATGTCAGTCAATTTTCCACGCTTCTGTTTTCGCAATTTTCTTTCGAATTCTTGATTTGATAATTTTAAATAACTATCATAAGATTCTGTTTGCTCTTCTTGTTGTTTTTTTAATTCTTCAATTTCTTGTTTTTCTTTGTTTTTTTCCAAGAGTTCTTTCTTTGATTTTAATTCTTCTTTAGTAAGTTTATGTTCACGCAATTGGATGAATTTATTATAAGTTATCTCGGGTGTGATATGAAACTGACTTTTAAAATCTTCGATTATGGAAGACTTTACATTATTGGGTATTTTAGCCAGTTCCTTTTTTAATTTATTCTGTAAAATTATTTTATAGTGTTTTCTCAGATTACCAACAGATTTTAGAAAAAGAGTGTTCTGATTTAAAGCGTCTATTAAATCAAGCCATTGTTTAATGCTAACAGAAGGAATGTAGGTAATTCTTTCAATTAATTTACTAATTGCTTTATTTTCAATTAAGGATAGACCAATCTGTATAAGATAATCATTATTTAAATCAATGGTTTTCAGTCTATCATTAATCGATTGCTTGAATTTATTGATTAAATAGTTTTTTAATGTTAAAAATTTGTTAATGTTGTGTTTTGAGACAATTTTTAAATCCTCATTGATTTGGTTAACTAATTTTGTTAATTGTGCGAAATTTTTTAAAAATAAATCGTTTTCATAATAAGATAAGGCTAACTGTTGTTCAGGTTCTAAATTTTTTACGAGGTTTGATATTTGGTTGATCTTTCCTTGTAAAGCGTTAATAGGAGCAGTTAATTCCTTTATCTTTTCTAGGTTAAATAGTTCTATTTCCATCTTTTTACGTATATTTCTTTTTTTATTCGTATTATAAAAAAATAGGTTATATCTCTAGAGGACCTTTCATATTGCGTTTTTCCTGCTTAGCTTTGGAAGTTTTTATAAAATTTTGCTTTGAATTGCTTAAAGTATCTTGTCTTTCAACATGTATAGCGGTCCCTCCCACCAATTTTAGAGAATTGTAAAATAAATCGTAAGTTAAACGTTCTGTATTAATAGCTTTTAAGAGTGAAACTTTAGTTCCTCTTTCAATATCTGAGCCTGAAAATCCTATTGTAAGCTCTAACAACCCTGGATTTTTGTTAATTTTATTAATTTCATCCCAAAGTAGCGTATCTCTAAACTCGGAGATTTCTGATCCTAGTTTACTTGTAAGATTACTACGTACCTTTTGAATCTTCTCGTATTCTTCTGTTAAATTTGAGTAAATTGAGTTATCAACGCCAATTTTCGCATTTTTAACTTTTGTTAGGAATGATTCAATTATTTTTTTTCTCAGATGATAATCTGGGAATTCAAAGCTAAAGTGAAACGTGAACCGTCTCCAAATCGCTGAATCTAATTGATTTTGATGATTTGTCGCCCCAAAAATTGCTAAGGGGACTCCCTCATAATTTATTCTATCAATTACTTGTAAAAATGAAATAACGGCTCGTTTGATCTCACCTACTTCATGAATATTAGATCTTTCGGAGCCTATAGCATCTAATTCATCAAAGAATAGGATAAAACTACCTCGTTCCTTTGCTATCTCTGCCGCTAAATCCACAACATTCCTGATTTGTTTTATAGTATCTCCTAGCAAGGGAGAAACTAACCTATCAGTTTCTACTACGCATAATGGAATATCGTAATGTTTTGCAAATCCTCTCGTAAGAGAAGTTTTACCTGTACCTGGAGGGCCATATAAAAGAACAGTCAAACTAGGGTTGAGTTTTGCTCCTTTTAATTGTTTACTAAAATCATAGTATTTCTTTAAAGCTTTAAAAAAATCGTGTAAAATTTCCTTTATATTCTCATTACCTAGAATATCATCAATTGATTCTTGAATGGTGGAAGGAAAATACACTGCTCCATATTTACCTAACCTACTTTTAATGACATCTTCGGTGAAAGTTATCTTTTTATCTCCTTCCTCTTTCGAATTGCTCATTTTTCTCATCTCTTTTTATTCTAATTTAGTTATTTTTTCTTTCTTTATCAAACTTTTCACAAAATTCTGCTATTTCTGAGATAAAATCTTTAAGATTATCGATTTGAGAACCAATGAAGTTAAAGATTTCTTTTCTATATTGCGGAGAATCCCGTATTTTCATTTTATCAATACCTAGATAGTTGGGAAAACAGAGAAGCTTCATAAGATAAGGTAAAATCTTCTCATTTGTTTGTAAATCCTTAAAGATAGGATAGAAAATATTTTGTTCTGACAATTTCCACTTTAAAATACCCATATAAATCAAAAAAGCGAAATTCATTGAAATCCAATTTATTAATTCCTTCGATAAAAAACCTCTTCTCTGGGATGTGAAAGCTAAATAATAGAGAAATAAACTTTCATTGCTTAATTGAGGTATAAATCGTACTTTTCCATCTGATTGTGAATTTTTTCGTAAAAAATTATTTTCTATTAGTAAATCTACTAGGTCCTCTCTTGGAACAAGAAAGATTCCGTCAATTATTCGCATTCCAAATCGTTCAGAAATTTGTTCAATAGCTTCCTCTTCTGCATTTGCTATAGAATCAATATATGGATCGAATACTTCAGATTTTAGTATCATTGGCAGTTCTTGATTTTCTCTTTCAGGGAATTCTCCGAAATTCGGATCCAAATTAAAAAGTGAGGTGATATTATTAATGATATTATAAAGTTTAGGGGAAATTCCAGGAATTTCAAATGAATCAGAGGATTCTAATTTTTCCCGATAATAAGTATGAGGTTGGAGCATATGTCTTTGACAATCGTATAAATCTGAAGAATAACCAAATAATTTACTATATATAATACTTAAATTTCTACCTCTCGGAAGGAGCCGTTCTTCAATGAATTTAACTAAAGCATATAGATATGTGCTTTCTAAATTTGCTTCGTCTGGATTAGTGATGTGTAACAAAACATTCAGAGCCCCGACTGATTCATATAAGAATTCAATAATATAATCTTTAATATCAAGGATAGGTATTTGATTTCTATATTTAACTAAGAAGTCTTTAATAATTTCATATATATTTGACCTGTACATTGCAGAAAATTCTGATAAAGCTCTTACTTTTCTAATATTTCGTTTTTCTTCTTCTTCTCGAATTTTATCTAGAATTTCTGTATCTAAAAGAAGGTCGGCATCTAAATCAATTATTATCCTTCTTGTTTCTCTTAGTATTGGGCGCATATGAGTAAAAAATGTAAGGTATCTCGGTAAGATATCGGTCCACTTCTCCCTTTTTCTCCCCGGCTTAACATGCCTTGTCGTTTTTTTTTTATAACTCATAATTCTCCCTCAATTTATTATTGATATTAACTTTCATCGTAACCCACTAAGATTTCTGTGAAAATATTCGAAATCTCTACGAAAATTGGTATTTCTACTCTTACGAGTTGACCGAGAATCCATTTATTGACATCTTTAATTAAAAAACGTATTTGATTATGGATTTTTTTATTGATATCTGAATCAATTATTTTAGATAACCATAAACCGCCTCCTAATCGGTAAGCAATGATTTTAATTAAAGGTTCGAACAATGGTTCTAAAACTTGTTTCATCATCCAAGATTTAGGAATAATACTCATAGTATCTGCATCATAATTAGGATCGTTAAGGATGGGGCTTGTTTCATCTACTGATAATTTAGGTAAAAAACTTAACAACAGAATTAAGGCAAAAATGGTCGAGATACCATTTAATGTATAAGATCCACCAATCTTATCTAAATCATCCCTATTAATGGCCACATTCGCTAAGAACATACATATGAATACATTTCTATCAAATTCTTCAGAAACGTACGTATATCCTAATTTTTCGTCTAGTATCAAATATTTCTTTTCAAGTATTTGAATAATCTTTTCTGGAAAAGTGTAAAAGGTGAATATTTTTTCTTCGCTTTTTCTAACATCCTTTTCTATAATTAATTCTTTTGATACGAGACCAAATAATTTAACTAACTCTTCAAGTTGACTTTTAATATAGTGTCGAGGTTTATTTGGGTCGCCGAACATTGCATAGAATTGATAATCAATAATATGAAAGTCATTTCTTTTACTAAAAGCTTCAACCATTCTATCAATAACAGGTCCTTGAGTTCCCGTAGCAACAGCCTTAGCTTTTGATGCCACGAATCCGTGTAACAGCTCGTTTATGATAAAATCCTGTTCGTGAGTACGAGAATTAATTATCTTTTGAAATGCTTCAGAAAAATCTTTTGTGTTAGGGAAAAAAGCGTTTTGAATTTTATCGTCTATGGATTTTAAGAAAATTTCACCATTGTTTTTAGGAAAATGAAGCCTTATATTCTTTAACCTTTGTTTTAAAGCTTCCTTTGCACCTGGTATGTTTTCCACATCTCGTTTTTCGAGCTCATCAATAGCTTTTTCTAAACCCCTCTCAAAGTCTTGAAGTAGCTCAAGCCAAGTGCTCTCTTGATTTTTTTCCATTTTGTTCACATTAATGGTGTGTGTGTTTTCAATTTTACCAATTTAACTCTTTGTTAATGCTCTTTAATGCATTGATTAAAGGCGTCACAAGATTTTTTTCATAGATATTAGGAGACGCAATTCCTTTTTGGGCTTTCCAGCCCATTTGGATTCCTTCACCGATTTCTCTCTGTCCGTACTTTAATAAATTGCTTAAGTCTCGCATCCACCAATAAAATCTTAGCCATCGCTTATTAGGATTATCTTTAGCGTGGATAACTACTAATGCCTTCCACTCTCCCATTAACCACTTCACAGTTATACCGCTTACTGGCAAGTAATAATTGATTGGGAAATTAGTTTGAAAGCGTAAATCCAACTCTGAAGACTGTATGTTAAAAATTGGTTGATTATACCCCTCCAATATAACTATCTCACCACAGTGTTGGCATTCGTAATGAGATTTCTTTTTATCCATTTTTTTTTGACATTTTGGGCAAGTTCGATGTTCTATAATCCTGAATTTTATTAGGTCTAAATATTTTTCCTTCTCTTTTGCATCTTTGGTTTTAGGTTCTTGTTTTTCATATTTTCCGCCCCAAGTCCAAATATCGTCAAAATCCTGATTAATTTTTTCTAATGTGATTAGAACATTATTCAATACATCTTTCTCATAGATTTTAAACATGCCAGCATGTTGAAAACTTTTCCACCATGAGAGTCTTATATATTTTTCGTCTTTTAAATAAGCGCTATGACATATTAATGCAGCAAATAAACGAGTTTCGGTTTTGTTTATAATTATACCTTGTTCGCATACTTCGTATTGTTTATTTATACTTGCGTTATTATGAAAATATTCTCCTTCGAGAAATTCTCCTTTATCTACCTTTTTTATATCTTCAGATTCAGCTTTTCCGTCTTTTTGTTTTATAATTTTTCTACATTGAGGACATTGGTAAATTCCAGAAACCAAAGGTTCCATTTCGATGTTACATGCTGAACACTTCAAATTTAATCATCACTTCTTGTAATTAAATACCTTTCATAATCTAAATTTAATAATTTTAATTCTTTCTTCGTTACAACTTGAAGATCTTTATTAATTTCTATTAAATCCTCTCTAAGGTTAAGTAGAACATTTTGAATTTTATTAACTATGTTTTCTTCGTTAAATGAAACTTTTTCAATAAATTCAAGATAGTTAAACTTTTTATCTTTTCCAGAATAAATTTTTTTGGTATCTAATATTTTCTCGTCAAGTTGTTCCATCCTAAACCTAGTGTTCAGTAATGCCATTAATTTAAAATACCAATCGTTGCCAATTTCATTCCTCTCTGTATCTTCATCAAAGTTGAACTTATCAGGAAGTTCAATCTTTTCATCCCTCAAATATTTAAAAATATCTTTCTCACTCTTAATCGCTTCAAATATTTTTTTTAACACGGATTTACTCGTTAATTTTGGTTCAAAAATATCTATATACTCGTTAATTTTTTCTTTCATATCTAAGTATTTCTGGTGAACCCCTTCAATTGTGATCTCAATTTTAATTGCCTGATAAACATTGCCAAATTGATCTAATATATAGTATATATCATCAGATATTGTATAATCGTTTTCTCCCATTTGAGATATAAATCGATGAATAAAGTTACTATTCTGACATTTCACTCCTTTTAATTTAATCAAGGCTAAATTATAATTTCTTCTAGTAAGAAAATTAAATTTTTTATTTATCATTAAGAAAAGAGTATGATCTGGCACTGAAATTTTGTCGTTTTCGATTGTAATTGTTTCTTCTCCTAATCGTATTATAAAATCCCCTTCTTTATGATTAAATTCTCTAATACTGCGAATATTTTTAAATAATCCTAAATCGATAGCTATCTCAATAAAACTTTCTTCCCAAAAGTTAAGTACGTTATTCTTGAATATTTCGTCTAAGATAATAACTCTCTCATAGGACCCTATAATTTTTGAATCCTTTAAATCTTTAAACAAGTCATTTCTGATAATATACAAAAATAAAATTATATATCTCATTTCAAGATCGTCCAGAATCCTTTCTATCAAGCTCTTATCATGTTCTAATGACAAATTCGTATGTTCCATACCTTTAGTCCACTAATATTATTGAATAAATATCATATATTTCAGTTAAAAAGAGTGAGTGATTAAATTAAGCATTCCTAAAAAATTTTTCGATTGATACTAAAATACGGCTTTAATCTATTTTTAAAATACTTAGAACTCTTTTTTCTTTTAAATAAAAATATTTAATGTCGTTATATTGAAAATAAGTTTACTAATCGAAAAATGAATATTAAAGTTGTTAATCCTAATAAGGGGTTCATTAAACCAAAAGACCTATAAACAAATTAAAGGCCAACTTAAGAACTCAAGGAATTAAAATGTTTTTTATGACTACTATAAATTATTGTAACAAAACTTTTTTGGTATGCTTTTCTTATTTAGTATATATATTAATTAGTGTTTGAATAATGGGAAGAAGAAAACGTAAACAACAATCATATAAAAGAGTCAAGAGAGTTCCAAAGATTTTCACATGCCCAAATAATTAAATGGATCACCCATTTAATATGGATTGCGGTGAAAAATCTGTTAAGGTTGAGAATATTCGGAAAAGTGCAATTGCTACAGTGAAGTGTGGTCATTGTAGCTTAACAAAGGAAGTTTTAGTTAATTCTATATCAGAACCTGTTGATGCTTTTGGAGATTTTATCGATATTTATTACGCCGATCAAGAACTTCAGA
>Ga0315553_10000775_pt1 | contig 27470 bp, 27 predicted proteins | sample SalMarSW160140MG_FD_203099 | JGI IMG/M metagenome (GOLD analysis project Ga0315553, IMG submission 203099) | Salt marsh sediment microbial communities from the Plum Island Ecosystem LTER, Massachusetts, United States - Salt Marsh Sediment SW1601-40 ... | reverse complement strand
CGGTGGTGGCTGAGGGCAGGGAAGCCCGCACCGACTACCGTGTTATTAAGTATATCGGCCGCTACACCCTGCTTGAGGTTATGACCGAAACCGGGCGCACCCACCAGATAAGGGTGCACCTGGCGGCTATCGGCTTTCCCGTGGTTGGGGATAAGATCTACGGCGTAAAAGCCCCCTTTTTAACCCGCCAGTTTTTGCACGCCTGCCGTTTGGGCTTTAAGCTGCCCTCCACCGGGGACTATGTGGAGTTCGAGTCGGAGTTGCCCGATGACTTAAAACAGGCGCTTGAAGATATCTCTTAGTTTCCCCACCCCAGGTTTTTCGTCCCACCCAATACCCACCCTACAGAGGTGTAACCTCTCTAAACTTCTCGCCCCACCGCCCTAGAATGTCGCCAGCTTAGATGGTAGAATGAGAGCAAGTAGGTGTTAAGAGCTTCTGAGATACTATGAGAGACTTACTAGAACAAATTAAGCTTGGGTTGAATAATAATCTTTATTACTTGTCACTTTTTGCGGCTCTAGCTATACCTGATATATGTGGTGCGATAGATTCTGATAATGGTGAGGCTAATCCCGATAAATATAAAGATTGGTTCGGTAGATATGTTGGTGATAAGTACGAAGGTTGCTTGACGGCTGAGGATTGCTATCTTTTTCGCTGTTCGTTATTACACCAAGGGAGCACTCAGCATCCTAAGAGTGGTTATTCAAGGATATTATTCGTTGAACCATCCGCTACCACAAATATATTTCATTGCAATATCATGAATGACGCACTAAATATAGATGTGCGTATATTTTGCCATGACATTATTGAGGGTGCGAAAGTCTGGCTTCAGCAACATGAAGAAACCGAGCTTTACAAAAAGAACTACGGCAAATTCATACGCAGGTATCCTAACGGTCTTGCGCCCTATTTTGTCGGGATACCTGTAATCGGTTGATGTCCGTGGTTGATGCAACAGGTGGGAAGGCTCTTAAATAACCAAATCAGCCCTTTGGGTACACAAGTTCAATAAGGAGGCAAAATGTCTGTCCTGGCCATCTTCGGCTTCATACTGGCTATCATTAATCCCGTTATCGGCGGGGTGTTGGTGGGCTATCTGGTCTGGCTGGATGAGCCGGACACCGGCTTCCAAATTCTGATACTCTCGTTTTTCGTGTTCAGCCTCTTCGTCATCGCCTTCATCGTCTGGGCGCAGAGGAAGTTTAAAAAGCTGGAAAGAGAGATAGAGGCGCTTAAGGGAAAGGCTAAATGAAAAAACCAGTCCGAGTCCGCTTTGCCCCCAGCCCCACCGGTTATCCCCACGTGGGCAATATCCGCACGGCTTTATTTAACTGGCTCTTCGCCCGCCGCTACAAGGGCAGCTTTATCGTGCGCATCGAGGACACCGACGTCACCCGCAAGGTGGAGGGGGCGGAGAAGGGGATACTGGATTCGCTGCGCTGGCTGGAGCTGGACTGGGACGAGGGCCCCGATGTGGGCGGCGACTATGGCCCCTACTACCAGTCGCAACGCCTGAAAATGTATAAAGACGCCGCCGAAAAGCTTATCGCCCAGGGGGACGCCTACTATTGCTACTGCTCCCCGGAGCGCCTTGATGCCATGCGCTCAGAACAGGTAAAGCGCAAGCAGCCGCCCGGCTATGACCGCCACTGCCGCGAGCTGACCCCTGAAGAGAGAGCTAAAAAAGAGGCCGAGGGCATCGTGCCCGTGGTGCGCTTTAAGGTGCCATTGGAGGGGCAGACCCCCTTTAGGGATTTAATATACGGCAATGTCGTCTTCGAGAATAATACCCTCGACGACTTCGTCCTGCTAAAATCCGACGGCTATCCCACCTACCACCTGGCTAATGTCGTCGACGACCACGCTATGGAAATAAGCCACGTTATCCGCGCCGAGGAGTGGGTATCGAGCACCCCCCGCCACCTCCTGCTTTACCAGGCGCTCGGCTTCGAGCCGCCGGAGTTCGTGCACCACCCCATGATACTGGGCCCCGACCGCGCCAAGCTGAGCAAGCGGCACGGCTCCGTATCCATACTCGACTACCGCGACCAGGGCTACCTGGCCCAGACCATGTTCAACTTCCTGGCCCTCATCGGCTGGTCGCTGGACGACAAGACCGAGATAATCCCCCGCCAGACGCTGGTCGATAGCTTCTCGCTGGAGAGAATCGGCAAGACGGGCGCCATATTCAACCGCGAAAAGCTGGACTGGATGAACGGCGTCTATATCCGCAGCCTCAGCCCCGACGAGTTCTTCGACGCTGCGCAGCCCTACCTGATGACCGATGTCGCCGCCGGCGAGGCGCTAATCGGAAACGAGGACTATGTCCGGGCTATCCTGCCCCTGGTGCAGGAGCGCGTTAAGAAACTGCTCGAAGTTGTCGAGCTGACAAAGTTCTTCTTCGCCGACGGGCTTGAATACGACCCTCAGATGCTTATCGGCAAGAAGATGGACAAAGACGCCACCGTAAAGGCGTTAAAGGCGGCGCAGCAGAGGCTAGAAGCGCTCAAAGCCTTCGACACCGATTCCCTGGAGGCCGTTCTCCGCCCCCTGGCGCCGGCGCTGGAACTCAAGACGGGCCAGCTCTTCGGCGTGCTCCGGGTGGCGGTTACCGGCCAGACCGCCGCCCCGCCCCTCTTCGAGACGATGGCGGTGCTGGGCCGCGAGCGCTCTCTAAAGCGTATCGCCGCCGCGCTATCGAAGCTATGAACAGGCAAGGCTCTGCCTTATCTGATTATCGCGTCCTCGATTTAACCGATGAGAAAGCCTGGCTCTGCCCCCGCTTTCTGGCTGATATGGGGGCGGAGGTTATCCGCATAGAGAGACCGGGAACGCCCCCGCCTTTTCGTTGGGAGAACTTAAGCAAGCAGTCGATAACCCTGGATATAGAATCAAAGGCGGGGCGGGAGCTATTCAAGCGCCTGGTCGATACCGCCGACATCTTGGTGGAAAGCCGCCCCCCGCGCTACCTGGAAAAACTGGGGTTGGGCTACCCCCAGCTCAATAAAATCAACCCCCGCCTTATCATGGCTTCCGTCACCCCCTTCGGCCGGGACGGCCCCTACCGCGACTACAAGGCTGATGATTTAGTCGCCGGCGCCCTGGGCGGGCAGCTCTACGTCAACGGTGAGCCGGAAAAGCCGCCGCTGAAACCCTTCGGCAACCAGAGCTATTACCTGGCCTCTCTCTTCGCCGCCATCGGCGTCCTGCTGGCGCTGATGCATCGCCATGCTTCAGGCAAAGGGCAGCATATCGACATTTCTTTGCAGGAGTGTGTCGCCGCCGCCCTCGACCACGTCCTGGTGCGCTATTTCTATGAGGAAACGGTGGCTCAGCGCCGGGGCAGCCTCCACTGGAACAACGCCTTCCGCGTCTTTCCCGCCAAAGACGGCTATATTTTACTCTCCCTGTTCTACCAGTGGCCAACGCTGGTGGAGTGGCTGGCGTCAGAGAATATGGCCGAGGATTTAACCGACGAAAAATGGCAGGACGGAGACTACCGCCCTCAACATATCGACCATGTTATCGAAGTATTAGAGCGCTGGACGAAGAGCCATTCTAAAGCCGAGCTGGTGGCAAAGGCTCAACTGATGCGCTTCCCCTGGGCGGAGGTCGCCTCGCTGTCGGACATTTTGGCCAGCCCCCAGTTAAGAGAGCGAAACTTTTGGCAAGAGATAGAATACCTTGGCCGGAAATATAGACTCCCCGGGACGCCTGTCGCTTAGGTAATGGAGCTATTCGGTGATGAAAGATAGCGAGCCGGGATATATCGCCCTCTACCGTTCGGGGGAGCTCGAACGCCGGGCTGAGGCGCTCGAGGCGCGGTTAAGCGCCTGCGATATATGCCCGCGGGAATGCGGGGTCAACCGCCTGGAGGGGGAGCTGGGGTTTTGCCATTCGGCCCACCGGCCCATTGTCGCCTCGGTCGGCGCCCATCACGGCGAGGAACCGGCGCTTTCGGGGAGCCGCGGCTCGGGGACGGTATTCTTCGGCAACTGCAATATGCGCTGCGTCTATTGCCAGAACTACCAGATAAGCCAGGACTATAAAGCGCAAAGGCGCCACGAAGTAGAGACCCGCGTTCTGGCCGAGAAGATGCTCTACTTGCAGGAGCTTGGCTGCCACAACATCAATCTCGTTTCCCCCTCGCACTTCGTCCCCCAGATAGTCCGGGCCGTGGTGGAAGCGGTGCCTCTGGGGCTGCGCCTGCCGCTGGTCTACAACACCAGCAGCTACGATTCGGTAGCCACTTTGCGTGAGCTCGACGGCGTGGTCAGCATCTACCTGGCGGACTTGAGGTATGCCTCCGATAAATGGGGACGGAGGTTTTCCAAGGCTCCCGATTATGTGGAACGGTCCCGCGCCGCCATCAAGGAGATGTACCGACAGGTGGGAGAGCTGGTAACGGATGGGGAAGGTATCGCCCGGAAGGGGTTGATAGTGCGCCACCTGATACTGCCCAACGGCATTGCCGGCAGCCGCGACTCGCTTAGCTGGCTGGTCGGGGAGCTTTCGCCCCGGGTGGCGGTGAGCCTGATGTCCCAGTACTTCCCCGCCCACCGGGCCCGGCGCCACCGCTTGCTGGCGCGGACAATCTCCGCCGAGGAGTATGATGAAGTCAGCCGGCTGGTAGACGAACTGGGGATAGAAAACGGCTGGATGCAGGCGATGAGCGCCTCACGGAATTACCTGCCCGACTTTTCCAGCGAGGCAGGGCCGTTTCCGGCAAGGGAGGATGTCAAGCGGTGAGGTTCTGTAGCTTACTATTTCCTTTTGCGCTTGGTGAAACCGAAGCGAACCTTTTTGCCCGCTCTCTTGTCTTTCCTATTTATATTCTCGATGAATTCCTTCAGGTCGGGAGGAGTCTTTTCGGCCACTTTCGGTTCCTTTTTGTTTTCTTTGCTAGACACGGGTTTGATTATAGCATATGTTCAGGCGTAAGGCCAGGAGAGAGTTACCCCTTAGCTGGCTCGATAAACGGGGTTCTAAAGGGGCTTGCCCCTTTGAATTACCTTTAAGGGTGGCGGGTGGGAATAGATATAAAAGGGGAGGGGAATATGGGGAAAAACAATTGGGCGTCTTTTGAAGATTTTGCCGCGTTATTTCAGTATTTTTGGTATCGTGATTTCCCCATGGATGCCAAAAAGGCAACAGGTGTGGGGCGAGTGGATTGGACTATCCATATTGGGGTAGTCGTTCGTCAGATAGCTGACCTTATGGGGCTGGTTACGAGGTTCGAGAGGGGTGGTAGAAAGGACGCGATACTGCGCAGTACCGACGGCGATGAAGTAGCTGTTGAATGGGAGTGGAACGGTGTCTGGAAGGCTAATGAGCTTGAAAAACTAAAAGGGCATGAAGTAAAGCCTGAGGGTAAAGAAAAGCTTAAATATGCTGTACTCATAACCTATACCCACCCGCCGAACGTGCAGAGAGTTTACGAACACGTTAGAAAAGAATGGGAAGGTGCCCCTTGGCCCCTGCTTTTGGTCTTAATCGACCTTATTGAGTCTAAGAAGTACCATATGGGCAAGGAGTTTCAGAATATACAGATGTCTGTCTTTAGCCAAGGTAAACAGGTCAAGCGCCGGGAGCTAAGGTCGGCGCGAGCGTTCCCCTGGGAGCTTTCCGGGACACGCTGGTCTTATCAATATGATGACTAACCAAGCCATCTTAAAAAACCTCAGAATCCTCGACTTCACCTGGGTGCTGGCCGGTCCCTATGCCACCCGCCTCCTGGCCGACTTCGGCGCCGAGGTCGTTAAGGTCCAGCCCCTCCCCCCCCAAGAACAAGAAGAGGACGCCTTCGCCCGCGGCTACGACAACACCTGGAACCGCAACAAGCGGGGAATCACCCTGAATATGGCAAAACCCGAAGGCATCGCCCTGGCTAAAAAGCTGGTGGCTTTAAGCGACGCCGTCGTCGAGAACTTCACCCCCCGCGTCATGGCCAACTGGGGCATGGACTACGAAAGTCTCAGAAAAACAAAACCTGACATAATAATGCTCAGCCTCTCGACGATGGGTAATAGCGGCCCCCGCCAAGACTATACCGGTTTCGGCCCCACCGTCCAGGCTTTTTCCGGGCTGACCCACCTCACCGCTTATCCTGACGGTCCCCCGCTGGGCCCGGGCACGGCCCACGCCGACCATGTCGCCGCCCTGTTCGCCTGCCTGGCTCTGCTCGGCGCTCTGGAGTATCGCCGCCGCACGGGCGAGGGGCAGTATATCGATATCTCCCAGGTGGAGGCGATGGCGAGCCTGCTCGGCGATGCCTTTATGCCCCCCCAAGAATCGGCGACCTCCGGCGTCTATCGCTGTAAAGGCGATGACCGTTGGTGCGCCCTTAGCGTCTCCACCGACGGAGATTGGCAGGGCTTCAAAGAGGCGCTGGGAAATCCACCCTGGGCTGAAGATAAAAGGTTCGCTACTCTATCCGCCCGCCTTGAGAATAAACAAGCGCTGGACAAGCTGATAGGGGAGTGGACTAAAAAGCACACCGCCGAGGAGGCAATGGCTTGGCTCCAGAAGCAAGGCGTAGCCGCTGGCGTCGTTCAGGATGCCCGCGATTTGGCTAAAGACTCCCAGCTCAAACACCGCGGCTTTTTCGTCGAGCTCGACCACCCCGAGATGGGTAAGACCATATCCGACGCCAACCCAATAAGGCTCTCGGATAGCCCGCCCGGCTATCGCCCCGCCCCGCTTCCCGGCCAGGACAACGGCTATGTTTACGGCGAGCTTTTGGGGTTGAGCCAAGGTGAAATGAATAAGCTCAAGGAGCAGGGGGTAATATAGCTTTCACCTCCCCACCCAAGTCTTTTTCCCACCCAATGCCCACCCTGTAAGGGTGGTACCCCTTTTAAATCCCCCTGTAGGGTTGCGCCTCTCCCCGCTTTGAGGGGGTTCGTAAGGGGGACGAAGTCCCCCTTTACCTTAAAGGGCGGAGGGTGGGAATAGATAAAATCGGGGTGGGGCATGGTAGGACTTAAAAGTCTCGCCTTAAACTCTCCTCTCTTGCTTTTCACCCACCACGATTAGGGTTTCTGGCATTTAGGACAGAAATAGCTGCCCCGGTTGCGCACCGGGATGCGATCTAAGGGCGTGCCGCAGAGGGGGCAGGACTCCCCCCGCCGGTGCGCCACCCGGAAATGCGAATGGGCGGTGCCGGGCTCGCCGCTGGGGCGAAAATAGGTGTCGGTGCTGGCTCCCTTCTCGTTGATGCCATCAGATAGCACCTGCCGTATAGCCTTGTGGAGGCGCTCGACCTCTTTTTTAGTCAGGCTGCCCCCCGCCCTCGCGGGGTGGATTTTAGCCGAAAAAAGGGCTTCGTCGGCGTACATATTGCCGATGCCCGCCACCAGTCCCTGGTCGAGGAGCAGGGCTTTTATCGGCGCCGTGCGTTTGCTTAATCGCTCCGCCAGCACCTTAGCCGTAAACTCTGCCCCCAGCGCCTCGGGCCCCAGCTTGACGGCGACGCTCTCCTTATCGTCCACCAGCCACATTATGCCGAACTTGCGCGGGTCGCGGAAGTAGATGTTGCCGCCGTCGTCGAGGTGGATTATCGCCCTGACGAATTTTTCGGGGTCTTTAAGCCAGAGCGAGCCCGTCATCTTGAGGTGAATAATCAACGCCTGCCCGCTGGACAGGCTGAAGATAAGATACTTTCCCCGCCGCCCCAGCCCGGTTATCTTTTGCCCGATGAGGCGGGTAGAAAACTCCTCCAGCGGGGGCCGGCGCACGATGCCCTCCCAGGGAAAGCTTAAGCCGCTGACGGTGCGCCCGATAACATGCGGGGAAAGCTCGTTCCTTATGGTCTCGACCTCGGGCAGCTCAGGCATTCTTATTCTCTCTTTTAGCCTCGTATTTATTGTATAAAGCTATGGCCGGGTAGAGCAGCAGCCCCCCCAGGAAAAGCCCCCCCGCCAAGTCGCTGGCCCAGTGTGTCCCCAGGTAGAGGCGCGATAGGCCAACGGCGGCGATAATCACTATCAACAAAGCGCGCAAAAGCCCTGTAGCTAGGGATGTCTTGACCAACTTCGGCGCTAAATAGAAGAGAAAGCCGCCGATGACGGCGGCGCAGGCGACGTGCCCGCTGGGGAAGCCGGAACCAATCGTCCCCTCCCATATCTGCACCAGTTCGATATCGGGGCGGGGACGGCTGACTATTAGCTTTATTAGCCAGCTCGCTATCCCGGCGGCGCTGGCGGCTATGGCGATGAAGATAAAGGCTAGCCTTCTGCCCGGTAGCCAAAACTTCAGGCAAACCACTACGGCCAGGATAAGGGCGTAGGGGACGAACTGTATTATCGGCTTAACGCCGCTAAAATCGATATTCTGAATCCATAAACTTATATTGAGGTCGCCGGGAAAGTAATCGAAGCGATTGGCAAAATAACAGAAAACCCCGAAAAGAGCGATAAAAAAGGTGTAAACGGCGATGGCGAGCCTGCTCATCAACCCCTATTCCATCTCCCCCCAGTTGGGGCCCGTCTTGATGGCTACCTTCAGCGGTACGTTCAGCTCTATAGCCGAGGACATAAGCTCGGCGGCTAGTTGCCCCATCTCCTTGACCTCGGCTGCGGGCACCTCGAAGATGAGCTCGTCGTGCACCTGCAGGAGCATCTTGCTTTCGAGCTGGCGCTTGGCTATCTCACGCTCCAGGTTAATCATAGCCACCTTGATGATGTCGGCCGAGGTGCCCTGCACGGGCATGTTGATGGCCATTCGCTCGGCGGCTTCCCGCACCTGGCGGTTCTGGGCGTTGATTTCGGGGATGGCCCGCCTCCGTCCCAGAATGGTCTGCACGTAGCCCGTTTTCCGGGCTTCTTCCTTGGTCGACTCCAGATAGCTCTTGACCCCGGGATACTTCTCGAAGTAGGCGGCGATGAACTGGGCGGCTTCCTGCCGCGATAAACCCGTCGCCTGCTCCAGCCCGTAGTCGCTCATGCCGTAGATAACGCCGAAGTTCACTGTCTTAGCTACCCTGCGCATCTCCGGGGTCACTTTTAACGGCTCCACCCCGAAGACCTGGGCGGCGGTGGTGCGGTGAATATCCTCGTCGTGGCGGAAGGCGCTGGTCAGGCTCTCGTCCTGCGATAGGTGAGCCAGGGCACGCAGGTCTATTTGCGAATAGTCGGCGGAAAGTAATTGCGACCCCTCCGGGGCGATAAAGGCCCTTCTCACCTCTTTGCCCAGCTCCCCCCGTACTGGTATGTTTTGTAAATTCGGCTCGCTTGAGGACAACCGGCCCGTGGTGGTGCGCGTCTGGTTGAAGCTGGTGTGCAACCGCCCCGTCTTGGGGTTGATTAAGCCGGGCAGGGCGTCGATATAGGTCGACTTTATCTTGCTCAACTGGCGGTAGTCCAGTATCAATTCGATGATGGGGTGGGTGCCGAGCAGTTCTTCCAGCACCGCCGCCCCCGTGGAATAGCCCCCCTTGGTCTTGCGGGCGGGCGTTAAACCCAGCTCCTCGAACAGGACCTGGCTCAACTGCTGCGGCGAGTTGATGTTGAACTGGTGGCCGACATTCTCGTATATATCCTTCTCCACACGGTTCAGCTGCTCGCCCAGCCGCTGCGACATCTCTTTGAGCAGCCCGCTGTCCAGGGCGACCCCGTTCCTTTCCATGTGCAGCAGCACCGGCACCAGGGGTAGCTCGACCTCGGCAAAGAGCTTCCAGAGGTTTTGCTGATGGAGGTCGGCTTCCAGCAGTTCCGCCAGCCGGAAGGTCATGTCGGCGTCGGCGCAGGCGTAGTCAGCGGTGCGGGCGATTTCCACCTGTGACATGGGAATGCTCTTCTTGCCCGCCCCGATAAGCTCGGAGATAGGCGTCATCTCCACCGCCAGCCGCGCGAAGGCGAGGGCTTTTAAGCCCATCGACTTCTCCCCCAATAAGTAGGCGGCGACCATAGAATCGAAGCTCAGGTTGTTTACGGTGACGCCGTATTCAGCCAGTATCTCCATGTCGTACTTGCCGTTGTGCGCCAGCTTGCCTAGGCTTTTATCTTCCATAATCGGCTTGACCCTGGCGATGACCTCCTCCAGAGGCAGCTGCGCTATTGTATCCAGCCCGATGTGCCCCACGGGGATATAATAGGCTTCCCCCGCCGCCGGCGACAGCGATATCCCCACTAAGTTGGCTGTCATCGGGTCGAGGCCCGTGGTCTCGGTGTCGAAGGCAAAGGTTTTAGCCGCCGTCAGGCGCTTGGTTAGCTTATCGAGGTCGGCGGCGCTGTTGACGATTTTATAGTCCCCCTGCGGCGGCTCGGCGGCAACGCTTGGCGCCCCCTCTGCCTGGGGCAGTTTGGGCAGCAGGCTGGCGAACTCAAGCTCGCGTAGAAGCTCGGTCACCTTGTTGCGGTCGTACTGGCTCACCCGGCAGTCGTCGAGCTTTAGTTTGACCGGCATCTGGGTAACGATGGTGGCCAGCTCTTTGCTCTGGCGGGCGATGGCTTCGTTCTCCTTGAGCAGAGCCTGTAGTTTTTCCGGCTCGATTTCGCCGATATGTTCGTAGATGCCCTCGACGGAGCCGAACTGCTCAATGAGTTTGACTGCCGTCTTGGCGCCGACTCCGCTCACTCCGGGTATGTTGTCCGAGGGGTCGCCTACCAGCCCCTTGAGGTCGGTAATCTGCTCCGGCTTAACGCCGTACTTCTCCTTTACCGCCGCCTCGTCGAAGAGCGTGGTGTCGCTGAAAGCCCGCCTCGGCTTGGGGTAGAGCACTTTCACCTTTGGCGAGACCAGTTGCATGGCGTCGGCGTCGCCGGTAACGATGATGGTCTCGATATCTTTATCGCTGGCCTGATGGCTCAATGTGCCCAGCAGGTCGTCGGCTTCATAGCTCTCCATCTCAAAGATGGGGATGTTAAAGGCCTCCACCAACTCCCGCACCCGCCCCAGCTGCCCCACCAGCTCCTGAGGGGTCTCGGGGCGTTGCGCCTTGTACTGGTCGAAGAGCTTGTGGCGGAAGGTAGGCCCCTTCATGTCGAAGGCGATGGCGTAGTGGCTGGGCTTGAGCTCGTTGATTACCTTGAGCAGCATCTGGGCGAAGCCGTACACGGCGCCGACCATCTCGCCGCTCTTGCGCAAAGTTAGCGGGGGCAGGGCGTGGAAGGCGCGGTGGAGCAGGGCGTTGCCGTCAAAGAGAACCAGAAGCGGCTTATCCATGAGTCTATTATAGCAGAGGGTGGCGGATATTGGTTAGCTGGGCTGGGTTATTGTCGGCAGCTCCTCCGCCTTCCATTGAGCAATCCCGCCCTCGATAACGTAGACCTCGTTGAAGCCGAGCCCGGACATCGTCTCTCCGGCGGCGGCGCTGCGTCGCCCGATAGCGCAGTAGACCAGGTAAACCCTGTCCTTATCCAGCGTTTCGAGCTGAACCTCGAAGTCCTCGGCGGTAGAGTCCATGTTGACGGCATTTTCGATGTGCTCTTCAGCATAACTAGTGGCGCCGCGCACGTCGATGATGATGAAGTCGGGGTTACTCTGGTTGGCCTCTATCAGGTCGGAGGCGGCCTGCGGCGTGATGGTTTCCAGTATCGGTTGTGGGGGTTCGGGCGGTGGCCCCAGCTCGTCCGGCGACCAGGGTAACACTGTCGCCTCGACCGGGGTTATCCGGTAGCTGTAGCTCCCCAAATGCCCGTAGGCATTGCCGTACTCGAAATCGTATTCGAACTTGCCTTCTATCCGTATCTTGCCGAAGGTCTCGACCGTGCCCCCTGCCGGCTGCTGGTAGAGGCTGTCGAGGACGACTTCGGCTATAGCGCCTTCAATCAATATCCTTCTACCGGTGGGGGTAAGACGCCAATCGCCCGGTGCCGAATACTCCAAACCCTCGGCCAGTATGTTAGCCTCAAGGAAGCTGAAAAAAAACCCCTCCAGGATTACGTCCTCGCCGTCGTAGGACTCGGGCTCGGCGAAGAGCTGCTCGAGGGCGACCTCTTGGCTGGCGGTGGCGCATCCCCACAGCCCCACCCCGCCGACCATCAGGGCCACCAGCGCCACTATTAAAAGGCTCTTTAAGGGCATGGCTTTATCCACCCCCTCTAACCCTATTATAGGTCAGTTATTAATCGACGGCAATCATCACGTTGGAGGCCTTAATAACGGCGTAGACCTCCTTGCCTGGGCTAAGCCCCAGCCTGTCGGCGGAGGCTTTGGTAATGACCGATACAATCTCGTTGCCCCCCGCCAGCGCCACCGTCACCTCGGTGTTGATAGCCCCGGGCTTGACCTCTTTTACCTTCCCCTTGAGCACGTTGCGAGCGCTTAGCCTCATCTCACACCCCCTACTTTTCCTCTATCTTCTCCACCTCGATGGTGCACTCGGTGACCAGGGCGGCGAAAGCCCCCAGCGCCGCCAGCAAGGGCGCCACCAGTATGGTAACGGCGGCGGCGGGCGCCCCCACCGAGAGCGGTATCTCGAGCACCGTCCTTTCCTCGTGGATGATGCGCACCCTTCTGATGTTGCCTTCGTGGATGAGTTGCTTGACCTTCTTAACTACTTTGTCGCCGTCTATAGTGAATTTTTCCGTTTTGGCCATATCCTCCACCTCCTGAGGGCATATTAGGGGGTGGGGGATAAGGTGTCAAGCCTCCCCCAGGTCTTTTTCCCACCCAATACCCACCCTACAGAGGTGTAACCTCTATTAACTCCTTATTTTGAGGGGATTCCCCTCCACCCCGTTTTATATCTTTTCCCGCCCACCGCCCTTTTAAGGTAAAGAGGGGCTCTACCCCTCTTAAACACCCCGAAGGGGATGTCGGCTCACGTATTTGGGGGGTTCTTAAGGGGGGCGAAGCCCCCCTTTGAAAGACGTTTGTGGGCGGGTTGGTGTGGGAGAAATAACCCGGGGGGTGGGGTAATAATAACTACGCCAATCTTACCCCTAAAAATCCCTCCAAAGAAGCCCTTTTCACGCCGACAATCTATATTGAATATTTCCTTTTTCGTGCTATACTTTAGGGCATGAAGGGCAAAGACCTGCTATCTATAAACGATTTAGAGGCTGAAGACATCCGCCTGCTCATAACCGACGCCATCAGCCTCAAGGCTCAGGGCTGGCTCGACATGCTCAGCGGCAAGTCGCTGGCGATAATGTTCGAAAAGCCCTCGCTGCGGACGCGGGTCAGCTTCGAGCTGGCCATGCGCCAGCTGGGTGGGGAAGCGGTTTATCTGTCTCCGGCCGAGGTGGGGCTGGGGGGCCGGGAATCGGTGCCCGACGTGGCGCGCGTGCTCAGCCGCTATGTGGATGCCATCGCCGCCCGCACCTTTTCCCACCACTCCTTAGAGGTGCTGGCTGAATACTCGGCGGTGCCGGTGATAAACGCCCTCTCCGACCGGGAACACCCCTGCCAGGCACTGGCCGACCTGCTCACCATCGCCGAGAAAAAGGGCGAACTCCAGGGCTTGACGCTGGCTTTTGTCGGCGACGGCAACAACACGGCACGCAGCCTGATGCTGGCGGCTTCGCTGATGGGGATGAACTTCCGGATTGCCTCTCCTTCCGGCTACGCTATTGATGAAGAGACGCTGAGCCTGGCTCGGAGCAGCGCTTCCGACGGCGGCGTGCTCTGCACCGACGAGCCGCGGCTGGCGGTGGAGGGGGCCGATATCGTCTATACCGATGTCTGGGCCAGCATGGGGCAGGAGGACGAGGCTAAAAAAAGGCGCAAGGCATTCGCCGGATACCAGGTGGATGCTGGCTTATTCTCTTTAGCTAAACCAGATGCCATATTCATGCACGACCTTCCCGCTCATCGCGGCGAGGAGGTGACCGACGAGGTTATCGACGGCGCGCGCTCGGTGGTCTTCGACCAGGCGGAGAACAGGTTACACGCCCAGAAAGCGCTGCTGGCGGTGATACTGGGCGGTCTGGAGATTCCGCTGGCGGGCTTTTATCGTTAGGGGGCTGAAAGGGGGCAGCTATGTATATCTTATCGACAATAATAAGATGGGGCTGGTGCCCGATTCTAATCACCGTCTTGGCCGTTATCGGCTATCAATACGAATGGCCGCTGTGGCTCCTGGCGGCGGTAATGGTGGCAATCCTTATTATCGGCTTAGCCGTGGCTATCAGCACGGCCCGGGAGAGGGCGGTGGAGCGCGCCTCACTGAGGCTCAAGCAGCTGGTGGGGTACTTTAACCGCCGCTTTACCGGCGATTCCGCGCTGTCCATTTTCGCTATTATCCGCAGCCTGCTCACCAGCGATAACGCCCGGGTCTGGGGCTGGGCGCGGGAGACCGAGGTGGCGCAGCGCATCTTCAATACCTGGTGCGACAGCTTCACCGACCGGGTGGAAAGCGACATCAGGACGCGGCGTTTTATCCTCTACCTGCGCACCTATCAGAGCGAGCTCTGGCTGATAAACAGCCACTACTACGAATTCATGGAGCAGTTTTGCGAGGTGGCGCAGAGTATGGAACTGCCTGCGGAGCTTATCGACCAGTACAACCGGCTGGTGGAAGAATACAACGCCTTCATTCAGAACTTCCGGGATAATATCGCCGAGCTGAGGCGGGTGGCCAGGACCGAGATTGAGCCCCCCAGCGTCAAGTTTGCTAAAGCAATTCCCGGGACGCCTCCCCCCGCCCCGCAACCCCGCGAATAGGTCGTAGTGCCCCCTCGAGGAGAATCCTTATGAGAGCGAAAATCTCCTGTCTATTGGCTATTGTCCTGACGTTGTCCGTCGGGCTGGCGTCGTGCACCTCCAACGGCGGCGGAGAAGTACCCATCTGTAACCCGGAGGAAAAGACGTTCACTCAGGCGGAAAAAGAAGCGTTCTGGGCGGAAAACGGCACGTGGCGGGCCACCACGCTGGAAGAGGCTTCGGAGGTGGCCGGCTTCAAGGTAGTCAGCCCCGATTTTATCCCCGAAGACTTCTGCCGCAGCCTGAACATCGTAGTGGAAGACCGCTGCATCGCCTTAAGCGAGTTTTTTGAAGACTGCGAACTGCCCATATGGGTTACCCAGTATTGGTCATGGCTTGAGAACGAGGCCCTCGAACCCAGTGAGCACGCTATACTAGTACTCACGCAGTCGCCGGGTAATATCGCAACAGGCGACACAGCCACCGAGGTCGGTGACTATCCTGCCACGGTAGAACGTGAGGGCAGTGAGATAGTGGTGCTATACTGGGAAATAGACGGCATGTATTTTATGCTGGCGGGGACGCTTAACGGCTCCTTGAGCGAAGAAATGGTATACGAGGTAGCCGCCTCGATAGAGTTGGACTAAACAGCTATGAGCAAACCAATCGTAGCCATCGTCGGGCGTCAGAACGTGGGCAAGTCCACGCTCTTGAACCGCCTGGCGGGCAGAAGAATAGCCATCGTGGCCGATATGCCCGGTACCACACGCGACCGCGTCTTCGCCGATATTGCCTGGCAGGATACCAGCTTCACCCTGGTCGATACCGGAGGACTGGAGGTGCAGCCCAGCTCCACCATCTCTCAGGGCGTCAAGGAGCAGGTGGATGTCGCTATCGCCGAAGCCGATGTCATTATCTTCCTCGTCGATAGCGAGGCGGGCGTCGTGCCGTCCGACCTGGAGATTGCTCAGATGCTGCGCCGCTCCAGCAAGCCCGTAATACTGGCGGCAAATAAATCGGATAACCCCAAGCGGGAAAGCGAAGCCGTCGAGTTCTACGAAATGGGGCTGGGCGAGCCGTTGGCTATCTCCGCCTATCACGGGCGGGGCGCCGCCGAGCTCTTAGACAGGGTCGGTGCCCTCCTCCCTACCCCCGTAGAGCCCGAAACGGGCGCCGAGATTATGAAGCTGGCTATCGTGGGTCGGCCCAACGTGGGCAAATCGACGCTGCTCAACAGCCTCCTCGGCGAAGAGCGGGCAATCGTCGATAAAACGCCCGGAACCACCCACGATGCCATCAATACCATACTTGACTTTGGTGGTCAAAATGTGATACTTATTGATACCGCTGGAATTCGGCGACGGGGTCGGTGGGGCAGGGGAGTAGAGCGTTACAGCGTAATCAGGGCCCTCAGGGCTATCGATGAAGCCGATGTAGCGCTACTCGTCCTTGACGCCACCGAGTTGCTAACCTCTCAGGACGAGCATATCGCTGGTTATATCCAGCAGGCGGTTAAGGGGGTTATACTCGTCGTCAATAAGTGGGACCTGGCGGCAAATCAGGATATGGCTGAAACTAATAAACATATAAGAAAAAAGCTCAAGTTTATGAGCTACGCGCCCGTGGTCTACACCTCGGCTCAATTCGGCGAGGGTGTGGATAGAGTCATGCCCCAGGCGTTCGAGGTCTATCAGGAAAGGCAGAAAAGAATGCCCACCACCGAGGTCAACAACGTGGTGCAGCGGGCGGTGGCGGCGCATAACCTGCCCCGAAAGGGCAAAAAACAGCTCAAGATTCTCTACGCCACCCAGGCCGAGGTCAACCCTCCCACCTTCGTCTTCTTCGTCAACGACCCCAGCCTCATCCACTTCTCCTACCAGCACTACCTGGAAAACAAGCTCCGCCAGTCTTTCGGTTTCGACGGCACGCCTTTACGCTTCGTCTTCAAGGCCCGAGGTGAGCAGTGACAATTATAATCTTCAAGCTCGCGTTGGTAGCGGTCATCGGTTACCTGCTGGGCTCGATTCCTATCGGCTACCTCCTGGGACGGCGGCAGGGAAAGGTGGACATCCGGTCTATCGGCAGCGGTAAGACGGGGGCAACCAATGTCTTCCGCACGGCGGGCCGTAAGTGGGGTGTACTGGTCGCCGCTCTGGATATATGCAAGGGGGCGCTGGCGGTGGTTGTTGCCGGCTTAATCATCAGGGGTGACTACCTTCTCGTCGGCGACTCAAGTCTTTGGTGGTTACTGACCAGCGCCCAGGTCCTGGCGGCGCTGGCGGCGGTAGCCGGTCATATCTGGTCACCGTTCCTTAAATTCAAGGGGGGCCGGGGCGTGGCCACATTCTTCGGCGGCCTGGTCGCCCTCTGTCCGGTGGCGGCGCTGTTCGGCGGCGAGGTCTTGATTATCGGCGCCGGCCTGACCCGCTTCGTCTCCCTGGGCTCCCTGGCCGGTGCGGTAGGCAGCTACGCCATATTAGTCCCGCTGACCATTCTCAACAACTTCCCCGTGGAATATCTTTTCTACGCTGTGGTAGGGGGAGTAATAATCTTTATTATGCACCGCGATAATATCCGTCGCTTGATGTCGGGCAAAGAGCGCAGGCTCGGCGAGAAGGCCGAAGGGGTGAATTTGCCTCCCCCCGACGCCACCAAGGGGGCAAAATAGGGCATGGCCGGGGTTGCCATAATAGGTACCACCACCTGGGGAGTAACCTTGGGGGTGGTACTGGCGCGTAACGAGGTAGAAGTCAGGCTCTGGGCGCGCACCGAGCAGGAACGCTTCCATCTGCAAAACGGCCAGCATCACGCCGACGCCCTCTCCGGCATCGACCTTCCCCCCAAGCTCTCCATTATGACCTCGCTGCCCGAGGTACTGGACGACGCCGACGCCGTTATTCTAGCCGTCCCCTCCCAGAGGATGCGCGACAACATAAAAGCCGTCTCCGGCCACCTCAAGAGCTCAATGCTGGTGGTGAGCGCCGCCAAGGGTCTGGAGATTGACAGTAACAAGCGGATGTCCCAGGTCATCGCCGACGAGATAAACCCCAGCTTCTGGCCCAATATCTGCGTCCACTCCGGCCCCAATCTTTCCGCCGAGATTCTTCAGGGCTTACCCGCGGTGGCGGTGGTGGCGGCTTGGAATGAGCTTATCGCCAGGAAGGTGCAAAAGCTGCTCAACACCCCCAGTATCTGTCTCTACACCAACAGCGATGTCATCGGCGTCGAGCTGGGCGGCGCGCTCAAGAACATCATCGCTTTAGGCGCGGGCATCGCCGACGGCCTGGGCTACGGCGACAACGCCAAGGCGGCGCTAATCACCCGGGGGCTTACCGAGATAACGGCGCTGGGTGTTACCCTGGGCGCCAATCCCCTCACCTTTTCCGGGCTGACGGGCTTAGGCGACCTCATCACCACCTGTTCCAGCCCCTTAAGCCGCAACCACTACGTCGGTGTGGAACTGACCAAGGGACACTCGCTGGAGGATATACTCAAATCTATGAGCGGCGTGGCTGAGGGGGTAGGCACCACCGTCGTCGCCCACAAGCTGGCTAAGCAGTTCGAGCTGGAGATGCCCATCACCGATAAGATCTACAAGGTGCTCTACCAGGGGCTCGACCCCCGCAAGGCGTCATTGGAGTTGATGGAAGCCGAAGCCAGGCACGAGCTGATGGGTCGGCGTTGGCGGCTGTTCTCGCTGTTCCGCCACTAAGGCCGTCTAGTATCCCGGCTTGGAAAACCCCCGCCACTTCTTGGGCTTGGGCATGTTGTTCGAGCTTAAGCTCTCGTCAAGATCTATTAGCAGTTGTTTCTGCTTGGCGCTCAGCGAATCGGGTGTGGCTACGAAAAGCGTCACCAGCAGGTCGCCGTGCCCCCCACCCCGCAGGTGGGCGACGCCCTTTCCTCTAAGCTTAAAGACCTCCCCCGTCTGGCTGCCCGCGGGAATCTTGAGCTTGGCGTTACCGTCCAGCGTGGGCACCTTAACCTCGGTGCCCAGGGCCGCCTGGGCGAAATTAACGGGCAACTCGTAGAGCAGGTCGTCGCGGTAGCGGCTGAAGAACTCGTGCTCCTTAACCGACAGGGCGATGTAAAGGTCGCCCGCCGCCCCGCCCCTCGTCCCCGCCTCCCCATCGCCCCTGAGGCGTATCTGGGAGCCGTTATCCACCCCGGCGGGTATTTTCACCGTAATCTTGCGTTTGTGCCTCTCCTTGCCCGTGCCCTTGCATCTGGGGCAGGGGTTGGTGATAATCTGGCCCTCGCCGCGGCACTGCGGGCAGGTAGCGGTCTGGGCAAAACGCCCGAAGATGCTCTGGTGGACGCGGCGCACCTGTCCGCTGCCGTTGCAGTTGGGGCATCGGCTGGGCTGGCTGCCCGGCTGGCTGCCCGTGCCCTGGCACGTTTGGCAGTTCTCGGTACGCGATATGGATACCTTCTTCTCACAGCCCAGGGCGGCTTCCTCGAAGGTGATGGTCATTCCGTAGCGCAGGTCGGCGCCCCGATGTGCCGTCTGGCGGCTGGTGGCGGCTCCCCCGCCGAAGAAGGCGTTAAAGATGTCGCCGAAGCCGCCGAAGTCAAAGCCCTCGAAGCCCTGCCCGAAGAGCCCTTCGGCGCCGCTGTGACCGTAGCGGTCATAGGCCGCACGCTTATCGGGGTCGGAAAGCACCTGGTAGGCTTCGTTGACCTCCTTGAACTTCTCCCCGGCCATGTCTTCGTGGTTGTGGTCGGGGTGAAACTTGAAGGCGAGCTGGCGGAAGGCCCTCTTTATCTCTTCGTCGGTGGCGTCCCGGTCAACGCTGAGGACTTCGTAGTAATCGCGCTTTGTCGGCATATAATATTTTCTACCTTATCCCTTTCAATTTACCCCACCTTTGGGTCTTCTTCCCACACCAAATCCCACCCTACAGAGGTGTAACCTCTATATACTTCTCTCCCCACCCCAGGTCTTTCTCCCACCCAATACCCACCCTGAAGGGGGTGTAACCCCTTTAAGTCTCTCTCCCCGCCCCGATTTTGGGGGTGTTTAAGAGGGGCGCAGCCCCTCTTTACCTTAAAAGGTTGGTGGGCGGGAATAGATAAAATCAGGGTGGGGTGGGAATTAAAAGTTTCGCTTAAACTCTCCCTTTCCCCTCTTTAACTCCCCAATATATATCATTGGGCTTTCGCCTCTCAAAACCCCTCTATTTTGGCTCTCCGTGCTTCTGGGGCGCTCTGTGTTGGGGGTCTTAACCCCTGGCTTCCTTGATTGCCCGGCACAAGTCTTCGGCTTTTCGCGACGAGATAACAAAGGTCTGGTCGATAGTCTCCAGCTTTATCGCCTCGTTGGTAAAAGCCTGGGTCAGGGCGAAGGTGCCATCGCTGCCCTTCCTGATGCCCCACCCCCCGTAGGTCTTAACCGGGTGCTCCATCTTAAAAGGAGCGCAATCCTGTATCTGGGCGACGTCGATAGCCTTGCGATAGATAAAGCCGAACCTTACCAACAGCTTGTCTTTAAACAGCTGCACCCTCATCTGGAAGAAGGCGACGATGATAGCGAAGGTCACGCCGATATAGATGGCGAAGAGCCACCACCACCCCCCGAAGATGATGCCCGGCACCAGCCCGAGGGCTAGCGCCCATAGCGACACACCGGCAATGAGCAGGGTGTTTGCCCCCAGCCGTTCTTCGTAGATTGGCGTTGATGGCATGTTATTTTATACCTCTCCTTTTTTAGTCCTCTATCTTACACTCTTTTTCAATCAGTTCCATGAGAGGCTGGTATTTGCCTGCGGCTATTTTCCGGGTAGGGCTTAGTCCGTGTGACTTCAGCCATTTCCAGTGTTCTTCAAAAAGAAAGCGTGTCCTGACTAAATGGCCGCGCATCCCGAGATTGGTGGCTGTAACCTTGCCGCAGACCTGACACTTGTAACTCATAATTTTATTACCCCCTTTTCCCCCTCGGTTTACACCTCTTCAAATTCACCCTCCACGGTGCCTTCGTCCTCCCCCTCTTCCCCCTCACCGCCTTCTCCCTTATCGGGGGGCGGCGTCTCACCGGGCGGCGGTTCACCGGGTGGTGGTTGCTCTTGTTGTCCGTAGACGGTGGAGCCGACCCTCTGTAAGGCCTCGTTCAGCTCCTGCGCCGCCTTGTTGATGGTTTCTATATCCGTCCCCTGCAGGGCATCCTTTACCGCTTTAACCTTGCCCTCGACCTCCTCGTTCAGCTCGGCGGGTATCTTGTCCTTATTGTCCCTTAGGGTCTTCTCGGCCGTGTAAGCTAGGTTGTCGGCCATATTGCGGGCTTCTATTTCCTGGCGCTGCTTACTGTCCTCGGTGGCATGGGCCTCGGCGTCCTTCTGCATCTTATCAATTTCTTCCTTGGAAAGCCCGCTGGAAGCGGTGATGGTTATCTTCTGCTCCCGTCCCGTGCCCTTGTCGTGGGCTTTGACGTTGAGAATGCCGTTGGCGTCGATGTCAAAGCTGACCTCAATCTGGGGTAAGCCCCGGGGCGCGGGCAGGATGCCGTCGAGCATAAACCTCCCCAGCGTCCTGTTATCGGCGGCCATCGGCCTCTCCCCCTGCAGGACATGAATCTCGACGCTGGGCTGGCTGTCGGCCGCCGTGCTGAAAATCTGGCTCTTCGATGTCGGTATGGTGGTGTTGCGGGGGATAAGCGGCGTGGCCACCCTGCCCAGGGTCTCGATACCCAGCGTGAGCGGGGTAACATCGAGCAGCAAGACGTCTTTTACATCGCCCTTGAGCACGCCGGCCTGAATAGCCGCCCCCACCGCCACCACCTCATCGGGGTTGACCCCTTTATGCGGCTCCTTACCGAAGAATTTTTTAACCTTCTCAGTGACCAGCGGCGTCCTCGTCTGACCGCCCACCATAACCACCTCGTCGATCTGGGCGGCGGTCTTCTCGGCATCGGTAAGCGCCTGCTTACAGGGCTCGATGCTCTTTTCCACCAGGTCGCCCACCAGCTGCTCCAGCTTGGCGCGCGTCAGGGTGATATTGAGGTGCTTGGGCCCGCTGGCGTCGGCGGTAACGAAGGGCAGGTTGACCTCGGTCTGCTGCACGGTGGAAAGCTCGCTCTTGGCTTTTTCGGCGGCTTCCTTCAACCGCTGCAACGCCATCTTGTCCTGTTTGAGGTCGATGCCCTGGTCCTTTTTAAACTCGCCGCAGAGCCAGTCCATAATCTTCTGGTCGAAGTCATCGCCCCCCAGGTGGGTGTCGCCGTTGGTCGACTTTACCTGGAAGGTGCCTTCGCCCAGCTCCAGGATGGAGATGTCGAAGGTGCCCCCGCCGAGGTCATAAACGGCGATGGTCTCATCTTTTTTCTTGTCCAGCCCGTAGGCCAGGGCGGCTGCTGTCGGCTCGTTAATTATCCGGAGGACAGTAAGCCCGGCTATCTTGCCGGCGTCCTTGGTCGCCTGACGCTGGCTGTCGTTGAAATAGGCGGGCACGGTGATGACCGCCTCGGTAACCTTCTCGCCGAGATAGGCTTCGGCGTCCGTCTTCAGCTTCTGCAGAATCATGGCCGAGATTTCGGGCGGGCTGTATTCCTTATCGCCCATCTTAACCCAGGCGTCGCCGTTGGCTGCCTTGACTATCTTATAGGGCAGTAGTTTTCGGTCGTAGTCTACGGTAGGCTCGTCGAACTTGCGCCCCATCAGCCGCTTGATGCTGAATATAGTATTATCGGGGTTGGTGATAGCCTGCCGCTTGGCGACCTGTCCCACCAGGCGCTCGCCGGTCTTACTCATGGCCACTACCGAAGGCGTGGTGCGCCCCCCTTCGGCGTTGGGGATGACCTTGGGCTCCCCCGCCTCCATAACCGCCACCGCGGAAAAGGTAGTGCCTAGATCAATACCTATAACCTTACCCATTGTTTATGCCTCCTCTTCTCCGTTGCCCACTACTACCATAGCGGGGCGGATTATTCTGTCGTGTAGCTTGTATCCCTTTTGCACTTCCTCGATAACGATGCCTTCCTTGCCCTTGTCCTGCCTCACCGCCTCGTGGAGGTTGGGGTCGAAGGGCTCGCCCAGTGCCTTGATGGGGGAAAGCCCCTGTGCCTCCAGGCTCGCCCAGAGCTTGCGCTCGACGAGCTTGATGCCGTCCATCCAGCTCATCTTTTCCAGCTTGGGCGGGATGGAAACAAAGGCGCGCTCGAAGTCGTCCAGGACGGGCAGCAGGCTGAGTATAAGCACGGAGTTGGCGAGCTGGGCCAGTTCCTCTCTCTCCTGCTCGCTGCGCCGCTTATAGTTTATAAAGTCGGCCTGGGCCCGCTGCCAGCCGGCCAGGTTGGTTTCGGCTTTGGCTTGTGTCTCGGCCAGCAGTTTTTTCAGCGTCTCTATGTCCTTTATGTCGCCGAAATCGGGCTTGGCTTTAGCCGTTTCTACTTCCGGTTTAACCTCGCTATTATTCTCTTCCGCGGGCTCTTGTGGCATCATGATTATTTACCCCTCCCCTTTATCAATTCTCCACCCCTCCCGTGTCTTCTTCCCACCCAATACCCACACTACAGAGGTGTAACCTCTATAGGCTTCTCTCCCCACCCCTTGAGTTCTACTGTCATTCTGAAGGAGCGAAGCGACTGAAGAATCTCAAGAGACCCTTCGCTGCGCTCAGGGTGACAGTGAAATATGTCGTTACTTATTCTGCTTTCGGTTGGCTCCCGTATAATTCGGCGACCAGGCGGTTGAGCACCGAGGACACATAGCCCACGGTGGAAATAGTTCGGGCGTAGGGCATGCGGGTGGGCCCCACCACCCCCATAATGCCCACCGCTTCTTCGGTTAGCCCGTACTGGCTGATGACCACGCTGCAATCTTGGACGGCTTCCGCCTTGTTCTCCTTGCCGATAATTACCTGCACCCCCTCTTCCCCCAGCCCCTCGGGGGCGACGCTCTGGAGCAGATTGTGGTGTTCGACCAGCTCCGTCAGGGCGAGCACCCGCTGCCCCTGGCGGAATTCGGGCTGGTTAAGGGTGAAGTGCAACCCGTCGAGGCGGGACGGCTCGAACTCGTGCTCGTCTTCGCCCTGCATTATCTTGAGCAGGCAATCGGTTATCTGTTTTTCGGCGGGGGAAAGCTTCAGCTTCTTGGCCGATATCTTGACTCGGCTCAGGCCGGAATAGGCCTTATTAAGCTTATTGGCTATCCTGGTCAACTCCGACTGCGATATAGCCTTGTCGAAGGTTATCAGCTGCTGCTTGAGCCGGGCCCCCTGGAGAACGAGGACAACCAGCGCCAGCGACTCTCTCAGGGCAACCAGTTCTAAATGCTTGAACTGGCAGCGGGTCGTCTTGGGCATGGCCACGATGGCGACGTTCTGCACCAGCTGGGCGGCGAGCGTCACCGCCAGGCTCAGCCACTCCTCCATCTCTCTTTCTACCTGGTGGAAGAGGTGGCTGATTAAAAACTGCTCGGCTAAGGGCAGCTCGATGTCACTTAGGGTCTCTACGTAAAAGCGGTAGCCCTTGTCCGAGGGGACACTCCCCGCGGAAGGGTGGGGGCGCATAATATAGCCCTCCTGCTCCAGGTGCGCCATCTCGTTGCGGATGGTGGCCGGGCTTACCGCCAGTTCGTAGTCGTTGATGATGCTCTGCGAGGGCACCGGCACCGCCCGCGTGATATACTGTCCCACTATTGATTTCAGTATGGTTTCGCTTCTAGGTGATAGCACCTTCAGCCTCCATATTTCTGAGTTAGCAGTCTAACCATTAGACTGCTAATCATATCTAAATTACCACTTTAGAGGCTGGTTGTCAATAGATAAATCCGTCAAAGTGTCTTTATTCCCCACCCCACCCAGGTCTTCTTTCCCACACCTGCCCGCCCACAAAGGTCTTTCAAGAGGGGGGCGAAGCCCCCTCTTGGACTCCCCCAGGGGGGGTTAAGGAGCACCGACTCATGAGGGTGGAGTGGTGCGTAACCTCTAAGGGGGGATATATAAGGGGTACCAACCTTATAGGGTGGGTATTGGGTGGGACGAAAAACCCACGTCCGCCAAGGTGGGGGATGAGATAAAAACCGCGTTGGACAAAGTAGTGTTTTGCTGGCTGAACAGTCACCCCCCAGATTTGATTGGTAGCCTCCAGCTATGGTATATTTAGGGCAATGGATATAACTTGGCTGGGTCATTCCTGCTTCAAGCTTAAGGGCAGCCATGCCACCGTCATTACCGACCCCTACTCGCCGGAAATTGGTTACTCTATGGGCAAAACCAACGCCCGCATTGTCACCGTTTCCCATCAACACCCCGGCCACTCCTATGCTCAGGGCGTCGGCGGCGAGCCCAGGGTGGTGGAACGCCCCGGTGAATACGAAATCGGCGGCGTGCTCATTATCGGCATCGCCACCTTCCACGACAAAGAAAGGGGCGAGAAGCGGGGCAAAAACACCGTCTACCTTCTGGAGATAGACGAGATATCGATATGTCACCTCGGCGACCTGGGGCACGTCCTCACCGGCGGGCAGGTCGAGGAGATTGACGATGTCGATGTGCTGCTGCTCCCGGTGGGCGGAGTCTCCACCATAAACGCGGCTACCGCCGCCGAGGTAGTACGGCAGATTGAGCCCAAGATAGTCATCCCCATGCACTATAAGACCCCGTCGCTCAAAATGGAACTGGACCCCGTGGAAAAATTCCTCAAAGAAATCGGCGCCAAGCAGGTCGAACCGTTAGCCAAGCTCTCCGTTTCCAAGTCGAGCCTGCCCCCCACCACCCAGGTCGTCCTTCTCGATTACCCTCACTAAAATCCCTCTTAGAGCTTTGAAACCTTAATCACCAGCACGACCATCACGATGACCATGGCTATCATCACCAGCAGGAAGACCAGCAGCACGATGCCGCCCATGGGCATCAGCCAGTCCAGCCACTCCGGCCACTGCGTCTCCTGTGGCGTATTGGGCTGAGTTACCTCGGCTACCGTGCCCATAGGAGAAGGCACGGGCTCGGTGCTGAAGGCGCTGACGGCGCTCCAGGCGCTGCAGCTATCGGCGCTTACCGCCCGGACCTTCCAGTAGTAGGTAGTCTCGTAATCCAGCGATATATTGCACTGCCAGGCGGTAGCGGGCAGGGCATATTCGTCGGTCTTCAGTATGGTAGGGTTATCGAAGGTGGCTATGGTGGAGACCATCAGCTCGTAGCCGTCGGCGCCGGCGATAGCGCTCCACTGGAATATCGGCTCAATGGGCACCCCGCTGGCACCAGCCAGGGGGCTTTCCAACCGGGGGGCGGGCGACTCGGCGCCCATGGGGGTGCTAAACGACCACTTGGCCGACCAGGGGCTTAATGTCGGCTCGATAGCCCTTACCCGCCAGTAGTAGGTGGTGGCGGGTGAAAGGTCGGCAAGGTGCACCGAGCTGCCCTGAGTGGTGCCCTCGAAGCCGTCGGGCAGGCTGGAAAAATCAGTCTCATAGTTAAGCTGCCACCGGTAAGCGGTGGCTCCGGGCAATGTCTCCCAGTCAAGGCTTATGTTCATAACCGTGTTCTCGATGAGCATGCCCACCCCTGGCGCTCCGTCGAGCGGTGAGCTGAGGACGACGGGCGCGGTCAGGCTGTCGACATAGCTCACCAGGCTGGTATGGGCGCTGTCAACCGACCAGAGCTGTTGCCCGTGCCGCCATAGCCCCACCAGCGTAGCCCCTTCCTCCAGACCCCGGCTAACGCTCTCAAAGCTCGGCCCCAGCGGGTACGTCGGGTTGAGGCAGCGCTCCATACCCCCGTCGGCGTCGAAATTGGCGGCATACAACGTTCCCTCCGTCGATAATACTATCTGTCCCATCATGCCCTCGGCGGGGCTGTCTATGGTCTTCCAACTGCTCCCGCCGATGATAAAGCGGTGGATACCCTCGCCCGCGCTGGCGCTGGCGGCATAGACAGTGCCGTTGCCGCCGTATTCGGGGTCGAAGGCGACGGTTATCGTGCCGCTCAGAGGGCTTGAGACGGCATCCGGGGGCAGCGGCTCAAACGACTTACCGTTATCCCCCGACCAGTAGACCCAGCCGTCTTTATTGCCCACCAGGAGGGTCTCATCCTCACTATAGTTGGGGGATAGGGCTATGGAGTTTAAGGACTGGGCGCCGACCACCGTCCCCTCGGAATAGGTCAGCCCGCTGTTAGTGGTGAAGTAGACCACCCCGTTAGCCCCATCGAAGCCGCCGATAAACCAGGTGCTGTCATCGACCACCGCCCAGGCGTCTATGGACAGGGGAGCGTTGTGGCGACTAAAGCTCTGCCCGTCATCGCTCGACTTCCATATTGAGGGGCTACCGTTGCCGGCTCCGGCCACAAGCACAACATTGTTATCACCACCGTACTGAGGCAAAAGCGCCACCCGTTCCAGCTTATCCACATCGGGTAAGCTACCGCCATAGACCCTCTCCCAGCTTGTTCCCCCGTCCGGGCTGCGCCAGAGGCTGTGTGTGCCCCCATCACGGTGAGTGAGCATAAAAAGAGTGTTATCCTGGTGGTAGGCGGGCGAAGACGCCAGGTCGATAATATCGCTAATTTCGGTATCTATCAGGCTGGTCTGGTTCCAGGTCAGGCAGCTATCCCGGCTGATGGAAAAGGCGCTCTCGGTGCCGCTGGTGACGGCGTAGGCAACCCCGCTGCCGCTAAAATCGGCGGCGGCAGCCACGTAGACAGCCCCATCTCCCGAGGGCGCTTTCAGGCTCGGCTGCCAGCTCTCTCCCGCGTCGGGGCTGTGCCATACCCCGCCGTTTCCCCCCACCACCAGCCCGATGCCATCGCCGTCCCTGGCTATGTCGAGGCTTACGATATCAGCCTCCAGCCCCAGGTCGTAAGCGCCCCCCTCGTTCACCCGGTAGACCCCGCCGTCACCCTCCGAGCTTACCCCGACAAAAAGCTCGTAGAAGGTGTCGAAGTAG
>Ga0315553_10000773_pt1 | contig 27506 bp, 25 predicted proteins | sample SalMarSW160140MG_FD_203099 | JGI IMG/M metagenome (GOLD analysis project Ga0315553, IMG submission 203099) | Salt marsh sediment microbial communities from the Plum Island Ecosystem LTER, Massachusetts, United States - Salt Marsh Sediment SW1601-40 ... | reverse complement strand
CAAACCAGGCCCGCCGCGTAGGCGCAAACCAAGCCCGCGCGACCCGATCGCCGCGCTATCGCGGCAGGACCCGCGATTTGCTAGGCTACCGTTGTCTCGGGGGCAGGGGATGCAACCATGCACGCGACGTCCGGCGATCCGCGCGCCGGCTTTTCCGACATGCAGTGGTTCCTCTACCACCAGCGCAACGTGGTGTTCTACGCCGCGTTCTCCAGCGTTCCGTTCGACCGCGAAAGTCTGGACGCCAGGATTGCCGCCTTCGCCGCCCTGGCGCCGCAGGTAACGGGCGGCTATCTCGGCGCGCGTCCGGGCCAGCCGCTCGATCGTGCCACCGTCCACGCCATTTCCTCGATCGAGGAGGTCGACAGCCTCGACGGCTTGCCCGAGGCCTGGCTGGACGGCGGCTTCGAGGTCTTCGCCGACCCGAAACTGCCGCTTTTCCGCTTCCGCTGCGCCAACCGCCGCGGCGGGCCCGACGGCGAGGGCCGCGCCGGCTTCATACTGATCCGGATCTCCCATGCGCTTGTGGAAGGGGCCGATTCCGCCCAGCTCACCCGGTCGCAACCCACCGAGCGCCCCGGCGCCGCCGAGGGAGCGGTCCGCCACCCACTGGCGGTGGCGCTCTCCTGGATCGCCGTGCCGCTGCACCTGGCCGCCGCCAACCTCATGCCCGGCCCCAAGGGCACGCGCGTCTTCGCGACCCGGACCTTCGCCCGCGCCCGCATCGCGGCGGCGGTTCGCGCGTTGGGCGTTCGCCAGCGATCCGTGTTGTACGCGCTTGTCCTCACGGGCCTCTTCGGCGCCGGCACCCGGGGCGGCAAACGCCGCGTCTCGTGCCTGTATTCGACGCTGGACAACCGCCCCGAGCTGATGCGCGACGGCTTCATCAAGATGCGCACCGTGCAGGCGAGCTTCCGCAATCGGCCGGATTTTGCCGCCTACGTCCGCCACATCGACCGCCGCTTTTCCGAGCTCGAAGCCGCCGACGCCGGCTTCAGCCAATCGCTCAACACCGCCTCGGTGCATCTGCATCGGCGGTTGAACGCTCTCATGCCCTTTGCCTATTCGCCAAAGGTGTTCGCCCTCATTCCCTTTGACTGCGTGATCGGGCTCATCCCGCCGCACTATTTCGGCGGCCCCCTGACCGAAGACCTGCTGCCGCCTGCCTGGTGCGGCACCACCACGCCGGGCCTGACCTCCTGCGTCATCGTCCCGAACCGGGAAACCTTCGCGCTGGGTCTCTATCTGACCCCCGAACAGGCAAGCGGCCTGAGGCGCATGGACCAGGCCTATGCCGGCCTGGCGCGTCCGGCCGCCGCCCGTGCCTCGGCTTGAACGGGGGATGGGCGCCCACTAGCATGCCGCGTCAGCCCCGAAGGGATCGAGCGTGAAGAGTCTGAGTGCGTCCAGTCTGGTGGCCGGCAGCGGCGCCGCCGCCGCCCCGGCCGAGGATCCCACTGCCGCCTTCTCCAACATGCAGTGGTTTCTGCATTCGGCCCGCAACACCATCTACTACACCGCCTTCCAGTCGCTGCCCATCGACCGCGACCGGGTGATGAAGATCGCCCGCCAGCTCGTCGACCTCGCCCCCCAGCTCACCACGGGCTATCAGGGCGCCCACCCCGGCCGGCCGCTGACCGACGATGAGCTCGCCGCGGTGGTGTCCCTCGAGGAGGTCGACAGCCTCGACGCCTACCCTCACGCCTGGCTGCAGTCGGGGGTCGAGCTCTACGACACCCCGGGCCTGCCGCTTTTCCGGTTCCTTGCGGTCAACCGGCGCGGCGGACCTGATGATCAGGGCAGGGCCTCGATGGTGATGGTCATCGGCTCCCACGCACTGCTCGAAGGCTCGGATTCGGCCCTGCTCGCCCGCTCCCAGGATTCCTCGCACGCCCACGGTCGCGCGGCGGAAAACCGGCTGCCCTGGCTGCGCCGGGCCGCCGTTGGCATCGAAGCTTCGCTGACAGCCGTCGGCCACCTCGTCGCGGCCCATTTGGCCGCTCCCCGGCCCATGCAGATGGCATTCGACGCCCAGGTATTCTCGCGCCACGAGCTGCGTTCGATCGCCAATGGGCTGGGGGTTTCCCAGCGCGCGCTCATGTACGGCGCCGTCATGTATGCCCTCAATCGGGGTCGCAAGCGCTCCGTCAGCGCCCTCTACACTATTCTCGGCGGGGCCCGCCGCGACGTCGACGACGAGTTCATCCGGGCCCGCGGCATCCACGCCCGCTTTCCGCTCGCCGGCAAGACGCCGGCCGAGTTCATCGTTGGCGTCGATGCCGCCATGAAGCGTTACGAGGCCCGCCCCGAGGGCACCCACCAATATGTCCTCAACGCCCTGTATGGCATTCACCGCGCCGCCTCCCGGCGCCTGCCCGCCCTTTACAATCAGCGCTTCTTCCGTTTCCCGGGCCTTTACGACATCGTCCTGACAATGACCCCCCCACACCGCATTGTCGGCACGTTCATGGAAGGGGTGATCGAACCGATATATGCCGGCTCCTTCCACGAGGGGATATCGCTGATCACCTTTGTGCCGGCCCGCCACCAGGTGACCATCAACTACACGGTTCCCCCGGATCTGGCGGATCGGGCTGCCTCTGTTCCCGGCCTGATCGCCGCCCTCGCTCAAGCGTGATCGCAGGCCGTTCACGCTTCCCCGCCGCACGCGTTGAAGCGATGGCGCTGCGCGGCTAACATCGGCATGCGGGGGGCCACGAGTGCGCGTGAGGGAGAGCAATGAAGTCTCTGTCGACCATCGGCGCCAAGGCCGGCACCGACGCCTTGGCCGGCGGACTGCCCCCGACGGTCCGTGATCCGCTCACCTATTTCACCAATTTCCAGTGGTTCGTCTTCCAGGCCCGCAACACCGTATTCTACACCGCCTACTCCTCACAGCGCTTCGATGCCGAAATGCTCAAATCGCTGGTGGTGCGTATCGTCTCCCTGGCTCCTCAACTCACCCACGGTTTCATCGGCGCCCGTCCCGGTGAAGCGCTGCCGCACAACCTCATCGACGCCATAACCTCCATCACCGAGGTCGATGGTTTCGAGGACTTCCCCAACACGTGGCTGGAGCCGGGGCTTGATATCTATGACACCCCCAAATTGCCCCTCTTCCGGGTTCAGGCGGCCGTCCGCCGGGACGGTCCCGACGATGCGGGCCGCCACACCGCCATCATGGTGCGCTCCTCGCACGCCCTGATGGAGGGCTCGGACTCCGCCCTGCTCAACCGCTCGCAATTCACCGGACACGGCTCCCAATCCGACAAATCCAATCGCGTGCCGTGGTTCGAAAAGCTCGGCTACCGCAGCGTCGCGGCGGTGATGGCACCGTTCCACCTGGTCGCGGCGCATTTTCTGTCGCCGGACAAGGTCGAGATGGGGTTCGAAACCCAGCTGTTCGATCGTCAGGATTTGCGCCGGGCGGCGGCCCGGCTGGGCGTCCGCCAACGGGCCGTCATGTTCGCGCTGGTCCTGTATTCGATATTCCATCGTGAGGCCGGCAAGCCGCGAAAGGTTCGCATCGCCTACACCACCTTGACCGACGACCGGCGCGATGCCGACGACGATTTCTTTCGGGTGCGCACCCTCGACGCCAAGCACGTCGTCGATGGCTCGCTGGAGGACTTCATCCGGGCCGTCGACGCCAGGGTCGGCGAAGTCGAAAATCGCGACATCGCGCGCCGCCAGTTCGTTCTCAACGCCATGTTCGGCGCCCACCGTTTCCTCGCCGGCTTGATGCCGTTCGCCTACAACGAGCGCTTCTTTCGCTATTCGGGACCCTACGACGCGGTTCTGACCCTGGTGCCGCCGCATCGGCTCTATGGCAACCTGACTCTGGGGATGCTCGAGCCGATCTTCTGCGGCTCGTACCACCCGGGCACGAGCCTATGCACCTACGTGCCGGCCCGCAAATATGTGAGCTTCGCCTACACCATGCCGAAGCCGCGGCTGGATCGGATCGGATCGGTGCCGGATCTGCTCAAATCCATTCTCGACGGCTAGCGCCCGGCTTTCCGCCCGACTAAGACAGTCCCCGGCGTAAGCGAATCGGGGGGGCGCGATGGATAGTCTCAGCGGGCTGACCGATACCCTGCGGGCTTTTCTGACGCCGCTTCTGGACGCCCTCGGCCTTTCCCTCGATCCCGACTTCGCGGTCTGGATCGTCGTCCAGCTCGCGGTCATCGCGCTTTGCGTCGCGCTGGCGGTGATCGCCGGCTCCCTTGTCGGACCACGTTTCGAGGCCTGGATTCGCGGTGCCACGCTCAGCCCGCGCCGGCTGCGCTGGCTGGCGGTGCTTCTGCGCCGTCTCACGCTCATCGCCATGGTGCCGTTGCTGTGGGTCGCCTTCGGCATCATGCGGGCGGCAACGGAGCCGACGCGCAGCGAGTTCTTGCAGGCGGTCGCCAGCCTTCTCACGGCCTGGGTCGTCATTTCCATATCCTCGCGGGTGATCCGCAACCGGGCGTTGGCGCGAGTCGTCGCCGTCGTCGCCTGGACGCTGGCGGCGCTGTCGATCCTCGGCATCATTCCGCAGGCCGCCGAATTCCTCGACGCCTTCGCGCTGCAATTCGGGGACTTCCGCCTCTCGGCGCTGACCGTCGTGCAGGCGGCGCTTGTGTTCTCCGTTCTGGTGTGGCTCGCGTTGTTTCTCAGCCGCCTGGCGGACAATCAACTCGCCTCGATCGAGGACATAACCCCGACCACACGGGTCCTGTTGGGCAAGTTCGTCCGCGCCGGCCTCATGGTCGTGGCCGTCATATTGGGGCTCGGGCTGATCGGCATCGATTTCACGGCCCTGACCATTCTCTACGGTGCCCTCGGTCTGGGCCTGGGCTTCGGGCTTCAGAAGGTCGTCTCCAACCTTGTCTCGGGCGTCATCCTGCTGCTCGACCGTTCGATCAAGCCCGGCGATGTCATCTCCGTCGGCAGCACCTTCGGCTGGATCACCTCGCTCAATGCCCGTTACGTCTCGGTGACAATGCGCGACGGCCGCGAGTTCCTCATCCCCAACGAGGATCTGGTCACCCAGCAGGTTCAGAACTGGTCGTTTGCCAATGAATTCGTCCGCATCGACCTCGAATTCGGCGTCAGCTACGACTCCGACCCCCACCAGGTCCGTGAGCTCGCCATCGCCGCCGCCAATGCGCACAAGCGGGTGGTCGACATGCCTGGGCGCTACCGCACCGTCTGCCATATCACCGGCTTCGGCGAATCCTCGATCGATTTCATCCTCAGATTCTGGATCAAGGACCCCGCCGCCGGGCTCAGAAATATCCGCGGCGACGTGTTTCTGGCGCTATGGGACGCTTTCCACGAAAACGGGATTGCAATTCCCTATCCGCATCGCGAGGTCACCGTGCATCAGGGCCGGCCGGCGCGCGCCGCCCCTCGCGGCGGAAGACGTAAAGCCCCGAGCCCAGAATGACGGCGGTGCCCGCCCAGGTCTGAAGGTCCGGAAAGTCGCCGAAAAACAGGAAGCCCACGGCGGTCGCCCCGAGGATTTCGAGATACTGGAACGGCGCCAGAACCCCCGCCGGCGTGCGCCGAAAGGCCTCGGTGAACATCACGAACGTCACCGACGATATCAGCCCGTAGGCGGCCAGCCATCCCAGTCGCGGCGCCACTATTTCCAGTGAGCTCGGCGCGCCGCCGCCCTCCAAACCGAGCGCCAGAACCAGCGCGCCCAGCAGTGCCGCGGCGAACACGCTCACCCAGCTCTGCAGCGCCAGCACCGGCATGCGCGAGCCGATTTTTCTCACGATCGTTGCGTAGGCGGCAAAGCTGACGGCGGTGACCAGGGGAAGGACCGCGTACCAGCCGAATGCGGCCCAGTTCGGCCGGATGACCACCAGCGCCCCGCCGAGTCCGACAAGGACGGCCAGATAGCGCCGCCAGCCGGCCGTCTCCCCGAGAAAAAGGACCCCGAAGACGGTCAGGATCAGTGGCTCGATGAAGAAGATGGCGATGGCGGTGGCGATCGGCATCACCGAGAACGCCGTCACGATGCTCACCAGCACCGTCGCCAGAAGCGCCCCGAGCAGCGCCAGCAGGCCGATCGGCACCGTCGGCCGAAACCGCCGACCCGTTATCCCGACCGCCAGCACCAGGAACAGGGTCTGGAAGCTGAAGCGCCAGAAGGCGATTTCCACCGGGGCGATGGAGCTCGAGAGATATTTCGAGATCGCGTCTCCGAACGGCACCGCCAGGGTCGCCGCCACCATCAGCGCGATGCCGGAGCGATGGGCCGCGGCCGGCGCGTCGGTCGGGGTCGCCGTGGCGGTCCCGCGGGAGGGTTGGCGCATGGCGCGGCGCTCCTTCAAAGGGTCGGGGACCGGCGGACGAAGCGGGCACCGCCTAGCACGCGGCCCGACGGCGCGCCAGCACGCTCAGCACGCGCCCCTTGGCACCCGCCCCGGGCCCGGGTAAACCTGCCCCACAAAGAGGGCGCGGCGGCGCACGAATGAGAGTGCGTGCCTTCGTATGGCTTCCCGCCGGCGCCGAACTCAAGGCCGCGTGAGGAGCCGATTCAGATGTGGTTGAGTCAGATCCGCGCCGAAGGCGACAACCCGATCGTGGTGGTCCGTGAAGGCGATGTCGCCCGGCGTCTCGAGCACGAGGCGACCGTCTATTCGCTGGCCCAGCGGGCGATCAAGGATGGCACCCCGCTCGCCGACCTGGTCGCCGATCTCGGACGCGGGGAGGAGGTCGATCTGGAGGCCGCCGCCAGGGACGGGCGCATGCTGTGCCCCATCGCCCATCCCGATCCCGCGCATCTTAGCGTCACCGGCACGGGCCTCACCCATCTCGGCTCGGCGTCGACGCGCGACGCCATGCACGCTGCCGGCAAGACCGATGCCGCCGAGCTCACCGACTCCATGCGAATGTTCAATATGGGGCTCGAAGGCGGGCGTCCGAAACCCGGCGAGATCGGGGTGCAGCCCGAATGGTTCTACAAGGGTGACGGCACTTGCCTGGCCGCCCCCGGAGCGCCGCTCATGATGCCTGATTTTTCAGGCGACGGCGGCGAGGAACCCGAAATCGCCGGCATCTATCTGATCGGCCCCGACGGCACGCCCTTCCGCCTCGGCTTCACCCTCGCCAACGAATTCTCCGACCACGTCACCGAGCGGATCAACTACCTCTACCTCGCCCATTCCAAGCTCCGCCCCGCCGCCATAGGACCCGAGATCATACTCGGCGAGCTCCCGGCGAATATTCGCGGAGATTCGCGTATCATTCGTGGAGATTCCGTGGTTTGGCAGAAGCCTTTTGTGTCCGGTGAGGACAACATGTCCCACACCCTCGCCAACCTCGAGCATCACCACTTCAAGTACCAGCTGTTTCGCCATCCCGGCGACGTCCATGTTCATATGTTCGGCACGGCAACCCTTTCTTTTGCCGACGGTTTTCGGGCCGAGCCCGGGGACGTGTTCGAGATCGAAGCGGCCGAAATGGGATTGCCGCTGCGCAATCCCCTGGCCGTCGAGAAGACCGGATACGCCGCCGCCCGGCCATTGTGAGGCCTCCAATGAGCGACGAAAATTTCGCCAGATACAAAAGCCTGGACACGGTGCCCGTGGTCATCTCGGGCGGTGCCGCCGGCATCGGCGCGGCGATGGTTGCCGCCTTTGCCGCCCAGGGTGCGAAGGTCGGCTTCGTCGATCTCAACCGCGAAGCGGGCCAGGCGCTGGCCGACAGGCTCACCGCCGACAACCGGATCGTCGAATTCATCGAGTGCGACGTCACCGACATCGGGGCCTACCGCTCGGCCATCTCGGACTTCGCCGAAGCCCACGGGCCGGCCGGGGTCCTGGTCAACAACGCCGCCTATGACGGGCGCCGCGACTTCCGGGAAATCGACGAGGAATTCTGGGACGCCCGCGTTGCCGTCAATCTCAAGCATTTCTTTTTTGCCATCCAGGCCGTGGCGCCGGCGATGATCGAGGCCGGCAAGGGCTCGATCATCAATTTCGGGTCCCTGAGTTGGGTGGTCGCGCTGCCCGATCTCGCGCCCTACGCGGCCTCGAAGGCCGGCGCCCACGGGCTCACGCGGACGATCGGACGCGACCTGGGTAGATACGGGATCAGGGTCAACACGATCGTGCCCGGCTGGGTGATGACCGAACGCCAGCTTAAGGAGTTCGTCACGCCGGAATCCTCAGAATTAATTGCGCAAAATCAATTACTTGCGGACCGAATCATGCCGGATGACGTGGCCCGGATGGCGCTGTTTTTGGCCGCTGACGACTCGCGGATGCTCTCGGGACAGAACTTCACCGTCGATGGCGGCTGGGGCAATCTGTAAGCGAGGGGCCGGGATATCCGCCCGATCTCAGGCGTCGAGCAATCGGCAGTCGATGCACTCCACCTTGCGTTGGCACTCCAAGCGCCTGCAGGTGACCGGTTGCTGTGCGCCGAGCCAGATGCGCTGCAGCTTGGATTTGTACCCCGCCTTGACGATCACCAGCGAAGGCGGCAGCCCGCGAAGCACCTCGAGCGCCTCCTGCCAGCTTCGTGCCGCGTGCACGTTTGAATATTGCGGCTCGTCGGCGAGCGCCCGCGCCGGCTCGTAGGCCGCTTCGACGCCGATCACATGGTCAACCATGCCGGCTGCCGCGATCAATACGCGCCGGATCACCGTCTCGGAAGGCTCGCCTCTGGTCCAGGGCAGGAGTCCCTGCACATAGACCGTGGGGCCGGTGGCCAGGTTCGGAAGCTCTTCCAGCAATCGTTCGGTGGCGCTTTGCGACCCCTTGGCGGCGTCCAGAAGGAAAGTGTGCCCGATGGCGCTCGGATGCACGCTCAGCTTCTGGTAGCGCGCCTCGACGGCCTCGATCACGGGTACCGCCGGTTCCGGATCGAGCCCGTAGCCACGCAGGACCGCGAACGCGGCGAGAATACCGCTCACGAAGATCGACGACGCCAGTTGCGTGTGCACCCGGCGGCGCCAGTCGCCGATGACCAGATCGAAGCTCAGCCTCTCCGGCCACCGGCATGCGATGTTCTCGGCCCGCACATCGGCTTGGGCGGCGAGCCCGTAGGTGACGATTTTCTCGCCGGTGCGCGTCGCCATCGACATGACCGACCGATCGTCGGCGTTGAGGACCGCGAACCCGCCGGGCCGGACACGTTCGACCAGGTGCCCCTTCTCCTTCACGAGAGCCGCCCGGTCCTCGTAGTTCTCGAGATGGTCCGAGCCGATCGTCGTGATAATGGCGACGTCGATGGGCAGCAGGCCGGTTGCGCGCTCGATTTGGCCGGGGCTCACGCTGGCGACCTCCTGCACCAGATAGTCAACGGGCGCGTCGAGCCTGCGAAGGGTATTGATGACGCCGCGCAAGAGGTTGTTTTCGTCGGACGCGCGGGCCGTGCCATAGGCGCCGAGCGCCCGTCCGGTCATCTGCGTCGCGGTGCCCTTGCCGGCGCTGCCGGTGACCATCAAATAGTGCCCGACAAACCTGGCGCCGCGACGTATGGCGGCTTTGCGTTCCAACGGAATGGCGAGCGTATCGACGGCGAGCTTTTCGATGCGCCGACCCAGCCTGCGCAAGGGCGACCTCACTTGCACACCGCCCCGATCTCGGCGCGAGGGGCGACGATTCCACAGCTGTCGCACCCCGGGCGCAAAGCGTCCGGTTCACACCGGCCGGACAATGCCCTGCGCGCGCGCCTCATGCGGAACCGGGCGCCGCCGATCGCCTAGGGCCCACCGGTCCGCGCCGCCTTTTCTTCGTCCCACCACCAGATGGTCGGAAAACCGATGGCGTATTCAGGCAGCTCGTCGGGGTGGCTGAACCGGTCCCAGCGCGCAATCCGCGCTTTTCTCAGCGTGTAGCTCGGGACGACGAAATGATTGGCCATCAGCACCCGGTCGAGCGCGTGGGTCGCGGCGACGAGCTCGTCGCGATCCTCGGCGAAGATCACCTTGTCGATCAGCGCGTCGACGCCGGGGTCGGCGATGCCCGCGTAGTTGCTGGAGTTGTCTTCGCCGGCCGCTTCCGAGCCCCAGAAAGCGCGCTGTTCGTTGCCCGGGGAAAGCGATTGCAGCCAGCCGGTGTAGATGACGTCGAAATCGCGCGAGCGCACGCGGTTGACCCATTGCGGGCTGTCGACGGTCCTGACCGTGGCCGCGATGCCGATCCGTTCGAGATTGGTCTGCCAGGGAATGGCCACGACCTCGATCGTCGGCCCGTTCAGCAAAATCTCGAAACTCAACTGCTCGCCGTTGGCGTCCACCAGCCGGTTGCCGTCGAGCCGGTAGCCGGCTTCTTCGAGCAGCTCCAGCGCCTTGGCGAGATTGGATCTGAGGTTTTCGGGACTGCCACCGACCGGATTGGCGTAGGCGGTCGTGAACACCTCTTCGGGCACCAGGTCCCTGACGCTTTCGAGGATCTCCAGCTCCTTGCCTGTCGGCAGGCCGGACGCCGCCAGATCGGTACCGTAGAAGAACGAGTTGATGCGCTCATACTGGCCGAAGAAAATGGTGCGGTTGAGTTCCTCGAAATCGAGGGCGTAGTTGATCGCCTCGCGCACCCGCGGATCCTGGAAGGTCTGGCGCCGCAGATTGGGGATGAAGCCGACCATGATCCCGGAGTCGCGATAGGGCTCCTCGAAAAGCTCGCGCACGACGCGATTTTGTTCGACCGCGGCGAAGTCGTAGCCGGTGGCCCAGCGCCTCGCGATGTTCTCGCTCCACCAGTCGAACTGGTCGCCCTTGAAGGCCTCGAACTGCACGGTGGTGTCGCGGAAATACTCGTAGCGGACCTTGTCGAAATTGTTCTGCCCGATATTGACCGGCTCGTCGGCGCCCCAATAGTCCGGCACCCGCTCGAACACCACCGAGCGTCCGGGGCTGAATTCAGCCAGCCGGTATGGCCCCGAACCGAGCGGCGGCTCCAGGCTCGAGGCGCCGATATCGCGTGGCTCGCCGTTCGGGCCGACGCCCTCCCACCAGTGCTTGGGCAACACCAGCAGCTGCCCGACGATGTGCGGCAGTTCGCGATTGCCGCCCTGGTCGAAGGTGAACGTCACCTCGCCCTCGCCGGTCTGCTCGACCGAGACCACATTGGCGTAGTAGGCCGCCTGCGCCGGGTTGAGCTCAATCAGCTTGTTGAAAGTCCAGATCACATCCTCGACCGTGATCGGTTCGCCGTCCTGCCAGCGCGCCTTCGGGTTCAAATGGTAGGTCACCGAGGAATAGTCGTCGGCGGCGCGGAAGCCGTCGGCGAGCAGCCCGTATTGGGTCGAGGTTTCGTCCAGCGACGTCGTCATCAGGGTCTCCACGACCAGGCCGAGCCCGCTCGCTGTCTCCCCCTGCGGCAGAACAGGATTGAAGGTGTCGAAGCTGCCCGTCACCGACAGGCGGACGGTGCCGCCCTTGGGCGCATCGGGGTTCACATAGTCGAAATGCGCGAAACCCGGCGGGTATTTGGGCTCGCCGATTAGCGAGGTTGCGTGTTGCCATGCGCCATCCTGGGCGGCGGCCGGCGAACCAGCCAGCGCCAGGCCCGCGAGCGCCATCAGGGCGAGCCGAAAGATCGGTTTCATCATTGCGTTCGCTCCCGCGCGGTGCCGGTGGGGGAGGCCAGTCTAGGCCGGAAATCGTGGCGCGGCGAGGCCGGTCGGGGCAATTTGTGCGCCGTTGCAGGCTACTGCTGTACCGCGTCCGGCGGCCCGGCGCTGAGATCGAATGCGGCTGCCAGGAGCGCTCGGGTGTAGTCGGTCCGCGGTTCGGCGAGCACCGTCTCGGCGGCGCCCTGTTCGACCACCCGCCCGTCCCGCATCACGATCACGGTGTTGGCGAGCGCCCTGACGACCTTCAGGTCGTGGGAAATGAACATGTAGGTCAGCGAGTGTCTCGCCTGCAGCTCGCGCAGCAATTCGACAACCTGCGCCTGCACGCTCATGTCCAGCGACGAGGTCGGCTCGTCCAGGACGACGAATTTCGGCTCCAGGATCATCGCCCGCGCGACCGCGATCCGCTGCCGCTGGCCGCCGGAGAATTCGTGCGGATAGCGCAGCCGGGTTTCGGGATCGAGCCCGACTTCTTCGAGCGCCTTGACCACCGCACGATCACGGCCGGCGGCGTCGAGGTCCGGCCGGTGCACGTCGAGGCCTTCCGCGACGATGTCGCCCACCGACATCCGCGGGCTGAGCGAACCGTAGGGGTCCTGGAAAACGATCTGCATATGCCGGCGCAACCCCCGCATGTCGGCGAACGAGCGCCCCTGGATGTCCTCCCCGAGAAAGGCGATCCGGCCTTGCGACGAAATCAGCCGCAACACCGCGAGCCCCAGGGTCGTCTTGCCTGAGCCGGATTCGCCGACCACCCCCAGCGTCTCGCCCCGGCGGATGGCGATGTCGATGCCGTCGACAGCCTTGATGTGGCCGACGGTGCGCCGCAACAGGCCCCTGCGCACCGGAAACCAGACCCTGAGATCGGCCGTCTCGACGATCGTCGGGCTTGCCGGTGCGACCTCACGCGGCCGGCCTTTCGGTTCGGCGGCGATCAGGTGCCTGGTGTAGGCGTGCCGGGGTGCGGCGAACACGGAGGCGGTCTCGCCCTGTTCGACGATCTCGCCTTCGCGCATGACGCAGACGCGGTCCGCCATGCGCCGCACGATCCCCAGATCGTGCGTGATGAAGAGCATTGCCATGCCCATGCGGGCCCTGAGGTCCCTGAGGAGCGTCAGGATCTGCGCCTGCACGGTAACGTCGAGGGCGGTGGTCGGCTCGTCGGCGATAAAGAGGTCCGGTTCGTTGGCGAGCGCCATCGCGATCATGGCCCGCTGCCGCTGTCCGCCGGAAAGCTGGTGCGGATAGGCGGCCATTCTGGCGGCGGGGTCCTTGATGCCGACCTGGCCGAGCAGCTCCAGGGTGCGCGCGCGGACCTGCGCCTCGCCCATGCCCCGGTGGACCTTGAGGACCTCGCCGACCTGCCGCTCGATGGTGTGCAACGGGTTGAGCGAACTCATCGGTTCCTGAAAGACGATCGATATGTCGTTGCCGCGCACCTGGCGCATCTGCCGCTCGCCGACGGTGAGCAGGTCCTGCCCCTTGAACTCGATCGTCCCGGAGGGATGGGCGGCGGCCGGGTAGGGCAGGAGTCTGAGGATCGAAAGCGCCGTCACCGACTTTCCCGAGCCGGACTCGCCGACCAGCGCCACCGTCTCGCCGGCGCCGATCTCGAAGCTGATCGAGCGCACCGCGTCGGTGACGTTGCCGGCCTGCTCGAAGCGTACGCTCAGATCGCGGACCGTGAGCAGCGGGCCGCCGGTCTGGCCAGGATCATCCATGCCGGGTCACCGAAAGATCTTGCGCGGGTCGAAGGCGTCGCGCGCCGCCTCGCCGACGAAGATCAACAGGCTCAGCATCACCGAAATCGACAGGAACCCCGTCAGGCCCAGCCACGGGGCCTGGATGTTGTTCTTGCCCTGCGCCAGCAGTTCGCCCAGCGACGGCGAGCCGGGCGGTAGCCCGAAGCCCAGAAAATCGAGCGAGGCGAGGGTCGCGATCGAGCCGATCAGGATGAACGGCACGAAGGTCAGTGTCGCGACCATGGCGTTGGGCAACAGGTGCTTGAACATGATCGCAAGGTTGGTCAGGCCGAGCGCCCGGGCGGCGTTGATGTATTCGAAATTGCGGCCCCTCAGGAACTCGGCGCGCACCAGCCCGACCAGCGCCACCCAGGAAAAAAGCAACAGGATCACCAGCAACACCCAGAAGCTGGGCACCAGCACCGAGGAGATGATCAGCAACAGGTAGAGGGCCGGGATCGAGGTCCAGATCTCGATGAAGCGCTGGAACAAAAGGTCCGTCCAGCCACCGAAATAGCCCTGCACCGCCCCCGCCGCGACCCCGATGACCGAAGAGGCGATGGTCAGCGTCAGCCCGAACAACACCGAAATCCGGAAGCCGTGGATCAGCCGCGCCACCACGTCCCGCCCCTGATCGTCGGTGCCCAGCCAGTGCAGGTTGCCGGTGATGCAGTTGGGGTCATCGGCACCCTGCGGATAGCGCTGGCATCGCTCGTCGGCGCTCATCAGCCAGAACGGCGGCGCCGGGGCCGGCACCGGCAACGCCGCATCCGTCGTGCGGTAGGAATAGCGCACCGGCGGCCAGACCATCCAGCCGTTGGCCTCGATCTCGTGGAGGATGAAAGGGTCCCGGTAGCTCGTCGTCGCCAGGAACCCTCCGAACTTCGATTCGGGATAGTTCACCACCACCGGAAAGAGCAGCTCGCCTTGGTACATCACCACAATCGGCCGGTCGTCGGCGATGAGCTCGGCGAAGAGCGTCACCACGAACAGCACCACGAACGCCACCAGCGAAAAGACCCCCCGCCGGTTGCGCCGGAAGTTCTCAAGCCGGCGGCGATTGATCGGGGAGAGGCGCGGCCTTGCCGAGACCGCCGCGTCCGCCGGCTCGCGCAACAGCGCCTCGCGCGGCTCGAGAGCAGGCACGAACTCCATCGCCGCTCACACCTCCCGCGTCTCGAAGTCGATCCGCGGATCGACCCAGGTGTAGGTGAGGTCGGAGATCAGCGTCACCACCAGACCCAGCAGCGAGAAGATGAAGAGCGTCGCGAAGACGACCGGATAGTCGCGGTTGAGGACGGATTCGAAGCCAAGCAGGCCCAGCCCGTCCAGCGAGAAGATCGTCTCGATCAGAAGCGATCCGCCGAAAAAGGCCCCGACGAAGGCCCCCGGGAACCCCGCGATGATGATCAGCATGGCGTTGCGGAAGACGTGCCCGTAGAGCACCTGGCGCTCGCCCAGCCCCTTGGCGCGGGCGGTGACCACATACTGCTTGCGGATTTCATCGAGGAACGAGTTCTTGGTCAGCAGCGTCGTGGTGGCGAAGGCGCCGATCGCCATCGCGATGATCGGCAGCGTGATGTGCCAGATGTAGTCGAGGACCTTGGCAGGCCAGCTCAGCGTGGCGAAATTCTCCGAGGTCAGCCCGCGCAGCGGAAACAGATCAAGGAAGCTACCGCCCGCAAACAGGACGATCAGCAGCACCGCGAACAAAAATCCCGGGATCGCGTAGCCGATGACGATCACCCCGGAGGTCCAGACATCGAAGCGCGTGCCGTCGCGGACCGCCTTTGAGATGCCCAGCGGGATCGAAATGCCGTAGGAGATCAGCGTCATCCACAGCCCGAGCGAGATCGACACCGGCATCTTCTCGAGGATCAGGTCGATCACCGAGATGTCGCGGAAGTAGCTGTCGCCGAAATCGAACCTCAGATAATTCCACATCATGTAGAAGAAGCGCTCGAGCGGCGGCTTGTCGAAGCCGAACTGCTTCTCGATCTGGCGCACGAAGGCCGGGTCGAGCCCCTGCGCCCCGCGGTAGCGCGAGGTGATCTCGTCTTCGCCGGCGGTGTCGGACTGCTGGGTCTGCTGGCCGGCGAAGTCGCCCTGGGCGCTGCCGGTGACGCGGGCCGTCGCCGAGACCTCCATGCCGGAGAATTGGGCGATCACCCGTTCGACCGGCCCGCCGGGGGCGAACTGCACGACCAGGAACGAGACCGCCATGATCCCGACGACGGTCGGGATCATGAGAAGAAGGCGTCGGAGGATATAGGCGCCCATGAGCGCTCCGCCTGGCGGCCGGCCGAATGCAGCCCTGGCGCCATGCGTACGGCGTCGGCCTTGCCGGCGTCAATGAAGGGCCGGTGGAAATGGGGGAGGGCGGTTGGCAAGAAGCAGTGGTGCTGCCGGTGTGGATTGAACACACGACCTCCCCCTTACCAAGGGGGTGCTCTACCACTGAGCTACGGCAGCGCTGGCGCGGCGCTTCGATGCCATAGGAGCGCCTCTGGACGCAAGTCGGGAATCGGTGGCAAGCAGATGTGGGCAGTGAACTCCCATCGAGGCAGGCACGCATGAGCGACAAGAAGGCCGACGATCGCATGAAACGTTTGGCCCAGCGCCTGCGCGACAATCTGAGGCGTCGCAAACAGCGGGCCCGGCCCGCCGAAGAGACCGGCGGCGAGGGTGGCGCGGGCAAAGGACCGACCGCTTCCCGCGACTGAGCCCGAACGCCACGAGGCAAGGGGCCTCGCTTCGGTGCCGCTTGATGCGGCAAATGAGGTAGGATACCACCGATGCCCCTATCTCGCGGACCCGATGGCATGGATCGCATAAGGCTCGTCGGCGGCAATCAGCTCCATGGCGAGCTGCCGATTTCCGGCGCCAAGAACGCCGCCCTGCCGCTGATGATCGCCTCGCTCCTGACCGACGAGCCGCTGACGCTGGCCAACGTGCCGCGGCTCGCCGACGTCACCCAGCTGCAGTCCATCCTGATCAACCACGGCGTCGGCGTCGCGCTCGAAGGACGGCGCCGCGACGAGGCGACGATGGGCGGCCAGCGCATCACCTTCACCGCCGCCGAGATCGTCGACACCTGCGCGCCCTATGAGCTGGTCTCGAAGATGCGCGCCAGTTTCTGGGTGATCGGGCCGCTGCTGGCGCGCGAGGGCCAGGCGAAGGTGTCGCTGCCCGGGGGCTGCGCCATCGGCACGCGTCCGGTCGACTTTTATCTGCAGGGGCTCGAGGCGCTCGGCGCCGACATCGATATCGACGCCGGCTATGTCGTCGCCAGGGCGCCCGGCGGACGGCTGAGCGGAGCGGAGATCGCGCTGCCCAAGCCCTCCGTGGGCGCCACCCATGTCATGATGATGGCGGCATCCCTCGCCGACGGCCGGACCGTCATCGCCAACGCTGCCCGCGAGCCCGAGGTCGGCGACCTGGCGCGCTGTCTGAGCGCCATGGGCGCGCAAATCTCCGGCGTCGGCACCGACACCGTGACCATCGACGGCGTCGACCGGCTGCACGGGACCCACCACGAGGTGCTGCCCGACCGCATCGAGACCGGCACCTATGCGATGGCCACCGCGATGACCGGCGGCGACGTGTTGCTGCGCAACGCCCGGCCCGAACTGCTCGAGGCGGCGCTCGAAACCCTCGCTCTGACCGGCGTCGGCATCACTACCGAGGACGGTGGTATCCGCGTCGTCCAGAACGGCAACGGCATCCTGCCCGTCGATGTGACGACGGCGCCCTTTCCGGGCTTCCCCACCGACCTGCAGGCCCAGTACATGGCGCTGATGACCCGGTCGACGGGCACCGCGAAGATCACCGAGACGATTTTCGAGAACCGCTTCATGCACGCCGACGAACTGGCCCGCTTCGGGGCCGACATCCATGTCGACGGCCAGCAGGCGACCATCGTCGGCGTCCCCGAGCTCACCGGCGCCCAGGTCATGGCGACCGATCTGAGAGCCTCGGTGTCGCTGGTCATCGCCGGTTTGGCGGCCCAGGGCGAAACCGTCGTCAATCGCATCTACCATCTCGACCGCGGCTTCGAGCGGCTGGAGGAGAAGCTCGGCGCCTGTGGTGCCGAGATCGAGCGGCTGGCCGGCTGATTTGAGGCGGCGTGCCCAAGTCTGAGGCGCGCCCCTATTGAGCTTTGAGGCCCGGGACATTACCTAGCAGGCGGCCAATCCGATGCCGCCCCGGCGGCCGCCAGGGACGCCGATCGAGGATCCGATGACGAGCGAACTCAAACTGCTGGCCGTGGACAGCGAGGACCTGGAGGTCATTTCGGCCTACACCCAGGACGCCGTCATACGCGTCGGCGACATGGGCTTCGCGAAGGCCGACCGGCGCTTCGCGTTCCTGATGAACCGGTTCGCCTGGGAGGCCGAAACCGGCAGCTCCCGCAAGGGTCAGCGCCGGCGCGCCGCGCTTCACTTCGACAATGTCGATGCGGTGCAGGTCTCCGGCGTCAACATGGCGGCCACCGACGGCGTCCTTGAACTGTTGTCCATCACCTTCGAGCCGAACCAGGCACCATCCGGCGTGGTCACCATCGCTTTCGCCGGCGGCGGCACGCTGCAGCTCCATGTCGAATGCCTGGAGGCCCGGCTGAAGGATCTCGGTGCCGCCTGGAGCGCGCATGGCCGCCCCGCGCACGATCTCGCCGAAGAAGCGTAGTCGCCCGATGCCGCAACGGTTGGATACCCGCGATGCCGGCTTCGAGAAGGCGTTCGCGGCGTTGCTTGGCAATCGGCTGGAGACCTCCGACGCGGTCGAGACCGCGGTTGCCGAAATCATCGCCGACATTCGCGCGCGCGGTGACGAGGCCCTCTGCGAGCTGACCGCGAAGTTCGATCGGGCGAGGGTCGGCCCCGCCGAGCTCAGATTGAGCGAACACGAGATCGACACCCTGGCCGAGCGCGCCGACGTCGCGGTGGTCGAGGCGTTGCAAACCGCCCACGACCGCCTGGAAGCCCACCACCTCAAGCAGCGCCCGGCCGACCACGTCTACACCGACGAGCTCGGCGTGACGCTGGGGACGGTGTGGAACCCGGTGGCTTCGGCCGGGATCTACGTGCCCGGCGGGCTGGCGAGCTACCCCTCCACGGTACTGATGTGCGCCGTGCCGGCGCGGGTCGCCGGGGTCGAACGCATTGCCATGGTCGTGCCGGCCCCCGACGGCGCGCTCAACCCCGCCGTGCTCGCGGCGGCACGCATCGCCGGCATCACCGAGATCTACCGGATCGGCGGTGCCCAGGCGATCGCAGCGCTCGCCTACGGCACCCACACCGTCCATCCGGTGGACAAGATCGTGGGGCCCGGCAACGCCTATGTGGCCGCCGCCAAGCGCCAGGTGTTCGGGATTGTCGGCATCGACATGATCGCCGGCCCATCCGAAGTTCTGATCATCGCCGACCGCTCCGCCAACCCGGTCTGGGTTGCCGCCGACCTGCTGGCGCAGACCGAACATGGCGCCGGGGCGAGGGGGATTCTCGTGACCACCGATCCGGCCTTGGCCGACGCCGTCGTCGCGGAGGTCGATCGCCAGCTTGCAACCCTCGAGCGCGCCGAGTTGACCGCCGCGGGTTGGCAGGATCATGGGCTGGTGGCGATCGCCTCCAGCCTCGACGAGGCCATCGACATCTGCAACCGCTACGCGCCCGAGCATGTCGAGCTGGCCATTGACGAACCCGAAGCGATCGCCTCGCGGATCGTCAATGCCGGCGCCATCTTCATGGGCCATTCGACGCCCGAGGCAATCGGCGATTATGTCGGCGGCACCAATCACGTGCTGCCCACGGCCCGCTCGGCGCGCTTCGCGTCCGGGTTGGGGGTTGCCGACTTCATGAAGCGCACCTCGATTTTGGAGTGTGACCCGACCAGCCTCGCCGAGCTGGCTGAACCTGCCGAGCGGCTCGCCGACGCCGAGGGCCTGCCCGCGCACGGCCGCTCGATCGCCATCCGGCTGAACCGCTGACCCGACCGAAGATGCGCAACCTGGACCCGAAGACCGACCGGCTGGTCGCGGTCACCCTCGACCCCACGGCCATCGTTTCGGTCGATCCGGTGCACGCCCACGAGCGGCGGGTCGCCATCTTTGATCTGCTCGAGGAGAACCGTTTCGCGCCGACCAAGCCCGCCCAGGGACCGTTCGCGCTGCACCTGTCGATCCTCGGCAACCACCTGGCGGTCGAGGTTCGCGATCCCCACACCTATGCGCCCATCACGGCGCATCTGCTCTCGCTCAGCCCCTTCCGTGGCCTCATCCGCGATTATTTCCGGGTGCGCGAGAGCTATTTCGAGGCCATCCACTCCGCATCCGCGCATCGCATCGAGGCCGTCGACATGGGAAGGCGCGGGCTCCACAACGATGCCGCCGAGCTCTTGCGCGCGCGTCTGAAAGGCAAGCTCGAACTCGATATCAACACGGCCCGGCGCCTGTTCACCCTGATTTGCGCCCTGCATCCGCAGGCCGAGCGGCCCGATGCCGCCACCGCCGGCGTGCCGAGCGTGCTGTTCGTGTGCTCGCTGAATTCGGTGCGATCGCCGATGGCCGCTTCCCTCGCCCGCAAGCGCTTCCCCGGCCGCATCGTCGCCCGCTCGGCGGGCGTCACCTCGGGCAAGGTCGACAGCTTCGTGCACGAGGTGATGGAGGAGGTCGGCGTCGACATGTCCGTGCACTCGCCCCACGGACTGGAGGAACTGGCCGCGACCCATTTCGATCTCGTCGTGACCCTGTCCGACGACGCCCCCGCCGCCGTCGAGCGGGCCGATCTCGATTTCGGCGCCGTCGAGCACTGGCCGGTCGCCGATCCGACCGAGGTCGACGGAAACCGCGAGCAGCGCCGCCAGGCCTATCGGCGCCTGCGCGACGAACTCGACCGGCAGGTGGGCGAGCGCCTGCAACCCTTGCTGGGCGATGGTTCACAAAGCAATTGAGATTATGTAGTTTGCCGGCCAATCCGGCCGGACCGGCGGCGTGTGCAGCCGCCGGTGGCGCATTCGGGAGACCCAATGGCAAAAGAAGAGGTGCTCGAGTTTCCGGGCGTGGTCGTGGAACTGCTGCCCAACGCGACCTTCCGCGTGAAGCTCGAGAACGACCACGAGATCATCGCCCACACCGCCGGCCGCATGCGCAAGAACCGCATCCGGGTACTCGCCGGGGACAAGGTTCTGGTCGAGATGACCCCCTACGATCTGACCAAGGGACGGATCACCTACCGCTTCCGGTGAAGCGGCGGGGCCGCCTTCCTCGTCACTGAGAACCGCGAACCGCCATGGCCCGCCGCCCCGAATTGATTCTGGCTTCCGCCTCCCCCCGCCGGCTGGCGCTGTTGCAGCAGGTCGGGGTCGAGCCCGATCACCTGGTGCCCACCCAGATCGACGAGGCCGCCGAAAAGGGGGAGCTGCCCCGCCGCCTGGCCACCCGCCTGGCCCACACCAAGGCGTTGACGGCGGTCTACAAGGCTCGCCAGTCCGGCATCGGCGAGGGCGCGCTGGTCCTGGCCGCCGACACCGTGGTCGCGGTCGGCCGGCGCATATTGCCCAAGACCGAAACCCTCGAGGAGGCCTCCGCCGCCCTGCGCCTGTTGTCGGGACGCTCGCACCGGGTGTTTTCGGGCCTGTGCCTGATCAACGCCAACGGCCACGCCCGCAAGCGGACCGTCGAGACGCGGGTGCGCTTCAAGCGCCTTTCCAATGTGGAGATGGAGGCGTATCTGGCGAGCGCGGAATGGCGTGGCAAGGCCGGCGGCTACGCCATCCAGGGCATCGCCGGCTCCTTCATCGTCAAGCTGCAGGGTTCCTATACCGGCGTCGTCGGTCTGCCGCTGCACGAGACGGTGGCGTTGCTGACCGGGGAGGGCTACCCGGTTCATTTCAACTGGCTCAACCAGGCCGCCCTGAGCGGAGCGTGACCGCCCGTGTCCGATGAAAATGTAAGCCGCCTGCGCCCCCGCACCAGCTGCCCGATCTGCGGCAAGCCCTCGATGAACAAGGTTTTTCCGTTCTGCTCGAATCGCTGCGCCGACATCGACCTCAACCGCTGGCTGACCGGCGCCTACGTCATTCCGGCCCGTCACGACGAGGACGAAGCGGCCGCGGCGGAAGGCGCTGACGAGGCGGAATTCTAAGGGCGAGTGCAGCGCGCCGCCGCGTGCTGGACAGGCCCCGGCGCGGACCCTATAACGCGCCCGGCGAAATCCGCCGCTTCGGCGGGCCTCGGCCCAGGTAGCTCAGTTGGTAGAGCAGCGGACTGAAAATCCGCGTGTCGGTGGTTCGATTCCGCCCCTGGGCACCACTTCCCTCGACAAGACCCTTGTACCTCGCGAGCATGTCCTGGCTCGCCTGAGGTCCGGCGCGCCGACGCGCCTCGGGCAGGTTCGCGCGTCCAAGGCGCGCCAGGGACGGTGCAGCCGCCGGCCGCCGGGCCGGTAGGTCTTGCGGGCGGTCCGGACGTTTCGCAGTCCGTGCCGCCGGCCCCGTCAGCGGCCCATCCAGCCCCCGTCCACCAGCATGATGTGGCCGTTCACATAGTCCGAAGCCGACGAGGCGAGGAACACCACGGGGCCCGCGAAATCGGACGCCTCGCCCCAGCGCCTGGCCGGAATGCGGTCGAGAATGGCCTTGGAGCGTTCGGGATCGTTGCGCAGCGCCTCGGTGTTGTCGGTCGCGATGTACCCCGGCGCGATGGCGTTGACGTTGATGCCGCGTCCCGCCCACTCGTTCGAGAGCGCCATCACCACCTGTCCCAGCCCGCCCTTGCTCGCGGCGTAGCCGGGCACGTTGATGCCGCCCTGAAAGGTGAGCAGGGACGCCGTGAAGATGATCTTGCCGTGCCCGCGTTCGAGCATCCCGTTTCCGATCTCGCGGGCGATGATGAAGGGCGCGGTGAGGTTGGTTTCGATCACCTCGTCCCAGATCTCGTCACCATGCTCGGCCGCGGGCGCGCGTTTGATGGTCCCGGCGTTGTTGACCAGGATGTCGACTGGTTTGTCCGCAATCTCGCCCAGGAACGCCTTGAGCGCTGAGCGATCGGAGAAATCGCACCGGTATCCGGTGAAATTGCGCCCCGTCGCCACGACGACCTTCTCGATGTCGCTGCCGCTCGGCTCGAGCGTGGCACTGACCCCGATGATGTCGGCGCCCGCTTCGGCCAGCGCCTGCGCCATGGCGAATCCGATGCCGCGCTTGGCCCCTGTGACCAGGGCCGTGCGGCCGGCGAGGCCGAAAGTGTCGAGCACGCTCATGCCCCTGCTCCCACGCGCAGCAGGATCTTCATGGCTTCGGGGTTGTTGTCGAGCGTGTCGAAGGCCTGCTGAATTTCGCCCAGATCGCGGACCTCGGAGATAAAGCCGTCGAAGTCGAACGTTTTCTCGGCCACCAGGGCGATCGCCTGTTCGTAGTCCTCATGTTCGTAAACCCTGGCGCCGATCAGATCGAGCTCGCGCCAGAAGAACTGAAACAGGTCGACGGGCGGCTTGCGGTTGTTGATGCCCACGATGACGATCCGCCCGCGCGTGGCGGCGATCGTGGTCATGAACGCGGCGCCGGCATCGGAGCCGGAGACCTCAAAGACGACATCCGCCCCGCCGTGGCGCTCCTGAAACTGCCTGGCGATGTCGGTCGCCACCGGATCGACGGCGGTCAAGCCCATTTGCGCGGCCTTGTCGCGCCGCGCCGGGTTGATCTCGCACACGGTGACCTCGGCGCCAAGCCTGCCCGCGACCAGGGCGATCAGCACGCCGATCGGTCCACCGCCGATCACCGCGGCGCGCTCGCCTGCCTTCAGCCTGGAGCGCCGCACATCGTGGCAGGCCACCGCGAGCGGCTCGATCAGGGCCGCGTGCTTGAGGCTGATCCCGGCGGGCAGCGTGTGCACGGTGTAGTCGGGGACGACCCAGCTTGACTGCATGCCGCCGTCGCGATCGAGCCCGAGGAACTTCAGATTGTGGCAAATGTGGGTGAAACCCGCCTTGCAGGCCGGGCACTCGCCGCAATGGGCGAGCGGCCGCACGACCACGGCATCGCCGACGGCGTGACCGGTGACGCCCGCGCCGAGCGCGGCGATGCGCCCCGACATTTCGTGGCCGATGATCCGGTTGTCGCCGACCCGGGCATCCATGTCGCCGTGGAAGACATGCAGGTCCGTGCCGCAAATTCCGCAATAGGCCACATCGATGGCGATCTCGCCGGGGCCGGCGGACGCCGAGGGGGCGTCCCCGACTGCGAAGGTGCGGTTTCCACGGTAAAATGCTGCTTGGTTCACTAGCTTGTTCCTCTTGTCGTCATCTCCAAATCCGGGCTCGTCGCCCGATCGTCTCTCACGCGAGCGCCGTCGGAAAGGCGAGGGCTCGACCGATCGGGCTGCGACGCCGCATGCGCGCGCTCGCCTCGCCTCGCGCCCGAGAGCGTCATCTTGCCCGAACGCCGGGCCGCGCGCGAGAGCCTTCCGGACCCGTGCTCTCTGGAACCGAATTGCAGGCTCTCCGGTTGGCGCGGCAAGATCGCGTGGGTGGTGGAAGCTGGCCGCACCGGGGCTGGCCGTCACGTCCGGCCAGGGGCGGGATCGAGGTCTTTGCGTAGCGCGCTGGCTTCAAACGGCGATCGTGCGTCTCCGCGCATCGTTGCCCCCGACGATACTCCAGGGTTTCCTGTGCGAATGCCGATGGCGGTTCACGGCTTTGGCGGGCGGAAGGCTTCGGCGACCACGCGACGCTCGGCACGGAAACCGTCCGCTTTTTCACCCGCATCAAGGCCACCACGACGCGGTGGCCGACCCGCGCACCGGTCCTCGGATCGTCGTGCCGACGCCGGGCCTGACCGCGTCTCCAAGCATCGCTAGTTGATCTTGCCGTAGAGGCTCTCGGCGCGCACGGATTCGTCGAGTTTCAGGCGATGATTGGCGGGTGGGTGGGCCCGATGCTCGCACTTCAGGCGCGGGCAGATGTGGCAGCTCACGCCGATCGGGACGATCTGGCTGGTGTTCTCCAGGTCAATACCGTCGGAGTAGATCAGCTTGCCGGCGTGCTCGATGCGGCAGCCCAGCCCGATCGAGAAATGCCTGCGGTGCGCGAGGTGTCTGTACCCGCCCTTGTCGAAACTGCGCGCGATGCAGAAGAACGTCTCTCCATCCGGCATTTGGCTGACCTGAACGTTGATGCGGCCCGGCTGCAGGAAGGCCGAGTAGACGTTCCATCGCGGGCAGGCGCCGGCGTGCCTTGGAATGTGAATGCCCGACAGCGTGAAGCGCTTGGAAATGTTGCCCGCGATATCGGTGCGCACAAGATGCATCGGCACGCCGGACAGGCCCGGCCGCTGCAGGGTGGTCATCCGGTGGCACACCTGCTCGAAGCTGGCGGAGAAGCGATGCCCCAGCCTGTCGATGTCGTAGCGGTATTCGGTGCACGCCTTGTGGAAGGACTCGTAGGGCATGATGAGCGCCGCGGCGAAATAGGCGGCGAGCACATTGCGCGCCAGCGGCAGGGCGTCGGATTCCGGCAGGCTGGCCCCGGCGATGATCGCGTCCATTTCGGACTTCGCCGCGAGCTGACCCAGGAACTGCGCCACCGTGAACACCGCCGACTCGCGCGGCAGCACGTCGGCGACCTCCAGCAGCCGGGCGTCGCCGCTCAAGCTTCGGGCGATTCCATGCGGCAGCGAAGTGTTGCGCCAATCGACGCCGAATACGTTGAGCAGGTAGGTGCGCAGCCCTTGTTCCAAACTGTCTGAGGCCGCGTCCACGTCCGCGCGCACCCGGTCGGCCGCCTGCTCGAGAGCAGGAAAGTAGTTGGAGTTCTCCTGGAGGAAGTCGGAGATCGTATCGGTGGCCAGGTGATAGTCTGCGCCTTCGCTTTCCTCGGCCTGCAACCCCGCGTGCCGCGCTTTCGACAGCTGCCGGTATCTGTCGAACAATCGCAGCACGGCGCGCGCCGCCGTCGGGTTCGAGTGACCCAGGTCGCGGATCTCCTGGTTGGTCAGATCGATGTCGGCGAACAGGTCGTCGCCGAAGGCCTCCATGAGGTCGCCCACGACCTGCGTCTCGTCGCCGTCCGCCAGCTCGCCGGGCTCCATGCCGAAATAGCCGGCGATTTTGAACAGCAGCGGCACCGTGATGTTGCGCCGGTTGTGCTCGATCAGATTGAGGTAGCTGGCCGAAATGCCGACCGACTGGGCAAGCTCGGCCTGGGCGATATGCCTCTGGCGTCGCACTCTTCTGATCTTGCCGCCGATCTGGGGCGCCGCGTGTGCCATCCGTCCGCTCCGGTTTACAGAATTTACAAAGCCGCCGCGCGAAATTTGCATAAATTTTCAGGTTTGCACGGCTATCCGTCGAATATTGTTGCAAAAATTCGACCGATGTCAAATATTTACTTCCGCCACGTTTGCTCAGATTGGAGGCCGGCCCAATGCCGCACGATGACCGCCCGGACACCGGCAGCGAAGACTGCATCACCATTATCGCCTCCAGTTGCGCGGAGGCCGTCCGTGCCGCACAGGCGCGCGGCCTGGCCGCCCTGGGCTACGTGATTGCCGGCCCCGTGCTGCGCCACACGTTCTCGATGGCCGCGGACAACGAGGCGATGTTCGGCGGCGAGCCGATGGTTGCCGCCACCTGGATTCGCAAGCCCGGGAGGGCCGGCCGATGACGCGGGCGCTCGAAGGCCTCGGTGTTCTTGGCCGGCAACGCGCCGGCCGGCGCACAACGCCGCCTCCCCTGCAGGACGAGTTCATGGCGCCGGATTGGGCGCCGGATCGCTGGCTGGACGTCAAGCGCGACTACGCGCCAGCCGATGTTCGCCGACTGGCGGGGTCGCTGAGCGTCCGGCACACACTTGCCGAGCACGGCGCGCGCCGCCTGTGGGAACTGCTGCACACCGAGGAGTACGTGCCCACGCTCGGCACCTTCACCGGCAACCAGGCCGTCCAGCAGGTCAAGGCCGGACTGAAGGCGATCTATGTGAGCGGCTGGCAGGTGGCCGCCGATGCCAACTCTTCGGGCAACATGTATCCCGACCAGAGCCTCTACCCGGTCGATAGCGTTCCTTCGGTGGTGCGGCGCATCAACAAGGCCTTCCAGCGCGCCGACCAGATCCAGACCCTCGAGCGCTTCGAGGACAAGTCAACCGCCCACATCGACTATTTCGTGCCGATCGTCGCCGACGCCGAGGCGGGTTTCGGCGGCGCGCTCAACGTGTTTGAGCTGATGAAGGCGATGATCGAGGCCGGCGCCGCGGCGGTACATTTCGAGGATCAGCTGGCCTCGGAGAAGAAGTGCGGACACCTGGGCGGCAAGGTTCTGGTGCCCACGCGCACCTTCATCAGAACCCTGACCGCCGCGCGTCTCGCCTCCGACGTGCTCGATGTGCCGACCTTGATCATGGCGCGCACCGACGCGGAAGCCGCGCGGCTGATCACCTCGGACATCGATGACTACGATGCGCCGTTCATCACCGGCGAACGCACCGAGGAGGGGTTCTACGAGCTTAGCGGCGGTTTCGACTGCGCCATTGCGCGCGGGCTTGCCTATGCCCCCTACGCCGATCTCATCTGGTGCGAAACCTCCACGCCGAGCCTTGACGACGCCCGCCGGTTTGCGGAGGCGATCAGGTCCGAATTTCCCGACAAGATGCTGGCCTACAACTGCTCGCCGTCCTTCAACTGGGCCAAATACATGAGCGAGGACGAGATGGTGCGCTTCCAGCGCGAACTTGGCGCCATGGGCTACAAATACCAGTTCATAACCCTGGCGGGCTTCCACAGCATGTCGCTGGGAACCTTCAACCTGGCCCGCAATTACGAAGCCGAAGGAATGAAGGCCTACAGCCACCTGCAGCAGGCCGAGTTTGCGGCCGAAGATGCGGGGTTCAGCGCCACCCGGCACCAGCGCGAGGTCGGCACGTCATACTTCGACGCGGTCAGCATGGCGGTCAGCGGCGGCAAGGCGTCGACCGTCGCCATGGCGCGTTCGACCGAAACCGCCCAGTTCTGAGCGCTCAACACGCCGGGAGCCGGGACCGGGGACGCACACATCCTACGTGGCGGTGATTTTCCCTCCCTGGGGCCCGCCACCGCGGCTGGAGTGGATCGACCAAGTCGATTCTACTCCAGCCATCGACGGTCCGGCGACCCCTCGACATCGCCGCCCGGGCGGCTTCGGTGGCCGTTGGCCATCCT
>Ga0315553_10000772_pt1 | contig 27526 bp, 25 predicted proteins | sample SalMarSW160140MG_FD_203099 | JGI IMG/M metagenome (GOLD analysis project Ga0315553, IMG submission 203099) | Salt marsh sediment microbial communities from the Plum Island Ecosystem LTER, Massachusetts, United States - Salt Marsh Sediment SW1601-40 ... | reverse complement strand
CTCTAGGTCGTACGTGTAACCTTCCAGTTCGGGATCGAAGCAGTGCCCGGAACTGGGCCTGAGACTCGTCGCCGCGGTGCCGTGTCCGAAACAAACGACATCAATCATCGCTTGCCGGTTGACAGCGTAATTCATGGCCTGTCTTACCTTCATGTCGTCCATAGGTGGGTGGGTGTGGTTCAGATCCGCGGTGTGTACGAATGCAGCAGGGAATAGCTTCATCTGCACATTGGGATCTGCCTGCAGCTCGCTAACCATACTAAAAGGAACCCAGTCTGTCCCATCTGCCTCTCCCGCCTGGACCTTCATGACTCTCGTGGTGTCCTCTGGCACCTGAACCAGCTTCACCGCGTCGAGATATGGAAGCGGTTCACCATCCGCGCCCAGCTGCCAGTAGTATGGGTTCTTCGTGAAGAGGACATAGTCACCACCTAAGAACTCCGTCACCTGGAAGGGCCCTGTGCCTATGGGGGTCTTGTATCGAAACTCATCCCCCATCTCCTCGAAAGCACTCTGGGGCAAGATGACAGCGTTGAACACGCCTAACGCAGCCACGAAGCTGGCACTGGGGGCGTTAAGGGTGATCTCCACCGTGGACTCATCAACCACCTCTATTTCCTTGATGTCGGACAGAGTCCAGCTATAGACCCCAGCGTTAGGTTGGCGGGCCCGGTCCAGCGACCACTTCACGTCTGACGCCTTAAGATAGTCGCCGTTGTGGAACCTGACGTCTGGGCGCAGATGGAACGTATAGACTGTCCCATCTTCACTGACATCCCACGACTCGGCCAACGCGGGCTCAAGGGCTGTGCCCTCCTGGTTTATCCGCGCCAACGGCTCAAAACAGTTTTGGTAGATCCACAGGCTAGGGTTGTGCTCCATCCAGACAGGATCAAAATCCAAGACAATCTCGTTCGATGTCCAGATGAGGGTGCCACCCCTCTTGGGACCCGTAACTGCCTCTGCCGGTGGTTCAGTCGCCTCTGCCGGTGGTGCAGTCGCCTGTGTTGGTGGTTCAGTCGCCTCTGCTGGTGGTGCAGGCGTCCCAGTCGCTGCTGGCGCACAACTAGCCAACAAACCACCCACCAGTGCCAGGATCGTCAGCCACCCTAAGAACAGCTCTACTTGCTTCTTCACTTTAAGTTCTCCTTTTCTCCCTTTCTTCGACCGTATTCGGCATTCACTCCAAGCTCCAGTTTGCACTACCGACGCACTCGTGAACTCTCGCAAGAGGCATACAGACGGCTCAAGAAGGCAGAAACAAGGCAGTGCTTGCGTTTCGCGCGTGAGACATGGTCCGTTTCGTGGGCCGTTGCCTGCTTGACGGAACAGTGATAGCCAAACTCGACTTGGAGTCCCTAGCCCATTATCATATGATCACTATTTCATACAAGCCTCCTCCTTTCATACAAGCCGTCTGCAAACTCGAGAAGCAAGACTGCCCTGTGTCGGGTCCACCAGCGCTTTCGATCAACCACGATTTGGTAGCTATGCCGCACGCTTCTATCCCATCCTGCAATGCTCTTCGGAGTGCCGCACAAGTCCAAACGCTGCTCCCCTGTGCCATGCTTGCCAGCGCCCTTTGGCCAAGTCACACTTGGTGATCCGACTCTGGCAAACTGAAACCCCTGAAGGCAGCGAATTCATACGATTGGGATCAGAGTAGCAAGGGACCGGCCCGGTCCCTTTGCGGGTAATGTCGTCTGGTCTCGTATGTGTTGATCGCGGAGGGTCATACCTCCTTGTTCCCAGCCGCTGCCATCACGAGAACCAGAGTCATCACAGCATGTACCTTACCACCTCACCCCTGCATCGCCTCGTCTCCCAGAATGCCAGAGCGCGTTTGCACTAGCTGGTAGCAGGGCCTCCGTCACGTGCGTTGAGAAACCCCTATCTGTTTCCGCCTGCCCGTACCCCCAAGCCTCCATCCACGAATCCGCGGAACGAGATCACATGACCAGGATTCCCCACGGCAAAGAACGCCGAGTTCGCCGGGCCTTACCGAGATTCACTACCTTTTTCAGGGCCCTCTGTGCGCTCAATGGCGAGTCAAGACCCCCTTCTAGGATGATCGCCAAAGCCTCAAGAGGAGTTACGACCGCAGTTCCATGTGTTCCAGCACACCTTTGCGTACTGAGTCCAGATGCTCTTCGACCTCTCGTTGTGCACGCCCAGCATCCCTAGCTATGCATGCTTCGAGAATGCGCCAGTGACTAGCTTGACCTGTCGCCATATGTTCCGAAGTCGCAATGAATGATCGGACATATGGCACGGCCGTATTCCGCAGGCCTACGATGAGGGAGAGTACGCGCGGTCCGCTAGCTGACTCATACAGGGCATAGTGGAAGCGATTGTTCAGCTCCAACCAATGATCGAGGTCAGTCGTCTGGTCCAAAGCCTCAAGGATCGTTTGCAGGGCTGCAAGGTGCTCCGTGGACAGACTGGCGGCAGCGAGCCCAGCCGCCCTGCCCTCGAGGATACTGCGAATGCAGTAGATTTCATCAATCTCCTCTGGAGATAGCTCAGCAACCACGGACCCTCGGTGGGGATGGTTCTCAACCAGGCCTTCCCCGGCCAACACAGTCAATGCCACCCGAACAGGGCTGCGGCTGACACCAAAACGGTTGGCAATGCTCATCTGGTCGAGCTTCTCGCCTGGCTGGAGATCACCCCGCAGAATGGCTTGGCGAAGCTGGTCTGCAACAAACACCTCACGCGTTCTGAGCACGTCTGCTGCCTTTCCGTTCAGCCTAGGATCCATTGCGGTCTCATTTCTGGATACTGTATCCAATATCCTACATACAGTATACAAGTTTTGGAGTGATTTGTCAAGGCCTGGTCGGAGGGTGTGGAAAAACGAGCAATAGAGTTTTAAGGTTAGCTTCGCGCGACACTTGAGTCGACGTCGTAGGCTAGTTCGGGGTGGATACAGGGCTCTTGGAGACCCAGTCTCTTACCTTTCGGCCCTCTCATCTGGCCTCTCGGCACCCTCCGGCTCCGCCCCGATGACGCGCGTCTGAGGTGACACATCGGACACCGCCGGTGCTGTCCCGCCCACAGCCCACCGGCGCCATCACCACATCCAGTCCCGGGACCTCCTCCAGCAACTCCAGTGCAGCCGTGCCTTGTCCAGCTATGACCAGGGGATCATTGGAGGGGTGGATGAACGTGGCACCCGTCTCCCCAAGGATCCGATCCATGGTCTCGTGGCGGGAGACCTCAGTCGGCTCGCAGCAGGTGATGTTTCCACCGTATGCCTCCACCGCTGCCCTCTTACACGGAGATGCGGTACTGGGCATGACGATGAAGGCCCTGCTCCCCCGCAGGCGCGCAGCCAGGGCCAGGGCAGCCGCGTGGTTACCCGACGAGTGAGTGCCTACACCACGGCTGACCTCCTCCAAAGACAGAGAGAAGACGGCATTGCAGGCCCCCCGGAGCTTGAAAGCGCCCACCTTCTGCAAGTTCTCACACTTGAAGTAGAGCTGAGCCCCGCACAAAGCATCAAGCCCCTTACAGGTCATCACCGGAGTGCGATGAGCAAGAGACCGGATACGACTGGTCGCCTCGCGTACGGGCTCGAAGCCAGGCAGGTCGTTCATGCACCAATACTCTCCGTCTCCAGTGGTCGATCAAGGTGTTCTCGCGCCGCGTTGTACCACCCGGTACAGGGCAGCACAGGTCGCCGTGTGCACCCGCTCCACGCTCTGAGGTCTGCTGGAACGACTCGTTGCCCGCCACCGTCAGCCGTGCTATACTGGGAATCCGAGGTCGTGTTTCTGCCGTGGCGTGGCAACAGGCCTAGGAGTCGCCACAAGGCTGACCTCAGCGTACCTCTGTCAATCTCGCCAAGGGCGGACAGCGCCTGTGGCACACGATCCACCGTCTCGAAGGAGACCAAACGTGGCAAGAGACGTGCGCATCCTGCTCGTCGGTCTCGGCAACATGGGCCGCCGGTTCTGCGACATCCTGGCGGAGAAAGGACCACAACTGGAGGCCGATTATGATCTCCGCCTCTCAGTCGTCGGTGCAGCCGACAGTCGCGGCTCCGCCTACGACGAGAAGGGCCTGGATCCAGCCCGAATCTCTGCCATCAAACAGGCCGGTGGCACCATCGCCAATTACCCCCGGGTGGGCAGTTCGCGTGAGTCGGCGGCCGACCTCGTGACCCGACAGGAGGCCGACATCCTCTGCGAGGCCTCCCCGGTCAACTTGAACCAGGGCGCCGAGCCGGGGTTGACCCACATCCGCACCGCCCTCCAGCGAGGAATGCACGTCGCCACACCCAACAAGGGCCCTTTGGCAATCGCCTACCAGGAACTGCACGACCTCGCCCAGCGAAATGGCGTCGAACTCCGCTTCGACGGCACCGTCGCGGGCGGGCTGCCAGCCATCAATCTGGGGCAGCGTGACCTGCGCGGGGCCACCGTCCACCGCATAGAAGCCGTGCCCAACCTGGTCACCGGGTACATCCTGGAGTTGCTTGGTGACGGGGTATCCTGGGAGGAGGCCATCGAGCGTGCGCGCGAGGAAGGCCTGCTAGAGGCCGACCACTCCTTCGATCTCGACGGATGGGAGGCGGCATGCAAGCTGGTGATCCTGGTCAACGCGGTGATGGGCATCCCGGCCAAGCTGGATGACGTGGACCGCACCGGCATCACCGGTCTGGGTATGGGAGACATCCGAGAGGCCCGGGGCGCAGGTCGCGTCTACAGACTCCTCGCCTCCGCCGAGCGCCGCTACGATGGTGGGGCCGACCTCAAAGTGGCTCCAGCCCTGATGCCCACGGGCCACTTCCTGGCCGGTCTGGGTCGCAAGCAGATGGGGGTGGTCTACCACACCGACATCTACGGCACGATCATGGCCGCCATCGACGAGCCGACCCCGCTGCCCTCGGCGGCGGCCATGCTGCGGGACATCCTGGATATCTATGCTGGCTAGTCCCCAGGCCACGTATCAGCGTCGTCGCGAACCTCAAAGAGCCCTTACAACCCATGTCTAGACTTTGGCGCCGCCTAGAAAACCGAGGACGAGGCCGTTGACCTCTCTCGGCCTCTCCACGCCGGGCAAGTGCGCCACACCGAGCTTCGGAGCCTGCATTCTCTCCAGCCACTCGATGTCCAACCAGGCAGGTGGCCTCCCCGCATCTGTGCCCGACTACTCCCCCTCCACACCCCTGATGACGAGAATGGTCAGAATCAACGACCTATGATACGATGAGTCGTCGGTACTGCCTGCGTCGGCCATCCCCGGCATGCCCGTCAAGAGGCCAAATCGCTACCCAGGGAAGAGTCTCCAGGATGAGAGAGCGCACGCTCGTGAGGACGAAAAGGATGGAGCTGATCTCCGGCACACCGGAGATCATTCGCGCCGAGATGGACGACCGTGTGCGGTTCGCCGACCTTCTCGGCGCCACCGTCCCCGAGAGCTGGCCGCCCGAAGAGGTGGATCAGGCCACGCTGGAGTTCATGGCCCTGCTCCTGGAGGAGGGACCCCACCAGGCTGGATGGTGGTGCTGGTACTTCGTCCTCAGAGGCGAGGAAGGGCAGGAGGGTGTGCTCATCGGCAACGGGGGCTTCAAGGGCCGCCCTTCCCCCCGGGGAACCGTGGAGATCGGCTACTCCATCCACCCCTCGTTCCGTAACCACGGCTACGCGACCGAGGCCGTGGAGGGACTGCTGGGCTGGGCCCTCGACCACCCCCGTGTCCGACGTGTGGTCGCCGACACCTTGCCCTCGAACCGGGCTTCCAGACGCGTCCTGGAGAAGGCTGGCTTCGTGGATACAGGCACGCGCCCCCGGAGGCGCTTGATGCGTTTCGCGTTAGAGAGACCGGACGGGCCGGACGATGGATAGAGAAGACCTTCGGGCCGGCGAGTGTAGACACCGGCCACGACCCCGGTCTACGTGTCGTTGAGGCGAGCGACGATCCTCTGCGCCTTTGCGTTCATGGCTTCTACGTACTCGTCCAGGGACACGAGCTCCCGGCCCACGATGTCGAGCGTCTCTTTGGACATGCGGCCCTCTGAGCCCAGTTGAAAACCGGCCGCTTTGGCAGCCTCCAATACGTCGTCCAGATGCTCGTCCTGGCGGAGCAGATCGCGCATGGTCTGTCCGTGTGGTCTCAGCACCGCTCCCACGAACTCCCTATCCACCTGCCTGCAAACCCCCTTCACCTGCGCCACCAGCGGCTCGAAGTTGCGCATCTCCCACAGGCCGCAGTTGGAGACCAGCACTACTTTGCCACCCTTCACCTGCTCCTCCACCAAATGGCGGCTACGGCCACTGCGCACCTCGACGGGCAATCGCAGCAAGGGCATCGTGCGATCCATGAGGTTCTTCAACGGTCCGCTCGGTCCGTCGTTGTAGAGTGGCGTCGCCAGCACCCAGACATCGGCCTCCCGCAGCCTGGACAAGAGCGCCGCCATATCATCATCCTGGACGCACTTGCCGGGGGTCTTGATCCAGCAGGCGAAGCAACCCAGACAGGGATGAATGTCCAAGTCCTTGACATACAGAAGCTCAACATCCGCCCCAGCGTCCCGTAGCCCTTCCAGGAACGGCCCCAGAACAACTGCCGTGTTCCCTTTGCCCTTGTGGGGGCTGCCATTGATGGCCACAATCTTCATGGTTAGCATTCCCTTCTTGACTGTTGCTGCACATCATCGGCTGAGGCCAAGAGCGCTGCGCACACCCTCGCGCCTTGACTGTAGCCGCACGGCATGCCGTGCGGCTACGAGACAAGTCCCGCAGCAATTTCCACGTGGATGGAGCACGCCGTCCGGCTACAAGACTGCTACCACAGGCATGTCCACGTGAAGCAAGCACCATCGCAAAGCGTGCTACACATCGTGGTGCAAGGACCACCTGAGAGGGTTCTCCAAGACATACCTACGGTGCTCGTTCAGCTCTCGCTCATCTCTTATCACGTGTTCGTAGTATCCTCGCTGCCACACCGATTCGCCTGGAGTACAACGCAGTTCATTGATCGCTTTGCTGACTGCGGATTTGAGAGACCTAATCATCGTGGAAAGCGACCCGCGTACCGATCTGCCAAACTGCTCGTGGCGCTGGGCCACTTGGCTCGCAGACTCCGGCGACTGCTGGAGGAGAACAACGATGGCGTGGAGATGATTGGGCATCACCAGGCAAGTATCCACCTGAGCATGATCGAAATGCAGGGGCAGTTCCTCACAGCAGTTCCGCGCAATCTGCCCGTAGGTGCTGAGAACCATCCTCCCATCCACCACCTCGCCAAACAGCGGTTCGCCCCCTCCTGTCCGAATGGTCACGCCGTAGGCCCCGGCTTGCGAGTAGTCGTAGCTCGGCAATCGAAGCGAACCGCCGCGATACCTTCGGGAGCTTCCAGGCTTCGACGTCATTTGCCACCCCCCACCGCCCAAGATCGGATCCAGGTTCCTTCCTGACTGTAGCCGCACGGCATGCCGTGCGGCTACGAGAAGTGTCTTGTAGCCATGGCCACGTGGATGGAGCACGACGTGCAGGTAGGAGAGTCGCGACGAAGCCACCCAGAACGAGAAATCCCAGCCGATTGCCGCTTCCCGAGTCCGACATAGCCTACCTACAAACCAAAGAGGGGCGCGACCGCCTGTGCTGACTGATGTGGAGAGCCCACCCGGCCGTCACCAGGGAGCAGTCGCTACAAAGACACGTACCGGTGAATGCGCTCCTCAATGACCTTCATGCTGCCTTGCCAGAAGGCAGGCTCTTTGAGGTCTATGCCAAAGCGCGCCGCAAGCTCGTCGGCGGTCCCTTCGCCGGTGCTTCGCAGCAGTGCATCGTAGTCCTCCAGGAAGTCGTCACCCCGCTCCTGGTAGATAGCGTACAGGCCCAGACCGAAGAGCAGCCCGAAGGCATAGGGGAAGTTGTAGAAGGACAGAGACGGGATGTAGTAGTGAGGCTTCCAAGTCCACATGTACCGGTGCAGGTGGTCCCCATCCAGGGCCTCTGCGTACGTTTCCTTCTGGGCACGGATCATGATCTCGCAGAAGTCGTCGGCGGAGAGCTCAGCCTCCTCCCGATGCTGGAAGACCTCTGTCTCGAAGAGGTATCGGGAATAGATGTCCACGATGACCTGACTGGCGCTGAGCAGGAAAGTCTCCAGGATCGCCAACTCCTCGTCGGCACTCGTGGCCTGAGCCAATGCAGCATCGGTAATGATGGTCTCGCACATGATGGAGGCCGTCTCGGCCAGGGTCATGGGCGTTCGCCTCTGCAAGGGCGTCATTCCTTTGTGGGTCTCGTTGTGATAGGCATGGCCCAGCTCGTGGGCGATGGTGGTAAGCTGATCCAGCGAGCCGTCGAAGTTACACATCACTCGTGACTCTTCGACACCGAGGACGCTCATGCAGAAGGCTCCCCCTCGCTTGCCGTCGCGAGGCTCTGCGTCAATCCACTGGTTGTCGTAGGCACGACGAGCCAGGTCCGCCAGCCGCTCCGAGAAGGTCGCGAACTGGCCCAGGATGAAGTCCCTGGCCTCATCCCACTCATAGCGCCGCTCCGCTCGGCCCACCGGCGCCCACAGGTCCCACCAGGCCAGCGCCGGTTTGCCCAGTCGCTCCGCCTTGGAGTGCCAGTAGCGGCGAAACATGGGGAAGGAATCGCGCATCACGCCGAGCAGAGTCTCCAGCGTCTCACGGTCGATGCGGGCCTGATCGAGGGTAGCATGGAGTGGATCTGTGCGGCCCCGCCTCTTGTACAAGGTGATCACCGAGCCTTTGATTCCATTCAGACAGGCCGCGAGAGGCTCGCTCACTCTCTCCCAAGCTTCGTGCTCCGCTTCGTAGGCCCTACGCCTGACATCCTCGTCCCCATGATTGCGCAGGTTGATCAGGACAGTGATCGGCAGGTCCTCGACCCTACCCTCCCGGTCAAAAGGGACTTTGACCTGCGATGAAACCACTCCCTGGAGCTTGGCCCACGCGGTGGCGCCACTCAAGGAGAGCTCGGAGGCCAACGTCTCCTCGGCCTCGCTCATCAGATACTGGCTCTGCTCAGCGGTCTCCTTGAGGAAGAAGCTGTGCTCCTTCGCCGAGCCTCCATGCTCCAGCGCGGCGGGCAACGCCTTGGGGTCTTCTGTGATCGTGCGCATCCATCCCTGGAAGAACACACTCTGCCGCTCCAGCCGCACCCCGAGCATCTCCAGCTCCGACTCCAGACGTTTGGCCTTGGTGTTGTAAGAATCCGTGGACACGAAGCTCTGGACGTAGGCTTCGAGTGTTCCGAACAGCCGGATGAGATCGTTCATGCCGTCCACATAGCCGCCGATGGTCTCCGCAAGTTGGCCGGAGTCCTTGGGCCTCGCACCGCCTCTGCCGATCTGGTGCTCTTCTATGTAGGCGTCCACGTCGTCCAGCTTGGCCTTCACCTCGGTGACGGCATCGCTGAACTCCCTCGACTCCAGTCCTGGATAGACGTTGGATAGGTCCCAGTGAGGGAGAGGCCCGACATCGGCTTCCGTTTCCATGATCTCGTCCTTTCTGCGATTCTACCTGCCAGCGTGTCCCCGAAACACGCCCCCGTTCTGGCAATGGAGAGTTTACCCTCTATGCTTGGAGGAGCGCAACGCCAATCCAGTCCAGATCGCCCCCAGGAGATCGACGACTCCGAAGAGGATCAATACGGGCTTGGCCATTCCTAGAGCCACGAAAGTGAAGAAGAAGATGAAAACCAGTGGTCGGGCAAAGACAGACGCACTGAAGAAGCTGGTCACCTCATTCCGCGCGGCCACGATGTAGTAGTACCCCAGGGCCAATGTCACCACTCCCAGGACGCGGATCCATACCTCGTCAGTGGTCGGATAGCCGACAAGACCAAGCAACGCGTTGGGGCCCGTCAGAAGCAGGACTCCCATGACCACCACATAGACCCCAAAGACCAGCACACTCACCGCCGCCCTACTCATGACCACCCCCCGCCAGACTGCCTATGAGTGTCGCTAGCGCGCCTCGCCATCAGGGGTATGTGCATTGGCAGCACCTCACTTACCCAGCAAGTCAAGGAGGCCGTCCGGATAGAGCACAGCCGTGCCGGTCTCAAACTCGGCGATGGGCCTCCACATGGCCACGAACTCCCCTCCGTCGTCGCGGCCCAGCATGGATTCCAGTCCGTAGATGTCTGCGGCAGCGAAGCTGGCCTCGTAGACCAGCACTATCTCGTGATGCGGCTTCCCATCATATGTGAAGAGGTTTTCCAGCATTCCCACGTAGGTCAGTCCCTTGACCTCTGCTCCCAGCTCCTCTCGCAGCTCGCGGGCGATGCAGTCTCGACCCCGTTCACCAAAACGGATCCCACCTCCGAGAGGTCTATGGAACATCTCCCCGGTAGACGGGTCAGCAAACCGGCCCACGAAGATTCGACCTGCGTCTCTGAAGACGCATATCGCTATCGGCCTGATCTCTTCTGGACTCTCCATGCACCTTCGCCTGCTCAGGAAACCACTCTGGCGAGGATCTCCCTCCAATGCTCGAACAAGAGAAAATGACCTTCGCCACGAATGAAAGTAGCATGGCAGTGGGGGATGGTCCTCGCCATGTGCTGCCCTACAGCTATCAGCATACTCGCGTCCTCTTCGCCATGCCACAGGTGCACCTCCATGGCGATGTCCTCCAGACGAAAGCCCCAAGTACGGCTGAAGATCCGTGTCTCCCATGCGTAGCCGCGCAGCCCAGTGCGCGTTGCGTCGACCCAGTTCTCTATGAGCATAGCCCTTATCTCGGGTCGTGCCAGTACAGCTCGATCGGTCTTCGACGACTGAGCGACGATCCCCTCGAAGTACCGCTCAGCGTTGCGTTGCGGGCTACTCACCAGCCACAGCAACGGTCTGACCAGCCAGGGCACGTGTCTCCCCACCTTGACTCCTAGACGCCTCTGGCGGGACATCCCTCTAGTCCCGTCCGGCCTATCGGTGGGACCCACCCCGCTGATCATGCCGGCTGCTGTCAGACGCTCGGGGATCTTGAACGCGCAAGCCGCCACGTAGGGCCTCCCTCCTGAGATGCCCGCAACGGCGAAGCGATCGATACCCAGCACATCGGCCAGTTGTACCACATCTTGGGGCCAATGTAGCAGCGTGCGACCCGGCTGGAAGTCCGACAGGCCATAGCCTGGGCGATCCACGGTGATCACCCGGGCACCCAAAGACGCCGTGATCGACTCGTCGGGGTGGTGGAACAGCCGGCCACTGGGCGTGCCTGGGAAGAATAGAAGGGGCTTCCCCGACGGGTCGCCGTATTCGGCGAAGCCCAGCCGGCGACCGTCGGCGAGTGTTGTCTTCTGATGAAGTCTGTGTTCCAAACCGTCAGTAGGCATAACTGGACTATGCCGTCGTGCTGGTGAAGACACAACGACTCACACAGGTATCAGGCAAGAGCAACCTCTATCCTGGGGGCGCTGCGGCTCCAGGCACCGCCCGGGTCCAACAGGACGATGCGTAAGATGTCTCCTTCTCGTCTCGACAGATTGAGCGGCCGCTGCCCTCGCCGTCGCACGATATCCGCTAGACGTACCACGGCCCGTGGTGAAGCGAGATCGCCTACAAAGACGAGCAGCCTGAGTTCCGGGTCGAGGGTCGCGGGATCCGGAGTTCCGTCCGGGAATCTCACCTGGAGTCCCCCTATGGTTCCCGAGCCTGGGAGCTTGTCGCTGTCCTTCTTCCGAGACGAGTCGAACAAGACCGCCTCTCCGTTCTCCAACTTGGGAATACCCGAGAAGACGACGGTGGGCTCGGCTGGCTTGCGGGCCTCGGCCATGGCTGGTCCCATAGAGGCCAGTCGCGCCCCCACGCCCGCGTCTGGTGACTTCGCGACGCTCGCCTGCATGAAAGATGGGACACTGAGATCGGGGGGCAGCCCTGTTCCTACAGAACGGCTGCGCAGCATGTACTGGGCTGGCCCTGCTGCCAGGAGGAACCCCTCGGACCATCCAGCGGGAAGAGCATTGGCCACGGGGACCGTGCCCTCCACAGGTTTTCCGGCCTCCTTCCGCACCGCCACGAAGGCGGTCTCTGAGCTAGCCAAGCCGTACTCCAGGGCCTCCCGCACCAGCAACGACCGCAGCGCCTTGAGAGCATCCTCTCTCACATTCTCGGCGTACACCTTGGCCGCGCCGCCCTCCTGGCCGAGGATGGTTTCGGAGACGTATTGGAGGCGCACAAGCTGTTCTCTGATTTGCTCCAGGTCGTAGCCGGACTGCATCAGATACTCCAACCCCAGCACCCTCCTGGCCCCAAAGAGAGCCTTGAGGGCCGAGCCGAAAGCCGTCTCTTTCCCCACCTCAACACGACTCGACGCGATTTCTTTCCCAGCAGCGGTTGCCACACGGAAACTCAGCTTTTGCCCGCCGTCGCGAGACACCCTACCCGCCACCCACAACGCTCGGCCCCGAGGCAGGTCGCCCAGGTCCATGCAGCTCCAGCCCTTCTCCTCCGCGCTCAAGACTCCACGCCCGGTGACCTCGGCTCCAGGCTGGTCGAGACAGAGCCGCAGATCGGCCAACACCGGTTGGGCCCAGTCCTTCAGTACCTCATCCAATGCCGTAGTGATGTCCAGTTCGTCAGGCGAGCTCGTCAGAAACCTGGACAGCCCTCCTCCACGCTGCGCCAGCTCCGAGGCCAGAAACGAATTGGGCGCCGCATCTATACACAGCACGCTGATGCGCCTCCTGTGCTCTTGAGCGGCCTCCTCATCCGCCAGGCGGAGAATCCGCCCTGCGTCGCTGACCTGGGCATCGGTGACGATGATCACGTGTCTGGCCCGCTCGTCGGTTGATCTCTCAAGATGCAAGCCTTGCTCGAGAGCCACGCCCATCTCAGTGCCGCCGCTATCCTTGTGGTCGAGGAGAAACTGAATCGCCTTCTCGACGTCCTTCTGGTCGGCCCGGCGAGGCTGGTCGGCAAACCACCGAGGGGAGCTGTGAAACAAGCACAGGGCGAACTCGTCCTGGGGGGTCAAGTCCAGCAGGAACTGCTCCACGGCCCAATCGGCGGCCTCCCACTTGGGACCGTGCATGGACCCTGAGTGATCGACCAGCAGGATCACCTCACGCGGGACCCCCAGTTCCGCGCTCGGTTTGGCCGGCGGCGCGACCAGAGCAAGAAAGTACACCTGCCCAGAGTCCTCATCGTCATGAACGACCACCTCCAGCGCCGCGCGGCTCGACTCCTGAGGCGGAGACCACCTCAGCAGGCAGTCCCGATCCGGGATGACCTCCCCATCTCGCAAGCGCACCCGCGCCCCCTCGCCATCCTCTGTGACCTCGATCTCGTGGGTATCACTGGAGATAGGGCCGGCACGCAGGAAGGTCAAGTCCAGAGAGAATCGATGTCCCGGATCGCGGAAAAGCAGCAGCGGCTGCCCCTGAGCGTGCCGCGAGGTCGCCTCGTCGCTGCGCACGTACCGAGGCGCAGTGGTCAGAGGCACCCTCAGGGACCATCCGTCTTCCTCCGCACGAGCCAGTTGCACGTACGAGGTCTCCACGGTCACGTCCTCATCAGGCTGGATGCCGGCCACATGCAGGGTGAATACGTCTGCGGATTCCCGCGTGGTCAGAGCAGCCTGTCTCCCCTCTTCCTTGGCCTTCCTATACTCCTCCTCTGCCTCCTGACGCTCCTTCAACTCCGCGAGGATCTCGACGTCGCCAAACTGGACCCGCACTCCGGTCACGGCGGCGTCGCCAGGCAGCGGAAAACGATACACCGCCTCCAGGACCTTGTCCATTTGCTCTTTCGTGTACCCGAAGACCTGGGTCAGGTGCAGCGAGGCCAGGGGACCCGCGATCTCCCCCCTCAACTCGGATCGTTTGAGGGGCACGAAGAGACGTGGCCGGCCCTCGCCACGTTCCGCACCGTCTCCAACCTCCAGCACGCCAATACCATCTGGCCTCGAGTTCTCATAGGCTCCGCGATTGAACATGGCTACGCCTCCTCCGGTGGTCCTCTGCTACCCGCACACTTTCCCTCGAATCTCCTCTAGCAGCGCAAGAACGTAGAGCATCGCCTCCTCGTCGGGGTCGAGACCGAAGTGGCGCCACCGCCTCTGCTCGAAGAAGAGGCACGTCCGCAGCTCAGCAAGCGATTCTGGCAGTGATCCCCTCTCCCGAAATCCCTCTGCGCCGCGATTCCCAACCTCGGCGCACTTCCCAAAGGAACCCCACCACTCGTACCCGTTGAAGGATAAAGCGAACCTGCCAATCTCGCGCCATCCAGCATCGGGCGCAGGCACATCGTGCTCCCTCAGTTCAGCGTTGGCGATCTCCCCGTACATGGCCCGACGCCCACAACTCCGCTACTGCCCTCGGACTTGGTCTCCCACCGAGAAGTGAATCCCACTTCCGTCTGCCTGCACCGACAAGAAGGGCCCGCCCGGTTGCCACGGGCAGGCCCCTCTGCTATCATACTCGCGGAAAACCGGTGCTACCCAGACCAGCCGGAGTCTTGGTCTCGCCGTTTGTGTTGGAGACTTCTTCTCCATCCGGTCCCGATTGTACCATTGCGCGGACAGCGGGTGCAAGTGCCGCGAACGGAAGGACCTCCCCTGCGGAAGCGACACCCAGGAGGGCAAATGCACGTAGCAGAGAGGGTACGGAACGTCTCCACGCCATTCATGGACGGATTGCACGCCAGGTCCGAAGCCCTGAGACGTGAAGGCGCTGACGTCATCAGCCTGGGTCAGGGGGTGCCCGGGTTCCCCCCGGTCGCTGCCGCAGTCCAGGCCGCCCGGCAGGCCCTGGAAGAGCCCTCGACGCACCTGTACGGCGCCGACGCTGGTTTGCCTCCGCTTCGCGAAGCACTGAGTCTCTGGCTCGCCCGTCACCATGGACTGGAGGTAGACCCTGCCACAGAGATGCTCATCACCGCTGGGGCCAACCAGGCCTTCATGCTCGCTGCCCTCACCCTCCTGGACCCTGGGGACAAGGTGCTCTTGCCCTCGCCGTTCTACTTCAACCATGAGATGGCAGTACGGATTGCGGGCGGCGTGCCCGTGGAGGTCCCCCTTCGTGAGGACCACGGGTTCCAACTCACCCTCTCAGACCTGGAGCCGTACCTGGAGACCCAGCCCCGCGCCCTGGTGGTAGTCTCGCCCAACAATCCCACGGGTGCGGTCTACGAGCCAGAGGAGTTGCGCCACATCGCAGCAGCCGTGACCTCCAGGGGCATCACCATCGTCAGCGACGAAACCTACCAAGACTTCACGTACCAAGACGCCAAGCATCTCAGTCTGGGCTCCCTGCCCGAAGCCAGTTCCCACGTGATCACCATCGGCAGCTTCTCCAAGACCTTCAGCCTCACTGGCTGGCGAGTGGGCTATCTGCTGGCTCAACCAGCCTTCGTGGAGCAGGCGCTGAAGGTCCAGGACTCGATGCTCGTCTGCGCAACAGTGATCTCTCAGAAGGCAGCTTTGGGCGCGCTGAGCACGCCTGCGGCGCAGCTAACGGAGCGTCTGAGGACACTGGACGAGCGCCGCCGGTTGCTCATGGACCGCCTGTCTGGACTTCGGCCACTCGGTTGGCATCCCACTCGCGGCGCCTACTATGCCTTCGTGCGGGTCGCGGGCTGCTCCGACTCCTCGGCTCTGGCTGAGGACATCCTGGAGCGCGTCCACGTCGCCGCAGTCCCTGGCAGCGTCTTCGGACCGAATGGCGAGGGCTATCTGCGCCTCTCCTACGGCTCAGTCGCACGTAAGGATCTCGAAGAGGCCTGCGCGCGGCTCGCCCGCTACTTCGATTCGCGCTGAGAAGGACCTCGTATCGTCCGGAGCGGCGCCGGCAGTGTGGCCCCGTGCCTGTGCCTGCGACGTTCCGGAAAACGGTGGTTGCCGCGGACTGTTCCTGACCATTGCAGCGACGGTCTAAGGTATGACGGTACAGCACTCGTTGGGGGCGAGAGTGGATTCGGAGCCGGAAGCGAAATTGGACAGAATGCGTCGCGAATTGGAGGAGCACGCTGATCCTGTGTTCAGGACTCGCGTTGCGGAGTACTCCCAGCAGGACATGGGCAGATTCCTGGGGGTGAGAACGCCCCTCGTCAGGAGCGTCTCCGCGCAGTACTTCACAGAGATCCGATCCCTGGGCATAGACAGAGTGCTCGAGCTCTGTGAGGAATTGCTCGCCACTGGCGTGTCCGAACTCAGGACCATCGCCTTTGACTGGGGCTTTCGCTGTCGAAGGCAGCATAAGCCAGGGCACTTCGCCGTCTTCGAGAGATGGCTGAAGGTGTACGTAGACGGCTGGGGGAGTTGCGACGACCTGTGCACTCACGCTCTGGGCGACTTCGTTCTGCGCTATCCCGAGTCAATGGCTCGGGCCAAGGCATGGGCCCGGGCGGAGAATAGGTGGCTGAGAAGGGCCTCCGCGGTGACTCTGATCTACGGGGCACGAAGAGGAGAGCTGCTAGAGGACGTCTTCGAAGTCGCCGACGCGCTGCTCACAGACCCCGATGACATGGTGCAGAAGGGCTACGGCTGGATGCTCAAGGTAGCCAGCAAGACTCACCAGGATGAGGTCTACTCATACGTTCAACGCAACAGAGAAGTCATGCCCAGAACGGCCCTCAGGTACGCCATCGAAAAGATGCCTGAGCACCGGCGGCGCGAGGCGATGAGAAAACCGAAGGGGCACGGCATACCGTGCCCCCAGCAATCGGTGCTAACGCCCCCGGACCGGGCTATGAGACCCCAGCCTCACTCGCGTCCGGAAGCTGTCCACCGCTTTCCGCGGGGCCGCCCAAGGCCCGCAACTCCCGGTAGGTCAAGGTCCAAACGCTAGACTTGAAGACCTCGGCCAGGCCGCCGAGGAACACCAGAGGTGCGGCCATGATCAGGATGAAGACAGGTATGCCGACGCCAAAGCCCAAGATCCAGGGCAGCGCTCCCTCAAAGACCAAACTCGACAATCCGCCCACGGACAGTCCAGCGAGTCCGGCCACCACTCCACCCACCAGAAGGAGGAAGAGCACAACCGGGATCATGACTATACCCCAGCCTATCTGAAGGCCGACCATGATCAGCCACATGATCACTGTGTCCCCCAGATGAGTCTTGATGAAGTCGAAGCCAACACGGATGGAGTCGATGACGCCCAACCCCTCGACAGCGCTCACCCGGAAGATCAACGGGCGCACCAGGGAAATGCCCAGAGCCAGAACAATGCCTACCAGAATGGCCAGGAACGCCAGACCGATAGCCATCACCGCTGCAAGCACCATGGGCACGGCGCTGTCGGAGACCCAGAACATCAACGCCACCAAGCCCGCCCCGAGTATGACCACCATCAAGGCGATCAACACCCCAGGGAGACGGGTCAACAGGTCGATGACGAAGAGTCGCAGGGCGGTACGCGACCAGCCGAGACGAAGCCCCTCCCTTATGCCGCGTTTCTGGCCCGTCTCCTCGTAATCATCCACCATCCGGATCAGCGCTGTCTCGCCTATGTAGAGGAACACCACCTTGGCAATGGTCAGAATCAGAACTAGACAGCACAGTCCGACAACAATGGCCGCGATTGCGCCCCCGATAGCGGTCAATGCACCGAGTGCCTCAGGCCACGCCTCGGTGGGCGGCCAGCCTGACTGTGGCCACTCCCCCACCCACGGAGGCACATTCGCTTGGTCGTTGCCACCTCCGCCGCCCGGATTGATGGTCGGATTGCCGCTACTCCCTGCCGCGCACAGCACCACTATGATCCCGAAGACCCACAGTACACGGTACTGCCACAGTATTCCCCAGGCTCGCTTGAGAACCTTAGCATGATCCATCTCCATACCACTCCTCTCTTTCCTAGCCCCTACGAAATGTGGTTCGAGGCCGTGAGTTGTTGATGCCTCCGGTGTGCCCACCAGCTAGCCAGCCAGCTACAGTACAGCAGGCCGATCACAAACAGCAGACAGAGATACAGCACAGGGAGCCAGGCCAACGCACTGCCGCTTTGAACTAGCGCCGAGACCGTTCCAACAGCGTCAGCCACACTTGCCTGTGAGAGAGTAGACAGGTCCGGCAGCGATAGTCCTCCCGAGGACCCCGGGAGCAACAGCGCGCCCACCTCGCCTCCCAAGCCCATCCACAGGGCAACCTGTATCACTCCCGCAACCAAGAACACACTGTGAACGAAGGCCAAGGAGAACAGCAATCCTGCCGGGACCATCTTCCAGCCCACCTCCAGCGCCCTCTGCGCAGGCGGCCGTTCCTGCCGTCGGGGTAGTCGCAGGCCCACCTGGGCCACAAAACGCTCCGGTGAAGTCCGCCTCTCCACGGCTGAGCTCTCCTCTAGCAGCCCGCTGAGAGCCCTTAGCCAGTCGAGTTCTCCCTGACATGCGGAACATTCCCTCAGGTGCCACTCGACGCGACGCAACCTGACACCACTCAACTCCCCGTCCACATAGGCTCCCAGCCATTCCGTGACGTGTCCCTTCATAGGACCTCCAGATATGGCGCCAGCGACTGACGAAGCCGGCCGCGAGCGTAGTTCAGACGGGACATCACCGTGCCGATGGGGATGTCCAGCGTCTCCGCGATCTCCTTGTACGATAGCCCCTCGTATTCGCGCAAGACGAGTACCTCCTTGCTGGCTGGTGGTAGATCTGTCACCGCCTCTCGCACTATCTCGCCTCGCTCCCGTGCCTCTACCAGGGCCTGCGGTCCCTGATCTCCGCTGGCCAGAGGTATGCTCTCGACGTCCACCGTCGGCCGTTCCCGTCTTAACGCGTCACGAGCCAGGTTGACGGCGATGCGGTACAGCCAGTTGCGAAAAGGAGCGCGGGGCTTGTACCTGGGCAGATGGCTCCACGCCCGTATGAAGGTCTCCTGCGCGGCTTCCTCCGCCAGGTCCATGCTGCCGCACATCCGGTACACCACGTTGATCACTCCCTGATGGTGACGCCTAACCAGTTGACCGAAGGCCTGTCTGTCTCCATTCTGAGCTTGCCCGATCAACTCCAGGTCGGTCTCCACTGGCGACCTTTTCCCTCCGCTGGCTGTCCCGTTCATTTATTCAACGATGCTATTGGCCGAGCTATTCGGTTCCACGAACAGGCCACACCGTGACTCCTGTTTGCCACAACATAGCACGATAGGCCCGGCAGCACCAAGGCCAACGTGGCGCAGCGCTCGGTGTCACCGCAGCAGCCTCGCAGGAACCACTGGCGATTGTGCGAGACCGCGGGTACCGAGATCCTCAACCCAGCAACGACGATGATCGCCCATTCGGCAGATGAGCAGAGGCTGCCTCTCCGGTGGGACCAAAGACCAGGGGAAGCGAGGAGACCAGCAACAGCAGAGCCATCACCATGCGTGCGGGCGACGCTGGATTCACACGCCGATGGTGGGAGAATCTCATATAGTATCCATCCGGGCAAGACAAACTAAGGGCACAAGGCCCTCATATCAAGCCTACCCTACGCGCTATCTCTGTCAATGGGAAACTGGTACCGCACACACTACCAGATGGTGGCAAGTCAGTCTGCCCCGTGGTATGATCTCACCAGGTAGCATCCCCAGCTTGCCGAACCCAGTCACGTCAGGCTACTTGTGAGCGCCCAGCATCCGTGGCCAAGAAAGGAGTCGGTGAAGCATGGCAGTGGAGAAGGTCGGAGAGAAGTACAGGTGCAACATCTGCGGCAACGAAGTGGTGGTCACCGAGGCCGGTGGCGGCACCCTCGTCTGCTGCGGCGAGGATATGGAGAAGATCGAGGGCTAGGTCCCGCCCTGGTCTGCACCCCTCACTACAGTGTTCGTCGTCTGTCGGCGGAACGTAGTCTCCTGCCCGGCAGTCTCCTCCGTGGCTGCGCGGGTCTCACTTCTTGCCCTGCATCGCCCACCACACCCGTTCCGCTGTGGCCGGGAACTGATCGATCCAGACCCCCACCGCGTCGTGGATGGCTGAGAGTATAGCCGGCGCGGTGGGCAGGGTGGTCATCTCACCGATGCCCTTTGCCCCATACGGACCGGTGGGGTCGGGAACCTCCACGGTGACCGATCTGAACTCATGGGGCATGTCCATCACAGTGGGAATGTAGTAGTCAGCCAGGTAGCGGGTCTTGGGCACCCCCTCCTGCTGGATGTACTCCTCGGTGAGGGCATAGCCCACTCCCATGTGCACGCCGCCCGCGGACTGGCCGTCGATCATGGCCGGGTTAACCGACTTGCCTACGTCCTGGGCGGCCCAGAACTTGAGGACTTCAGTCTCACCTGTCTCTATGTCCACCTCCACGAGAGCTATGTGGGCCGCGTAGCCATAGGCGAAGTGGGGAACACACAGCCCAGTATCAGCATCGAAGGGAGTGGTCTCATAGACGGTCCGGCCGTGGAACTCAAACTCGGCCTCCACGAAGGTCTCCCCTGACTCAGCCAAGAGGACCTGATCCCGCTTCTGCAACGCCTCCTGGCAGGCCTGCACCAGAGCGTTGCCCGAGATCCAGGCCATCCGCGAGGCAGAGCAACTTCCGGAGTCGGGCACCTTGGCGGTATCCACCAGGGAGACCCGGACCTGATCGTACTCCACCCCCAGAGCCTCGGCGGCGATCTGCGCCAGGAGGGTCTGCACCCCCATACCGACGTCGCAGGCCCCGCTGAGCACGGTCACCCGGGCTATCTGGCCCGCCTCGTCCAGAGTAAGCTGCACGCCCACCGTGGACTTGTCATCGGAGCCGAAGGAATAGCCTACGTTCTTGAGACCACACGCCACCGCGATCCCAAGACGCTTATGAGGGGCCGACGGCCTGCCCAGAGCGGGCCGCACCCAATGCCCGTCCTCTTCTCTCCACCCAGCGGCCAGGGCCACCTGTTTGAGCGCCTCCCTGATGCCCACGCCCTGGGGCATCTCGTGACCGGTCAAGGCGATGGAGCCATCTCTGAACAGGTTCTTCATCCTCAGTTCCACGGGGTCCATGCCCAGAGCATCGGCCAGCTTACTCATCTGCATTTCGTAGATGAAGGCGGACTGAGTGGTGCCGAAACCCCGCATGGCCATGGTCACTGCGTTGTTCGTATAGACAGCGTAGGCGTCCACCTTGGCGTTGGGCACCACGTAGGGACCGGCCGCGAAGCTGGTGCCCGCCTCCAACACGGGGACGGTGGTCGAGGCGTAGGCGCCCGAATCTGACACGATCTCTATGTCCACCGCCGTCAATGTGCCGTCGTTCCTGGCACCGGTCCTGTATTTCACGTACCAGGGGTGTCGTTTGCCGGTCCTGGTCATGACCTCGGCGCGGTCGAAGACCATCTTCACCGGCCGCCGCACGCAGAAGGCACAGAGGGCCAGCAGATGCTGGATGTGCATATCCTCTCGTCCACCGAAGGCCCCACCGATGGCGGGCACAATCTCCCGTATCTGCTCCTGGGGGAGATCTAGCATAGGCGCGATCTGCCGCTGGTCGTGGTCAGGCCACTGGGCGGAGGAGATGACGGTCACCCGGCCCTCTTCGTCGATGTAGCCGATGCCGGCGTCGGGCTGCATGTAGACGTGTTCCACGTAAGGCGTGACGTAGTAGCTCTCCACCACCACGTCCGCCTGGGCAAAGCCCTTCTCCAAGTCTCCCTTGCGGATCTTGATGTGCCGGAAGACGTTGCTTTCGCCTCGCTCTTCGTGCACGAGGGGCGCGTCCGGCTTCATGGCCTCGCGTGGATCGCTGACCACCGGAAGTTGGTCATACTCGACCTCCACGAGGCGGCGTGCCTCCTCGGCCACCTTCTCGCTCTCCGCCACCACGATGGCTATGCGGTCGCCGAGCCAGCGGACCTTGTCTCCCACGCCAACCAGCACCGGCTGGTCCTGAATGATGATCCCATACTCATTGACGGGAACGTCCTTGGCGGTGAGCACTCTCACCACTCCGGGCAAAGCCTCAGCCCGGCTGGTGTCCACCTTTCTCACGCGCGCGTGGGGATGCTCGCTCCACACCACCTTGGCGTAAATTTGGTCCTCCATGTCGAAATCCTGAGGGAACTTGCGGCTGCCTCTGACCTTGGTTGCGGCGTCCTTCTTGGGGACGTTGTGGCCAAGCACCCTGGTGCTCATTCCGCACCTCCCTCCTCAGCCATTCGCTGTGCAGCCAGCTCGATGGCCTCGACGATCTGATAGTACCCCGTGCAGCGGCAGATGTTGCCGGAGATGCCCTCTTTGATCTCGTCTCTTGCAGGATGCGGGTTCTGGTCCAGCAACGCCTTGGCCGACAAAATCATGCCCGGAATGCAATAACCGCATTGGGGGGCGGTGACGTCCACGAAGGCCTGCTGGATGGGATGGAGCTGCCCTCCCTCGGCCAACCCCTCGATGGTGATCACCTCGCGCCCCTGGGCCTTGAGGGCCGGGTAGATACACGAGGTCACGGTGATCCCGTCCACCAAAACCGTGCAAGCCCCGCACTCTCCTTCGCCGCAGGCCACCTTGGTGCCGATGAGTCCCAGCTTGTCACGCAGTACGTGGACCAGAAGATCACCTGGATCGACCTCCACGGAGACGTCCCTTCCGTTCAGGATCATGCTAAGAGTCGGCATTTCCACCCTCCTCTCCAGAGACCAAGGCCACAGCCCGCGTCAGGGCCCGTCGCACCAGCACCTCCACCATGTTCTTGCGGTATTCAGCGCTACCTCGCAGCAGTGAGTAGCGAGGCTGGGCGGTTTCCGCAGCGAGCCTGGCCGCCTCCGCCACCTCAGCGTCACCAGGCGCCCGGCCCACGAGGGACTGGGCCGCCTCGGTAGCCACAAAAGGTGTCGTGGCCACCGGGCCTATGGCTATGCGCGCCTGTCGCACAGCACCGTCGTCCGTCCACAGCGCGACCCCCGTGTTGAGAATAGGGAGGATCAGGGCCTTGCGCTTGGCCAGCCTCTCGAAAGCGCTGCCATCCCCGTCGTCCAGCCCTCGAAAACGCAGTTGTGTGATCATGGCCTGGCAGGAATCGACCGTGCAGCGCCCCACCCCGGCATACAGATCGGCGATGGGCGTCCACCGCCGCCCGGTCCGCTCGGCCACCTCCGCCTCCGCGTCCAGGGCGAAGAGGCCGATGGCACCATCGGCCGCGGGCAGCGCGTTGACCACGTTACCCACCAGCGTACCCACGTTGCGGATCTGAGGACCGCCCACGGAGCCACAGGCCTGGGCCAGCACGGCAGCCCGGGAACGGATCAAAGGCGACGCAGCCACCTGGGCGTGAGTCACCCGCGCTCCGATGTAGATTGAACCATCCCGCTCCTCGATGCGCTCCAGGCCGGGGATGTGCGTGATGTCCACCATCACCCGCGCAGGGTTGCGTCCGCGCTGGCATTGCAGCGCCAGGTCGGTCCCCCCGGCGATGATCCGGGCCTTCCCGCCGTGGGCTTGCAGCATCTCCAGCGCTTCTTCCACGGACTGTGGAAACAGGTAGTCATCCCACATGTCTTCTACCTCCTTCCCTCAGCCCCCTTCAGTGGCTGGGGTCTCGGTACTTCCTTCCAACTATGGTGGCAGCCTTAGCGCAGCAGCGCCATGGCCATGCGGGACTCCCTCGAATCGGACCAGGGGACAACTACGGCCCCTCGGGACTCCCTGGATCGTGCGCAGTCGCGCGAACAAGGCACCCACCCACCGGTGCATGCAGTCGGATTCTATCATCGCGCAGGGGGCGCGAGCAAGTCCGCTGGCACCGGTCGGGGTAGTGGCTCCCCTCGAGTTGCCCGGCGAAAACACCAGGTGCACCAGGGAAACAAGGCCTCCCCTATCTCGGAGCTTCTATGGTCACCGGTTTGTCCAGCTGGGACAGCTCAAGAGTCAACTTCATGCTGTCCGACTCTCGAGCACCTTCGTACTCCACGGCGTAGACGGCCTTGACCAGGGAGAAGTCCTGCATGGAAATCCAGGCCTCGCCGGTCCCTGCTCCACTGAACAGGCCAAGCCACCCCGGCTCGAAGGTCACGGCGAACTGGAGGTGGTGACAGTCCACTCCGTTGACCATCTCCTGGCCCATCAGTGCGGGGTTCTCGTAGAACTGCAAGAGCTCCACCCACCGCGCCGGATTCGATGCGAAAGGAGCAATGGGACCGCTATTCCACCCCCCAGAAATGGCCTCATCTACCCAGTAGCCCGTGGACCCAATGATGATGGTCTCCACGGGTTCCTTGTCGAACGTGGACGTCTTCTCGAAATGAGCGCAATCGGGCAGCAGCAGCACCCCCTCGCCCGACGCCGTATAGCTTTCCACCACCTCTTGCTCGAAGACGAAGTGGGCGGACGTGACCCCACTCATCTTCTGCACGCTGCCCTCCATGATCTCTTCGGGAGACAGATCGACCTCACCCGGTGTCTCCGTCGGTGCAGTCGTCTCCACCGGCGTGGTTTGGACAGCGACTGCTGCCTCTGTCGGTGTCTCCGCCAGCACCGCTACCGTCGGCACGTCCGCAGGCGGGCTGACCGTCGGCGACTCTTCGGCCTGAGGCACGCAGGCCAATAGCAATACGAACAGAACAGCTACCGCGAAACAACCGCCTCGTGTCGCTGTCACGCTCCCTCCTCTGCCGAAGTATGATGCCACCAACCCGGGTCCGTGGCCCTAACGATCCTGATCCGCCCGGCACTCATGCCTCCCGGTACGAAAGGGAACCAAGTCGCACCCGACCAAGCGGCAGACGATTATAGTCCGACATGGGAAAGCAAGGCAAGAGGAGGGCGGGAACATGGTGCTCGTCACCCCACGCGTCACGAAGATGGGCAGGGGCGCAATCTGCCCTGGACTACGCCTCTTGCGTAGCCGCACGGCATGCCGTGCGGCTAGAGGACGTGGAGTGGCACATGCAGCAGCATCCAAGGTTAGCGGAGGTATTCCAGTCGTGCTACGATTCAGGGCGGTCGAGACCCAATCTCTACCCCATCAGACAGAGGCAAGACAATGAACCACCGTCACACTTCTCGGCTGTTCCTCGCCCTGGTGCTGATCCTCGCCACGTCGGCCTGTAGCCTGTCTGTGCAGGTAGCCGTGGAGACCCCCACGTCGGAGACAATCCCTTCAGCCACGTTGCCACCGTCGCCATCGCCGACGCAAAGCCCCACCCCCGTGGCGACTACGCCCGTGCCAGCCACGGCCACACCTCGAGAGACTCTAACAGGCCCCGCCATCCTCTCCCACACCGACTACCAGGTGACCAACCGAGTGGCCCTGACCAACGCCGGACCTGGCGTCGCCGACCGTCTGACCCTGTGGGTGGCGCAAATCAGAAGCCTGGAACCTTACCAGGAGCTGCTCGACTCCCAGGTGTCGCCCTCAGGCTACGAGGTGGTGGAGGACGAGTACGGCAACCAGTATGCCCGCTTCGAGTTCCACGGCGTGGGCGCTGGCGAGTCTGCGCAAGTCGACCTCACCTACCAGGTCAGGGTCTACGAGCTCGCCTACGACCTCTCGCTGTGCCAGGGCGAGACGCTCAATACCTTCCTCTATGCCGAGGCCAACGTGGAGGCTGACGATCCGACCATACAGGCCCTGGCCGACCAGTTGTCCAACGAGCAAGCCAACCGCTGCCAGACGCTCCGGGTCTTGTATGACTACGTGGGGGACAACATCACCTATAGCTCGTACCAGGCGGGCGACCATGGCGCTATTTGGGCGCTCGACCAGGGCAGCGGCGACTGCACCGAGTTCGCCGATGCGCTGCTGGCCTTGAGCAGGGGCGCTGGCATCCCGGCTCGCTTCCTGGAAGGTGTTACCTACCGGGAGGGCACGCGATCAGACCTGGGTCAGATCAAGCACGACTGGCTGGAGGCGTATCTCCCCGGCATCGGCTGGGTGCCTCTAGATCCCACCTGGGGTCGCTTTTCCGAGAGAAGAGAGAGCTACTTCGCTCGCATGAGCCCCGATCACATCGTGGTCTCCGTGGGACGAAACCTCCCCACCCTGGGAGGCTATCACTACTTCTACTACACGTGGGCCGGCCAAGAGATAGACGTGTCCCATGACACACAGTGGCAAGTTGTCATCAGCCAGTGACCGGTTACCCGTCTGCCAGGCAGGAGCCGGTCCGCTGTGGATCCAGCCTCTGCTCCCAAAGCACACTGACGGGTGCTCACCCTCCAGACACGAAAAAGAGGCAAGGCCACTCCGGCCTTGCCTCCATGTCATGCACGGTCTTCCCGAAACCGCGGAAGCGCTTACACGAGACTGCTAGTCGTAGTCCTCCCAGTCGTCGTCCTCGTACTCGAAGAACTCGAAATCCTCTCCGCTGGCCCCGCAATCCGGGCAGACTGCAGGCGCTCTGTCTCCAACGCGGATGTGACCGCACTCCATGCACTCCCACTCGCCGGTGGGAACCTCCTTCCGGCGTGGCTTGCTCGGCAAGACCTCAGCAGACTCGTAATCAGAGGTATTCCCTCTTCTATACGTACTCATCGTACCTCCATTTGCGAGGGACTCGCTTCTCCTCCTCAGCAATGCTTCTCCGATTCGCCCTTGGACTTGGATTTGCTTCTTGCCTTTAGTCGATATCCCCTCCCAAATCCCCCCGTGATAGTACGAGGCACTGCTTCCCCACCACCCCGCAAAACAGAGTCTAGCACAAAGCGGTGCCATTCGGGTGCCAAGAGCGTCCCAAAACGGTGCCAAATGCAAGAAGGAGGTCCCGGTTCTGCCACTCCAGTTGCCAAAATAGGGGGGCTATTCCTCCCTGGGAGAGAAGGCGTAGCCAACGCCGGGGATGGTCTTCACGTATTGGGGTTCCTTTGTGTCAGGCTCGACCTTGCGTCGCAGCCTCCGCACCAAACCCTTGACCAGCCGATAGTCCGCCTCGCCGGAGTAGCCCCAGACTCTCTCTACAATGGTCTCGGTGGGGACCACGCGTCCCTGGTTACTCATCAGGCAATACAGAAGACGAAACTCCAGGTTGGTGAGACTGATCTCTGGCCGACCTGGCAACCGGACTGTCCTGCCCTCAGGGTTGAGCTCGACACCGCCAGCCTCCAGGCTCGATACGCTGGTCAAGGGCAGCGAGCGGCCGCGCCGTAGAAGGGCCTTGACCTTGGCCGCCAGGATCCGCGGGCTGAAGGGCTTGACGACGTACTCGTCTATCCCAAGCTCGAAGGCACGAAGGATGTACTCTTCGTCTCCGCGCGGAGACGAGACGACCACGGGGGCGATAGTCTCCCTGCGGAGCGCCGCGCACACCTCCAGCAGGTCAAGGCTGCTACCATCGGAGTCGATGAAGATCGTGTCCGGGGCCTCTTTTCCGAATGCCGACAGGGCTCCCTCTGCGGTCGGCCGCAGCGTGGTTGCCGCCAGCAACCCTGCCTGGCGGAAGATGAGGGATAGCAGCTCGGCTGAGTTGGGGTCGTCGCTCACGATCAGTATCTTCATCGCTGCCCTCGCAACTGATCAGGTTGGTGTGCTAGCAAGCGCCGCCCCACGATTATAACAGCAGGATAACAGCCGAGCAACACAGCGTATTCACTCACGTATAATGTTACCGAAGAGGTATAGTTCACTCAAATGATAATGTTACCGAGGGGACTATGCCCAACGAAGAGAAGATGAGCGTGAACGAACGGAGGAAGTATCTGCGTGTGCT
>Ga0315553_10000771_pt1 | contig 27550 bp, 27 predicted proteins | sample SalMarSW160140MG_FD_203099 | JGI IMG/M metagenome (GOLD analysis project Ga0315553, IMG submission 203099) | Salt marsh sediment microbial communities from the Plum Island Ecosystem LTER, Massachusetts, United States - Salt Marsh Sediment SW1601-40 ... | reverse complement strand
GGACACTGGAAAATAGTAGGGTTTCAAGCTATTGAAAATCTTTAGGCCACCCTTGGAAACCCAGCCTGACGGTCCAAGACCCCTGTTTTCGGATTCGATCTTCTATGATGAGGGATTTGTCAAGTAGCCAACACCTGGCGTCCTGAATCCTCGGCTTCACTGAGCCGCCCACCACAACGCACCTTCTGCTCATCCCCTTTCTCAATCCTTTACTAATCAATTGCAGCAGAGATCGGATCCCGGGCTGCCTCGAAGCGACGGTCGAGATTCCCGGTGGGGTGGGGGAAGTGAATGTCACGATCGACTACGCCTACGATCCGCTATACCTGTGCTGGCCGAAAATGTACATCCGTTCCAAAAATACCCAATGAAAAGTATCTAAGCATTACAATCACGGTCTCAATTTCCTAAGAATGAAAGGCAGACTGTGATTTCTTCTCTCCAACACTTCTTCGAACTCATCCTAGACATTATCGCACAGCACATTCAATACAGGGTCAAACCCAGAAACCCATCGATGTTCACCGGTGCGATCCTCGATCTCACGCGCAGCAGATCAGAACTCGTGCTGGAGAATGCCTTTCTACGGCAGCAGCTCATCGTGCTCAATCGGCAGGTTATCCGTCCTGTCTGCAAACCGCGTGAGCGTGTCCTGCTGGTGATGTTGGCCAGTGGGTTACGATCCTGGAAGCAGGCTTTGACCATCGTTCAGCCCGATACACTCCTGCGTTGGCATCGTGATCTGTACCGCTGGTTGTGGAAACGCAAATCCCGAAAGAAGAACTCAGCGGGTCGTCCACCGCTCTCTGAAGAGACTGTTCGACTCATCCAGCGCATGGCTCGGGAGAACCACACCTGGGGCGCCAACCGCATTCATGGTGAACTGCTGAAGCTGGGATTGCACGCGGCGAAAAGCACAATACAGAGCTACATTAAATACTCCCGTGACCCTGGCTCGTCTCAGCAGCGTTGGAGAACCTTCATCCACAATCACGCCAGCGAGATCTGGGCTTGCGATATCCTGCAGACTTACGATGCATTCTTCCGTACGCTCTTCGTTTTCATCATCATTGAATTGAGAAATCGCCGCATCGTGCACTTCGGGGTGACACGACATCCTACCGATGAATGTTTGGCTCAGCAGTTACGTGAGGCCACTCCCTTCGGAAAAGGTCCACGTTTCTTGATCTGTGACAACGATCGTAAATATGGGTCTTCTTTTCGGAGAGTTGCGATCGGAGCAGGCATTGAAGTTCTCCGTACTCCCTATCGCGCACCGAAGGCCAATGCGATCTGCGAACGCTTCCTTGGCAGTCTCCGGCGCGAATGTCTGGATCACTTCATCGCCTTCAGTGAACGGCATACCTATCGCATCGTGAAGCAATACGTCCATTATTTCAACTACGCTCGACCTCACCAGGGCATAGGTCAACAGATCCCTTGTCGGCTTATGTGCTTGAACAAGTCTGATGCTGACGGCCAGGTGGTTTCAAGGCCAGTTTTGGGCGGCTTGCACCACGATTATCAGCGACGCGCGGCTTGAAGGCCAATTTCGAGGAATCCAGTGCCTATACAAAACCGAAGGGGTCTACACCTCCATGTATAGTGGTTCTCATACGTGTGATGCGAAGGCGAATTCGGATCCCCGGCATGATCTCTCAAGCTGGTTTGCTAGTAAGGAATCCTTCCGACAGCAGCAAATTGCTCTTCATCCATCTTGGATAAACGCTAGTATTGGATCGTGGTAGATCTAGATAGGATTGCAACGGGATGAGGTTTTTCGGTCATCACACCCTTCTCGCGAGCATAGCGGCATTCTTTCTGCTGGGTGTTGCCTCGCTGATGAAACTTGGCATGCGAGCCGTGACCTCCAGCAATAAAGCGATCGGCGTAGCTTCCAAAGAGGGCCACTCTTAATACAACGCTGATCGTCTTATTGGGCAGCCCTCGAGGAGTGATGCCCGGGGGCTGCCTCACCTCTGGTCCGTATTTTCAGGTGTTGCCGATGGTTTCATTATCCCGTTGAATGTTCCTGATACTTGCACAGTTTTTCTTTCCAAGGCGTGGTCGATTTTCCGATCAGAGTCCAGAGAGCGATTTAACTAACACGGGAAGCCAGAGCGGAACGCTTCCGAACCTACTGGCGACTGCAAGGTGCAGCAGTTAATAGTCCTTGAAGTGGCAGGCAAGATGCATGATATACGTGATAATTTGCACGAATAGTACATTCCAGCCATACTGATTGACGAGAGATAGGAAGTGGTTAAGAAGACCTGTTCGCCTGCGGGAGGTTTTCATGAGTCAACCGATCACCGGTCGAGAGGCCCCGAAGGGGCGAGTGTTGCTCTTCATTCTTATCGCTGGACTAACCGTGATCGGTCTAATCTTCGTTACGGCAGTCGTCGGGCTGTCGATACGAGAACCTGAACCAGTTCCGGTTGACCCCTTCGCACGCAGCACGGATGAGTGCGTCGTCTGCCATCGAAAAACTACGCCCGGCATCGTGGAACAATACGGCCTGAGCAGCATGGCGTCGGCTCAGGTGACCTGCCGGAACTGCCATGAAGTGGAGCAGGCATATACCGGCGCTGTCGAGCATGAAGGCACCTATGTTCTTGGATCACCGACGCCAGCGCGGTGCAACCTGTGCCACACCCAGGAGGTAGCTCAGTTCGAGCAGAGCCGTCATAGCCTGCCGGCCTATGTTGCCTACGCCGGTACCGAGCATCTCGACCCGCAGTTCATGGAGATGTACGAGTCGATTCCTGAAGGCAGCTACGCTCCGGATAAGATGCGGAATTCACTCTACGCGCTGGAAGGACCGGAAATTACTCGCTTTGCCTGCGAGAGCTGTCACAACGTCGGGCTCCCTCAAGCAGATGGCTCGGTAGGCGACTGCACGAAATGCCATTTGCGCCACTTCTTCAGCCTGGAGCAGGCACGCAAGCCGGAGACATGCAACGCGTGCCACATCGGGCCGGACCATCCGCAGTATGAGATTTACATCGAATCGCCGCACGGAATTGCCTACCATACCCAGGGGGACTCCTGGCACTGGGACGCCGATCCCAGCACGCTTACCGTCAACGATTTCCCGGCCCCAACCTGTGCTATCTGCCACATGAGCGGATTCGGTCAGACCGGCACCACGCACGACGTCGGCGATCGCCTGACGTGGTATTTATTCGCGCCGATCAGCACACGCCGGCCGGCCTGGCAGGATAATCTCGTACGCATGCAGAGCGTGTGCCAGGAATGCCATAACGAGCTTTTCGTTGAGGATTTTTATCAGGCTGCCGACGCCGCGTCCGAGACAGTAAACTCGTGGGTCGCACGCAGCGATGACATGATGGCGCCGCTGAAGGATAAGGGCTTGATTACGGCAGAGCCCTTCGATGAGCCGATTGATTTCACCTACTTTGAACTGTGGCACCACTGGGGGCGGACGGCGAAATTCGGTGCGTGGATGCAGGGTCCGGATTATACGCAGTGGCATGGCGCGTACGAGATGCTGAGCGATTTCGCCGAATTGAACGTGCTGATCCAGGATAAGCTCGAGGGCGGGGGGCGCTGAGCATGAACTATCTCTCGCTTGCGTTTCCGATAACGCAAAAATTTCGCTCCCCGCTGATTCGGGACCAGATCATGCTGCTCATCGCGGCGGTCAATGAGATTTTCCTCGGGATCGATATCTACCTGGCGCACAGCATCAGCGGGACGATCGTGCCGCGTGAGTGGATCCCGATCATCTTCGGTCCCATCGCGGCTGTCGTACTGCTCGCCCTGGGTTTGGTCGCGCAGAAAAAACGGATGCTGGCCGCAGCCCTGGCGACGCTGGTCTTCCTGCTAAGCATTGCAGTCGGCTTGCTGGGAGCTTACTTCCACATCACACGTGCGATCCTGCCCACCGCACCGCTCGGGAAAGAAGTCTCGATCCCGCTTCTGGTTTGGGCGCCGCCAATCCTCGGCCCGCTTACTTTCTCGCTGGTCGGCCTGATCGGGATCAGCGCCGCCTGGGTTGAAAAGCCCGTGGATAGTGGAACCGTTCTGTTATTGAGAGGGCATAAGCTGACCTTGCCCTACAGCAAGACGCGGGCGTACCTCTTCATGGTGGGGCTGGGATCGCTGGCGACCTTGATCAGCAGCGTGCTTGATCATGCGCGGACCGGGTTTGTGAACAATTGGTTGTGGATTCCAACCATCGTCGGGGTGATCGGTACCGTTGCAGCCATCGTCCTGGGATTTTTAGACCAGCCATCCCGCTTCGATGTCCGTACTTACGTCGCCGCCATGGGGCTGATGCTCGTGACGGGTCTGGTCGGAGCCTTACTGCATGTCCAGGACGACCTGACGGCTCAGGGGACTTTCATTCTCGAGCGTTTCATACGCGGCGCGCCAGTTCTGGCGCCGCTTCTCTTCTCCAACATGGGCATGATCGGCCTGGTGGTGCTGCTCGATCCACATGAGTGACCTGCCCTCCAACTCTATTCCCATCATAGCGTTAGGGTAAGGGAATGGATACGTGCCATTCCTGGAAGCCAATTTCTCGCTGCATCTCCAGATGCAGGCCATTCAACGGACGTATGTACTGGTCACGCCGCTTACTGGACTGAAACATTTGAGGTGGAATGGACCGAGATCTACCAGGCAGGTTTCCTGTCTGGTGCGAATCGCAAGGCCACCCCTGGAATCCCGGCCTGGCGATTCAAGCCCCATGTTTTCGGATTGGAACTCACAACCTGAAGGTCCTGGGTTCGAATCTGAGCCCCGCTACCTAAGCACCAACTTGGATCGTCAGGCTTCCGGAAAAAGGATGGCCTGACGATCTTCGGTTAAGGGTTCATGACTTATCAGGCTCCTAAGCCAGGAGTCGTAGACCGTCAGGCTAAGGTCCTGGTTTGGCTCCTTATTTCACTGCCTTTCGCAGGATTGATCCATGGCTATTCTCCACTCATTGTCCGGATACTCCTCTAATTCCTGCGTTTTGTCGAACATGAGCAAGCGCATGGTAGCCTGAACGATTGCCTCGTCTCAGATCTTCTATTCGGTGTTTTTGATTTTCAGACATTCTTTCAAAGCCCCTCTCACTCTCTGCTTGTCTCTACCTGATCAACCTGAAGACCTTTTTTAAGACGTTCCTTTTGCTTCTAACAGGTACGTCAACGATCGCACATCCACTATAGCCGGATCTGACAGGCTTGTGTGTGATGAGAACATAATTTGGTCGTTAGGCGTTCAATAGGACAGGTGAGGAGATCGACACGACATTCCAGCACAGTTTCTAGAATGGATCTACATTTTCGGCTATCACAGGCATCAGCAGCTTGGACGGGGCGCGACCGATGCGGCGGGCGATCACCACCACCACGGGTAGCATCAGCGACGTGGCGCCGATGTTGTTCATGAAGCTGGATAGCACTGCCACTGTAAGCATGATGATGGTGATCAGACGGGCTTCACCGGCGCCGGCGACGTTCAGCAGCCGGGAGCCGATAATGCTCGCCACGCCCGCTCGTGCCAGGGCGGCGCTCAGAATGAGCACTGCCCAAACGGTCACGACGGCCGGGCTGCTGAATCCTGACAGGGCTTCGGCTGGCGTGATCAAGCCGGCCAAGGGAAGCGAAACCATAACCATGAGGGCAACGAGATCAGGGCGAACCTTCTCGGAGACGAACAAGATGACGGCCAGGGCAAGGATCGTGAGCACGATCGAGATCTCAGTCGTCATATTATCTGACCGTAGGGCAGATGCCGGGACAATGGCAGGAAGCATGTGGTGCCAGCTTTCTCATTGCAGGGTACCCGGAGTTGTCGCCTTGTCAAGTGGGGGTGCTGGATAGAATCGGACAAGTTGGTCGGGGGAAGCAAGCTGCCTGCCAGCGTCCTCCACCAAAGAGAAGCCCCTGACCCGGCCGAGCTGCGTTCTTCGTTCCCCTTGTCACCGGACGGGCAGTCGATGGCCATCTACGACGGCATCTCCTTGTACACCCTGGATCTAGCCACCGGAAGCATGTTCACTTTGTTTACGATCGACGAACCCAACTACATGAGCGGAGTCACTTGGCAACCGTAACTTGGACATGGAAATCACCCTCAAACCGGATGTTGTGAGCTCAGTTGAACGCAAGCGCATTCGAGTTCTGTGGCTACAATGTGGACGGAGAAGTGAGCCGTTGAGGCTCCAGAGAGACGTAGATCTCAAGGCCACCTTACACAGTCAGCCTGACGATCTTCGATTCTACGACCGTGACTTAATAGGATCCCTATCTATGAGTCATAGATCGTCAGGCTTAAGCCCTCGTTGGGTTCCTTAATGCAAGGGCTTTAGCAGGGATGGGTCCATGACTGTCTTCCGGTCGCTACCCAGATCCTCCGCTAATTCCCGCGTTTTGTAAAACACGGGCAGGAACCTCCTTGCCCGTACAATTGCATCGTCCGGGATCTTCTGTCTTGCGGCTAGCTATCCTGGCATTCTTCTGAAACGCCAAACGCTTTCTTCTCGCGTTGTTCCTCTCCAAAGGATCGGCCTGCAGATTTCCTTCCCAAGTCTTCCCGGGTACCTCTCACTGGAACGCGGACAATTGCATATCTACTGTAGAGGGATCTGGTCGGGCTATGTGTGACAAGTGCGTGATTTCGTCGTTAGACTAGCATTAGGGTTGAGAAGAGGGGTTAGGTATTTCAGTTTCGACCTTGCAGCCTTATCTATACAACCTTATATCCCTTTTTGCTGTCGTTTTACCCATCTTTCTGGCATAATATGTTCAAGGAGATACCCAAAATGACAGCAAGAAGCGTTCCGAGCAGCTTGGCATCCATCATTGAGGAGCTCGAACTGCGTCAACCTAAGTTGGTGACCAAGGCTTATTTGGTAGATCTTATAGAAGACCTGGGCTTGAGCTTGCGTCCGGAAGAAGTTACTCATCGCCTTCAGAAGCAAGGGTGGTTACTCTCATTAAAGACCAAGGACGCGTGGGAATTTGCACCCGCCTCACGCGCTGGAAGGATTGGATCCGGAGACCTTTTCATTGAACTGCGGGCCACTCTTTATCACCGGCCCGAGTTGCCGGTTGCAGTAGCGTATGAATCCGCAGCATGGCTCCATGGCTTTGCAAGGCGTCCTCCTGAGAAAGATGTAATTTTCATTCCGGCGAACGTTGAGCCTCCTCCGGCGCTGAAGGGATTCAGGATAACTCACATACGGGGACAGACGGAACCTGTCCGCGTCGACCAATTGCCCATCTGGTCGATTGAAACTCTAATCGTCCTTATGTCTGAACGTCCCATGTCATATCGAGCCTGGCCTACGGTTATGGAATGGCTCGTAGAAGCTACGGCGAGAGTTGATTATGATCTCATCTTGAAGGAACTTTCTGGCCGGGGGTTGGCAACATGGGCGAGAACGGGATACATCCTCGAAGCTGGCGGCAGGGAGGATCTCGGAGAAAGGATCCACCAGCAAATGGAGCCATCAAGGAAAGGTCCTTTCTACCTCGGCCCAAGGAGAGCTCTCGGTAAGGTCGATATGCGCTGGGATGTGCGTGACTCGATTCTTATTTATCGTGATACTCCGAGCTCGAAGCATAAAACACAAGAATAGGCTCACGACATAGGATGATCACCGAAGGTTATCTAGCCAGACATTACCAGGGGCGTCGCGGAGGAAGAGATCCCGCGCTTCTTGATGTCGCCCAGGACTATGCATTGAAGATCATCGCTGATTCCGGGCTGTTCTCGATGGGACTGACATTCAAAGGAGGAACTGCTCTTCGGAAGTATCGCGTGGGCACTTCTGGACGCTTCTCGACCGACCTGGACTTTTCAGCGGACGAGGTGAGCTTGGGGGAACTCCTTATGGAAACTTTAGATGGTGCCGAGCTCTTTGACGTGCGATTCTCGATTGAGATCGATACGCCTGGTCGAAGAGGGGATCTCGGTGTCATAACGCCACTTGGAGTCCCTCGCATCGGCGCAAAGATCGATGTAAGCCTGCATAAGCCGTGGCTCGACCCCGAATGGCTCGATCCGCTACCCATCCCAGTTCATCAGGCGTACGAGTTCAAGCCAGTAAAAGCTCCTGTGATGGTTTTGGAGGAGAGTCTTGCCGAGAAGCTCGCTGCCTTCCGTAGGAGAGCATTGCTGCGTGACCTATATGATCTTGCGCTTTACCATACCGGCGCTTTCGACGAGGATCTCGTCAGGAGGCTCACATTCCTCAAGGTTTTCGTAGACGTTGTTGAAGATGGTTTGGGATCTGGTCCATTCGATCCAGATCAGGACATCCTTCTTCCGAGAGGAGAAGCGGACTTCCCTCCTGAAGACATTGGGTTCCTCGTGGGCAAGATAAATGTTCCCCTTTGGCTAGAACAAGCTCAGACTCGCTTTGCCTTTTTAAACCGTCCAACCAAAGATGAACTTAAGTGGGCTCAATGCAATCCGAGGGATGCGTATGATGTCAGCAGCATCACAGGGGGCTTCAGGGATTAGTAGCCCATGATTCCGATATCCCGTACCTGGGCTCTGATTGCTAACCCAGATTGCATATGATGGTGTTCTGCTTATCAAGCGAATAGCTGCAACAAAAGAGCGTTACATCATGACGTGACAAGCCTGACGGTCCAAGCCCCCAGTTTTGGGAGCTGAACTCATAACCTGAAGGTCCTGGGTTCGCCTGCCCTGGCGGGCTAGGCCAGGGAATCCCAGCCCCGCTACCTGAAAATGGGGCTGTCCCAAAAGGGCAGCCCCATTCGCGTTTAAAGGGGGAATTTACTAGAATGGGGACATGAAAAAGAAAAGGAACCCCTATGTCGTGTTCAAGCCTTATACGATGGGACAGCTGCAGCTTCCCACAAATCTGGAAGAGCTGATCCCGGAGAACCACTTGGTGCGGGTGGTGCATGAAGCGATCGAGAAGATGGATCTGGATCCGCTCCTGAAGCGATACAAGGGCGGCGGGACCAGCAGCTACCATCCGAAGATGATGCTGAAGGTGCTGGTGTATGCCTATACCCAGCGGTTGTATTCTTCCCGGCGGATCGCCAAGGCGCTGCGGGAAAACATCCACTTCATGTGGATCAGCGGGAACAGCAGGCCGGACTTCCGCACGATCAACCGCTTCCGGGGCGAGGTGATGCGGGGGATCATACAGCAAGTCTTCGCCTCGGTGCTGGAACTGTTGATCGAGGAAGGATACGTGAAGCTGGAGCACTACTTCCTGGATGGCACCAAGATCGAAGCCAATGCGAACCGCTACTCATGGGTGTGGGCCAAGAGCACCCGGAACTACAAGCGCAAGCTGCAGGAGAACGTGAAGAAGCTGCTGGATGAGATCGAACAGGTGAACGAAGAGGAAGACGAAGAGTATGGAGACAAGGACCTGGAGGAGATGGGGGAAGACGGCCCGATCGATGCGGACAAGCTGGAGAAGAAGATCCAGGAGCTGAACGAGCGCCTGAAGGAAAACCCGGAAGACAAGAAGCTGGCCAAGGCAGTGAAGAAGATGCGGGAGGATTACCTGCCCCGCCAGAGGAAGTACGAAGAGCAGGAAAGCAAATTCCAGGGAAGAAACAGCTATTCAAAGACAGACGAGGGAGCCACCTTCATGCGCATGAAGGAAGACCACATGAAGAACGGACAGCTCAAGCCGGGATATACCATCCTGGCACAGGGTAACATGCAGATCGGCACCGAGAACCAGTTCGTGGTGAGGTACAGCGTGCATCAGCGGCCCGGGGACAGCGGCTGTCTGATACCGCATCTTCAAGCTCTGAAAGAACAGTTGGGGCGGCTGCCGGAGAAAGTGGTCGCCGATGCGGGGTATGGGAGCGAAGAGAACTACGCCTACCTGGACGGGCAAGGGATAGAAGCCTACATCAAGTACAACACCTTCCATCTTGAGCAGAAGAAACGCGAGAAGGATCGTTTCCGAGCAGCGAACTTCCCTTACGATGAAGCTAACGACGAGTTCATCTGCCCGGCGGAGAAGCGGCTAACCTATCGATGGACGGAGCCGTACCAGACGGAGAACGGTTTTCAGACCGAACTGCGGGTCTTTGAGTGCAAAGACTGCCGTGGTTGTGAACTGAAAGCCCATTGCACACGGGCGGTTGGCAATCGCCGCATTCAGGTGAGTTTCCGTGGAAGGGAACTGCGAGACAGAGCTGGCAGGAACCTTCTGTCCGAACAAGGAATGACCTTGCGATCAAGACGGCCGGTGGAGGCGGAAAGTGTCTTCGCCAGGCTCAAACATAACTGGGGGTTTAGAAGGTTTCTGTTGCGAGGCAAAGAGAAGGTGGAAGTCGAGTGGGGATTGCTTTGCATCGCCCACAATCTTGCCAAGATGGCGGCCTGAGGGTCGTCTTTTTTTTCCATCCCCCGATCTAAGACCTGGAGAAGTACCAAGGGGCTGCCTAAAATTGCTTTTTAGACAGCCCCTTTTTCCTTCCAAGCCCCCTATTTTGGGATTAGAACTCACGATCTGGCGGTTATGAGCGTGTTATCGAAGCATCAGATGCCTGCGATTGGATCACTAAACACCGTCAGGACTATCGGCGATTATTCCTGATATCACGATGACAACATGCAGAGGTCGATAGAATTACAGGCCTTAATCGTAAGGCGTGTTATCCTTGAAGACAGGAGGGAATTCGCTGAATCATCGTCGGGTGACTATTATTGAATGACCGCGGATTAAGGTATAGAATTGAATAACGAGCCGGGGGGAGTCTGATGGGCGACTACGGCATACACACAGAAAAGCAAATCAAACAACGGCCATAACCTTGGCCGTTGTAGCGTTTAATTTACCAATTCGAGAGGAGTCGAAATGCGATCTGACACTCTATCGGATACATTGAGAAGGACAATCATTTCCTTGATAATCGCTATATCAATCCTTTTCCTTTCATCTTACTGGGACGCTTACGCGAGTAATGATTTACAAGAAACGCCAATCCCGCCAACTTTGACACCGACACCAACGCCAATATTAGAACCAACCCCAACCCCTTCTGATTCTATGGGTGTCAATGCGATCGAGGGGGAAGCTGCGGTGCCTTTGGGCGCTGTGGAGACTGCGGGTGGGCGCGGTTTTGACCCCGATTATTTCTATGCGACGTATTTCAATTCGGCAGATCTTAGGAATTTTGTTGCATCAGAGCCATATTCAAGTACCATCGATTTTTACCTTAACTGTGAGGGGGAAACTGATCCATATGCCGGATGTAAGCTAATCGATGCCTTATCCGATGGCAGAGACTTTAGTGTTCAATAGTCAAGCAATCTTTTAGTCCCTGAAGATGGGAACTACACCTTCTATCTTGATAACGTAGATGACGGAGCGATGCTTCGCATTGATGGGCAAAGAGTTGTTGATCAGGGTTGGTACTGGCCGATAGCAGATGTCGCTCCTTCCCCGCAGACGGTGACCCTTTCGTCCGGATGGCACTCCGTCGAGATTCTTTATGAACAACGCATCTTCTATGTTGCGAGTCTCCAGGTTACGTGGGATGGACCAGCTTTTTCCAAGGAACTCATCCCGCTTGTTGCCCCTGAGGCTATAGTTCGTGTCTTATCCGAGGACGGGGTTACAACATTACCTTGGGATGGGTTGGTTGACGAATCCTTCGTGGTGGAGGCTATCGTCCCTGGTGATATCTTCCCGGAAACAGTGACAGCTCGAGTTGTAACTCAGCAAAGTGAAAGGACAACGACATTCTCCCTTGTATATCAAGGAACACAGTCCGATGGCCTGCATCGTTATCTTGGAACGGTACCGGCAAGCAGTTTGATTGGCCAGCTAAATGGCGAATCCATCGCGAGTGTAATTGACGTAGAAGACCCTTTTGACTATAGCGTCACCGAGGAATTCCTGGATCGACTCGGTGTATCCAATAACCAACTGCTGGGTATTGCATGGGGAGACGGTGATGAGGCGCTTGGCAGACCTCCTGCAAGTGTTCAGTTCATGCGTGCTGCGGGGTTTGAAAATGCCGAGGTTGATCTTGTCGAGTTCACGGCGGAGCCAGATCAATTCTTCCTTCAACATCAGGCGGATACTCTCTTCTACATCGGCCATGGGTGGCATGATAGAAATACTATTGTGCTAGAAAACGATGCGACTGAAGCAAGGCCTGAGGAGCTTGGTGAAGGATGGAACGAAGGGTTGGATACGATTATCTTGTTTGGCTGTAGTGTATTGGATATTGGTAATGTGAACGGCTGGAATGGGCAAAATAACTCTCCGGGAATTGCATGGCTTGAGCAGGCACCCGAAATTGGCACATGGCTTGGGTTTCAAGCACTCGCACCATTAGTTGAGGAAGATGAAGGCTATAAGGCAATTTACGCATTAGCTGACAACTACTCAAGTGGAACAGAGTGGGTGGATGCATGGAAGCAAGCGACAAGGATTCGGTTGATATCTCCAACCCGTCCATGGTTTAGAGGAGCAGTAGGAATCGAGAATCCTCATTGTAACTATAGCTATTGGAAACCTTTAATAGAAGAAGAGGACTTCTCATGGTACAGATGGGAATCAGTCGAATGCTCTGAATTGGCTCGCAGTGGCCAAGGGGTAGATATTTACGTCGCTTCTCCGATCGAAATACACATTTACGATGTTCAGGGAAGACATGTTGGTCCGTCATTCGATGGGGGGTATGACCTCCAAATTCCTGGCAGTAAACTAGAATCCGTGGAGATTTTCGACGAGAACGGGGTACCCCATCCCGCCCAAAGGATCTCGATTTACGCAGAGGATCTGAGTCAGCTTGAGGAGATATTCTTCGAGGCGACAGCTGATGGTACGTTCGATCTTTTCCTATTTCTACCGGACCGGATCGAAGGTACACAATACCAGGTGGCTTATATAGATGTACCTGTTAGTATCGGTGACGTCGCATTCCAGGAGCCTGATTCTTCTACGGGTTTCCAATTCTGGAGACAAGACGGGACCGTGATCAGTCCCACATTCGTTAAGAGCGGTTCGATGGACCTCCCGGTTAATATTGCGTTAGCAGGAGAACAGTCTCCCTATGGATGGTACGTCAGCAATGTATCGGTCTCGTTGTCCATTTCCAATAAGCAGAATATGCCTCAAATCCTCGAGCTCGAATACAACCTTGGTCAAGGTTGGGTAACATATACAGACCCTGTTGTCGTTGTGAACAATGGGGAACACACATTTAGCTACCGAGGTGTGTTTTCTGACGGAAGCCTTGACGCTATTCAAGAAGTGACTTTCCAAATATTCCAGGATAATCAATCGCCCATTGCCAATGCGGGCGAAAATCAGACAGTTACGGAAGGCGATCAGGTAGTCTTGTCTGGAGTGCTATCCACCGACCCTGATAATGACCCATTGGAATTTAAATGGGAGTTAATTGAATATTCTGGCCCAATCGTCGAGCTTTCCTCACACATTGATGTCACTCCCGGATTTCTTGCATTGGATGATGGTGTGTATCACTTCAGGTTAGATGTAAGTGATCCCTATGGAAATGTCGGTACCGACGACGTAGTTGTTACAGTACTAAATGCTCCGCCCAAGATTGAGAGTGTAAGCAGTGTGGTGGATCCGGTTAAAGTCAGCACTGCCATCTCACTTGGCGCCGTGTTTAGTGATACCGGGATTCTGGATACCCACACGGCTGAGGTAGTTTGGGGTGATGGATTGACAGGTAGCGGAGTGATTGATGAGGCGGAGGGCTCTGGACAAGTTCAAGCTTTCCATACTTACTCACAATCAGGCATTTACTCCATTACCCTAATTCTGGAGGATGACGATGGGGAAATCGCTGAGAAGATCTATGACTTCATAGTTGTATATGATCCAAATGGAGGTTTTGTGACGGCCGGAGGGTGGTTTATGTCCCCGTTGGGATCATTGGAGATTGATACCGAGTGGACTGGCAAAGTCACATTTGGGTTGAATGCGAAATACAATAGGGACGAGGATGTACCGATTGGACAAACTCAACTCAGTTTCCATGGCAGCGATTTCGAGTTTCACAGCATAGCCTATGAATGGCTGATCATTTCATCAGACATGGCGCGCTATGTAGGCCATGGAAAGTTAAACAGCGAGGGGGGCTACGCATTCGAGGTTAATGCAATTGATGGCAGTGGCAACTCGAGCGATGGCGTGGATAGAATCGGTCTCCGTATCTGGAGAGTCGCTGATGGAGAGCTCATCTTCAATACCATTCCTGCCAGTCCCGCAACCGACTATCTACCAATAGATAAAGGCTCTATCGTTGTTCATGATGGGAATTGATGAAAAGGGAATTGCAGGATGAGTGGCAGAGCAAGTAATACTAGATATGGCAATCGAGCAATGTGTGTCGGAATGGTCATGACGTTCTGCGTGATCACCACTGCAAGTTGTTCGCGGAGGGATCAGGTTGACGTACCTTACCCTGCGGATCAACCCACTTCCTACCGGACGGCCCATGATGCATACGAGACAGTCAGATCAGCAATTGCAGAGTGGCATAGCGATGCAATAGTTGTTAATCTAGGTTCACTTCTTACAGATGATGAAATATGGCGCATTCGCGATGATGGAAAAGCGCCCTTGTGGAGCTTTACTATTCAGTCCCCAGGCGAGCTGCAAGCGACAAGTGTGACATTGATAAATGACAAAATCGTAATCGGAGTAGACGCAAATCCAGGGCATGTGAAAAGCATCAGAAACGTAATGGAAGCGATCAATATTTCGGACATGATTGATTCAGATCAAGCTGTTGAAATTGCTTTGAGGGTAGTCGGCATCAGCGGAAGGCACCCTGAATCTATCGGGACAACATCATACACAACTGAAGGAGATCCGATCGCAACGGCCTGGAGAATACGAATGTCACCGGCCTTAGGTGGAGACAAACCACTATATATTACAATCGATGCAATAAGCGGGGAGATTATCGAATAGAAGCTTATACCAATCCTTTCCTAGGAACAGGCATTTTAAAGATTGGATCTGAATTGCCTCGATATTCAAGCCGTTTGGAAAGGTTGCCAGTATGGCTCTATGCATGTGAGATGATATAACCAACCTCGCTGGGTTCGAAGGAATTGAAAATCAAAAGGCCACCCCTGGAAATCCAGCCTGACGGTCCAAGTTCCTTGTTTTAGGATTCCATCTCATAACCTGAAGGTCCTGGGTTCGCCTGCCCTGGCGGGCTAGGCCAGGGAATCCCAGCCCCGCTACCTTGAGGCACCGAAAGGGTGCCTTTTTCCTTCTAAGCCCCCCATTTTAGGACACGAACCAAGGATCGGGCGGTTATTGGTCCTGATCCGAATCGTCCAAATTCGATCGATAGAATGAACTTGAGCTCGTCAGACTTGTCGATTTCTCGGCACGGTTTTTTTGTTGTCATTCTGGATAGATTAACCTACTTCGTTAACTATGTAGATATCGTTCTACCAAATTATGTTATACTATAAAGCACGAAAGTATAACGTCAAAAGAGAGGGAGTTCCCATGACTTTAAAGATCTCTCAAAAGGGGTGGGTCGTGATCCCGGCCGACCTACGCCGAAAGTACGACCTCAAGCCGGGGGATGAAGTACATGTCGTCGACTACGGCGGCGTGCTGGCGCTGATCCCGGTGTCGGAGGATCCGCTCGAGGCAGGGGCCGGCATGCTTTACGGGGACACCTCGCTCACCGGCGCGTTGCTGAACGAGCGCAAGCGGGACCGCCGCCGTGAGCGATAGCGGCACGGTCTTCGTCCTCGACAGCTACGCCCTGCTGGCCTACCTGGGCGGCGAAGCAGGGGAGGGGCGCGTCCGTGAAGTCTTGCTCGAAGCTTCCCGTGGAGCGGATCGTGCCCTGATGTCGCTGATCAACCTGGGGGAGGTGGCCTACATCACCGAGCGGGAGCGCGGGCTGGCGAAAGCCCACGAGGTTTTAGCGCTAGTCGAGCAGTTGCCGATCGAGATCCTGTCGGTCGAGCGCCAGACCGTGCTCGCGGCCGCGCACATCAAGGCAGGCTATCCAGTAGCCTGCGCCGACGCCTTCGCCATCGCCGCGGCGCAGGAGCACGAGGGGGCGCTGATCACCGGGGATCCCGAATTCGAATCCGTAGAGGACATCGTACAGATCGAGTGGATTGGCGATCGTTATTCTTGATGCTATCCTTCGATCACTGTGCTATGGGGGATCGATGGTTCGGCATGAGATGACAACTCCACACAGAGAAACCGAGGGTAAGGTCACTCCCGCGCCCGGACCAAGCCCGACACCGACATCCACTCCCACGCCGGTGACCGGCTGGGAGTACGCCTACTACAGCTACGAATCCTCCCATCCGCATGCCGTGGCAACGATCGTCCGGGATGCGACGCCGGAGGGATTCACCTACCCTGCTAAGAACATGCAGGGCGGACGGCGATGCCAGCGGGAACATGATTGACCGGGAGGAAGGCGGCGACGCCTGGGATTAGGGCTTTGACGAGGAGGGTCGGCTCCAGACGATCAGCGACGGCTCGGATACCTGGACCTTCACCTACCCTGCTAAGACATGCAGGGCGAACGGCGATGGCGACGGCGTGCGGGTGCTGCAGGAGAACCCGGACGGCACGATGACACTCTTCTTGGGCGGCGGCAGCTATGAAGTGCATCTGAGCGCGGGCGGGCAGGAGCCACTCGTCCGGCGCTACTACGGCGTGGCCGGGCAGCGGGGGCTGCTCGACGGGACGGATACCTACTACCTGCTCACCGATCACCTTGGCTCGGTGGTGGCGGTGGCGGATTCGGATGGGGATCTGGTGTCTGAGTAGCGCTACCTGCCGTATGGGGAGGGGCGCTTCATGCCAGGGATTACGCAGACGGATTTCGGGTTCACCGGCATAGCTTCAACGCACTGGACAGCCAGACCATCGAAGTGGTAGATGAAAGTAGGCTGCGGCTCCGCCCCCATCCCTTGTGGTGGTTAGTGGGCATGGGAATGCGGGCCGGCCTGCCCTTTTTATTCGCTTTTCGAGCAAGCAAGACAAGGAGAATGTTCCAATGATCTGCAATCAATGGTACGTCGTTATGGAATCCAACGAAGTTGGAAATCGTCCCATGGGGGTCACCCGCCTTGGCGAGCAACTCGTTTTCTGGCGCGATCAAGCTGGCAAGGTCTGTGCGGCGGTGGACTGCTGCCCGCACCGGGGTGTGGCGCTCAGCGCTGGGGCGATCGAAAATGAACATCTGCAATGCCCATTTCACGGTTTTGAATTCGATTCTACCGGTAAGTGCGTGCTGATCCCTGCCAATGGGCGCAATGGGGTGGTCCCCAATGCCATGCGCCTGAGGACTTACCCAACTTATGAAGCTCACGGTTTCATCTGGATCTGGTGGGGAAACCAGGTCCCTGCAGACTTGCCAGCCCCGGAATTCTTCGACAACCTGGATGATTCTTTCGCCTATGGCTCAGCCCACGATCCATGGAATGCGCACTACTCACGCGTCATTGAAAACCAATTGGACGTTGTCCACCTGCCTTTCATCCACCGCAACACCATCGGGCGCGGAAACCGCACCCTGGTAGACGGCCCGGTAGTGGAATGGAAAGGTGACAAAATGCTCTACACCTACGTTTTCAACCGGGTAGATGATGGAACGAAGCCGCGTAAACCCAGCGAACTTTCGCCGAAATCCGCTACCAGTGTCCACTTGGAATTTATCTTCCCCAACCTATGGCAGAACTACATCAGCGAGAACGTGCGCATCCTGGCGGCGTTTGTCCCGGTGGATGAAGAGCACACCATCCTCTATCTGCGGTTCTACCAGAATTTCATGCGTCTGCCCCTGCTTGGCCAATTGTTAGCCCGACTGGCGATGCCGTCCAACGTGTACATTGCCCACGAAGACCGGCGGGTGGTGGTCACCCAACAGCCTAAAGCCAGCGGATTAATGATCGACGAAATCCTCATCCAGGGCGATCTGCCGATCATCGAATACCGCCGGAAGCGCGCAGCCCTGCAAAATCTGGCTGAGCAGGAATAGTTTCTTCCAGACGTTGGAAACGAAAAGGATGCAGCAGTGACGCGTGGGATTGTGATCGGAGCAGGTATCGGTGGACTAACCACGGCGGCAGTTCTGGCGACGTGCCAGCCTGGGCGCTTCCTTTGCTCAACACCCCCCCAGATGCGCCACCTGGACCCGTTGAACGCCCGACAGATCCAATCTCGCGGGCCAGAGCTGAGTGAGATGGCCTGGCACGACCCGAGGGTGCTGACAACAGAGACGCTCGCGATTTACCAGAAGCCGCTCCATGTCGATAACTGGGACAAAGCGTTATCGGAATTCACCGCCAGCACCCGTCCCCTGGACCTGTCCGGGCGCCTGTCTGAGATCACCCAGCCGGTCCTCGTGGTCACCGGCGACGATGACCGCATCGTCTCCCCACCGACGGCAGTATCCGGCTGGCAGGCGAGCTGCCCAATGCCCGCCTGGCGATCATCGCACACGCCGACCACGTGCCGCACGAGGAAAGCCCCGCCGCCTTCATAGGAGCGGTTCGCAATTTTCTGAGTACGATGGGTCAATAAGAGAGGTTACAATGCCCAGAGTATCTTTGAACACCCCGGCCCCGAATTTCACCCTGAGGAATTTCAAAGCCGAAACCGTCAGTCTCGCCGATTTTACTGGCAAGGCCAACGTGTTGCTTGTCTTCAACCGCGGGTTCACCTGACCATTCTGCCAACGGCACATGGCGCAGTTGCGCCAGGACTTCGCTGAATTTGAAAAACGGCAGACCTACGTGGTCGTCGTCGGTCCGGAGAATGCCACAGCATTCGATGCCTATTTCCGGGAGCATGATTTGCCCTTTATTGGTCTGCCTGACCCTACTGCCAGCGTATTGAAACTGTATGGGCAGGAAGTCAACCTTTTTAAGTTGGGAAGGATGCCTGCCCAGGTGATCGTGGATAAAGAAGGCATAGCCCGTTTTGTGCACTATGGCCACTCCATGGCTGATATTCCGGACAACTCGGAATTACTGGAACTATTGGATACGATTAACAGCAAGTAAATTACTGAAACGGCACCTTTTTCACCTACACCTACGATACGACGGGCAACCGCTTGACGGAGGTGACGAACAGCGGCTCGACCTCCTACGTCTACGACAACGCCAACCGGCTGACGTCCGTGGGCGGCGTGTCGTTCACCTGGGACGACAACGGCAACCTGCTCTATGACGGGGTCTCGACCTACACCTACGATCACGCCAACCGCCTGGCGAGCCTGGCGCAGGGTGGGGTGACTACCACCTACACCTACAACGGGCAGGGGGACCGGGTGCGGCAAATGATCGGTGGGGCGTCGAGCGATCGTAGTCGTGAGGTAGCAACATAGAAGATCTGCAGCCGAATTGGGTGTCCGCTTACAATAAAGGATGAAGTCAGTTAGAATCGGGGCAATAGAAGCCGCCCGGGTTTCACACAATCGAAAATCGATAGGCTACCCTTGGAACACCAGCCTGACGGTCCAAGGCTCCCTTTTTAGGATTAGAACTCATAACCTGAAGGTCCTGGGTTCGAATCCCAGCCCCGCTACTGAAATGGAAGCGCCCGAGAGGGCGTTTTCTTCTTTAAACAAGAATGGTTTAGGAGTGTAATTTGGGATTCGGACTAAGGACCTCGTCGATAATGGCCCGTACGATCGAAATCATTAAGGTTTTTCGGATTTCGAGGAAAATTTAGGGGCAGGGTGCTCATTTCGGATTCAGGCTTGTGACATCTAGGTCCTTCGTTCGAATCCGATACTAACGCTTTCATTACAGGTTTCACAGAAATAAGTGATTATGGCACTATCTGCCATATTTCCCCCAAATCACAATTGGTCAATTCGGGTAAACTGAGACAGTCCCAGGTCTTCCCTCCATCCCGTGTATGAAATAGCACATCACCTTCCCAGTGTGTTCGTCCCACCACCCAGACGTTTTTATCATCCACAGCTTTCACAGAATGGACGCTGGCGACTGTTGCATCACCAGCTATCACCCATTTCCAGGTTCTTCCCGAATCACTGGTAAGGTAGACATTTGCGCGGTGGGTTGACCAACCATTGCTCTCGTCAATGAAAAACACTGAAATAAACCCATCATCCAATGGCGCAAAATCCAAAGAGGTCCAGGTGAATCCTCCATCGCGGGATATAAGAGGCCAATTTCGTCCAAGCGTCATCCATACCAAATTCTCAGATGTTGCCCCAATACCCCCTAAGTAGCCGCTGATGGATAAATCATCTGGGCGAGGCTCGCTATCGAGCCGAGTATCCCCGACTAATTGCCAGTTTCTTCCTCTATCTGTCGAAAGGTAAATCATCTTCTGGCCCAACGCACCTGAACCGTAATCGCCGCACCCAAATAGAAGATGATCCTCTCCAGCGATCGCGAAATCGAAGACGCGATTTGCACCAATTTGACAATCGATCGTTGTTTCTGTCCAGCTTTTCCCACCATTATCAGTGGACAATAACAACGGCTCCCTTATGAAATCCTTCTCAACATTCGCAAGGATCCAAAGCCTGTCGGCGTCAATCGGGTATAGATCACCGCCATGAAATGCTGTGGGGATCTCAGTGGTTTTAGATATACTTGCTCCTGGGGAAAGTTCGTGAAGCAAATACTGACACTCTACTGGATCGAGATAGGGTTCTCCTTCAGTGCAAGTGACCCGCTCAAGCGCAAATGTCACACCATCGGATGTGTATATACTTTCAACGCTTCCAGGAGGGCTCACGTCTATCCAGGAATTACCTCCATCGTCTGTAGCGAAGAGATTTGGCCCGTAAGCCCAACCCTGCTGAGGTGAAGAAAAGTGCAGCCATCGTACAGCGCGAGGCAGAAGATCCTCCTTCTCAACGGCAAATACCTCCCACGCCTCAGCAACTACGGCATCAGGTACCTGGGCTGCCCTCCATGTATATCCGCCATCTACAGTGATTCCTAAGGCGAGCTTGCCGGCATTCTCTCCCAGGAGCCATCCATGCATATTATCGTAGAAATACACGTCGATTGAATCAGCTGGAAGGTTCAGCAACTGTTGGGAGGAGGGAAATTCAGGCGTTGGGGTTGGCCAAGCGAGGGTTGATGGCGCATCGGTCACCGACAGTGAAGTCGATACCCAGATTGGATCGACCTGGTAGGATACGTACGGCAAATCTGAAGAGATGAGCTCAGGCTCGAACTCGGGCGCATGTGCGATATAGAGATCTGATAATCGCGTATCCTTATTCACGAAGAAATAGAGGGTTTCACCGGACTTGCTCCAGATCGGATCAACGACGAGTTCTGAAGAGATCTCTCGAGGTGGCTCGTATGGAGTACCAATCCACAGACCTGGATCATCTAGTTGACTTGTGATTGTCCAGCGGCTACCCGCCGGCGAAACGGTTAATCGGGGAGGAAAGGGAGTTTGAAGTCGGGTGATTTCACCCTCGAGATTTACCGCCAGTAATTCGTTTCCAGCAAGAACGAAGAAACGTTCTGCTTCTGGAGACCATTCCATACTCCACCAATACCCGCAGTTTGAGAATTCTTCTGAAATCTTCTTTGTGCTCCCGTCTAAAGTAGAGATCAGATACAATCCGGGCTCATGCCTGAGGGGGAAGTTACGATCCCTTGAATCAGTAATGGAGACCAGCATCGTACCGCTTTCCGTGTCGATTGCTCGATCCGAGTAGTTCTCCGGCCATAACGAGACGACATTGCCAGTGATAAGGTCGATCTTTTTCAAATCTGAGAATCGGCATCGCCAATGATATGCGTCTGAAACAAACACAGTATCGGAAATCCAGCCCAGGGTCACTCCTCCATTGGGCGTCATACCAGGGATCTCTTGCTGATAGATAACTTCTGCACCAGAACCATCTGGGTGTACCTTCCAGTACGTGAAGTCAGATAATTCACTTCCGCCTGGTCGAGTTTTTCCCCCTATGAGGATCCACTCATCATCATGAGACCACAAGATTGTTCCAATATCGGTCAGTCCCTCTAAGAGTGTGATCATTTCACCATCTTTGATAGTGAGAGATACGAGCGAGTAGGAGTTAGGCGTTCGCTGGATGACGGCAAGACGAGAACCATCATGTGACCACACGGTGGGCTTGAGGATCAGAACATTCGAATGGTTTGTTACCTCTGCGGAAGGAAAGTCTAGCAGATGCAGTCCGGAAGTGGCCGGCTTCCCGGTGAGTGTGGATGCGGTTTTAACGGCGATAGGGCCACCAGATTCAGAAACAGCCAGTCCATATCCCTCTCGGATGTCACTGAATTTAACCAGGCTGCCTCCCTCCTCGTTAAGTGCCCAGATACCGTTCTTCATTGGGATAAGCAGCCACTGCCCATCTGCTGAGATGATGTTGGTTTGAGGCGGCGAAGAGATAGGCTGGATAGTAGAGGTTGGAACCGGCTGTGAGATGGGGGTATACACACTTGTCAGCAATACAAGAGGAGTCTCAACTGAAATCTCTGTCGTTGCGCGGAGATCGGTCGAAGATGTCCCCGTACACGATGTCAGAGCAACCATGAACAGGATAAAGGAGACAGTACTGACAAGAAAACCTTTACATCGTGGTTTATTCATGATTTAACCAAGAACTAAACCGATTTGAAGCAAGAATGAAGATCGATGGATATCCGATAGTGGCAGCTTGAGATTATAAAAAATCTTGAGAGAAATCAACTAAGAAGGAGGTCACAGCAGTACCATTTACCTTGTGATAATTCATTCCTGAATGTGGAAAGCATCCATGCTTGGGTTCAAATTCTAATTGTAATTTGCAGGATTGAAACCGGTGATTCGTTTCTAGTCGGTTCCATCGAAAAGGACCTTCTTTAGTCACATTAGTTAGTATAAGATGAGAGAAATCTTAATCTGGCCAGGTTTCAAGCGATCGTGAATCGCAAGGCCAACCTTGGAACTCCAGCCTGACGGTCCAAGGTACCATTTTCAGGATTCCATCTCATAACCTGAAGGTCAGAGGTTCGAATCCTCTCCCCGCTACCATAAGGCACCCGCGAGTGTGCCTTTTCCCTTCCAAGCCCCCTTATATAGGAATAGAACTCACGACCTGGGGGAAATGAGCCTACCCCTCATATCGGTTGATTCCGACCTGTCTGAATGAACGTAGATCGTTAGGCTTGTGATACTTCCAGCAACGACTCGCAGCAATCCACCATCCTATACGATCATGTTTGGGGAGGGTGGGGATAAATATTTGATTTACATAGCCGTACATATATGGTATGGTGTATACGGCAACTTATTATTACTAGGAGTCATGAATCTATGGCCGAGAAAAGGAAATTGACCGTAAGAGTAGATGCTCGTTGGATTGAGATTGCGAAGGATTATGCTGAAAGACATGATACTTCGCTCTCGAAGTTGATATCCGAATTTCTGCGTAATCTACCAGGCGAAACCGAGTCCTACAAGCATGCCCCGATCCTGAGGCGAATATCCGGCATTTTACCTGCGGACTTATCCATACGGGAACATCGAGCACACTTGGATGAGAAGTATCGGATTAGAGATGAAAGCGCTCGTTGATCTCAACGTCATCCTAGATGTACTAGGGAGACGGGAACCCCATTATCAGGCATCGGCTGAGGTGTGGGGTGCAATTGAGGACGGTGAAGTCGAGGGATTGATTGCTGCCCACAGTATGACAACCGTGCATTACCTAATTGGTCGACATCTGGATGATAAAAGGGCTAAAATCGCTGTCCAGGATATTCTGAGGGTTTTTTCAGTGGCTGCAGTGGACCAGGATGTCATCCAGGATGCCGTTGGATTGGGGTGGTCTGACTTTGAGGATGCGGTGCAAATGGCTGCGGCTTATCGAGCCGGTGCTGATTATCTGATTACAAGAAACCCTAAGGATTTTAGGGGTGGGCCAATCGATGTCGCACTGCCGGGGGAGTTCTTGGCTCTCTTGAGGGCTCCCCATGAATAGATGCGTTTCTTCTGCTAGATCTAATCCTCCTTACCCAAGCAAGGTCAATTTCTATACGTTGATCGATCGAATTCCTTCTATATATTCACAAGTGGCTATGGCCGAACTAAGAGAGATGGAATCCGAGTTTAGGTTTACTGGGCGTATCCCAGACTTAAATATGGGCTTTCTGAGCCCACCTTCTTCGGATTCGAACCAATAAACTCTGGATCCTTAGTTCGAATCTGATAAGTGCTACCTTGGATCGAGACACCTCGGAAATAACAATATCATATCCCTGTGGTTTGGAATCCTATTGCTGGTTCAGAATTGCACTTATTAGTTGAATCCAAGCCATTTTATAACGCCGGTTGCTTTATTAAAGATTGTAGATTCGACTCGCAAGATGCAACACAGAAGAATTCAAAATGAGATTGGTGGTGTTCCTGACCACTACCCCGTATGAACTTGCTAGGTTGACTCTCTGCGTGTAGGATAATTGAAATCTAATACTCGCCGGGTTCTGAGTAGTCGTCAATCACAAGGCTACTCTTAGATTCCCAGCCTGACGGTCCAATGCCCCTGTTTTGGGACTCTCGAACTCACACCGTGCCGCTCCAGCACGGCGCGGTGTAACCGGAAGGTCCTGCAGTTCCCTCACTGCACTCAGGACAGGCTCCTCCCAGCCCCGCTACCTTGAGGCACCTGAAAGGGTGCCTTTTTCCTTCTAAGCCCCCGTATAGGATTAGAACTCACGACCTGGGGATTATGAGCCCACTCTACATCTTGGTGGATAAAGACCCTTTCGAACGAAACTTAGCTCGTCAGGTTTGTCGCACAAATTCCATCCATATTACGTTTGAAATTACCAGTCTGAGGAGCTTGTTCGAAGTGTAAATAAGGAATTGCTTTATTTACACATTATGTGTAATATGTAAATAATCTTACCGCTAATTGACAGGTCATTTCTATGAACCCAAGGGATTTTAAGACCAGCACAGCCGGCAGGGTTATCCGCACTCTCAAAGGCTACTGGACGTTCATTCCCAATCTGTTGCCGCCAACCCTTCAATGGTCCCCCTCCTTGATCTCTGCCGTGGGCGCTGCTGAACGAGCCTTGGGAAAGCTCGATAGTCTCGCCAATGCATTGCCCTCGCCGCACATCCTGGTAAGACCGTTCATCCGCCGAGAGGCGGTGCTCTCCTCGCGCATCGAGGGGACGCGCGCTTCACTAAACGATGTCTATGTGTATGAAGCGGCTCAGTTTTCCTACCTCGAACCAACGACAGATGTTCGCGAAGTTCACAATTACGTGAAAGCGTTGGATTACGGCGTTGAACGATTGGGTACATTACCAGTCAGCCTGCGCCTGATTCGCGAGATACATGCGGTCTTGATGGAGGGCGTCCTCGGGGAGCACCTGACCCCGGGCGAGTTCCGCCGCAGCCAGAACTGGATCGGACCTCCCGGCAGCACGCTGAAGTCGGCCCGTTTCGTCCCACCACCAGTTGAAGAGATGCACTCCGCCCTAGACGATTTGGAGAAGTATATCCACGTATCATCAGACCTCCCACCCTTTGTGCAGGCGGCGCTGATCCATTACCAGTTCGAGGCCATCCATCCTTTCCTGGACGGCAATGGCCGCATCGGGCGCTTGCTGATCATCCTCTTGCTGATCGAGTGGGGTTTGCTATCTCGACCCTGGCTCTACTTGAGCGCGTTCTTCGAGACTCATCGCACAGTATATTATGACCACCTGTTGGCGGTTAGCCGAAGAGGGGAATGGGAGAACTGGCTGGCTTTCTTCCTGGACGGGATTCGGGATCAGTCGGAGGATGCGGTTGTTCGTATCGAGCACCTTCGGCGCTTGAGACATAAATATCAAGCACTTTTGCAGGATGAGCGTGCCGCTGAACGTTTGATGCAGGCTATCGATGTGCTGTTCGAACGTCCCATCCTGAGCATTCGTCAACTCGAAGAGGCGATGGAGGTGCCATACCGCAGCGCACAGCGGTACGTAGAGAAATTGGAACAGATGAAAATCCTTCGGGAGGTAACTGGGCGTGCCCGCGACCGGCTTTATCAAGCTGACGAAATCCTTTCCGCGCTTGAGGGACCTATAGAAGTCTGAATAGATCCATGAAGATTTTAGTGATCGGGGATATCCACGGCTGCTATGTCGAGCTGCAGGATCTGCTGGAAAAAGCAGAACTGGCCCAAGGGGACAGGATCATCGCGCTGGGTGATATCGTAGACAGGGGTCCGGAGTCGCCGGAGGTTCTAGACTTCTTCCGCGCTGAATCGGGCACTTCCTCGTTGATGGGCAATCATGAGCGGAAGCATATCCGGTCCTATCTTGGCGAGCTCCAACCGGCGCTTTCGCAGCGCATTACTCGCCACCAGCTAGATGATGGTTACCCCGAAGCTCTCGCGTGGATGGAAAGCCTTCCGCTCTATCTCGAGTTACCAGAAGCAATCCTCGTCCACGGCTATCTTGAGCCGGGGATTCCTCTCGAAGAACAAAGAGAGCGTGTGCTGTGCGGGACGATGGGAGGGGATCACTACCTCCGATCAAAATACGCTCGACCATGGTACGAATTGTGGGATGATGAAAAGCCCGTGATTGTGGGCCATATGGATTATCTTCGAACGGGCGATCCGTTCATTTATCAAGATCGCATCTTTGGCCTAGACACGGGCTGTCCCCATGGCCGATCGCTAACAGGATTGATCATCCCGGATTTTCGCTTGATCTCAGTACCAAGCCGGGGAGATCATTGGTCTGCGCTACGGGATCAATATCGGATTGAGAAATCCGAGCAAGCCGTTGAGATCAGAACGAAGATCGATTTCTCTGAACCTTGGGATGAGGACAGCGAGCGGGGCTTGGGTTCGATTATGGCGTTTGTGCGAACCGAAAGCGAGCGACTGTTGGCAGAGTTGGAGAAGACCTCTGGATTTCAACAGCTCACATCCCGTCAGCAAGTAAAAGCGTATGCTGAGATGGTCTCAGAATATCCTGCAGAATCGCTATTCCACCTGGCACGTCTAGGGAAGCTATCAACTGCTAGGGCACGCCGCATTCTAGGAGACGCGAAACAGGTTAAAGTCCTGATGGAGCAACTTGGTTTGAAGGATGATCTTGAGTATCTTCAGGATGGTGTTTAATGATATCGGAGCAAGCTATAAATCGGTGATTCAATGTCCTTGGATTCAACTTGCAAGTGTAACAAGGTAGAATGAATGTAAGGTTAGAAGTGTCTTGTTCTACATCCCGAATGCACTTCCTCGGTTGACTCTCTGCGTATAGGATACTTGTAAACTAATGCTCGCTGGGTTCCGAGTAGCCGAAAATCACAAGGTCACCCTTAGGAACCTAGCCTGACAATCCAAGGCCTCCATTTCAGGATTCGAACTAATAACCTTTGGATCCTGAGTTAGACTCCTGCATCCGCGCCCCTGTAGATCCTAGGTACTTAGCGATCCCAGAATCGTGACGGCTCTCCCCCCTAAAGGAGGGAGCTTCTCAGGCTACGCTCGCCCCAACGGGCCACGTTAGCGCCTGACGGGCACGTCCTGCCCGACTTAGTATGTTCAGCGCGGCGTTCACATCACGATCA
>Ga0315553_10000769_pt1 | contig 27571 bp, 25 predicted proteins | sample SalMarSW160140MG_FD_203099 | JGI IMG/M metagenome (GOLD analysis project Ga0315553, IMG submission 203099) | Salt marsh sediment microbial communities from the Plum Island Ecosystem LTER, Massachusetts, United States - Salt Marsh Sediment SW1601-40 ... | reverse complement strand
AAATGCTTGATCAGCCCGCGTTCCATCGCGAAGCCGATCACGAGCATGACGGGCGTGGCGAGAAGAATGGCGAGCGGCACCGACCAGTCGATGATTGCGGATCCGACAGTGTGCCCGAACCAGTCCTCAACGTAGGGAACCTGAACCTTGAGGGGGTTGCCCAAGAAATCCTTCCGGGTCGGATCGAGGTGTTCGACCGACAGATTGAGCAGCCTTTGCATCGTCACCGCGCAAAACGCGCCGATCATGAACAAGGCGCCATGGGCGAAGTTAACGACCCCCAGCGTGCCGAAAATCAGCGTGAGGCCGAGAGCGATAAGCGCGTAGGCCGACCCTTTGTCGAGCCCGTTCAGAAATTGAAGAACGATGGCATCCATGTCCCGGCCCCGGCCGCCCGCTTCCCCGCACGAACTCGTGCAACCGGCCGCGCCCGGACGGACGCGGCCGGCAAGCTGTTATTGCGACATTAGGCGCCCGGGTTACATTTGCCCAGATCGCCGCCGGCAAACATCTCGTTGTCCGGCTCGTACCAGACCTTGCTGACAGGCGTGATATCCACAAATTCGAGGATATCGTACTGGGTGGTCGGGTTTTCCTTGCCCTTCATGACCAGCACGTCCTTGAAGCACTGATGGTCGGCCGACCGATAGAGGGTCTTGCCGTTGCCCAGACCATCGAAAAGGAAGCCCTTGTTGGCCTCCGAGTCGATGCCCTCGAGGCTGCCGGTGTTCTTCTCCAGCGCTTCCACCACGCCGCAGGGGTTGAAGGTCCCGGCCCGCTCGACCGCATCGGCATAGAGCAGGATCTGCGCGTAGCAGGTCTGTGCCGAGTTGGAGGGCGGATGGCCGAACTTCTCGCCGAACGACTTGACGAACGCCTTGGTGGCGGGATTGTCGAGCTGCCAATTCCAGTTCATGGAGCCGTACACGCCCTTGATGTTCGCGCCGGCGCCTTCCGCCATCAGCTCGGAGTAGAGCGGAACGACGATCTCGAAGTTCTTGCCGTTGGCCTGCTTGTCGCGCAGGCCAAACTGCACCGACTGGGTCAGCGAGTTGACCATGTCGCCGCCGTAGTGATTGAGAAGCAGCACATCGGCGCCGGAGTTCGCCACCGGCGTGATGTAGGACGAGAAGTCGCCCGCGCCGACCGGCGTGCGGACGTCCTTGACCATCTCCCAGCCCGCGTCGGTGAGGAACTTCTTCATGGAGTCGGACTGCGTCCAGCCCCAGGTGTAGTCGGCGGTCAGGCTGTAGAATCGGCGGTCCTTGCCGTACTCCTTGGCCAGCACCGGGGCCAGCGCCGCGCCGGACATGTAGGCATCGAAGAAGTGGCGGAAGCCATTCGCCTTCTTGTCCTTGCCGGTCGTGTCGTTGGAGTGGGTCAGGCCGGCCATGAAGATGATGCCGGCCTCCTGACAGAGGCCCTGCACGGCGACGGCGACGCCCGAGGACGAGCCGCCGTTGATCATCACGGCACCATCCTTCTCGATCATCGACCGGGCCGAAGCGCGAGCCGCGTCAGACTTGGTCTGGGTGTCGCCGGAGACGTAGGCGACCTTCTTGCCAAGGATGCCGTTGCCCTTCAGCATCTGGGAGCTGAAGGTGTTGATCATGCCGCCGTCGCCTTCGCCGTTGAGGTGCTCGACGGCGAGCTGCTGGGCGAGCAGCTCGTCCTTGCCTTCGGCGGCATACGGGCCGGTAAGCGGCACGTTGAAGCCGAGCGTGACGGTGTCGCCCATCGGCTCGTTCAGGTAGCCCGCCGACCAGGCGCGCGAGGTGAAGATCGTGGGCGTCGCAAGCCCGACGCCGACTAGGGCGCTTTTCTGCAGCAGGGAGCGTCGGCTGACGCTCGTATCGATAGGCTTCATGATTCCCTCCCGGGTGTCTCAAACCCCGTCGCCGTCGTCTTGGCGCGACGGGCCAACCCGCAAATCGGGCTGCGCGAAGTGTAAATGCGACCCGTAACCCTTTCCAGAACCGTTTGATCCTAAAGGAAAATCTTGTAAATATCTCTGTGTGTTTCAGGGCCGGTCTGTAAAGCTTGTCAAAAAGGTATGGCCCGAAGGAGTGAAGATGCAGAGGACTCCCGCCGGTTATCGTCTGCGCCAGACGCGGCGTGAGCTCGGCATGACGCAGGCGGCGCTTGCCGCGCAGGTCGGGATATCGCCGAGCTATCTCAATCTGATCGAGCAGGGAAAGCGGAGGATCGCCGGCGCGCTGCTCCACCGCCTCGCCGACGCGCTCGACCTCGACATGGACGAGATTACCGGCGCGGAGACGTCGCGGCTCGTGCAGGACCTGACCGAGATCACCGCCGATCCGGTGCTCGGCGACCTGTCGATCGATCCGGCCGGCGCACAGGAGATCGTCGGCCGCCAGCCGGCATGGGGGAAGGCGGTCGTACGGCTGCATCGCTCCTACCGCCAGGCGAGCATGCTCTCCGAAACGCTTTCCGATCGGCTGGCGCACGATTCGGACCTGCTCGAAGCGAGCCACGAGCTTCTGACGCGCATGACTTCGATCCGCTCCTTCTCGGAGATTCTGCGCGAACATCCCGACATCGCACCTGAGCAGCGCGAGCGGTTCACCGGCCTGATCGCGGAGGAGAGTGGCAAGCTCGGAGGCATCGCCAAGGCGGTGTTCGATCGGCTGAACGAGTTCGGCGACCGTGCGCGACCGACGACGCCGGCGGAGGAGGTCGACGACTTCTTCATCGATCGGCGAAGCTTCTTTTCCGAGCTGGAGGACGCGGCCGGGGTGCTGTCCGAGAAGATGCAGGCGGAGGGAATCCCCAACGGCGCGACGATCACGGCCTGGCTTGCGGACACGCACGGAATCCGCACCGAGACAGTTGATGCGACCGGGCCGGAGGCCCAGGTCCCGCGGCGCGGCGTATTCGACCCCGAAAGGCGCGTCTTCACCGTTGCCGCGGGGCTGCCGCCGCCGACGCGTCGGTTTCAGCTTGCGCGCCTCGCCTTCGCGGTCGATCAGGCGCCGCCCGTGGCGCGGCTCGCGCGCGACCCGCGCCTTACCTCCGACGAGGCGCGGCGGAGGGCGACCCAGGCGCTCTACAGCTACGGTGCCGGCGCACTCCTCCTCCCTTACGACGCATTTCTCTCTGCTGCGGAGACGATGCGCTACGACCTCGAGCGCCTTGCTGCGCTCTTCGGCGCGAGCATGGAGCAGGTCTGCCATCGGCTGGTGACGCTTCGCCGACCGGGGGCGGAGGGAATCCCGTTCGCTTTCATGCGCGTCGATCCGGCCGGCAATATCTCCAAGCGCTACAGCCTGCCGACGCTGCGGCTGCCGCGCTACGGCGGTGCGTGTCCGCTTTGGGCGATCTACCGCGCGCCGCTCGCGCCGGGCTCGCTGGTGACGCAACGCGTCAGGCTGCCGGACGGGCGCGAGTTCCTCTTCATCGCTCGCATGATCGCCAAGCCGGCAGCCGGCTTCGGCATGCCGGGCGAGACGTTCAGCGTGATGATCGCCTGCGAGGCGGTGCATGCCGAGCGGATCGTCTATGGCGAGGCGATTCGCGGCGGGCCGGGGCCGACACTCGAAGCCGGCATTAACTGCCATCTTTGCCCGCGCGAGGGTTGTCCGCAGCGGGCGTTTCCGCAGGTGAGCGCCGGCGCGGGGTAGGAAATGGGGGCCTGTCAGGACGGCGCAGATCAGCCTAAAGTGGAGAAAACAAGGCCCAAGAAGATGCTGGCCGGGGGAGGAATCGACGTGCGTCCATTGGTGCTGATCGCCGAGGACGAGCCTTATATCGTGGAGTCGCTCACCTTTTTGATCGAGCGCGCCGGCCTCGACGTGGCGGTCGCCAAGGATGGCGCCTTGGCGTTGCAGGCAATCCGGAATCTCCGCCCGGCCGTGGTGATCCTCGACATCATGCTGCCTGAGGAAAACGGCTTGGAGGTGCTGCGTTTCGCGAAGAGCAACCCGGACCTTCGCGATATCCCAATTCTGGTGCTGACCGCACGCGGGCAGGAGAACGACCGGCAGATGGCGCTTGCTCTCGGCGCCGACGCGTTCGTCACCAAGCCCTTCTCCAACCGCGAGGTCGTGGAGCGGACCTTGTCGCTTGCCGGCGTGGCGCAATCAGGCGCGGCGGAAGGGAAGAGCCAATGAACCGCCGCATGGCCGAGCTCGCCTTCCTGCTTCCCTGGGTGGGGGCGTTCCTGCTGACGCCGCCGGTCGTCATCATCTGGCAAACCTGGTCGCGCGCGTCGGGCTTTCCCCTCTTCATCATCTACCTCTTCGTCTGCTGGCTCGCGCTGATCATCGTGGCCGGAGTCGTGGCGCGACGGCTCGAATGGCCGGTCGATGTGCGCGCGCGGAACGTGATTGCGCGCGAGGGCGAGGATCGCTGAGGCGACGCCATGCTGACTCCAGGCTTCGTCCTTCCGATCGCCGGCGCCTATCTCGCGCTCCTCTTCGTCCTCGCTTTCGTCACCGATCGCATGGCGGCGAAGGGGCGCGCCAAGCTCATCAACTCGCCGGTCGTCTATACGCTCTCACTCACCGTCTATTGCACGTCGTGGACGTTCTTCGGTGCGGTCGGCTCGGCGGCGCGGAACGGCGCGGTATTCGCCGCGATCTATCTCGGACCGACGCTGGTCTTCGTGGGCGCGTGGTTCCTGCTCAGGAAGCTCGTGCGCATCTCCAAGACCCACCGCATCACCTCGATCGCCGACTTCATCTCCTCCCGGTACGGCAAGAGCACGCGGGTCGCGGCAATCGTGACGCTGATCGCCGTGGTCGGCACCACGCCCTACATCGCGTTGCAGCTCAAATCGGTGGCGACGAGCCTCGACACGCTCACCATCGGCCGCTCGCTGATTTCGGCGGAGGCGCAGGGACTCTTCGGCGACACGGCATTCTGGGTGGCCGCATCGATGGCGGCGTTCGTCATCATCTTCGGGACGCGCAATATCGGCGCCGACGAGCATCATCCGGGCGTCGTTGCGGCGATCGCGTTCGAGTCGCTGGTCAAGCTGGCGGCGCTGCTCGCCGTAGGGCTCTTCGTGGTGATCGGGCTGAAGATGACGAGCGCGGACTATTCGGGCGCGGTGTGGCTGAATCCGGAGCTCCGCCACACGCCTCCGTTCGCCGGCAGCGACCCGGCGCGCTGGACGGCGACTCTTTTCCTCGCCGCGACCGCGATCGTCTGCCTGCCGCGGCAGTTCCAGGTGACGGTCGTTGAGGTGACCGACGAGCGGCACCTGCGGACTGCGGCATGGCTCTTCCCGCTCTACATGTTCCTGATCAGCCTCTTCACAGTGCCGATCGCGGTCTCAGGCCTCGGTACAATCGGCGCCGACGGCAATCCCGATCTTTACGTGCTCACCGTTCCGATGGAGGCCGGGCGTGAATTCCTGGCGCTCGGCGCGTTCATCGGCGGCTTCTCCTCGGCGACATCAATGGTGATCGTGGCGTGCATCGCGCTCTCGATCATGATCTCCAACCACATCGTCATGCCACTGCTCCTGAGAAGCAGCCGGCTGAAGCTGCACGAGAAGCGTGACCTGACCGGGCTTCTGCTCGCCGTGCGGCGCCTGTCGATCGTTCTGATCCTGACGCTCGGCTTCCTCTACTACCGCGTCGGGGCGCGCTCCGACGCGCTCGCGGCGATCGGGCTCATCTCGTTTGCCGGCGCCGCGCAACTCCTGCCGGCAATGATCGGCGGCATCTACTGGCGGAACGGTACGGAAAGAGGCGCAGTGGTCGGTCTCATCGCCGGCTTCGCGGTCTGGGGCTACACGCTGCTTTTGCCGAGCATCATCCGCGTCGGCGGCGCAATGCAGAGCCTTCTGACCGACGGCCCCTTCGGCATCCGTTTCCTGCGGCCGGAGGCGCTCTTCCACCTGGAAGGATGGGACCCGCTGGTGCACGCGCTCTTCTGGAGTTTGGCACTCAATGTCGGCGCCTACATCTTCGTCTCGATCTTCTCCAATCAGAATCCGCTCGAGCGGCTGCAGAGCGCGCTCTTCGTCGATGCGCTCGGGCGTCCGCCGCGCGAGGCGTCGCGCGCGTGGACAGGCGATACGGCGGTCGAAGATCTGATGGCGCTGGCGCGGCGCATCATCGGGCCGGAGCGCGCCTACCGGGCGTTCCGCGATTATGCCGACGGCGAGAAGCGCGAGATCCACGAGCTCGTCGCGGATACGCCGCTGATTTCCTTCGTCGAGCGTCAGCTCGCCGGCTCCATCGGTGCGGCCTCGGCGCGCGTTCTCGTGTCGCGCATCGCCGGCGGCGAGACGATCAGCCTCGACGAGGTGATCACCATCCTCGACGAGACGCAGCAGGCAATCGAATACGGTCGCCAGCTCGAGCAGAAATCGTCCGAACTCGAGGCGATCGCGGCGCAGCTTCGCGAAGCGAATGCGCGGCTCAAGGAAATCGACACGATGAAGGACGATTTCCTTTCGCGCGTCAGCCACGAGCTTCGCACGCCGATGACCTCGATCCGCTCCTTCGCCGAGGTGCTGCTCGACTCCGAAGCGCTGCCGGAGGAGAAGCGCGGGCGCTTCGTCAGCATCATCTATCAGGAGAGCCAGCGGCTGACGCGGCTGCTCGACGAGATCCTCGACCTCAACCGGCTGGAGAGCGGCGAGCAGGTGTTGAAGCGCGTGCGACTCGATCCGGCGGTGACAGTGCGCGAGGCGATCGCCGCCATGCTCGGCTTCGCGCATCAGAACGGCATCGAGCTTGAGGAGCGACTGCCGGAGAGTCTCCCGAGCGTACTCGCCGATCCGGATCGGCTCAAGCAGGTGCTGATCAACCTGGTCCACAACGCCATCAAGTTCAACGACCGGCCAGGCGGGCAGGTGACCGTCTCCGGCACCATCCGCGGCGCATGGGTCGTGCTTTCGGTGCGCGACAGCGGCCCGGGGATTCCGGGGAGCGATCAGGCCGCGATCTTCGAGAAGTTCTCGCGCCGCGGCTCGCACCGCGAGGGAAGCGGCCTCGGGCTCGCGATCTCCAAGCAGATCATCGACAGCCATGGCGGACGGATCGACGTCAGGCCGGCGAGCGGACGCGGGACGGTGTTCGAGGTCATGCTGCCGATCGCCGGAGCCGAACCGGAAGCGGCCGAGCCGGCCGTGGCAGGCGCGGCAAAGGTGGCTTCGCTGGTTGATCAGTAAGGCTTTCGGGCGTTCCGGCCCCCTGCGACCATGATCGCTATTGAAGAAAGAGGCCAAAAAAGCCTATGAAACAGCGCGTTTAGGCAGGTGCTCCCGATGCAACATTCGCCGCAGGCTTTGAAAGACGGACCGGCCCTCCAGACTGGGGCGTTCGATACCGAAGCAATGCTCGACAGCGCACGGGAGGCCACCGAGTTCCTGAAAGCGCTCGCGCATGAATCCCGCCTTCTGATCCTCTGCCTGCTGATCGAGCGGGAGAGGACGGTTACCGAGCTTGAGCGGATACTCGACCTTCGCCAATCCGCGGTGTCGCAGCAACTTGCGCGCCTGAGGGCTGAGGATTTGGTGGAGGCGCGGCGCGAGGGCAAGAACATTTACTATTCGATCGCGCGGCCGGAGGTCGTCGCCGTCGTCGGGTCGCTCTATCAGGCTTTCTGCAAGCGCTGAGCGTTTGGCCGCCTCTTTCGCCGGGGCATGATCTTGTCCGAAAGCCGGTCTCCACTTTTCGGGATCATGCTTGACCGGCCGCCTGTTCCTCACCGACGGCTTCTGCTCCGATGACGATATCGAGAAGCTCGGCGGTGATCGTCTCCTGACGAAGCCGCTGTGCAGTCTGGCGCAGCGCGTCGATCTTGTCGCCGATGTTGCGGTCTGCGGCGGTCAGGACACGCAGCCGCGTAGCGTTTTCTCCGACGAAGGCTTCCGTCAATGCGCGCGCGATCTCGGCCATCAGATACTCGCCGGCGAAGGCGCGAAGAAGCTCGATCGGCGGAAGATGATGGAGCGGCGGGTTCAAATTGCGCGGTTTTTCCTTCGGCTGGAAGACCGGCACCACCTGGCGCTTGACCACCGAGACGCCGCGCTCCGGCCGGTGGCGGCAGAACGCGACGCTGACCTCGTCGGCGGAGATGCGCTGCGCGATCTGGCGGGCGAGCAGCGGGATCGTGCGCATGTGCGAGGTCATCGGCAGGACGCCTTCGGTCTTGAGTCCGGCTTCCGCCGCGGCGTTCGCAGCACGCCGGCCAACGACGAAGAGCCTGCCGATTTCCGGCTGCACGGCCTCTCGGATCAGCCGCGCGTTCAGATTTCCGACGAAGCCGTGCTCGGTGCCGATCAAGCAGAGAACGCGCGTCCGCCCGTCTTCTGCCATTGCACGCGCCGCTCCGCCTTCGTCGACGAGGTCGAGACCGTCATTGACGGCGGCCTCGACGATGTCGCTGTAGCGGCGAACCGCCGGCAGCGCCGCTTCGCCTTCGCGCGCGGCGCTTGCCGCCATGGCACGCATCGCGCGGACGATGTCGCGGAGCTCAGCCAGCGTGGCGAGGCGGGCGTTAAGCCGTGGAAGCTGTTCCATTCCCTTCCTCGGCGCTCTTCTTGTCACTTGGTGCAGCGTCGGCGACGATCGCTTTCAGGAGTGTCAGCAGCGACGCGCGATCCTCTTCGCCGAGCGCGCCCGACGCTGCGATCCGCGAGGCAAGGTCGGGGCGGTCGGTGGCGAGCCGATTGCGAAGCCCCTCGCGAATTGCCGGGACGATCTCGATCGGCAGCGAGTCGAGCAGGCCTTCGGAGAGCGCAAGCAGGAGGCCGGCTTCCTCGGCAAGCGACAGTGGCGCGTTTTCCGGCTGGCCGAGCGCCGCGCGGATGCGACGGCCGTGCTCGATCGTCGCCTTTGTGCGCGCATCGACCATGGTGCCGAAGCGCGTGAACACCTCGAGCTCCAAGAACTGCGCGTAGGCGAGGCGCAGATTCTGTGCGAGGTCCTTCAGGACCGGCGGCTGCGCCTTGGCGCCGACGCGCGAGACGCTGAGACCGATATTCACCGCCGGCTTGTGTCCCTCGTAGAAGAGCTTCGGCTCCAGGTAGATCTGGCCGTCGGTGATGGAGATCAGGTTGGTCGGGATGTAGGCGGAGAGGTTTCCCGCCTGTGTCTCGGCGACCGGGAGCGCCGTCAGCGAGCCGCCGCCGTTCGCCTTCGACAGCTTCGCCGCACGCTCGAGCAGCCTTGAGTGCATGTAGAAGACGTCGCCGGGATAGGCCTCGCGGCCGGGTGGATGGCGCAGGAGCAGCGAGAGCTGGCGATAGACTGCGGCGTGCTTGGTGAGATCGTCGATGACGAGGAGCGCGTCCTGACCGCGGTCGCGGAAGAACTCGGCGATGGTACAGGCGGAATAGGGCGTAAGCCATTGCAGGCCGGCCGGCGCGTCAGCGCGGCCGACGACGAAGACGGTGCGCTCCGGCGCGCCGTGGCCGCGCACGGCTTCGATCGCCTGCGCGACGGCTGAGTCTTTCTGCCCGACGGCGGCATAGACGCAGACGACGTCGCTCCGCCGCTGGTTGATGATCGTGTCCACAGCGATGGCGGTCTTGCCGGTCTTGCGATCGCCGATGATGAGTTGGCGCTGGCCACGGCCGAGCGGGATCATGGCATCGACGGCGATGATTCCCGTCGCCAGCGGTTCGTTGACGAAGTCGCGGTCGACGATGCCGGGCGCCGGGCGCTCGACCGGATCGCGGCGCTCTGCCGCCGGCGGCTCGCCACCGTCGAGGGGGTTGCCGAGCGGATCGACGACGCGGCTAAGTAGCGCCTCGCCGACCGGCACTCTGGCCTCTTCGCCGGTACGGCGTGCCGGTGCGCCGGCGCTGATCTCCGTCTCGCCGGTCAGGAGCACGCAGCTTGCGATCTCCCTGGTCACGCCGAGGGCGATCGCGAGCTCACCGTCGCCGAGCTGCAGGAGTTCGCCGAGCCGCGTCGTCGGCAGACCGGAGACGCGGGCGATCCCGTCGGCATAGCGCTCGACCGTGCCGACAACCTCGTAGCGCGCGTCGACCGAAAGATTCTTCAGCGCCTCGCCGGAGCGAGCGAGCCATTCTGCAATGCCGGCGGGCGCGCTCATTCCGCCGCCTTCGGCGTATTCAGGAGGCTTGTCGCCTCCTTGAGCTGATCCGCCCAGGCGAAGCGCACGTCGCCGTGGGGCAGGCGAAGCTCGGCACCGGCAACGAGACTGGGATCTGTCGAAAACGCTATCGGCGCGGAATCGAAGCCGCGCGCCTTCAACGCCTCGCGCCACGCCGTCTGCTCCGAATCTTCAAGCGGCGACGCGGTGACGACATGTACCGGCCCGCCGCTCTGTGCTGCCGGCGTCTTCTTCTCAGCGGGGAGCGCGTCGAGCTTTTGCAGGATGCGGGCACGGAAGACGGCGTCCAGATCGCCGTCTGCAGTGCCGGCGAGAATGGTCTTGGCGATGGTGACGGCCGTCCCTGCAAGCTCTTCCTTCAGCGATGCGACGTCGGCGTCACGCGCCTTCTCGGCCTCGTCGCGAGCCTTGGCGAGAAGCGCGTCGGCCTGTTTCGAGGCCGCCTCCATCACTGATTTGCGCCTCGCCTCCGCGTCCTTCTGTGCGGCATCGATCACGGCCTGGCGCTTGGCCTCAAGATCGGCTCGCGCGTCGTCGAGCTGCTGCTTTTCCGCCTCCGCCTCCGTGCGCTTGGCCGAGGCGTCGGCAAGCGCCGACTCCGCCAGCGCCCGACGCTTGGCAATGACGGCCTGAACTGGCTTGTAGAGGAAGCGGTGCAGCAGCCAGACCAGGATCAGGAAATTGACGATCTGGAGGAGCAGCGTCCACCAATCGAAGGACATGGGTCAGCCCCTAGAGATCAGCCCGACGTTCAGCCGGTGAACGGGTTGGCGTAAAGAAGCAGCAGCGCCACGACCAGGCAGTAGATCGCCATCGTCTCGATCATGGCGAGGCCGACGAAGAGCGTGCGCGATATGGTGTTCGCCGATTCAGGCTGCCGTGCGATCGCGTCCATGGCCGCCGCGACGGCGCGGCCTTCTCCGAGCGCCGGGCCGACGGCGCCGAAGGAGACGGCGATCGCCGCGCCGATGATGCTCATGGTCTGTGCGTCCATCTGTTGATTTCCCTATTCGATTTCGACGCTTCCCACCGCAGCGGCGAGAAAGACGCTCGCGAGCACGGTGAAGATATAAGCCTGGATGACGCCGATCAGCATGCCCAGGAGCATGAACGGGATCGGCACGAAGAGACCCGCCAGGAAGAGCACGATGGCGATGACGAAGGCATGGCTCATCATGTTCCCGAAAAGGCGGATCATCAGCGAGAACGACCGGGTTATCTCCGAGAGGAGATTGAGCGGCAGAAGCAGCGGGTTGGGCTTCAGGTAGCGCGCCGCATAGGCGCGGAAGCCGCGCTTGGCGATGCCGAAAGCGTGCACCGACAGGAAGACGATCAGCGCCAGCGCTGCCGGCGTCTCAAGATGCGCCGTCGGCGCCTCGACGCCCGGCAGGACGGCGGAGAGGTTGGCGGTGACGATGAAGATGAAGAGCGTGCCGAGAAGCGGCACGTAGGGCCAGGGGTCGGCCTGCATCACCGCCTCGATCTGGTCGGCGAGCGTTTCGACGACGATCTCGAGCGGGCTTTGCAGCGGACCGCCGTCGACGCTGGCACGGCGCATTCCGAGCCAGGAAACGAGCACCAGCACCGCCATGATCGCCCATGTCGTGGCGACCGAGCGATCGATCGGCATGGGGCCGATATGGAAGAGCACGTCGGGGGAAAGCGGGCTGTTCTTCAGCATCACTCGTGCTCCACCGCGAAGCGTGCGCCGATGACGGCGAACGTGAAGCCGATCGCGGCCGCGACGAGCGCAGTGGCGCCTTCCTGGGCGACGAGCCAGAAGGCGGCGATCACGAAGCCGAAGCGCGCGACGTTGAGCGCCACCGTTGCCGACAGTCGAGGCGTTCCGGCGAAGAGCATGACGGCGCGGTAGAGCAGACCGGCGTGGACGGCGCCGACGACGATGCCGACGGCGAGGAATGCTCCGACGGTGACCAGCGTCGCGCTCATCGCTCGCTCACCATGCGACGCCAAGCAAGATAGAAGCCGATCACTGCACCGAGGAAGATCAGGCTGCCGGTCCAAAACACGCCCTTGCCGAAGCTGCCGTCGAGAAAGCGGCCGAGAAGCGCGCCGAGCAGGATGGGCGTGACGATCAGCCAGCCCAGCGCTCCGATCATGGAGAGGTTGCGCCACACCGGACGCTCGCCGGTGGCGTGCCATTCAGCCTCGCGCTCGCGTCTGAGCTCGACGGATTGATGCAGGTGGTTGTTGCCGTTGGGCTCGCTCATTGCGGCGGCTCCGGTGGTCCGTCGGCTTCTGCCGTCAGCCGCGCCATGGAGCCGCCCGCCTGCAGAACGAAGCCGCGACCGGTTTCGAGGTAGCGCTCCATCTGGCGAATGAGGCCGACATACATGCGTGTCGTCGAGACGCGCGACTCGACTTCCGCCTCCGCCTCTTCGCGGAGTTTCTGCAGGACTGCGGTGCCGAGCGCTTCCAGCGTGTCGCCGCCGATGGCCTGACGGGTGGCGATCTGCACGAGCTCGCCGTGCTCGACGCGAAGCACGCCGCCGCGCACCGCGATCCGATGCTCGGCGCCGGTCTCATCGAGCCAGGTGACCACGGAGACGGCGAGGTTGGTCACGAAATCCGCATGATGAGGCAGAATGCCGAACGCGCCCGTTGAGTCCTCGGCGCGCAGGGAGGCGACGTCGTCGACTTCGACGGCGATCTCAAGCGGGGTGATGACCTGAAGCCTCATGCCGCCGCCTTTCCCGCCGATGCGGCTTTTTCTTTCGCCTCAGCGTCCGCGAGCGTGCCCACCATGTAGAGCGACGACTCATCCCATTGGTCGGTCTCACCGGAAAGGATCGCCTCGCAGCCTTTCAGCGTCTCTTCGAGCGGCACGGAAGCGCCGGCCTGACCGGTGAATTGCGCGGTGACGACGAAAGGTTGGGTCAAGAAGCGCACGAGCCGCCGCGCGCGTTCGACCGCGCGGCGGTCGTCGCTCGAAAGCTCGTCCATGCCGAGGAGCGAGATGATCTCCTGCAGCTCGCGATAGCGCTCAATCAGCTCGCGGCAGTCCTCGGCGAGACGATAGTGGCGCTCGCCGACGACCCGCGGATCGAGGATGATCGACGACGAGGCCAGCGGATCGATGGCCGGATAGAGCCCCTGGCTCGCCTGCTCGCGGCTCAGCACAATGGCCGAATCGAGATGCGAGAAGATGGTGGCGACGGCCGGATCGGTGAAATCGTCGGCCGGCACGTAGACGGCCTGCAGCGACGTGACCGAGGCGCCGCGCACCGAGGTGATGCGCTCCTCGAGGTCGGCGATCTCGGTGGCGAGCGTCGGCTGGTAGCCGACCTGCGAGGGGAGGCGGCCGAGCAGGCCTGAGATCTCGCCGCCCGCCTGCAGGAAGCGGAAGACGTTGTCGACGAGGAAGAGCACGTCGCGGCCAAGCGCGTCACGGAAATACTCGGCGATGGTGAGGGCGCTGAGCCCGATCCGCCAACGTGCGCCAGGCGGCTCGTTCATCTGGCCGAAGACGAGCGCAGTCCGCGCGAGCACGCCGGAGCGCTTGAGCTCGGTCCAAAGCTCATGGCCCTCACGTGAGCGCTCACCGATGCCGGCGAAAACCGAGAGCCCGGCATGATGCTCGGCGACGGTGTGGATCAGCTCCATGATGAGTACGGTCTTGCCGACGCCGGCGCCGCCGAACATCGCCGCCTTGCCGCCGCGCGCGAGCGGCGCGAGGAGGTCGATGACCTTGATGCCCGTCAGCAGCACCTCGCGCTTGCCGCTCTGTTCGGCGAGCGGCGGCGGCTGACGGTGGATGGGCCAGCGCTCGATACCGTCGGGGAGGGGATCACCGCCGTCGGTCAGGTTGCCGGTGACGTCGAGTAGGCGCCCAAGCACGGCCTCGCCGACGGGAACGGCAATCGGCCCGCCGAGGGCGAAGACGGCGTCACCGCACGCGAGGCCGGCGGTCTCTGCCATGGCGACGCAGCGAACCGTCTTGGCGTCGAGATGCTGCTGCACCTCCAAGATCGTCGGCGCGATGCCTTCGCCCTCGACGCGGAGCGCGTCGCCGATCGGCGGCAGGTCGCCGTCCTCGATCCCGACATCGACGACCGAGCCGACGACGGCAACAGCGGTGCCGACGGCGCGAGGCTCAGCATCGCGCTTGCGCAAACCGGTCGGACTCTGGGCGCTTTGCATCAATCAGCGCTACCTGGCGACGGATGTTGCAGCGTTGATGCGCGTCAAGCCTTAACGGCATCTTGCCACGTCCAGCCCGGGATTCGGACGAATCTCTCGCAGGCGCAACAGCCGGCCGGTGGCGGATCAGCGCCATGCGATGCCGATTTCCCCCGCGACGGCGCGGTCGGAGGACGGTTCACTCACATTGCTACGTCCTTGGCCGGAAGAAACATTTCCGTTGACGAAGCAACCAGTTTGCGGGGCGGAAGACAATAACCAGGGCCTGCGCTGTGTAGTATACTGCGCCGGGAAGTCGTCTACGCGGAGGGACGGGGGCCATGCTCACATGCGCCGGCAAAGACAACACGCCACGCTGGAAAGCAGGGGAGCGGCTTCAACATCTCTTCGAGCAACGCTGCGACGAGCTCTACGCGCTCAGCGGCAACGTCGATGCCGTCGCGACGCAAGGCGCCACCTACAGCTTCCGCGACCTCGACGACCGGGCCAACCAGGTGGCGCGCCACCTTGTCGATTGCGGCGTTCGCGCGGGCGACCGCATCGGACTGGTCTTCGACAAGGGATTCGAGACCTATGTCGCGCTTCTGGCGGTGCTCAAGGCCAATGCCGCCTACGTTCCGCTCGATCCAGGATTCCCTTATGATCGCATAGGATTCATCCTCGAGGACGCCGAGGCGCGCTTCATCCTGTCGACATCTGTCCATGCGGAGAAGCTCGAAGAGTTTCCGGCCCGCAAGGTGCTGCTCGACGCCGACAAGGACGCGATCGACGCGCAGCCGACCAGCCGGCTGAGCGAGGCGGAGACCGGCGCCCCGAAGGATCAGCTCGCCTACATCATCTATACCTCGGGCACGACGGGGAAGCCGAAGGGCGTCGCCATCGACCATCCGAGCATCTGCAATTTCGTTCGCGTCGCCGCTGAAGAATACGGCATGACGCAGAACGATCGCTGTTATCAGGGCATGACCATCGCCTTCGACTTCTCGGTGGAGGAGCTTTGGGTGCCGCTGCTCGCCGGTGCGACTTTGGTGCCGGCTCGCCCGGGCGCCACGCTCGTTGGCGACGACCTGGCCGACTTCCTCATCGCGGAGCGGGTGAGCGCATGGGCGTGCGTCCCGACGCTTCTTGCCACCATCGAGAAGGATCTTCCGGACCTGCGTGTGCTGCTTCTGTCCGGTGAAGCCTGCCCGCCGAACCTGGTGGCTCGCTGGCACAAGCCCGGCCGCACGATCCTCAACGTCTACGGTCCGACCGAAGCGACGGTCACCGCCACGATGACGGAGCTCTATCCGGACAAGCCGGTGACGATCGGCCGGCCGTTGCCGACCTATACGGTCGTCATGCTCGATCCGGAAAAGCCCGAAATGGTCGGCGAAGGCGAGCTTGGAGAGCTGGGGATCGCCGGAATCGGCCTCGCAGCCGGTTACCTGAACCGTCCCGACCTGACCGAGCAGAAGTTCATCGAGGATTTCGTCGGCATCCCGCACAATCCGTCCGGCAAGATTTACCGGAGCGGCGATCTGGCGCGCATCAACGACGACGGCGAGATCGAGTTCCACGGGCGCATCGACACGCAGGTGAAGATCCGCGGCTACCGCATCGAGCTGACCGAGATCGAGTCGCTCCTGATGGAGCTCCCGCAGGTCGCGCAGGCCGTGGTCGACAAATACGAGCCGGAGCCCGGCGCGGTGGAGCTGGTGGCCTATTACTCGCTCAACCAGGGCACCGAGGCTTTGAAGCCCGGCGAGATCCGCTCCGCGCTGAAGGGGCGTCTGCCCTCCTACATGATCCCGGCATTCTTCGAGGAGCTCGCCGTCATCCCGATGACGACGAGCAACAAGGCCGACCGCAAGAACCTGCCGGCGCCAAAAGGCCCGCGCTTCTCCGGCAGCGAGGAATATGTGGCTCCGCGGTCGTCGACCGAGGAGATGCTCGCGGCCGCCCTCGCCGGGGCGCTGAAGGTCGAGCGCGTTTCGATCGCCGACAATTTCTTCAAGGATCTCGGCGCGCACTCGCTGCTGATGGCCCGCTTCTGCTCGGAGATCCGCAAGGATGCGGCCTTTGGCGACCTGTCCATGCGCGACATCTACATGCATCCGACCGTCGAGAAGTTGGCCGCGCATATCGACGCTTCTTCCGCCGGCACGGCGGACGCCGCACCGGTTCTGCCGCGCCCGGAGCGGCTGCCGCTGCGCATTCCGAGCAACCTGGAATATTACGGCACCGGCGTCCTGCAGATCGGCTTCTATGCGGCTTTCGGGCTGCTCGGCCTTTGGAGTGTCGTCACCGGCTTCCATTGGACCTACGCGGCCATCGACAACATCGCAGACCTTTATCTCCGCATCGTCGCATTCGCCGCGGCCGCCTTCGTCTGCTTCTCGGCGCTGCCGATCGTGGCAAAGTGGCTGCTGATCGGGCGCTGGAAGGAAGAGGTGTTCCCCATCTGGGGCCCGAAATATTTCCGCTTCTGGGTCGTGAAGAGCCTTGTCGCGACGTCGCCGATGGCGGCGTTCGCCGGCACGCCGGTCTACAACGTCTACCTGCGGCTGCTCGGCGCTCGTATCGGCCGCAACGTGGTAATCCATTCCAGGCACGTGCCGGTGACCACGGACCTCTTCTCGGTCGGCGACGACACGATCCTGCGGCAGGATTCGGTGCTCATGGGCTACAAGGCGGAGTCGAACTACATCCGCACCGGCTCTATCAGCATGGGCGCGAAAGCCTATGTCGGAACCGGCAGCGTGCTCGACATCAACACGGCGATGGAAGACGACACGCAGCTCGGTCATGCCTCGTCGCTGCAGAGCGGCCAGCGTGTCCCCGCCGGCAAGCGCTATCATGGATCGCCCGCGATCGAGACCTCGACCGAATACCGCGCCGTCGAGGGCCGCGCCTGCAGCACGCTGCGCCGTTGGGTCTACACCGCCATGGTGGCGCTGCCCGGCTTTGCGGTGCTGACGCCGCTTACGGTGATCGTCCTCTACAAGGCGTTCCCCTCAATCTACGCCCATACGAGCAGCGCGGACGTGAACCTCCAATCCCCCGGAATCCACATGCTCATCCTCTCCGGTGAGATCGCGGTGATCACCTTCGCGCTGTTCGTAGCCTCCCTGGCGATCAGCCTGACTATCGTCGCCTTCGTTCCGCGGCTGCTCAACCGGCTCTTGAAGGAGGATGAGACCTACGCGCTCTACGGCTTCCATTACTTCGTGAGCCAACTCATCCGCACGTTGAGCAACTCGCGGTACTTCAATGTGCTCTTCGGCGACAGCTCCTACATCGTCCACTATCTGACGCGGATCGGCTGGAACCTGAACACGATCGTCCAGACCGGCTCCAACTTCGGCACCGGCCAGAAGCAGGACAATCCGTTCCTGTGCGACATCGGCACCGGCACGATTGTCTCCGACGGCCTGGCGATGAACAACGCCGAGATGTCGAGCTCGTCGTTCAGGCTGAGCAAGGTCAAGATCGGCGACAACAACTTCCTGGGCAACAATATCCAGTTCCCGGTCGACGCCAAGACCGGCGCGAACGTCCTGCTCGGCACGAAAGTCATGGTCCCGGTCGATGGCCCGGTGCGCGAGGATGTCGGGCTCCTTGGCTCGCCGTGCTTCGAGATCCCGCGGGCGGTCGACCAGGACACCTCGAAGCTTCAGGATTACAGCGACCCTGAGCTGCGCGCCGAGCGGATTCGCAAGAAGAACGCTTTCAACATCAAGACCATGGGCTACTTCCTGCTGAGCGCCTTCGTTCTGGCCTATGCCGGCATGTTCGGGCTTTACGTCGCCGTGCTTTACTACCCGCTCTACGGCCGGCTTTCGCTGGCAGCCTTCGGGCTGGGCTTCGCCGCCGTGGGGGTGGCGTACCTTGTCTTTGCCGAGTGGGCGAGCATCCGCTTCCGCCGCCTGCGGCCGCAGATCGTCTCCATCTACGACGATTACTTCTGGCTGCACGAGCGTTACTGGAAGTTCTACGACTCGCCGATCCATGGCTTGTTCAAGGGAACGCCGTTCAAGAACGTGATCTCGCGGATGATGGGCGTGAAGGTCGGCCGCAAGGTGTTCGACGACGGCTGCCACTTCGTGGAGAAGTCGCTGATCGAGATCGGAGACTACGCCAACCTCAACGAGGGCGCGGTTCTGCAGGGCCACTCGCTGGAGGAAGGTATCTTCAAGTCCGACCATATCCGCATCGGCGCCGGCTCGTCGCTCGGAGCCGCTACATTCGTCCATTACGGTGTGACCATGGGCGAGAACGTCGTGCTCGATCCGGACTCCTTCCTGATGAAGGGCGAGATCGCCGAAGACGGCTCCGCGTGGCAGGGTAATCCGGCGCGGGCGATCGTCACGCGGGCCGGCGCGGCGGCAGCGGACGGCGCGCAGCGCACGTCGCCTGCCGCAAGCGCGCGATTGAGAGATGCGGCGTGATCGGCCGACATTGCCGCTCACGCCAATCACCCTTGCGAATCTGTCACCCGGGACTGAGGTCTGGTTTGCCTCTTCGGCCGAAGTCCTGGGTTCGATCGATCCGGCCTCCGTCCTTTCCTCCGACGAGCGGTCGCACGCTTCGTCGCTGCGGCTGCCCGGCGACGGTGAGCGCTTTGTTGCCGGCCGAACACTGCTGCGTCATGCTTTGAGCGCGGCGACCGAGGGCGCGTTGTCCCCTTCGGAGTGGCGGTTCCGTCTGGGCTCGAACGGAAAGCCGGAGACGGATTGCGGTCTGCCGTCGATCCCCTTCAATCTTTCCCATGCAGGCGCCTGCGTCGCCGTCGCGGTCGGCAAGCGGAATCCGATCGGCATCGATATCGAGAGCATCGCGCCGGAGGATCGCGGAGAGGCAGTTCTCGACGTGCTGACGGACAAAGAGCGCGCGCTCCTGGATCGGATGGATCGCGAACGGAAAGAGGTTGCGTTCATTCGACTCTGGACGATCAAGGAAGCGAGCGCGAAGGCGCTCGGCCTCGGCGTCTCCGTGGACTTCCGAACGATCGAGGTCGAGCTCGATCCGCTCAGGGTCAGCATCACGAATGCCCCACCAGGCGTGAGCAACGTGGAGCTCATCGTGGCGATCGAAACGGTTCGGTGCGACGGGCGGCCATACTGCCTGAGCGCTGCGGAACTGATCGCGCCGCCATAGCCGCGGGCGAAACGCTGCGAAGTCACTAGGCTGTAACGATGTTTCCCGGTTCAGAAACATGCGCGGCACACTGCTGAAACGAGGATCTCCTACAACCGCGTCAACGGCACTGGCGGCCTCCGATAACTGGCGGCGAGCGGCCCATCTTAGGGGAGTTGAACGATGATCAGGATACTCGCAATCGCCCTCGCAGCCTCCGCGGCACTGGCCGCAGCGTCGACCGCCCAAGCCCATAGCCTGGGATTCCACTCAGGCGCCTTCGGTCCTCAGAACACTTTTCCCGTCGCCTATCGCGGGGCGGTGGTGAGCGACGACGAGGACGACGACGAATACGACGACGAGGACGATGACGATGATGAGGACACGAGCAGGCGGCTCGTCGTCGACGACTATGAAGACTGCGCGCCCGGCAAGTTCCTGATGGTCGAGATGGCTGACATCGAAGTGCCGGTAGCCTGCCACTGAAGATTTCAGCACCGATTCGAATCAAATGGCCCGCCGCTTGCGGGCCATTTGATTCTGTACTGTCGTTCGCCGTGATCTCTTCGAGTGCGAACAGTGCCTTTCGATGAAACCATTTCCCACGGCGAAGAAACACTGCTGTTAGGTCATTAAGTTAGACATGATTTCGAGACGACGACGAGCCCGAGGAGAGATCGATTACCGGCAGATCAGATGAACGGCGGATGTATATCCAACTCACTCGCGGTTCAAAACTGATCGATAAAGCTGGTGACCGTCTAGAAGGAACTGGGAGAACGCCATGAACAACATCGTTCACCTCGAGACGATCCGCGCCGAATACGACACGGTCGAGTCGAATGAGAGCCGCAGGCAGAGCGTCTTCCTTCGCGAGATGCGCGACGGCATGTGGATCGTGCACGACGAGACCGATACCAAGGGCGGCTGCTTCCGCGACCGCGCGTCGGCCTTCAAGTTCGTCGCCGAAGAGTTTGGAGCGGACGTCGTGACGGTGTTCCATCCGCACTTCTCCACGCCGGCCGAGCGAGCGTTGGCCTCCGTCGCCTACAGCGCCGTGACGGGTCAGTAAGCACTCCGAACGTTCCTCGAAATCCGTTTTTTAGAAGGATCGAAGATCATGCTGTCCGCCGTCGCCAAAACCGTCCGCGACGACAATGATGTGTTCGTCCGCATGGAGTCGAACGTGCGTTCCTACGCGCGCTCCTTCCCCATCACGGTGAAGGGGGCGCGGGGAACCGAGGTGTGGGACGCGCAAGGTCGCCGTTATCTCGACTTCCTCGCCGGCGCCGGCGCGCTGAACTATGGGCACAACAACAAGGCCTTCAAGCGGGCGCTGATCTCCTACATCGAGTCGGACGGCATCACCCATGGCCTCGACTTGCAGAGCGAAGCGAAAGAGGCCTTCCTCACCGCGATGCAGGACATCATCCTGGCGCCGCGCGGTCTCGACTACGTTGTCCAGTTCACCGGGCCGACCGGCACCAACGCTGTCGAAGCTGCGCTGAAGATCGCTCGCAAGGTGACCGGCAGAAGCAACGTCGTCAGCTTCACCAACGGCTTTCACGGCTGCACGCTCGGCGCGCTCTCCATCACCGGGAACCAGTATTTCCGCAAGGCTGCAGGCGTGGCGTTGCCGCAGGCGAGCGTGATGCCCTTCGATCGCTATCTCGGCGACGACGTGGACACCGTCGCCTACATGGAGCGTATGCTCTCCGACACCTCGAGCGGCATTGATTTTCCCGCTGCGGTGATCGTGGAGACGGTCCAGGGCGAGGGCGGATGCAACGCCGCGCGCATCGATTGGCTGAGGCGACTTCGCGGCCTATGCACCAAGATGGGCATCCTCATGATCGTCGACGACATCCAAGCCGGATGCGGGCGCACGGGCACCTTCTTCAGCTTCGAACCCGCCGGCATCAAGCCGGACATCGTGACCCTGTCGAAGTCATTGTCCGGTTATGGGCTGCCGTTTGCGGTGGTGCTGTTGGAACGTTCGCTGGATATCTGGAAGCCGGGCGAGCACAACGGTACGTTCCGTGGCAACAACCACGCTTTCGTCACCGCGACCGCGGCGCTCGAGCACTACTGGCGCACGCCCGATTTCGCTGAGGGTGTAAGGGCCAAAAGCGACCACCTGGCTGAGCGGCTGCAGGCCCTTGTGGATCGCTACCAGGGCGACCTGATCGAAGTGCGCGGGCGCGGCATGATACGCGGCGTGTTGTGCGCCGACCCGAAGGCGGCGGCCCGAGTCACTGCGATCGCCTTCGAGCGCGGCCTCATCATCGAGCGCGCCGGGACCGACGACGACGTCATCAAGTTCCTAATGCCGCTGACCACGCCGATCGAGCAGATGGATGAGGGCCTGGACATTCTCGAGCGCGCTCTCGCCGAGGTTTTCGCAACCGCCGTCGGCAGCACGACGAATGTCGTCTCTTTGAGCGACGCCCGCCTTCGCCGGCCGCTCGAGGTCGACAAGGAGCCCCACGACGGCGAGGATGCTCCGCGTGGTCTGCCTGACGAGGTGATCGCGATGCCCGGTCCGACGGCCGATTGAATCGAAAGACGCCCCGGAGGGCGACCGCGCGCCGGGGCCTACTCTCATCAACGAACCGAATCGCCCGCGTAAGCGGGCGAATTGGGAGTTTCTCCAATGGGCATGAAGATCGCGGTTGTGGGCGCCACGGGGAACGTGGGTCATGAGATGCTTGAGGTGCTCGACGAGCGGGCGTTTCCGGCCGACGAGGTGGTGGCGATCGCCTCGCGCCGCAGCCAGGGGACGGAGGTCTCCTTCGGCGACAAGACGCTCAAGGTGCAGGCGCTGGAGAACTTCGACTTCTCCGGCACCGACATCTGCCTGATGTCGGCCGGCGGGGCGGTCTCCAAGGAATGGTCTCCGAAGATCGCGCGGGCCGGCGCCGTCGTCATCGATAACTCCTCCGCCTGGCGCACCGACCCGGACGTGCCGCTGATCGTGCCGGAGGTGAACGCCGACGCGGTGGAGGGCTTTACAAGCAAGAACATCATCGCCAACCCGAACTGCTCGACCGCTCAGCTTGTCGTGGCGCTGAAGCCGCTGCACGACCGGGCGAAGATCAAGCGGGTGGTGGTGGCCACCTACCAATCGGTGTCGGGGGCGGGCAAGGAGGGCATGGACGAGCTCTTCAACCAGACCAAGGCGGTCTATGTCGCCGACCCGATCGAGCCGAAGACGTTCACCAAGCGCATCGCCTTCAACGTCATCCCGCATATCGACGTGTTCATGGAGGACGGGTCGACGAAGGAAGAGTGGAAGATGGTGGCGGAGACGAAGAAGATCCTCGACCCGAAGATCAAGCTGGTCGCGACCTGTGTGCGGGTGCCGGTGTTCGTGGGGCACTCGGAGGCGATCAACGTCGAGTTCGAAGAGGAGCTGAGCCCGGAGGAGGCGCGCGACATCCTGCGCGAGGCGCCCGGCTGCCTGGTGGTCGACAACCCGGCGGAGGGGACCTACGTGACGCCCTACGAGTGCGCGGGGGAGGACGCGACCTATATCAGCCGCATCCGCTCCGACCCGACGGTCGACAGCGGGCTTTCGCTTTGGGTGGTCGCCGACAACCTCAGGAAGGGGGCGGCGCTCAACGCCGTGCAGATCGCCGAGCTGCTCATCAACCGCGGCCTCATCGGAAAGAAAAAGGCGGCGTGACGAGAGAACCGCGGGCGGCCGGGCCTGCGGGCTACTTCGTCGATCCCGCCGTGAGGCTTTCGACAAACTTCCGCTGGAAGATCAGGTAGACGACGATGATCGGCAGGATGATGACGACCGCGCCGGCCGTCAGCACCGGCGTGTTGACGGTGTAGCGCCCCTGGAAGAACAGCATGCCGATCGGCAGCGTCCGGTATGCGTCGTCGTTGACCAGAACCAACGGGATCAGGAACTCGTTCCAGGTCCAGATGAAGAGGAACAGAGCGAGGGTCGAGATCGCCGGCATCAGAAGCGGCGTCATCACCGCCCAGAGAATCTTAGGCCGTGTTGCGCCGTCGAGGATGGCCGCCTCGATGATCTCGGTCGGTATCTGCTGCATCGCGCTCGCCATGAAGATGGTCGCGAACGGCATCGACATGGCGATCTGCGGAAGGATCAAGGCGCCGTATGAGTTCAGCAGACCGAGATAGAGCATCTCGTAGTAGAGCGGGATGATGAAGGCCTCGGTCGGCACCATCATGCCGAGCGTGAGGATGACGAAAATCGTCCGTATCGCCGGCCGCAATGGCGGCGCGTCCGTATCTCAACGGCGGCCGCCGGCATCGCGCTCCAGCTCTGAAGCAGCGAGCCGCGACAGAACGGCGGCGAGAAATACTCGACGGCGCCGGCCCGGCCGTTTTTGAGGCACGCCTTCCACCAGCGGGTGAGTGCGCAGCGGGCGGCGCCCAACCCGCGGCGCAGCGGCTTCTCGGCATAGACGCCGTCCCAATAGGCCCGTCCGAACCACTGTGATAGCGATAGGCGCAGGCCGCCTTCGCGCGTAGGCCGGCCGGTTGCTTGAACGGCGGATAGGCGCAGAGAACGCCCCAGTCGCCATAGGACTGGTCCGGATTGTTGCGCGATTCCGGCGACGTCTCGGGGGCGTGGAGGGAGCGCTTCGCCTTGTCCTCAGAGATCGCGTCGAAGCGAGCATACTCGGTAGCCGCGCTGCGCTGATCGGCGCGCTCGGAGCGGCGGTCAGCCGCATGTACCATGATCTCTTCGGCGTCGACCTGCCGGCGGCGGATTACTCCCCGCCCCACTGGCCGGAGGCGCGAAGGGATGGTCCGCTCGCGCATCCTGCGCTGTCATAGCCTCGATCGGTCATAGTCTCGATCCCTGGCGCGTTTATTGGAGGTTCCATGAAAGTCGGTATCGTCGGCCTCGGCTACCGTATGGAATACTTGGCCGGTCTCTTCACCGCGCTCGCTCCCGGCTTCCGCATCGTCGGCTATGTCGACCCGACGCCGGCGGGCCTGCCGGGCCTTAAGGAACGCGGCATTCCCACCGGGCCCGTCTACGAGAGCATCGAGGCGCTGGCGAAAGCCGAGACGCTGGATCTTCTGATGATCGGCTCGCCCAACCATCTGCATCTTCAGCACCTCACCACCGCGCTCGGCCTCGGCCTGAAGGTGTTCTGCGAAAAGCCGGTGGTGATCTCCGAGGAGGAGACGCTCGAGCTCCTCAGACTCGTGCGCATGAGCGGCGGGTCGGACCGGGTGATGGTCGGCCTGGTACTGCGCTACGCGCCGCTCTACGTCGACCTCAAGCGGGCGATCGCCGACGGAGCGATCGGCCCGATCGCCAGCATCGATGCGGCCGAGACGCTCGCGCCCTATCACGGCGCCTTCTTCATGCGCGACTGGCGGCGATACGAGCGCTACTCGGGCAACTTCATCCTGGAGAAATGCTGCCACGACCTCGACCTTTATCAAGGCGCGGTCGGCGCGCGCGCGATCCGCGTCGTGAGCTTCGGCGGACGGAAGTCGTTCCTGCCGGAGAATGAGGTTCGTCACAATCTCGACGTCTACCATCGCAAGCCGAGCGGCTGGATGGGCACAGAGAAGGTGTTCGACAGCGACGCCGACATCGTCGACTACCAGGCGTCAATCGTCGAATACGCGAACGGCACGGCCATGACCTTCCACATCAACCTCAACGCTCCGGATCATTATCGGCGCTTCTGCGTCATGGGCGCGAAAGGGATGGCCGAGGGCGATTTCGTGCGCAACTACTTCCGCGTCACCGACGCCCGCATCGGCGATCGGCTGGTCGACAAGACCTACGAGGGCATCGAGAACTCGGCCCATTACGGGGCCGACGAGCAGATGGTGGAACGCGTTGCCGCGCACATGGCGAAGGGCGCGGGGCTCCCGGTCTCGATAGTCGATGCGCTGGAAGCCGGTCTGACCGCGATCAAGATCGACGAGGCGCGCCGCAGCCGCACCGTCGTCGACCTGACCGAGACCTGGCAGAAGTTTGACGAGGAGCTACGCGGCGACGCCCTGCAAAAGAGCGCCTGACGCCGCTTGCATGATCAATTGCCGCGAGGCGTTCGGCCGACGAGCTCGACGTATTGGTCGAGCGCCCAGCCAAGCGACCGTGCCTTCTCGACAGAGATTTGTCCTGGCTTTGAAAGAACGCGCCGCGCGCGCACGAATTGCGCCGGAGCGTTCATCGCCTCCACACCCGTCAGGACTCCGTTCCTGAAAGCCTGAACCACCAAGGCGCCAGGGGCCGGCGTCGTCGTTATGGCCGTGTCGGCGCCGGCAGTGAGTCCGACCATCTGCAGCCTCAGAGGACCTTGGTCGCTCCAGAACCACGGCAGATCCTCGTAGGGGGCGTGACCATGCACGATATTCGCCGCGAAGCGCTTGCCCTGGCCGACGGCGTTTTGGACCGACTCAAGGCGGATGTGCGGACCGTGCGGTCCGGGAAAGCGCGCGCAGTCTCCAATCGCCGAGATCGAAGGATCGCTGGTGACGAGATGCTGGTCGACCAGTACCCCGTCATCGACATCGAGGCCGGCGTCCTCAGCGAGCTCGGTATTCGGCTTCAGCCCGACGGCGAGCAGGACGAGGTCGGCGTCGATGACGTCCCCATCATCGAGTTGCACACCTGACGCCGCACCGCTTCCGTTGTCGAGTATGGCGACGACGCGAGCCCCGAGCCTGATGTCGATCCCCGACGCTTCATGCGCGGCGCGGACGGCCTCGGACGTAGGCTCGAGCACGCTGCGGACCATCAGGCGCGGCGCGCTCTCAAGCACGGCGACCTCGCAGCCGAGGCCGCGCGCGGTGGCGGCTATCTCCAGGCCGATGAACCCTCCGCCGATCACGGCGATTTTCTTTGCCTGAGGCAGCGCGCCCCGAAGCCGGGTGGCTTCATCGAGGCTGCGCAGACTCAGGACGTTCGCCAGGTTGGTACCGGGGATCGGCAGGCTGCGGTTAGACCCGCCGAGCGCCAGCAGAAGGTGGTCGTAACCGACAGTCTCTTGGCCGCCCAGGGCGATCACTTTCCTGTCGCGATCGATCCCGGTGATCCGTGAGCCCGTCCTGACGGAAATCTTCTCCCGCTCGAAGAATGCGGCCGGCCGCAAGATGACCGACGCCGGCTCGCCGCCTTTCAGAAACGCCTTGGAGAGGGGAGGGCGCTGATACGGCAAGTGAACCTCGTCGCCGATCAGGGTGACCGGCCCTTCGAAGCCCTCCCGTCGCAGCGCGACCGCGGCCTCCAGTCCCGCTTGGCCGGCGCCGGCGATCACCACGTTCTCCACCGTCAAATCTGTTGCTCCGGCAGATGGACAACGAGGCCATCGAGCTCCTCAGTGACGGGAATCTGGCAGCTCAGTCGGCTGCTCGGCCGGCGCTCCGCTGCGGTCGAGCCGAGCATCTCATCCTCGACGAAATCCATCTCAGGCAGGAGAGGGAGCTGCTCCTCCGGGATATAGACGTGGCAGGTGGCGCACATTGCCGACCCTCCGCATTCCGCGACCACGCCCTTGATATCGTTTTGCACGATCGCCTGCATCAGGCTCGTGCCTGCCGGCAGGTCGAGCGTCTTTTCAGTGCCGTCAGGCTCGATGAAGCGGATCCTTGGCATGCACTCGTCTGGGCAGTGCTATGCGGGGGTCATCCGGACAGGAAGCCGCGAAAGGCCTCTTGTCGTGTTGTTGAGCGCGTAGTCGCAGTCGCCGATGCGTTCGATCCGCTTCACGCGGCGAGCCAGCTCGCTCAGAAGCACCTCGATCTCCAGGCGGGCGAGCATCTGACCGGCGCAGCCGTGGATGCCGGCGCCGAAGCCCACGTGTCCGACCGTCTTGCGCTCGACGTCGAACTTCTCCGGATCGTCCCACTTGGCTGGGTCATGATTTGCCGCGCCGAGCGAGAGCAGGATCTTCTCGTCCGCGCCGAGCCTGACGCCGTCGAGCTCGACCTCCCGGGTCGTGGTCCGGAAGACGGTTTGGAAAGGGGAGGCGTGGCGGATCGCCTCTTCCGCGGCGTTTCGCGAAAGCTGCGGTTTTTCTCTCAGCGTCTGCCATTGCTCGGGACTCTCCGCAAAGCAAAGGAGGGCGCCGCCGAGCGCGCGAACGGTGGTGTCCACGCCGGCGGAGAGGAATGACCGGACGAGCATGCCCGCTTCGTCCTCGGTGACGTCACCGGCATCGGCGGCTTGATACATGATCGCGCCGAGACCGTTTGGATCGAGCGCTTCACGGCGGCACTG
>Ga0315553_10000768_pt1 | contig 27577 bp, 32 predicted proteins | sample SalMarSW160140MG_FD_203099 | JGI IMG/M metagenome (GOLD analysis project Ga0315553, IMG submission 203099) | Salt marsh sediment microbial communities from the Plum Island Ecosystem LTER, Massachusetts, United States - Salt Marsh Sediment SW1601-40 ... | reverse complement strand
CTGGACGGTAGACGCTTCCCGAGGGATCGGAGTTCTTCGAAATCTCCATGACGTTCTTCATGCCGGGCGCGTCGCCGCCGAACGGCACCCCGGTGCGTAGCGGAAATATCACCCCGTCCGCCGCTTCGCCCGCCGCCTTGGCCGCATTCTCGTCCATGCCCCAAACATTGCCTAGGAACTGCACGTCGGCGCCGATGTTCTTGCAGGCTTTGAGCACGGAGATGTTCGAGCCGGCCGTATTCCCGAGAAACGCATAGTTGGCGCCAGCGTTCTTCAGCGTCAGGCATTGCGCCGTGTAGTCGCCCGGCGTCAGCGCGAACTGCACCGGCGGCAGCACCTCGAAGCCGAGTTCCTTGGCGATCGCTTCGCCCGCCGCCTTCGGCGCGTTGGGATAGGGGTGGTTGGCGCCCATATGGACGAATTTCGGCTTCCCGGGCTTGCCCTTGGCCTTCCAGTCCTGTGCCGCCCAGGTCAGCATGGCGCGCAGCGCGTCGGAATAGCTCGGGGCATAGAAAAAGTTATACGGCGCGGGCTTCGCCTTGCCGCTCTTTCCGGTCGGATCGGTAAGGGCCGCCGAATAGGAGGCGGAGACATAGGGGATCTGGTCCTGAGCAATGAAACCGGTGAGCGCTTCGGTGTCCGCGGTGCCCCAGCCGAGAATTGCGGGCACCTTGTTATCCGGACTCGACCATTTCTTATATTGGGAGACCGCGCGCGGCACCTGATAGCCATAGTCGACCGTGTCGAGCACGATATTCACCCCGCCCCTCTTGTTGGCCCAGGCGATGGCGTCGACGATGCCTTGGCCGAACGGCACGCCCACATCCGCGGTAGCGCCCGAGAAGTCGGCAAGCTGTCCTACCTTGGCCTGCTCCGCGTTCGCCGCTCCAGCCAAGCCGAGGACGAGCGCTGCAACCGAGACGCTGCGCAGTATATTGGTCATTCGCATGGACGTGTTCCTCCTTATTGTGCCGAGGTCTTGAGCCGTTCCGCCCGTCCTGACCTCAATGCGAGAACGGGTAGAGCTTCCAATAAGCCTTGATCTGTCGCCAGCGGTGCGCGAGCCCGTCCGGCTCAAAGATCAAAAACAACACGATGACCAGGCCGATCGCGATTTCGCGCAGAAAGGCGATATTGTTGTTGAGCGCAAGCGCCCGGTCGATCGCGCCGCCGCGCAACGAGGCGCTGATCCATTCCATCACCTCCGGCAGCAGCACCATGAACGCGGTTCCCATCAAGGTGCCCATCACGGCCCCGACCCCACCGATAATCACCATCGCCAGAAATACGATCGAACGCTCAATGCCGAAACCCTCGTTCGACACGACCTGAGCATAATGGGCGTAGAGCGCGCCGCCGATTCCGGCGAAAAACGCCGCCAGACCAAAGGACAGAGTCCGATACTTGGTGAGGTTGATTCCCATCATTTCGGCGGAGAGATAGTGGTCGCGGATGGCGACCAGCGCGCGGCCGTCGCGGGTGCGGATGAGATTGGTCACCAGCAGATAGCTCACGATCAAATAAGCGAGCACGACATAGAAATACTGCCGGTCGCTGCGCAGCACATAGCCGAATAGCGTGAAGGGCTCTGCGCTCGCCGGCGCGATCCCGCCGGTGAACCATTCCGCGCGCGAGAAGAAATCGAGCAGAATGTACTGCGCCGCAAGCGTTGCAATCGCGAGATAAAGCCCCTTGAGGCGCGCGGCCGGAAGGCCGAAGACGAGGCCGACCAACGCCGTGGCGATTCCGGAAAGCGGGATCGCAAAAAACGCGGGAATTCCGATCTTGGTGCTGAGATAAGCGGAGGTGAAGGCGCCGAAACCGAAGAAGGCGGCGTGCCCGATCGAAATCTGGCCGGTGAAGCCGACCAGGATGTTGAGGCCGACCGCGGCGATGGCGAAATAACCGATCTGGATAAGGATGCTGAGCCAATACTGGCTGAGCACGAACGGCGCCAGACACAGCACGCCGATGCCTGCGATCGCGCAATTGCGGCTGGTGACGGTGGGAAAGATCGTGGTGTCGGCGGCGTAGGTGGTACGGAAATCGCCAGCGGGGACGAGGCTCGTCATGGGCAGTCCTCACACCCGCTCGATGTCGCGCGTGCCGAACAGGCCGTAGGGTTTGATCATCAGAATGATGATCATCACATAGAACGGCGCGATCTCGTAGAGATTGCCCCAGTGCAAATATTGGCTGTCGACGAAATGGGCGAGGTTTTCCAGCAGGCCGATGATGACACCGCCGACGACCGCGCCGCCAATGCTGTCGAGCCCGCCGAGGATCGCCGCGGGAAACACCTTGATCCCGTAGGCGGACAGGCCCGCGGAGACGCCGTTGACCACCGCCACGACGACGCCCGCCACCGCCGATACCACGGCGGAGATCGCCCAGGCCATGGCGAACACGTTCTCCACCGATATGCCGAGCGATTGCGCCACCTGTTGATCGGACGCGGTCGCGCGCATGGCGAGCCCATGCTTGGTCGCGCGGAAGAACCAAGCCATGCCCGCCATCATCGCGAACGAAACCACGAGGCTGAGCAGATAAACGCTCTGAATCTGCAGTCCGGCAATAGTCACCGTTTGGATCGCGAACACCTGCGGAAACGGCTGCAGGTTCGTCCCGAAAATCCATTTCATCAGCGCTTGGAACACGGTCGAAAGGCCGATCGTCACCATGATCACCGAGATGATCGGCTCTCCGATCAAAGGCCGCAGCACGACCACCTGGAGAGCCACGCCGAACGCGAACATGAAGGCGAGCGTAATCGGCATGCCGATGTAGAACGGAAGCTGGTATTTGGTGAGCAGCCACCAGCACACCCAGGCGCCGATGAGCAGGAATTCGCCCTGCGCGAAATTGACGACCTGCGTCGCCTTGTAGATCAGCACGAAGGACATCGCGACGACGCCGTAGAGCGTGCCGACGATGAACCCGTTGACGAGAAGCTGGATCAGAAGTTCGAGATTCATCGGCTGCGCCCTCACTTCATTCCGCCGCCATGGCGATCGCAGGCGCGGACGCAGGTTCCAGGTCAACCACCGCGAGCTTCGTTCGGATGCGCTGCGTGGTGCCGTCCTGGAAGCGAATGACCGTGTCGACGGCGATCTCGCTCCGGCCTGCGTAGATCGCCTCGATGATGTCGGCATATTTCTCGTTGATCACGCCGCGCCGGACTTTTCGCGTGCGCGTCAGTTCGCCGTCGTCGGCGTCGAGCTCCTTGTAGAGGAGGAGGAACTTGGCGATGCGTTGGGCCGGCGGCAACGAGGCGTTGACTGTTTCCACTTCCTTGCGCAGCAGCGCGTAGACCTCGGCGCGCGAGGATAGATCGGTGTAGGTGGTGAACGAAATGCGGTTCTTCTCCGCCCATTTCGACACGATGGAAAAGCGAATGCAGAGCATGGCGGCGAGGAAATCGCGGCCGGCGCCGAGCACGATCGCTTCGGCGATATAGGGCGAGAACTTCAGCTTGTTCTCGATATATTGCGGCGAGAAGCGATGGCCTTGCGCCGTCACCGCCAAGTCCTTCAGCCGGTCGATGACGACGAGATGGCCCTTGTCGGTGACGTAGCCGGCGTCGCCGGTATGCATCCAGCCGTCGCGCAGATCGGCGACGGCCGCCGCCTCGTTCTTGAAATAGCCGAGAAACATGTTGGGGTGGCGCGCCACGATCTCGCCGACCCCGTTCGCGTCGGCCTCTTCGATGCGGACCTCGACCCGCGCGTTCATCGGCGTGCCGACGGTGTCGAAATCGACTTCGCCAACGCGATGGATCGTGTAGGCGCCGAGCGTCTCGGTCTGACCGTAAATCTGGTGCAGCGGAACGCCCAACGCGCGGAAGAAGCTGAACGTATCCGGACCGAGCGCGGCGCCGCCGGTCGCGGCTGAGCGCAGCCGGGTAAATCCCAGCCGGTCGCGCAACGCGCGGAACAATAGAATGTCGGCGAAGACCGAACGGCCGCCACGCGCGAGCGCCGACAGGCCCATCTTCATTCCGAGCGCGAACATGTGGCGCTTCAGTGCCGACGCATCCATGACGCGGGCGCGCACATCGGCGGCGACCGCCTCCCACAGACGCGGCGCGAACAGCACGAAGGTCGGCGCGATTTCACGGAAATCGTGCATCATCGTCTCGGGCTCTTCGACGAAGTTGACCTTCATCCGGCACACCAGCGCTTTGCCGAGCGCGTAGATCTGCTCCATGATCCACGGCAGCGGCAGCACCGAGACGTATTCGTCCTCCGGCCCCTTCGGATCGCTCGCGAGATACACCGCGGCATGGCGCAGAATGCGTCCGGCCGGCAGCATCGCGAGCTTGGGGTGGGCGGTGGTGCCCGACGTCGTGCACAGCACGGCGACCGCTTCGCCGTCGGTTGCGTCGATCAGCTTGTCGAAAAGGTCCGACTCGCGCGCGGCGCGCTCTCGCCCTTTCGCCACAAGCGCCTCCGCGGCGATCAGGCGCGGATCGTCATATTTCCGCATTCCGCGCGGGTCGGCGTAGACGATATGGCGCAGATAGGGAATGCGGTCGCCGAGGCCGAGCAGCTTGTCGACCTGCTCCTCGTCCTCCGCAAAAATCAGCTTCGCTTCGCCGCAATTGAGGAGATAGGCGACCTCCTCCTCCAGCGCGTCGCGATAGACGCCGAGGCTCATGGCGCCGACGGCGTGCGTGGCGATTTCGCCGGCGACCCAGTCCGGACGGTTGTCGCCGATCAGCGCGACCACGTCGCCGCGTCCGATTCCGAGTTCGACCAGACCCAGCGTAAAGTCGCGCACGCGGCCCTGATAGTCCGCCCAGGTGAAGCTTCGCCACAGGCCGAAATCCTTCTCCCGCATCGCGACCTCGCCACCAAGCTCGCGGGCGTTAAGGCGGAGCAGTTTGGGAAAAGTGTCGGCCTGGGCGACGCGCGCGGCGTAGTCGATCATGCGATCGCCTCCGCGCCGCCGCGCGCCTGCAACTCGTGCCCCGCGGGCCCGTCATGCTCGCCGAGATAGGCTTCCCTCACATGCGGATCGGCGAGCACCGCCGCAGGTTCGCCGTCGGCGATCTTGCATCCGAAGTCGAGCACCATCACGCGATGCGAGATGTCCATGACCACGCCCATGTCATGTTCGATCATGACGACGGTCATGCCGTGCTCCTCGTTGAGATCGACGATGTAGCGCGCCATGTCCTCCTTCTCTTCGAGATTCATGCCGGCCATCGGCTCGTCGAGGAGAATGAGCTGCGGCTCGATCGCCATCGCGCGGGCGACCTCGACGCGCTTGCGCAGGCCATAGGGCAGCGTTCCGGTGACTGCTTTGCGTACGGCCTGCAGGTCGAGGAAGTCGATGATCTCCTCCACCTTGCGGCGGTGTTCGAGCTCCTCGCGGCGCGCTCCCGTCAGCCAGTAGAGCGAGCCGGTGACGAAATTGTTCTTCAGGAGATGGTGCCGCCCGATCATGATGTTGTCGAGCACGGTCATGTGGTGGAACAGCGCGAGGTTTTGGAAGGTGCGGCCGATCCCGAGCGCGGCGCGCGTGTTCGGCTTCAGCCGGGAAATGTCTTTCCCGCGATAAAGTATGCGGCCTTCGCTTGGCCGATAGCGGCCGGAAATGCAGTTCACCATTGAGGTCTTGCCGGCGCCGTTTGGGCCGATAATCGAGAACAGTTCGCCCGGACTAACCGAGAAGCTCACATCGGTGAGCGCGCGCACGCCGCCGAAACGCAGCGAAATCCTCTCGGCCGCGAGCAACGGCGCCGGGGTCGCAGTCATCGGGCGTCGTTCCTTTCCCATCGCGACGGGAAATAGGCGGCCGACCCCGGGTTACACCATGGGTTTGCACGTCGACAAGGAAATTTCAGCACGTGAACTCGTCTCGTTTCCTCTCCGGGGGCGGGGTCCGCTTGGGTCCGCGCCCGCGACGCTCGCTGCCGCTTCTTATTCTCGTCCGCAGCCGTTCGCGGGCTGCGACTTTTTCGATCATGCCTCAATTTCTTGTCGGGAATCAACGCGTTCCGTTTCGATTGAAGCATTATGAGAATTGGCGCATGGTTGGCGATCTGTCCGCCCCGCCGCCCGCCAGAACCTCAACATCGAAACAAAGCTTTTGTCCGCGTCTTCAGGAGGTGAGTATGGAAGACTATTCCGACATTGTTTTGCGGATTCATGAAGGAATTGCACGAATTACCATTAACCGGCCGGATCGATACAACGCATTTCGCGCCCGCACCTGCGACGAATTGATCGACGCATTCAACAAGGCCGGATGGGACGGGTCGGTCGGGGTGATCGTGCTCACCGGCGCGGGCGACAAGGCGTTTTGCACCGGCGGCGACCAGGGAACCCATGAGGGCGGCTATGGCGGGCGCGGGACCATCGGGCTGCCGCTGGAAGAACTGCACGGCCTGATGCGCGACGTCCCCAAGCCGGTGATTGCGCGCGTCAACGGCTTCGCGATCGGCGGCGGCAACGTGCTCGTGACCGTGTGCGACCTCGCCATTGCGTCGGAGAATGCGGAGTTCGGCCAGGTCGGGCCGCGGGTCGGCTCGGTCGATGCCGGCTTCGGCACCGCCTACCTCGCGCGCGTGGTCGGGGAGAAGAAGGCGCGCGAAATCTGGTATCTGTGCCGGCGCTACAGCGCGCAAGAGGCGCTGGCGATGCGCATGGTGAACTGCGTCGTCCCGCACGCCGAACTCGACGCCGAGGTGGAGCGCTGGTGCAAGGAGATTCTCGCGCTGAGCCCGACCGCCATCGCCATCGCCAAGCGCGCCTGCAACGCCGATTCCGATTCCATCCGCGGCATCAGCGCGCTCGGAATGCAGGCGGTCAAGCTGTTCTACGAGACCCCGGAATCAAAGGAAGGCGTGAAGGCCTTCCGCGAAAAGCGCGCTCCCCGCTTCCGCCCATAGGCATAACCGCAAGCATCCATCGGCGCTGATCGGAAAACCGAAAACGGGCTCCCGACCCCCGGCGACCGTCCCTGCAATCGCTTGTGTACAAATGCTCCTGAGGGCCGTGAGCCGCCTTGCCGGATTAGAGCGTTTTCCGGCGAAGTGGACACCGGTTCGCCGCAGAAAACGCGTCCACGAGGGGATAACGAGAGCGGCGGCGGCTCAAACGGTCCAGAACAGCGCCGCCCAAACCGCCGCGCTCGCCGCAACGGCAAGTCCAATAGGGACCATGGCAAGGACCTGCCGCGGCACGGTTTCGGCGTGCAGCGCTGCGATGCGGAAGGCGAGCCACAGCGACCAGACGCAGGCGCCGGCGAGCATCGCCGCCCGCAATGGCCCAACAAAACCGAGGTCGAGGCCCTCGTGGCGCAGCAGCGTCACGGTGGTCATCGACAGGCCGAGAAAGACGCCGCATCCGGCGAGCGGAATGAAGCTCTGGACGATGTGGTGAAATCGCGCCCACGACCATGGCCCGAGAAGACGCGTCGCGAGCGCGACGCAAACGCCGATGAAGCCGCCGATGCAGATAGCGACCGCGAGGATGTAGCCGATCATGACCGCGCCATCGAGCAACGTCATCACGTCGTTCTGGTCGGCATAATTGGTGAGTATCCACCACGGGGCCGACGCCTCGATCGGCCACATGATCCCGTGTTCAATCAGCCACGCAGCGATCGTTTGCTTCACGGCGATATAGAGCGCGCTGCTGCCCCAATGAAAAGCACCCGCGGCGATGCCGAGCAGGCCGAACAGGATCAGCAAGGTCTCGACAAGGTTGGGCTCGCCTCCCGCGACATGCACGATTTCGTCGTTCGGGGAACGGCGCGAGAGCGCGATCGCATCGCGGAAACCGCTGCATCGGCCGCACATATGGCAGGCGCTGCCGCCGTGCATGATGCGGATCGGAACGAGCGGCGCACAGTTGACCCGGTCCATCGCGCCGCCCGGCGGTTTTTTCCAGGCGGCCCAGGCGGCCGTGTCGACGCGGAAATGCACCGGCGCGAGCTTGGACAGGACCGCGAACACGCCGGTCACCGGACAGAGATAGCGGCACCAGACGCGCTTGTTGCGTCCCCAGAAAAACGCCACCACGATCGCCGCCACGGTCGAAAAACCGAGGATCGCGAGCGCCGGCCTCGGATACTGATACACGCTGATCATCTGGCCGTAGATGGTGGTGCAGGCGAAGGCGGCGAACGGCCAGCCTTTCCACTTGATCCAATGCGGAAGCGCATGGCCGCGGCTTTTGGTGCTCACCGCTTCGGAAATCGAGCCCTCGGGGCAGAGCAGGCCGCACCACAAGCGGCCGACCAACACCATGCTGAGCAGGACGAAGGGCCACCAGATGCCCCAGAAAACGAATTGGGAAAGCAGCGTGACATTGGTCCAGATATGTTCGACGCGCGTCGGCAGCGGCAGCAGCACCGGAACGATCAGAAGGGTGAAATAGGCGAGCACGACCGCCCACTGGACCGCGCGGATCGCGCGCTGGTTCCGCATGAGCCAGTCGCCGATCACGCGCAGCGCGGCGTCAATATCGCGGGATCGCAGGCGGAGGCGGCGCAATGCGAGCGCCGCTACGCCGCCTTTGCCACTGGCCGCGGCCAGAACAGAGCCCAGCACATCACGCCCCAATAGAGACCATAAACCAGGAGCTGCATGAGGTCCGGCCGCGCCCGGTAGCCGGTGAGCGCACCGACTAACCCGCCGACAAGGCCGCTGTCCGGGAGAATCGCGGACGTATCCCACAGCCGTCCGGACAGTGACGGCAGAACGCCGAGTACGATCAGATTGTCCACTCCGGTCAGAAGCAGCGACGCGGCGAGGAGAGCAGCATGATCTCGGTGACGCGGAAGAACACGCGCCACGACAGGAACCGGCCGCCGAGCTGCAAGAGGTAATACGTGCCGAGGGCAAGCCCGAACCCGAACAGGGCGACGGCAAAGGGGGCAAGCACCGCGCCGGAGCGCGCGGCGGCGAGGGTCCCGTAAAGGAACACGACCGTTTCGCTGCCCTCGCGGGCGACCGCGATCAAGGCGAGGATGAATACGCCCCACCAATTCGAGCGATCGGCCGCGTCTTGCAATGAAGTCTCGAGATCGCGCTTGAGCGTGCGCCCGTGCCGCCGCATCCAGAATACCATCTGGACGATGAGGGCGGCAGCGATCAGCACGGCGGCGGTCTGATAGGCCTGCTGGGCGTCATCGGGAAGCGCTTCGCCGAACAAGACCAGCGCCGCGCCCAAGATCACGGCGACGAGCAGGCCCGCGACGACGCCCGCCCAAAGAAACAGCCGGCCGCGACTGGACTCGGCCTGCTGGTGGACGAGCCAGGCATTGAGAATGCCGATCACGAGGAGGGCTTCGACGCTTTCCCGCCAGATCACGAAGACGACATTGCCGAGCTGTCCGCCCACCTTCGCCTCCGTCGGCTATTTGGCGATCAGAACGGCGGGAGGCGCATTCGGATGGAAATCATCAAAAAAGTCGTATTCGCCCGGATCGAGGGTCCGGATAACCAATGTGGAGCTTGCGCCCGGTGCGAGCACCTTCTCCTTGCGCAGCTCCTTGCTTTCGAATTCCGCCGGAGATTTGCCGACATTATGCAATTCGAGCTTGAACCGCCGCTTGGCCGGCACCTCTAGCCGTTGCGGCGTGACTTTGCCGTCGTTGAACTCGATGCGAAAGACCGGGTCGTCCTCGGCGCGACTTATCCCTGCCGCGATGAGAAGCGCCGCTCCCAATGCAAAAGCCGCCCCGCGGCGCGTGACCCGCGCCGTTGAGCGTTCGTTACAGAAAAGGTCCATCACTACAGCACCTCGGTCGCTTGGATCGGTTTGAGCCTCGAACCTCCGCCCCGGCTCCAGGATTGAACCGGGGCGCAAGGCCGCCTTAGATCGATTAGTAGGCGCCCTTCTTGCCAGTGCCGGCATAGGCGAAGTCGTATTCGACCGCGAACGGCTTGAACCACGGGCCGACGCCGGTTTCTTTATCGACATGCCGGCCGAATTGGGCGTGCTGGCCCTCGCCGGACGGCGGCGCAATCGTGAACTTGAGCTTGTACTTTCCCGGGCCGTGGAGCTTGACGTTGTCGCCGTAATGCGGGCCGTCGCTCGCCACCATCGGCATTGCGTCGCCTTTAATGCTTTCGGTCTCGCCGGCCTTGGTCAGTTCGTAGGTGACCTTCAGGTAGCCGATCCAGTCGCCTTCGGCGTACCCATTCTTGTTGCCCTTGAGCGCCTTGATGTCGGCTTCGAGATGGATGTCGGAATCCTTCGCCGCGCGCATCATGCCGGGCGGCTCCATCTCGATCGGCTGCAGATAGACGGCCGCGACCTCTATCCCGGCGGGGTCTACCTTCTGCGGCTTGCCGATCGGGTATTCCTTCGCTGCGGCGGCGAGGCCGAGAGCGATAACCGCGACGCCTGCCGTCAGGATAACCATTCCACGCATCAAATCCCCCGTTTGCGCATTCGCGCTTCGACTGGTTAGTTGGACGGCGGCGATGTTGCGGATGCGAAGCAATCGCGTCAAGGAAAATTGTTTAGAATATCAATAGGTTAGAATGGATCAAAAGAGCGGGATCAACAAGTTCGGCCGGGCGCTGCGGACAAGCCAACGGAGCGATCAGCTTAGCGGACGGACGGAGCGCCCCAGTGCGAGCGCACGCACGCCATCACCGGCGCTGACGGCTCGCGCCTCGATCAGGCCGGAATGACCGCCGTCGCCTCGAGTTCGATCTTGCCGGGACTGTCGAGCAGGTCCGACACGAAAATCATGCTCATGCAGGGAAAATGCTTGCCCATGAGCTTGCGCCAGATACGGCCGAGCTCGGGCCGCGCGGCGAGATAGGCCTGCTTGTCGCAGCAGAAAGCGGTGATGCGGCAGATGTGTTCCGGCCGGCCGCCAGCCTCGGCGAGCACCGCGAGCACGTTCTTGAGCGCTTGCTCGAATTGCGGCGCGAGCTTTTCACTCTCGAAAACTTGCTCGGCGGTCCACCCAACTTGGCCCGCGATGAAGACGAGCCGTCCCGTCGCTTCGATCCCATTGGCATAGCCGATCGGCGGCTTCCAACCGGGCGGACAAAGAATGCGATGGGACATCAGCGGCTCCTCGGTTCGGACGCTTCTGACCGGCGCCGGAGGGCCCGTCGCTCGCGTACCACTAAAGCATTTTCCGGCGAAGTAAAAACCGGTTCGTCGCAGAAAATGCGACCACTCAAAAGCAATTTTCCGATGCGCAGCCGAAAAAAGCAACGCGGCTTCGCTTCTCCGCCACGCTGGCAAAAGCTCCCCACGAGTATTGGATGCCCCGGCATGACAGTGAGGATGGGAGTAAAAGATCGAAGCCGAAATCATCACGCTCTAGCCGCGCGGCTTTTCGGGCGCGGTAAGGATCAACGTCCAAAACACTTTGTATTTCGACTTCGGCGCATAGACCGCCGCAATCCCCATGCGACTCACGCCGCTCTGCAGCATATTGGCGCGATGCGGCGGCGAATCGCGCCAGCCGGAAAACGCTTCCGCCAAAGTGTGATAACCGGCCGAGACATTCTCGACCGCCAACCGGCCGCCATAGCCGCCGTTGACCAAGCGGGTCTTGAAATCACCGTTCACGTCATGGCCGAGCTTGTTGCGTTCCGCCATGGCGCGCGCCTGTTGTTCCGCAAGCTGCATCAGCGCCGGATCGATCTCGACCGCGGGAAGACCATTGTTGCGGCGATAGCCTGAGATCATCGAAGCGGCAGTCGCAGCGTCAAGCTCGACATTCGGTCCCGCGAGGCTCTTGTAGAAGCTCGGCTCTCCCGCGGGCTGGTCGCCGGCGCAGGCGGTAAGCAGCGCCGCTGTGGCGGTAACCGCTATCGCTGTGGTTTGACCCCAGCCGAGTTGGCGACGCATGGTTTTCCTCCGACCTCCCCAACGTGGCGCAGGTTCTCATGCGATTCGCTGGGTGGGAGGCATCCCGGGCGGGTCAAGCATCTGTAATGGCGTCGGAATACGGCCAAGTTCAACAGCGCGCAAGCAAATCCTGCGCGGCGGCGCGGGGAGGACGGGGGGGGGCACGCGCTCCTGGGCGCTTTTCAAGGGACAGAGATACGCTCGGCCACCCCCAGCGTGGACGGCCGAAATTCGGCCGTCAGCTTCCGCCGCTCCCGGAAAAGACCGCACGTAGCTCGCGATCGGGCCCAAGATCCTCGATGCTTTCGATCGAGAGCAGTTCGGCAAGCCGCGTTCGCGCCCGGTTCACCCGGCTCTTGATGGTGCCGACCGCGCATCCGCAGATCGTCGCGGCCTCCTCATAGGAGAAGCCCGACGCGCCGACGAGAACGAGCGCTTCCCGCTGATCGCTCGGAAGTTTCGCCAGCGCCTCGCGAAATTCCTCGAACTCGACGCGGCTGCTCTGTTCCGGCTGGGTCTTCATGCTGTCGGCATAGGAACCGTCGCTATCGGCGATCTCACGCCGGCGCTTGCGGTATTCCGACCGGAACAGATTGCGCAGGATCGTGAACAGCCATGCCGACATGTTGGTGCCGGGCTCGAAAGAATCGATGTTCGCCCACGCCCTCAACAGCGTCTCCTGCACCAGATCATCGGCGCGGTCGACATTGGCCGAGAGCGATATGGCGAAGGCGCGTAAACTGGGCACGGCAGCGAGCATCGCTTCGCGCACGAAGGGATCACCGCTCATTCGGTTGAGTCCTCGTCGCCCCTCTCCCCCTTGCCCGTCTCCCTGTCAAGATTGCGCAAAAGCTCGACAAATCGATCCGGAACGCCCTGGTCCACTACATTGTCGTAGATGGCGCGAAGCTGTTGTCCAATTTTGGTCTGGATATCGCGGTTCAGAGCAGGACCGACCCTGGCTGTGCCGGATCGTGCGTGCATGGTCCCTTCCATTTGTGACGGCTGTTTTTTTTCTCTCATCACTTCCTCACACCGACCCCCGTCCGGACGAAGAGTCGGACCCCTCGAAACTGTGATCCAACTCCCGAAACTTGCCACAGTTCCAGCTAATGGAACTTTTATGTGTATGATGCGTTCAAATATTTCGGCCTGAAATCCGCAAGAAGCTGGGGAGAACGAATCTTGTCGTCGGCGCAAATGGTTGCTCATCATCTTCCGTATCTGCGCCGCTATGCGCGTGCGCTCACGGGTAGCCAGAATTCGGGCGACGCCTATGTCGCCGCGACCCTTGAGGCGATGATCAAGGAACCGAACATCCTCGACCAGGAGCGCAATCCGAAGGTTGCATTGTTCCGTCTGTTCTCGGCTATATGGAATTCGCTGGCGGTGAACGAGTCGCCCGAGACGGTGGAGACCGATAGCCCGGCGGAGCGGCGGCTGGGACATCTGACCCCGCGCGCGCGGCAGGCCTTTCTCTTGGTTTCTCTCGAGGGATTCTCCGAGGAGGACGCTGCCGACATCCTCAGCGTGGACCGGGCGAAATTGCGCGCCTTGGTGGAGGAGGCCGGACGCGAGCTCGCGAGCGACATCGCCACCGACGTTCTGATCATCGAGGACGAGACTTTCATTGCCCTCGACCTCGAAGGCCTGTTGGAGAGCCTCGGCCATCGGGTGATTGGGATCGCCCGCACCCATACGGAGGCGGTCGCGATCGCCAAGAAAAAGCGGCCCGGCCTGATCCTCGCCGACATTCAACTCGCCGATGGAAGCTCCGGCCTCGACGCCGTCAATGAGCTGCTCGATACCTTCGAAGTGCCGGTTATTTTCATCACCGCCTATCCCGAACGCTTTCTCACCGGCCAGCGGCCGGAGCCGGCCTTCCTGATCGCCAAACCGTTCCAGCCGGCGACCGTCTCCGCCGTCGTCAGCCAAGCCTTGTTCTTCGAACGCAACGCCGCCCGGCGCGAACGTCGGATCATGGCATAACGAGCGATTTCCGTTTGCAATCGGCAGGATAACCGGGAGCGGGGGCGCAGCCTGCGCCACCGGACCCCTCATTTATAGTCGCCGCAGCGCGACCTCCTCGACTGCATGGGTCTCGCTTTTTTTCAAGATCAGGTCGGCGCGCCGGCGCGTCGGAAGAATATTTTCATGCAAATTGACCAGATTGATCCGGTTCCAGATCGACGTGGCCGTATTTATCGCCTCGGCATTGGTCAGCTTCGAATAGCGATGGAAATAGGATTTGGGATCGCTGAAGGCGGTGCCGCGTAGAGCGAGAAACCGGTCGACATACCAACGTCGCAACACGTTTTCATCGGCGTCGAGATAAACCGAGAAATCGAAAAAATCGGACACGAAAGGCACGGCTTCGCCACCCCGCGGCGCCCGACCGGTCTGGAGCACGTTGACCCCTTCGACGATGAGAATGTCGGGCCGGTCGATCACGATCCATTCGTTTGGAAGCACGTCATAGATGAGGTGCGAGTAGACCGGAGCGCGCACCCGCCGCCGGCCGGCTTTGATGTCGGAGAGGAATTGCAGGAGCGCAGAGACGTCGTAGCTCTCCGGAAAGCCTTTGCGCTCCATCAGGCCGTCGCGAATGAGCACCTCGTTGGGAAACAGGAAGCCGTCGGTCGTGATCAGATCGACTTTCGGCGTGTTTGGCCACCGCGCCAGCAGCGCCTGCAGCACGCGCGCCGTGGTCGACTTGCCGGCGGCGACCGAGCCGGCGACGCTGATCACATATGGCATCTTGGCGTCTTTGGTGTTCAGGAACCGCTGCTGCACCCGGAACAGCCGCTGGGTCGCCGCGACGTAAAGCGAAAGTAGGCGCGAGAGGGGAAGATAAATTTCCCTGACCTCGTCCATATCGAGCCGGTCATGGAGCGAGCGCAGCCGTTTCATCTCGCTCGGTTTGAGGGGCATCGGCGTGTCCTCGCGCAGCGCCGCCCATTCCGTGCGAGAAAAGACGCGGTACGGAGAAAGGAGATCCTCAGACAACAGCTCGATTACTTGATCCATCGGGTCACTAATCCTTGCGTGCGGCCTTTTCTTGGAGACCTGACTGGGCTGTGCGGGATTGAAGAGCGGCTTCGACTTCGGCGAGCTTGATGCCGCGCGCCTTGAGGAGGACGAGGAGATGATACAGCAGATCGGCGGACTCCGCGATTACTCTATCGCGCCGTTCGCTGATCGCCGCCAGCACGGTTTCGACCGCCTCCTCGCCCAGCTTCTTGGCGCAATACGCCGGACCCCGGTCAAGCAGCTTACGGGTATACGACACGTCAGCGTTCGCCTTGGCGCGTGCGGCGACCCGTCGCTCAAGATCATGGAGGGTGAAACTGGGCATGGCGGCGGAGATAGCACCTTCGAGCGTCAACGGGGAGGAAATTCATGGGTCGAGACGCATGGGCAACTCCGCCCGCGCCATGTGCTCCTTGGCGGCGCGGATCGTATGTTCCCCGAAATGAAAGATCGAAGCGGCGAGCACGGCGGTGGCATGACCGTCGCGGATACCCTCGATGAGATGGTCGAGCGTGCCGACCCCGCCCGAGGCGATCACCGGCACCGTCACCGCATCGGCGATCGTCCGGGTGAGAGGGATATCGAAGCCTAGGCGGGTCCCGTCGCGGTCCATCGAGGTGAGCAGGATTTCGCCCGCCCCCAGCGCGACGACCTCTTTGGCGTAGTGGACCGCATCGATGCCGGTCGGCCGCCGGCCGCCATGGGTGAAAATCTCCCAGCGGTCCGCCTGGCCGACGGCGGAGACCCGCTTGGCGTCGATCGCCACCACGATGCATTGGTCGCCGAATTTCTCGGCCGCCTCCTGCACAAACCTGCGGTTGTTGACTGCCGCCGTATTGATCGACACCTTGTCGGCGCCCGAGGCGAGCAGCGCGCGGATGTCTTCGATCGTGCGCACGCCGCCGCCGACCGTGAGCGGCATGAAGCAGGCTTCCGCCGTCCGCTGCACCACGTCGAGGATAATGCCGCGGTTTTCGTGGCTTGCGGTGATGTCGAGAAAACACAATTCGTCGGCGCCGGCGGCGTCATAGGCGATCGCCGCTTCGACCGGGTCACCGGCGTCGCGCAGATTGACGAAATTGATCCCCTTGACGACGCGGCCGTCCTTGACGTCGAGACACGGGATGACGCGAACCTTGAACATGGCTCAACTCAATAATCCGATCGCCGCCACCGAAAGAACACGGCAACGCCGGCGACAACCAACCAGATCAAAAAAGCGGCGCCCGCGAACGGCAAACCGAAAAGTATGATCAGGCCGGTCAAGGCCGTCGCGTAAAGCGGATAGCCAAGATCGACGCCGGAAATCACGCACGGATGAACACCGCTTTCATCGAGTTGACAGCCAAGCAATGTCGCAATCAGGCCCGCGCCCAGCGCAAGCAGGAATGGCGCGGCCGCGACGGCCAAAATCGCCGCAAGGGCGATCTTGAGCCCGCGGGCAAGCGTCATGGCCGTGCAAGTCCTTCGGCCGCTTGCCGCCGCGTCGAGCGGATCACCCGCAGCGCCTCGGCGGGGTCGAGCCTGCCATCATAGAGCGCCCGGCCCGCGACCGCGCCGGCGAGTTTCCGTGCCCGCGGTTCGGTCAGGCGCTTTACGTCCTCGATCGAGGCAAGGCCGCCCGACGCGATGACCGGCGTCGAAATCGCCTCAGCGAGCGCGATCGAGGCGTCATGATTAAGGCCCGTCAGCATGCCGTCGCGCGCCACATCGGTATGGATGATGGCGGCGACGCCGGCATCTTCGAAGCGGCGCGCGAGATCGAGCGCGGGCAAGTCGGCGTGCGCCGCCCAGCCCTCGACGGCGACGCGGCCCGCGCGCGCATCGAGCCCGACCGCCACCCGGCCGGGAAACGCTTTCGCGGCATCCTTCACCAGTTGCGGGTTCCTAACCGCGGAGGTGCCGATGATGACCCGGGTGACGCCCTTGTCGAGCCAGCTCTCGATCGTCGCGAGGTCACGGATTCCGCCGCCAAGCTGAACCGCAACCGCGACCGCCTCGAGAATGCGCTCGATTGCCGAGGCGTTGACCGGCCGTCCCGCAAAGGCGCCGTCGAGATCGACGATGTGCAGGTATTCGAACCCGGCTTCCTCGAAGGTGCGCGCCTGCTCTGCCGGGTTGCGGTTGAACACGGTCGCACGCGCCATGTCGCCCTGCTCGAGGCGCACGCACAGACCGTCTTTGAGATCGATCGCAGGAAGAAGAATCACGGGCGCCCTCTTAGGCGAGATTGACGTTCACGGCGTCCACCGCAGGAAGTTGGCGATCAGCTTGAGCCCGAGCCGCTGGCTCTTCTCGGGATGGAATTGCGTGCCGGCGGCGGTGTCGCACGCGACGATCGCGGTGACCGGCCCGCCATAGTCCGCCTCGGCGAGGAGGTCGGAACGATCGGCGACGCTGAGATGGAAGCTGTGCACGAAATAGGCGTGCAACCCTTCCGGCCCCAGCGCAATGCCTTCGAGTAGGGGATGGTCTCGCGCCGGGTCGAGCGTGTTCCATCCCATGTGCGGGACTTTCAGCGCCGGATCCCGCGGCGTAATCCGGTCAACCTCCCCCTTAATCCAGCCCAACCCCTCCGTCACCGTGTATTCACGGCCGCGCTCCGCCATGAGCTGCATGCCGACGCAGATGCCAAGGAACGGCCGGCCCTTGCCTCGCACCGTTTCGTGCAGGGCTTCCACCATCCCCGGCACCGCGTCAAGACCGCGGCGGCAGTCGGCGAACGCGCCCACGCCGGGCAGCACCACCCGATCGGCGCGACGAACCACGTCCGGATCGCGCGTGACCAGGATGGGCTCATCGTGCCCGCTTTCGCGGGCGGCGCGTTCGAACGCCTTCGCCGCCGAGTGCAGGTTGCCCGAGCCGTAGTCGACGATGGCGACGCTCATCGGCTTCCCCCCGGCTGGGGAAACAGCCCGACTACGCCTGTTGGCGCGCTTGGCTGCGGCCTTTGAACAAGACTTGCAGTGGCGGGCGACGCGGCTGCCCTTTTCGGCGCGTCCTTCACAGTCCAGGCAGAAAAAAATCGCCGCTCGGCGCCCTCGAGGTCATCGGCAACGACAATGCCCCAATCGCGCCAGCCGCGCCGGATCAGCGTCCAGCGCCGCAGGCTTGCCGCTTCGAGGCCGACCAGCAGAGCAATAAGAAAGCCGATGAAGACGCGCGCTGCCATCGAGGCGCCGATCGGCCGGAGCAGAAATTCCAGCGCGCCGACAACGACGAGATAGCCGAGAAGAACCAACCACAACCGATGCCAGAGCATCCATAAGGCCCCGAAAAAGAACGCGGCCCAACTAAATCCGTCGCGCACGAAGACAAAGCGCTCCGCTCCCGCATCTCTGCCGCCGGACCGCGCAGACGGCTCCAGCACCGAATAAACTGCCATATCGCCAACCTCGCGGGTTGTTAGCCGGTTTGCTCTGACCACCTTCGAAGATGAGCGCCGGCAGCGCGCGCCCGGTGCGGGCTAGACGCTCCGCTGCGGCTTTGCCGGCGCACTTCTCTTACCGATCCTTGCCGTCCTGCAATGGTTCGGAATAGCGCAGCTGCGCCAACGTCATCCGCCCAAAGTTCCTTTGGTCGAAGGCACCTCGCCCTTCGCCCGCGGGTCGATCGCGACTGCGGCGCGCAGCGCCCGCGCCAACCCCTTGAAGCACGACTCCGATATATGATGATCGTTCGTGCCGTACAGGGTCTCGACGTGCAGCGTGATCCCGGAATGGACGGCGAAGGCCTGAAACCATTCGTGTACCAGTTCGGTATCGAACGTGCCGATCTTCCCGTGCGAAAACACGACCTTGAACACCAGGAATGGCCGCCCGGAAATATCGAGCGCGACCCGCGTCAGCGTCTCGTCCATTGGGACATGCACATCGGCGTAACGGGTGATCCCGGCCATGTCGCCGAGCGCCTGCTTGACCGCCTGGCCAAGCGTAATGCCTACGTCCTCGGCCGTGTGGTGGTGGTCGATATGGAGGTCGCCCTTCGCTTTGACCGTGAGGTCGATGCGCGAATGGCGCGCGAACAGGTCGAGCATGTGATCAAGAAAGCCTATTCCGGTCGCTATCGTGGCGGCGCCCACGCCGTCGAGGTCGAGCGCGACCTCAACATTGGTCTCCTTGGTCGTGCGCTTCACGGCGGCTTTGCGCATCGAGAGCCTCTTGCCTGCGACTGGCGCGCCTTTTAGAGCATTTTCCGGCGAAGTGGAAACCGGTTCGCCGCAGAAAATGCGACCACCAAAGGAGAACCGGAGCGAATTCCGATTCCACCGGAACGGAATTCGCTTTAGCAGGGCAATGGCGCATTCGCCACCGCCGCATTGACCAGCAAAGGCAGGGGCTTGCCGCGCTTGGTGGCGCAAAAAGAGGCCGGCTGCATTTGCATCGGGCGGATTCAGTCCTTAAATCTCGCCGACGCGAGGTTCCAATATCGATGCAAGACAGCTCAGCCGGCCTCTGGCACGGCACCACGATCCTTACCGTCCGCAAGAACGGAATCGTCGCCGTTGGCGGCGACGGCCAAGTTTCGATCGGTCAGACGGTCGTCAAGGCCAACGCCAAGAAGGTGCGGCGGCTATCCAAAGAAGACGTGATCGGCGGATTCGCCGGCGCGACTGCCGACGCCTTCACCTTGTTCGAGCGCCTCGAGGCCAAACTCGAACAGTATCCCGGTCAGCTCATGCGCGCCGCGGTCGAGCTTGCCAAGGACTGGCGCACCGATCGTTACCTGCGCCGCCTCGAAGCGATGATGATCGTCGCCGACGCGCAAGTCTCGCTCGTGCTCACCGGCACCGGCGATGTGCTCGAACCCGAGAACGGAATCATGGGCATCGGCTCGGGCGGCAATTTCGCGCTCGCGGCCGCGCGCGCGCTCATCGATACCGACCTCGACGCCGAGACGATCGTCCGCAAAGCCATGGACATCGCCGCCGATATCTGCGTTTACACCAATCGCAGCATAACCATCGAAACGTTGAGAAGCGCGTAGCCCATGGCGCCGCAAGCCTATCAGTTCCGCCCGATGGCGCATGCCGACTTGCCGCTGGTCCGGCGCTGGCTGGAAATGCCGCACGTGTCTCAACGGTGGGGAGACGCGCGCGAACAATTCGTGTTGGTCAAAGGCGACCTCTCTCATCCCGCCATGGACCAGTTCATCGTGGAAACGGACAGTCGTCCATTCGCCTATCTGCAATGCTATGACCCTACCGTCTGGCCGGAGGGCGGCTGCGGCATTCAACCTGCCGGCGCTCGCGGTATCGATCAGTTCATCGGGGAACGGGATATGATCGAGCGCGGACATGGCTCGGCGTTCATTCGCATGTTCATTGATGACTTGCTGGCGGCGGGCGCGTCGCGCGTGCTCACGGATCCGGATCCGGCGAATGCACGCGCGATCCGCGCGTATGAGAAGGCCGGTTTGCGCAGAGAGCGCATCGTGCACACGCCCGACGGTCCCGCACTTCTGATGGTGCGCGACGCATGACCGATTTCTCTCCCCGCGAAATCGTATCCGAGCTCGACCGTTTCATCATCGGCCAGGGCGACGCCAAGCGCGCGGTCGCGATCGCGCTACGCAACCGCTGGCGCCGCCTGCAGCTCGATGAGCGCCTGCGCGAAGAGGTGATGCCGAAGAACATCTTGATGATCGGCCCCACCGGCGTCGGCAAGACGGAGATTTCCCGCCGCCTCGCCAGGCTCGCCGGCGCGCCTTTCATCAAGGTCGAGGCGACCAAATTCACCGAAGTCGGTTATGTCGGGCGCGACGTCGAGCAGATCGTGCGCGATCTGGTCGAAGTGGGCATTTCGCTGTCCCGCGAGAAGAAGCGCAAGGAGGTGCAGGCGCGTGCGCATCTGGCCGCCGAGGACCGCGTCGTCGACGCGCTGGTCGGCGCAGGCGCCAGCGCTTCGACCAAGGAGAGTTTCCGCAAGAAGCTGCGGACCGGCGAGCTCGACGACAAAGAGATCGAAATCGAGGTGCAGGCCTCCGGCGGCGGGTTGCCGCTGTTCGAAATTCCGGGCATGCCGGGGGCGCAGATGGGCGCGATCTCCATCGGCGACATTTTCGGCAAGCTCGGGGGCGGCCGCACCAAGACGCGCCGCGTCAACGTGAAGGAATCCTACGAGATTTTGATCAACGAGGAATCGGACAAGCTGCTCGACCAGGACCAGCTGGTGCAGGAGGCCATCAAGGCGGTCGAGAACAACGGAATCGTCTTCCTCGACGAGATCGACAAGATCGCCGGCCGCGAAGGACGGGTCGGCGCCGACGTATCGCGCGAGGGCGTGCAGCGCGACCTGCTACCGCTGATCGAGGGCACCACCGTGTCGACCAAGCACGGCACGGTGAAGACCGACCATATTCTTTTCATCGCCTCGGGCGCATTCCATCTGTCAAAGCCGTCGGACCTGCTGCCTGAGCTGCAAGGGCGCCTGCCCATCCGGGTCGAGCTCAAGCCGCTGACGCGCGACGATTTTCGCCGCATCCTCACCGAGACCGAGGCTTCGCTGATCAAGCAATATGTCGCGTTGCTCGCAACCGAAGGCGTGACTCTCGAATTTTTACCCGACGCAATCGACGCGATCGCCGACATCGCGGTGCAGGTCAATTCCACGGTCGAAAATATCGGGGCGCGCCGCCTGCAGACCGTTATGGAACGCGTGCTCGACGATATTTCGTTTACGGCCCCGGACCGCTCGGGCGAGGCGGTGACCATCGACGGCGGCTACGTCACCAGTCGGGTCGCCGATCTCGCCAAGAACGCCGACCTGAGCCGGTTCATTCTGTAACACTCAGTCCGCGAGGGCTGATCCGCGTTTCGTTCATTCCCGCGACCGTGAGAATCTTTTCCGCTCCTGGGTCCCGCTTATGCGGGAACGAACGGGGCCCGAGCGTCAACTTGCTGCCGCCCGGACGATTGGACGCAGCCCGAGCGGCTTCAGAGCGAATTCCGTTCCAATGGAATTGGAATTCGCTCCGGTTGTCTTTTGGTGGTCGCATTTTCTGCGGCGAACCGGTTCCCACTTCGCCGGAAAATGCTCTAACTTTCGCGTGAGTTCCGCTTGAAACGGCGCAACGCAGCACGCGCGCGCCGCAATGCGGTGTGGGAGCAGGTCGTGGATCGTCTGATCGAGGGCTACCGGCGGTTCCGGTCCAGGCATTGGCCGCAAGAGCGCGAGCGGTTCGAGCATCTGGCGAGAGGGCAGCAGCCACCCATCATGGTGATCACGTGCTCGGACAGCCGCGTCGATCCCAGCATGATTTTCGATGCCGCGCCGGGCGAAATGTTCATCGTGCGCAACGTCGCCAATCTGGTCCCGCCCTACGCGCCCGACGCCGCCTATCATGGCACCAGCGCCGCGCTCGAATTCGCCGTCCGCGCGCTGCAGGTGGAGCACATTGTCGTGCTGGGCCACGCCCAATGTGGCGGGGTGCGCGCTTTGCTCGAAGGCGCGCCGCCCACCGTGAGCGACTTCGTCGGACAATGGATGCAGATCGCCCAGCCCGCCCGCCAACGCGTCATGGCATGCCCAGACGTGCATGACCTTCAGCTTGCCTGTGAGCACGAAGTCGTGCGCCTATCGCTCGAAAATCTGCAGACATTCTGGTGGGTCCGCGAAGCGGTGGAAGCCGGTCGGCTGCGGCTGCACGGCTGCTATTTCGGCATCCGCACCGGCGTGCTGGAAATACTTGGGCCGGACGGTCGCTTTGCGCCTGTGCCGGAGGGTGCGGCCTGATTGTCGCAGGTGGCGTTGCGCGTCGCGCCTGCTGCGGCCGACGAGAGCGGGACGTTGTTCTAGAGCATTTTCCGGCGAAGTGGGAACCGGTTCGCCGCAGAAAATGCGACCACTAAAAGACAACTAAAGCACCTTTGGCCGCAACCGGCGCAGCCGGATGTACAGCGCGCCTTCGCCGCCGTGCCCGGCGTGGGCCGACTCGAAGCCGACCACGTAGGGACGGAATTCCGGTAAATGGAGCCATAGCGGCACCTGCCGCCGCAACACGCCGCGCTCACGGGTCGCGCCACGCGCTCCGGTCCCGGTGATGACCAGGACGAACTGTGCTCCACCGGCCTGCGCGTCACCCAAGAAGTGGGCAAGCGCTGCATGCGCCTCGGTCTGGGTCATGCCATGGAGGTCGAGGCGTGCATCGATGGGCAAATGCCCGCGCGCGAGCCGCTGCTTGTCGCGCCGGGGCAGCGGAACAAGCGCGGGCGTCTGCCGCGGGCCGATATGGGCCGGCCGGCTCGGTTCAAGAACCGCATGCGCTAAGCGCCGCTTGATCTCGCTTGCAGCCTGCGTCTCAGATGCCGGCGGCTCGCTTGGCGCACGACCGAGCGGCAGCGGACGCACCGTGCGCATGGCGTTCGCCCACAGCCGACGCTCCTCGTCCGTCAGCTTGCGCTTCATCCTCGTCAACCACCTGTTTGCAGCGTCGCCGCACGATCAGCGATACGCCCTTTGTCGGCGAACGTGGCGTGACGGCTTTCGCAAAGCCTTGCGTCCGCGGTGGCGCAGCGCCTTGGCCGGCTTTTCCGGCTCGGGCGCCGGCCGAGCCTGCGGCAGCGGCATCCGCGCGCCTGCCACGACCGGATCGATCTCCCGCGGAACCAGCATGGCGAACCGCCCGGGCTGACGGATGCGGCCGGCGACCCGCCCCGCGTCGTCGCCGGCGCCGAAATAAAGATCGGCCCGCGCCGGGCCGACAATAGCGGAACCGGTGTCCTGCGCGATCATGGTGCGGTGGAACGGATCGGCGGAACGCGCCCCTTCAAGCGGTAGCTCCGCCTCGATAAAGAATGGCGTCCCGTAGACATGCAGCGCCCGGTCAACTGCGATCGATCGCCCGGGCGTTAGCGGGACGCCCTGGCCTCCGACCGGCTCGCGGTCGCCGGTGAGCCCGACCACCCGAAAGAAAACATAGGACCGGTTCTGCCGCCGCACCTCTTTGGCTTCCTGGGGATTGGCGGCCATCCATTCGCGGATGCGCGCCATCGACATTTCCTCGCGCGGAATGATGTTGCGGTCGATCAGGGCGCGGCCCACGGCCGTGTAGGGATAGCCATTGTGCCCGTCATAATTGATCCGCAGCATGGTCCCGTCTTCGAGCCGAACGCGAGCCGACCCTTGGATCTGGATGGTGAGGACCTCGGCCGGGTCTCTTACCCAGCAGATCTCCAGGTGTTGCCCATCGAGCGCGCCGTCTTCGATCTCGCCGCGGTCGTAATAAGGAACGCTCTCCCCCGTGCTCGTGATGCGAACGACGCGACCGCGGTTGGGAAAGCTTGCGCCCGGCGGAGCGTCCGGGGCCACCAGATCGGGCGGGCGCCGATAGATCGGGACTTTGAAAATGCCGGTAGGAAAGCGCGAGCCCTCGATGATCGGCTCGTAATACCCGGTCACGAACCCTGCGCTCTCGCCTAGCCTGGCGATACGCACCGGGCGGAAATTCTCCTCAAAGAACTGGCGCGCCTTGTCGCCGCGCAGTGGTCCGGCGGCAAGCGCCCGGCGGCAAACGGCGCGGAGAGCGGGCCGAACCGGGCGCGCATCCGGTGCATTTGCGCTTGCAGCATTTGGCGCGCTTTGGTTCGCACTTGCGTTTGCAATCGGCCGGCAACTTGCGAGAAACGTGGCGAACGCGCTCGCATGATCGTCATCCGCCCAATTCGGCAGATCGGAGAATTCGATCGGCTCGAGCGCTGAGTCGGGGATGCGCAGCGGTCCCGGCTCCTCGGGCTGGAAAACCTCCGTTTTTGGAGGTGCGGCCTGTCGCGGGCTGATGGCCGGTCCACGGCGCGCCACCTCGGCCGGCGCCGAGGTGCCAAGCAAAACCGCCAACATCATGGAAAGGCCCAACTGGCGCAGCCGCACGGCGCTCATTGGTTCCCCGCCGAGAAACTAATGGCCGCCTTCGGTTGCGACCAGCTTCCAGTTGGGATCGCGGGAGGACAGGTCGCGCGCAAATGTCCACACGTCCGTCACTTCGGTCACTTTGTCCGGGTTGCCGTCAATGACCTTACCCGTCCGGTCGCGCGTCACCGAGATGAGCTGCGATACGAAGCGCAACGTGATCTGGGCGATTTTGCCGCGAAGCTCCGCGCCAATGATGTCGCAGGTATCAATCGATACGAACCGCGTTTCCGCCCGGTAGCCCTGATTCTCGCGGTCGCGGATAGCCGCATCGAACCCGTCATATACTTCCTTGGACAGCAGATTTTTCAATGCCCGCCGGTCGCCGTCGGCAAAGGCGGTCACGATCATTTCGTAGGCAGCCCGCGCGCCCGTGAGAAAATGCTGGGGGTCGAAGCTGTTGTCCTGGGCGGCAACTGCCTGCAGTCCTTCCGCGGCGGGTGATCCGGGCGGGCTAATATCCTTCCAGCGGTCGGCCGATTCGCTCGACTCAGCCGGCTGGGCGACCGCGTCGCCGCCACGCGGGGGAAGTGCAACCACCTTGTCGCCCGATGCGTTGCGCACGGCGTCGCGCGCCGAGAACGGATCATAGGGAGGTCGCTCGCGGCCCGTGCGTTGGCCCAAGACGCTCCGCAGCCGCAGAAAGATGAACACGGCCAGCGCTAGGAATATGATTGTGTAGATATCGAACACGTCTCACACGCTCTCGCAGAGGTCAGGACGGATCGGCAGCCCCTTTAAGGGCCAACACGTGCCGATCGCGCGGGTTCCGCTCTAATGATCTAGGCACGCTTGCTTCGTCGTTCTAGGGGCGGACGCCGTTCAATCTTAAGCTTAACCCACCGCGCCTGCCTCGCCAACCCTCATCGCGCTTCCCGGAAGCACAATCGCTATGGCCCTGATGCCGTCCGCGGGACCGGCGAGGCTCCTTGTCGCGTCCGGGCGGCTGTGTTAGCCACAGCCCCGACGGCCGGCGTCCGCTGGCGCGACATCTCACAGGTGGCGAGGAGACCATATGTCCACGACCACAAATGGCGGGGAAACGCCGGCCCGACCGCAGCAGCCGCAGCCCCCGGCGGGGCCTTCGCTCAACGTTCTTGCCCAGTTCGTCAAGGATTTCTCCTTCGAGAATCCGAATGCGCCACGGGCGTTGATGCAGCCACCGCAGCAGCCGACGATCAGCGTGCAGATCAACGTCAACACCAAGCCGATGTCGGCCACAGATTTCGAGGTCGAGCTGAAGCTGGAAGGCAAGGCCGAGGTTCCCGGCTCGACGCTGTTCGGCTTCGACTTGCTCTATGCCGGCGTCTTCCGCCTGCAGAACATCCCGCAGGAAAACGTCCCTCCGCTGTTGATGATCGAGTGTCCGCGGCTTTTGTTTCCCTTCGCGCGGGAAATTGTCGCAAGTGCAGTGGTGAACGGCGGTTTCCCGCCGCTTCTGCTCGATCCCATCGACTTCGTCGCGCTGTACCAGCAAAAGATGGCGAGCCTGCAAGGCCAACAGCCGCCGCCCGCTGCGCCGCCGCAAACCTGAGCGACCGCCATGCCGGGTGCGGAGGCGCCCGGCCAGCCCCAGTCGATCTCAGCCCGCCGCCTTGGCCGCGTTGTCATCAGCCGTCTCGACTGCCGCGGTCGCCATGTAGTCGAGCCAGATCGCCTGAGGTCCCAGCGTCGCGACGAACGCGTGATGGGCCGATCGTTCCTCGACGGACAGGCGCGGCAGCAGCGCGACCGCACGGATTGGCGTCCTTGCGACCGCCGCCATGGCTGCAACCGGCGCCGCCGTCGCCGTCTCGAGCCCGAGCCGCGCCTGCCGGGCCTCGATCAGCTCAAGATAGACTTCGGCCAGCAGCTCCGCATCCAGCAATGCGCCATGCTTCGTGCGGTGTGAGTTGTCGATGCGGAAGCGCTGGCAGAGGTCATCGAGCCGGTTCTGCGCGCCCGGATATTTGCGCCGCGCAAGCAACAATGTGTCGATAAGACGCGCACGGGGAAGCGGCGGAAGCTTCACGCGCTCCAGTTCGGCGTTGAGAAAGCCGAGATCGAAGGCGGCGTTGTGCGCGATCAGCGGGGCGTCGCCTAAAAAGGCAAGGAGATCGCCCGCCAGCTCGGCGAATAACGGCTTTTCGCCCAGGAATTGGCTCGACAGCCCATGCACCGCGAAAGCTTCCGCGGGCATGTCCCGTTCCGGATTGAAATAGCAATGGAATATTTGGCCGGTCGGAATGCGGTTGACCAATTCGAGGCAGCCGATCTCGACCAGGCGATGCCCTTGATAGGGATCGAGGCCCGTCGTTTCCGTGTCGAATACGATCTCCCGCAACATGGCCCTTACCTGCACGCGCGGCTGAGATGCATTACCGTCCATTCCACCGCATTGACCGAAGTCCAACCGCGCGCCTCGGAATCCGTACTGGATGCGAATCACCTGCGCCGCTTCGGCATTCTCTCCAATTCTTGCAGAATGGCACGAACCTGGGCGCGGGCGGAATCGAAGCCTTGCGAGGTATCCACGACAAAATCAGCGCGTTTGCGCTTTTCCTCGTCGGAAAGCTGCTTGACGAGCAAGCTTTCGAACTTTTCTTCCGTCATTCCCGGACGCGCCAGCACGCGGCGGCGCTGCTCTTCGAACGGCGCGGAGACCACGACCACGACATCGACACGCCGATCGGCCCCCGTCTTGAAAAGCAGCGGAATGTCGAGAACCGCGCAATGGGCACCCTCGGCCTCCGCCTTGGCGAGAAACTGCTCCTCCTCGCGGCGCACCAGGGGGTGCACGATCGCCTCAAGCCGCTTCAGCGCCACCGC
>Ga0315553_10000767_pt1 | contig 27581 bp, 32 predicted proteins | sample SalMarSW160140MG_FD_203099 | JGI IMG/M metagenome (GOLD analysis project Ga0315553, IMG submission 203099) | Salt marsh sediment microbial communities from the Plum Island Ecosystem LTER, Massachusetts, United States - Salt Marsh Sediment SW1601-40 ... | reverse complement strand
TCGCGGTCGGGGTTCTTGCGCTTCCACTGCGCCATCAGCTCGTCCGCGATCACCAGGCCCTCCTCGTGGCTGTAGGAGGCACGGGAGGGCACCGTGGTCGTGGTCTCGCCGTCGCACAGCTCCACCTCGACCTGATCGGAGGCCGCCGACTCGTCGGCGGGCGGCGTCGGCGACTCCTCGCGACCGCAGGCGAGCGCGAGGGCGAGGCCTCCGACCGCGGTCCAGATCGTGGCTGCTCGGCGCACGGGCACCTCCATCAGTAGCTGGCCAGGCCGGGCTTCGGCGGGGCGTCCTTCTTGCCGCCGGAGGCGAGGTAGCTCGCCGGAACCTCGATCGGATTGCGGTTCCAGAGGTCGTAGATCTTGTCCACCTGACCGTCCGGGTGCACCCGCGCCGAGCCGGTCCCCAGCCCGTCGTTGGGATCGAAGGGGTTGGGACGATTCATCTGCACCGTGAGCTCGGGAAGGCCTTCGGGCGCGTAGGGCCAGGGCCAGGCCGTCGAGAGCATGCCGTGGAAGCGGATGTTGCCGATCCGGTTCGTGAGCAGCTGGTGGGTGTGCCCGTGGATCACCGCGACGTTCTGGAAGGGACGCAGCAGGGCCTGGATCTCGGGGGCGTCCTCGGTCCAGAAGTTCCACGGCTTGTAGTAGTGGTAGAGCGGCGAGTGGGAGAAGACGATCACGGGCGTCGTCTTGGGCACGGCCTCCAGGTCCTTGCGCAGCCACTCGCGCTGCTCGGCGCCGACCTGGAAGCGGCTCTGGATCCCGTTGTCGAGCCCGGCCACCGTGTGCATCCGCTCGATCGGCGTCATGCCGCGCTCGGTCCAGAAGTCCTCCTCGTTCACGCTCAAGAGCGTCACGAAGTGGACGCCCTTGTGGTCGAAGGAGTAGGTCGGCTCGCCGAAGAGATCGCGCCACTTCTCGCCCATGTCGAAGAACCAGTCGTGCTCGCCCACCATCATCCGGACCGGCGCCTTCACCTCCTTCAGGATCTCGGCGCCCAGCTCGAGCTCCTTGGCCTGACCGAGCTGGGCGAGGTCGCCCCCGTAGAGGACGAAGTCGGGCTGGGGATCCAGGCGGTTCACGTCGTCCACGGCGCGCAGCAGCTGGCGCACGAAGCGGTCGTTGACCTCCTGCTCGTAGAGGTGCGAGTCGGAGATGTAGGCGATCCGGAACCCGGGCTCGGTGGTGGCGGCGTGGGCGACCCGGATCGGCTGGAAGGAGTGCGGGAAGCGCAGGGCTCCGGCGCCCGCCGCGGCGCCAAAGGCGGCCGCCGACAGGCGGAGGAAGCTGCGGCGATCGAGGTTGTGGAGGCCGCGCAGGACGGACTCGCGCTCCTCGTAGTACCGGGTCTCCACGCTCTTCACACCGGGACGCTTCGTGCGCTTGCTCGCCATGGCTACTCCGATCCCTCTTCCGCCGATGCGCCCGCGGAGCCGCCCCCCATCACGCGCTGCTCGAAGGGGAGGGTGCGCCGCATCGCCAGGGCCTCGTCGCGGAACGGCCGGCGCTCGGCGGCGATCGTGCGCTGCTGCTCGAGCTCGGCCTGGTTCTGCTCGGCGAAGCGCCGGTCGGTCATGCTGAACAGCAGCGCGACGACGTCGTCGATCTCCTGCTCGCTGAGCGCCAGCGGCTCGATCCCTCCGTCGAGGAACGGGTTGGCCTCGCCGCCCTTGTTGTAGTGGTCCATCACGTCCCAGAGCGTGCGCATCGATCCGTCGTGCATGTAAGGCGCCGTGACGCCGACGTTGCGGATTCCCTGGGTCTTGAAGGCGCCGATGTCGGCGCGGTCCTTGGTGACCAGGAAGCGGCCCAGCTCGGAGAGGTTGGTCTTGAGCGCCAGCTCGTCGACGGCCTCGGCGCCGCCTCCTTCGCGTAGGGCTTCGAGGGCCTGGTCGGCGAGCTGCTCGAAGTTCTGCGTCCGCGCCGCGACACCGATGTTGTGGAAGAGGTTGTCGGTGCCGATCGAGTTCGAGGTGAAGATCTGGTGGCAGCCGACGCAACGCGCCTTGCCGTTGTAGAGCGCCCAGCCGCGCTTGGCGCTGTCGGAGATGGCGTCGCTCTGCCCGGCGAGGAAAGCGTCCAGGGGCGAGTCCATGAACACCAGCGTGCGCTCGTAGGCGGCGATGGCGCGCTCCATGTCCTCGTAGTTGGGCTCGGAGCCGTAGGCGGCGCGGAACATCTGCTGGAGCTTCGGGTCGTCGGCGATCGCCGCGATCACGGAGGCGCGGTCGGGGTGTCCGCCCTCGACGGAGTTGATCGGCGGGAACCCCGCCTGGCTCTCGAGGCTCGGCACCCGGCCGTCGAGGAAGAGCGACTGGTAGAAGAAGGCGTTCATCGTGGTGGGTGCGTTGCGCCGGCCGAGCGCGCCGCCGGCCCCCTCCGACACCGGTCGCTGATCGGTGAAGCCGCGACTGACGTCGTGACACGTGGCGCACGCGACGGTGCCGTCCCGGGACAGCCGCACGTCGAAGTAGAGCGCCTCGCCGAGCGCGACGCGCTCGGCGTTCATCGCGTTGTCACCGGGGACCAGGAACTCCCACAGCTCCGCGTCGACCTCGGGCGGCGGAAGCGTGACGTCGCGCTGGGGCAGCAGCTCCCGGACGCGGTCGCGCTGAGCGTCCATGGCCATCGCGCCGTGGTCGCCGAGCTCTTCGGAGGGCAGGCTGCCTTCCGGGTGCGGACCGAAGGCGACGACGACGGCTCCGACCGCCAGCAGGAGGACGACCCGGGGAGCGCGGGATCGACCCGCGCGGCGGCTGCCCTTCCCGGTGCTGGTGCCGGTCCCGGTGCTCCTCGTCCCGGTGCCCGTCGTCATCGCGCCGCCCTCCCGCGCCTCTCCCACGGATCAACAATCAGTGTCAGATGAGGGAGCGGCCAGCGTCAACGGGAATCGATTTGCTGCGGGCGATGAGAACGACAACGCGGGCAAAGCCCTACGATCGTCACCGCGATGCGCTCGACTTCGAAGCCGGCGGGGATCGGCGTCCGCGACCGGATGTGGGCGTCCGAGTGCGCGGCCACGTCGATCAGACGACCGCAGCCGCGGCAGCGCGCGTGGTAGTGGGGCTCCTTCTGCGCTTCGTAGCGATAGGGCTCGCCGCCGTCGGTGACGCAGCCGGCGAGGCCGCAGACGATCAGGGAATCGAGCGCCTCGTAGACCGTCTTCAGGCTGACGCTCGGCTGGTCTCGCAGGAGCGTGCGGTGCACCTCGGCGGCGGTGGGATGCGCGCGCGCGCGACGCAGGATGCGCAGGATTCCCACGCGCTGGCGCGTTGCGCGCAGACCACGGGCCGCGAGCTCGTCCGCCACCTGCCTCTCCGCCCTCGACCGCTGGACGCCCGTCACGGCGACTCGAGCGCCTCGATCCGGCCGCGCCGCCACGCGTCGAGCCAGAAGTGGAACCGGCCCGCATGGTGCTCCCGGATCGCGCGGACGCTCCGCGACACCTTGCCATAGCCCTCGCCGACCTCCAGCTCGGGAGGCAGGGTGACCTCGCGCATCGAGGTGTGGACATCGGCCCCAGCGTTCATGCCCCGGACGGTAGCGTCGTGGACGTGGCGGATCGCCCCGAGCAGCCGCTCCGGCTCGAGCTCCGACACCCGCTCGACGGCCGCGGCCACGGTGCGTGCGTCGCGGTAGCGGGGCTCGGACATCGTCAGTTCTCACCCAGTACGGTCTTCAAATCGTTCACCAGCAGCCGCCGGTCGAGGAGACCGGTGCTGTAGATGTTGCGAACGGCGCCGGTGTCGTCCACCAGGAACACCTTCAGCACGTGACGCAGGCGGTCCGGCGCCGCCGCGTCGCCCTCGCTCGGAAGCCATACCGCGTCCTGACCGAAGTCGGCGAGGACGGGGGCGATCTGCTGCGCGTCGCGCGCCGTGAGGAAGCGCCAGCGCCCCTTCGGATGCAGGCCGCGCTCCAGCCGCGCCATCGCCTCGGGCGTGTCGCGCACCGGATCGAAGCTGATCGTCACCAGCTGCACGCGCCGCGCCAGGTCGGGATCGGCGGCGAGGTCCGCGTCGAGCGAGTGGAGCGTCGCCGTCGCCAGCGGACACGCCTCGCCGCACGAGAGGTAGACGAAGGAGATCACCGCCACCTCCCCGGAGCCGAGCCCGAGCAGCGGCGCCGGCTCGCCGTCGGAGCCGAGCAGCCGCGCCTCGCTCACCCGCTGGATCGGGGGCAGGGCGTAGCTGCCAGGAGGCGGCGGCTCGAAGCGCGGCGACCCCGGCGGCTGCGCGGGCGGGTGCTCGTCGCCGTGGCCGGACGCCGATCCGCCGGCGAACGCGGCCGCGGCCGCGAGGGCTGCGATCGCAGCGCGGCGAGCGGCCGCTCGCGGGGTCACGGTCGGACGGCGACTCGGCTGCCGGGCGCGCCGTCGCCGCCGGCCCAGAAGCCCTCCTGACCGAAGCGCATCAGGTGCGGACGCCCGAGCTCTTCGGCCCGGAAGTCGATATCGAAGCTCGGATGCAGCGACTTGCCGTCCCAGGTGAAGGCGCGCAGGAACTGCTCGTCCTCGTGTCCGGTCCCGTCCCAGTTCGCAAGCAGCGACGACGTGAAGTACAGGCGCTTTCCGTCCCAGGACTGGGAGACCATGTTCACCTGGGATCCGATCACGCGCTCGTACACGAGCTTCGCGCTGCGCGGCTCCGACACGTCGAACACGCGCACCTTCCCGTCCATGAAGGTGTCGACGAACAGGAAGCGGTCGTCGGAGGAGAGGCTGATGTCCACCGCCAGCAGGGGCTGCTCCTCGCGGCCTCCGATGTCGGCGATCTTCGCCGCCTCGAAGCTCCCGTCTTCCTTGCGGAAGACGCCCCAGAGCTCTCCGGTCAGCGCGGCCTCGATGAACGCGTACTCGTGTCGCGGATCGATCGCCCAGCGGATCTCGAGCGGCGCCGTGGGAACGCGCAGGGTCTGGAGCGGCTTGCGCGCGTGGAAGTCCCACACCACCACGGTGTCGCCGAACGCCTTCATCGCCTCGGCGTCGGACATCAGGTCCGGAAGGGGCCGCATGTAGTTGCGGTGGCCCGTGAAGCTCGAGGTGAGCATGCGATTGAGAGTGGCGTTCACCCGTGCGTCGTAGCCGTAGGGCGCCGCGTCGGGCATCCAGACGGTGCGGACGAAGTTGCCCTCGTTGGAGTACTCCACGAGGGCGGTGCGCCCCCCGCCGTCGCGCGCGTTCGAGAGCCCCGGGATCAGCACGCGTCCGGGCAGGGCGTAGAAGCCGTGCGGTCCGACCACGCCGCCGCTCTTCTCGGTGAAGTCGTCGATCGTCTTCACCAGCGCCGGGTGCGCGGGATCGCTCGCCACGTCGAACACGTAGATCATGCTGTCGTCGAGGCCGCCCACCCAGAAATGGCGGCGATCGTCGGTGAAGCCGCCGTGGTGGGCCTCGTGACGGCCGCCGACGGACACGGAGCCCACCACCTTCCCGTAGTCGTCGCGAGCCGGATTCGCTCCCACCGTCACGAGCTTGTCGGATCCGTCGCCGAGACCCTCGACGCCGAGGGTCCAGACGTAGACGTAGTCCTCCTGCCCGACGATCTTGGGCAGATAGGGGGATTGGCAGGTCTCGTCGGCGGCGGCCGGCGCCACGGCGGCGAGCAGGAACGCCAGCACGAAGGAAGACGCGGTGCGTCGCATCGGGGGGCCTCTCGGCGCGGAATGCGCGGAGCCCATCCTATCACCAGCGCCGCCGCGGGGATACGCTCGCGAGGGGCAGGCGCTGCGGCTCGGCTCAGCCCTCTTCGGAGAGGCGCTCCGGGAGCAGCATCTCGTAGCGCACGTGGTCGGCGTCGACGCGCCCGGCCCGCCAGCGCCGCTTCGACCCCTGCCGGGCGTTGATGTGGTTCATGAAGCCGACCGTCGTGTGCATCAGGGCATCGCCGAAGGAACGCGCGTTGGAGTAGATGATGTCCAGGCTGCGGGGCGAGAGCTTCACCTCGTACTCCAGGAAGTTGTAGAGCGAGGCGGTGATCGAGGTGATCAGCCGGGACTGCCGGCGCAGGCTGTCGCGCGACTCCACCTTCCGCGAGCGATCGGCGAAATCGAGCTGCTGGTAGCGGCCCGTCGCGAACATCTTCTCGGCGGAGCGGGCCCCCTGGTTCTCCATGTAGCCCGGCTCGCGGTGCCCGCAGTGCTCCCAGTCGAAGTCCAGCAGCTCGCAGAAGGCGCCGATCGGGTACCAGCGCGCACTCTCGATCTTCTCGTCGAGCAGCTCGAGCGCCCGCTTCGAGAGGCGCGCCTCGAGAACACCCGGCCCGACATCCCCGCCGTCCCGCAGGCGGCGCACCTTCACCGCGGCGCCCAGGACCAGCGTTCCCTTGACCGATTCTTCACCGGGCATCGTCAGCCCCCTGCGAGTGATTCGCTGTACCTGGAGATCGGAAGATCGTCGGCCCCACTTGACCGTATAGTCACGTTCTGCAGGCCGGCGCGACGGCCCCGAAAGAGCTGAACGGACGGGGCCTTGGGGCAGTCTGGAACCGCTCGATTGCGGATCGGTGCCCGGCCTGCCCGGCGTCAGCGCCCCGTCGCGATCGGCACGTTCACGTAGCCCTTCACGTGCGCCTGGTAGGTGCGGGTGAGGCCCGACTCGTCCACCTCGTAGCGCGGGAAGCGGGCGGAGATCTCCTCGAGGGCCACCCGCGTCTCGAGGCGGGCAAGGCTCTTCCCGATGCACACGTGGTGGCCGTGCCCGAAGTAGAGCTCGCGCGCGTGCGGCCGCGTCGTGTCGAAGCGATCCGGATCGGGGTACTCGCGCTCGTCGCGACAGGCCGAGCCCGTCACCAGAGCCACGCGCGCCCCGGCTGGGATCGTCACCCCGTGCCAGGTCGACTCGCGCAGGGCGACGCGGCCCTGGAACTGGGAAGGTGCCTCGTAGCGCAGGATCTCCTCGATCGCGTTCGGGATGCGCGCCGGCTCGTCCCACAGCGCCTGGCGTTGATCCGGGTGCTTCCAGAGCAGGTAGATCGCATGGCCGAGCAGCTTCGCGGTGGTCTCGGCACCCGCCGCGGCCAGCAGCGTGACGAAGGCCGCGCACTCCTCGTCGGAGAGGCGGCGCTGCGCTCCCTCGGCGTCCTCGAACTCCGCCTCCGCGAGCACCGTCACCAGGTCCTCGCGCGGCTTCCGGCGGCGCTCCTCGATCAGCCGCGCCATGTAGTCCTGGGAGCTTCCGATGTCCTGGAAGCGCGCCTCGTCGAGCCCGCCCTCCGGATCGCGGGAGAGGCCGCGGTCGATCGACTGGCGATAGGCGTCGCGGTCCGACTCGGGAATTCCGAGTAGCGCGCTGATCACGTCCATCGGGAACTTGACCGCGAACTCCTGCTCGAAGTCGAAACGGTCGCGAGCCGCGAGGGGCTCCAGGTAGCCCTTGGCGATGCCGCGGATCTCCTCCTCGAGGGCGGCGATCCGCCGCGGCGTGAAGCCGCGACTGATCACATTGCGGAGCTTCGTGTGCTGCGGCGGGTCCATCCCGATGATCGAGAAGAAGCCCGCCGGGATCTGGCCCCGGTTCTCGAGCACGGGACCGAGGGAGGAGCTCATCGTCTGCCAATCGAGCGTCGCGTCCCACACGTCCTGGAAGCGGAACAGCGCGTAGAAGTCCATCTCGGGGTTGTAGGTGCAGGGCGTCTCGTCCCGGAGGCGGCGGTAGAGGGGGTAGGGGTCTTCCTGGAAGGGACGCGAGTAGGGGTCGTAGATCAACGGACTCCTCTCGCGGCTCGGCAGGGTCACCGCTCTCCCCGCACGAGGCGTCCCGGGAGCGCGCCGGTGGGCGCGTCGTTCTCCATCGCGATCTCGCCCGACACGATCGTCGCGCGATAGCCCTGCGCCCGCTGCATGAAGCGCTTCCCGCCCGCGGGAAGGTCGAAGACCATCTCCGGCGCACACAGGCGCAGGCCGTCGGTGTCGATCACGTTGAGGTCGGCCTTCTTCCCCACCTCGAGCGTGCCGCGGTCGCGCAGGCCGAAGAGCTCGGCCGTGTCGTGGGTCATCCGCTTCACCGCGAACTCGAGCGGGACGCGCGGGCCGCGCGAGCGGTCGCGCACCCAGTGAGTGAGCATGAAGGTCTGGATCGAGGCGTCGCAGATCACGCCGCAGTGGGCTCCGCCGTCGCCCAGGCCCAGCGACGCGCGCGGGTGGAACATCATCTCCCGGATCGGGTCGGCGGAGAGCTCCGAGTAGTTCAGCACCGGCACCAGGAACAGCTCCCGGCCGTCGCGCTCGAGCATGCGGTCGTAGAGCATCCCCACCGGATCGCGACCGCCGGCCTTCGCCTGCGCCTCGATCGAGTCCTCGTAGGCGGGCTCGTAGTTCGGCGGATCGCCCATCGGGAACACCCGGTGCAGGCCGCGCAGGATCATCGAGCGCTCGGGCGACGCCTCGGCCAGCACCCGGCGCCGCACCTCCGGATCGCGCAGGCGGCGCACGCGCTCCTCGAAGGGGAGCTCGAGCAGGGCGGCGAAGGCGGGGCAGGCGGCGAAGGGATGGATGGTGGTCTGGTGCCCGATCAGCATGCCGAAGGGACGGCCCGCCACCTGGGGATAGATCTGCGCACCCTCGCGCGTGGCCGCGGCGGAGAGCTCGAGCAGCTCCCGCCACAGCTGGGGCGCGGCGTCGACTTGGAGCATCGCGAAGGTGACGGGGCGGCGGATCTCCGCCGACAGGCGCCGCATCCAGTCGAGCTCGGCCTTCGGGGCGGCGACGTCCTCGCCCGCGGCGCCCGCGCCCGCCACCTCGAAGATCCCGCGCCCCAGATCGCCGAGCACGCGCCCGATGCCGAACAGCTCGTCCTCGGCGGCGAAGGTGCCCGGCACCGGCTCGCCCGAGATGGCGCGGTGGGCGATCGTGCGCGACGTCGAGAAGCCGAGTGCGCCCGCGGCGACGCCCTCCTTCACGATCGCGGCCATGGCGGCGATGTCCTCCGCCGTGGCGGGCTCGTTGTTGGCACCGCGCTCGCCCATCACGTAGGCGCGCACCGAGCCATGGGGCACCTGGGTGGCGACGTCCATTCCGAAGCGGCGCCGCTCCAGCGCGTCCAGGTACTCGGGGAAGCTCTCCCACTCCCACTGGATGCCCTCGTGGAGCGCCGCGCCGGGAATGTCCTCCACGCCTTCCATGAGCTGGATCAGGAAGTCGTGCTGACCCGGTCGCACCGGCGCGAAGCCGACGCCGCAGTTGCCCATCACCACCGTGGTGACGCCGTGGTAGCAGGAGGGAGCGAGCTGCGGGTCCCAGGTGGCCTGGCCGTCGTAGTGGGTGTGGATGTCGACGAAGCCGGGTGTCACGGTGAGGCCGTCCGCGTCGATCGTGCGCGCGGACGCCCCGGACACGCGGCCGACGGCGGCGATGCGGCCCTCCGACACGGCGACGTCGCCTTCGCGCGGCGGGCTTCCGGTCCCGTCCACGAGCAGTCCGTTGCGGATCACGAGGTCGTAGGGCATGGGAAATCCTGCTTGACGAGTTGAAGGGTCGTGGCTCGGGCAGGGTACACGAAGGTCGGGCGGAGCTGTCATACTGGCTGCCGCGCCCACCGGTCCGCGCCCGACCGGTCCTCCCAGGAGGCCCCCGCCATGCCGAGCATCCTCGACCTCTTCCGTCTCGACGGGCAGGTGGCGATCGTCACCGGCTCCGGTCGCGGCATCGGCGCCGCGACGGCTCTCGCCTACGCCGATGCCGGCGCCGACGTCGTCGTGTCGGCCCGAAGCGTCGATCAGATCGAGGCCACGGCCGAGCAGGTGCGCGCGCGCGGACGCCGCGCCATCGCCGTGCCCTGCGACGTGCTCGAGGCCGATCAGCGCGCGCAGCTCGTGGAGGCCGCTCTCGACGAGTTCGGCCGCCTCGACATCCTGGTGAACAACGCCGGCGGCTGGCCCCCGAAGCCGACGCTCCACACCAGCGAGAAGGAGTTCGAGACCTGCTTCCGCTTCAACGTGACCACCGCCTTCGAGATGACGCGCCTGGCCGTGCCGCGCATCGCCCAGACGGCCGGCAAGGGCGCGGTCGTCAACATCTCGTCGGTGGCGGGCCGCTGGCACTCGGCGGGCTTCGCCGCCTACGGCACGGCGAAGGCCGCCCTCTCCTTCCTCACCCGCCAGCTCGCCCAGGACTTCGCGCCGAAGGTGCGCGTCAACGCGATCGCGGTGGGCTCGATCCGCACCGACGCGCTCGGCACGATCCTCAACGACCAGGTGGAGAAGGTGATGGTCGACCTCACGCCGATGGCCCGGCTCGGCGAGGTGGAGGACATCTCCGCCTGCGCCCTGTACCTGGCCTCGCCGGCGGCGAGCTTCGTCACCGGCGAGATCTACGGCGTGAACGGCGGCCTCGTCGGGATCAACTTCCCGATGCCGCGCGCGGAGATCTGAGGAGTCCCCTGCCATGACCTACCGCGTGATCCAGTGGGCGACGGGCGGAGTGGGCCGCGCCGCGATCGAGGGCATCCTGTCTCACCCGGAGCTGGAGCTCGTCGGCTGTTGGGTGCACAGCCCCGACAAGGCGGGCAAGGACGTGGGCGAGCTGTGCGGGATCGGACCGGTGGGCATCCGCGCGACGAACGACGCGTCCGAGCTGCTCGCTCTCGACGCGGACTGCGTGATGTACTCGCCGATCATGGCGGACAAGCAGGACGTCATCGCGATCCTCGAGTCCGGGAAGAACGTGGTGACGCCGCTCAACTGGTTCTATCCCAACCGCGAGAAGGTGGCCGACCTCGAGGAGGCATGTCGCAAGGGCGGGGTCACGCTGCACGGCACCGGCATCCACCCGGGCGGCATCACCGAGCGCTTCCCGCTGATGGTGTCGGCGCTCGCGCGCAGCGTGACCCACGTGCGCGCCGAGGAGTTCTCCGACATCCGCACCTACGGCGCACCCCAGGTGGTGGGCGACCTGATGCTCTTCGGAAAGACGCCCGAGGAGGCCGCGAAGAGCCCGATGCTCGCGGTGATGGGCGGCGGCTTCCTCCAGTCGATCGACATGGTGGCCGATGCCCTCGGCTTCGCGCTCGACCCCGAGCGCCGGACGTCGCACGAGGTGGCGGTGGCGACGGCGCCGATCGACTCCCCGATCGGCCCGATCCAGCCCGGGCGCGTGGCGGCCCAGCGCTACACCTGGGAGGCCACGGTGCGCGGTACGCCCGTGATCACGGTGCGCACGAACTGGTTCATGGGCGAAGAGAACCTCGACCCCGCCTGGAGCTTCGGTCCCGAGGGCGAGCGCTTCGAGGTGGAGGTGACGGGAGACCCGACCGCGAAGGTCACCTTCCACGGCTGGCACCCCGAGTCGATCGCGGCCGGGCTCGAGCGCAACCCCGGCGTCGTCGCGACCGCGATCCACGGCGTCAGCGCCATCCCCTACGTGTGCCAGTCACCGCCGGGCATCCGGACCTATCTCGACCTCCCGCTCGTGGCCGGACGCGCCGCGCCGGAGCTCGCGAAGTGATCCTCGACCGCTTCAAGCTGACGGACCGGGTCGCGATCGTCACCGGCGCCGGGAAGGGGATCGGCCGCGGCATCGCCCTGGCCTTCGCCGAGGCGGGCGCCGACGTCGTGTGCGCGGCGCGCACCCCGGGCGACATCGAGGCCACGGTGAAGGGCGTGCAGGAGCGCGGGCGCCGCGGGCTGGCGGTGCCGACCGACGTGCTGAAGACGGCGGATCTGGAGCGGCTGGTGGAGGCGACCCTCGCCGAGTTCGGCAGGCTCGACCTGTTGGTGAACAACGCCGGCGGCACCGGCCCACGCCCCGCCCTCGACACCAGCGAGAGGTTCTTCGAGAACGCCCTGCGCATGAACGTGACCCAGGCCTTCCTGCTCTCGAAGCTGTGCATCCCGAAGATGGTGGCGACGGCGGGCGGCGGTGCGATCGTGAACATCTCCTCGCGTTCGGCCAACATGGTGCAGACCTCCTTCGTCGCCTACGGCGCCGGCAAGGCGGCGCTCGAGATGATGACGCGCAACCTCGCCCCGGAGATCGCGCCGAAGGTGCGCGTGAACGCGATCTCGGTGGGCGGCGTCGAGACCGACGCGCTGGGCGTCGTGCTCACCAACCAGGCGCTGCGCGAGCAGTTCGAGCGCAACACTCCGATGCACCGGCCAGGGACGGTCGAGGACATCGCCGCCTGCGCGCTCTATCTCGCCTCGCCGGCCAGCGCCTGGGTGACCGGGAAGATCTTCGAGGTGGACGGGGGCACCGAAGCGCCGACCATCTCCGTTCCCGTGCCTCCCCTCTAGGGCCCGGCGTGGCGGTTCGCGTCGTTCGGCTCGGCACGCCGCGCCAGCGCGGCGAGGGGCTGCGCATCGGCACGGTCCGGCACCCGCCGCGCGGCATTCCCAAGCGAGAGCACGCGTCGCGGGACTTCTACGACGTCTGGCTCCCCGAGCTGGCGCCGAGCGCGGCGGCCGTGAAGCGGGCCCTCGCGGCCGAGAGCGACGCCGAGTGGAAAGCCTTCGTCCGGACCTACCGCCGCGAGATGGCCGCCCCCGAGAAGGAGCGGCTGCTTGCCCTGCTCGCCGCCCTCTCCCGCGACGCGAACTTCTCCGTGGGCTGCTACTGCGAGGACGCGGCGCGCTGTCACCGCTCGGTACTGGGTGCCCTGCTCGCCGAGCGCGGCGCCGCGCTGCGATGAGTCGCCTCGGCAGCACGCTGATGCTTCTCGGCGCGGTCCTCGTGGTGTTGGGTCTGGTGCTGCACTTCGGCCCCTCGCTGCCGTGGCTGGGGAGGCTCCCGGGAGACCTCCGGATCGAGCGCCCCGGCGTACGCATCTACATCCCGATCACGAGCTGTCTACTGGTGAGCCTCGTCGTCTCCGGCGTACTGTGGCTGCTGGGACGTCTGCGCTGAAAGGGGGGACGGGAGATGAGACATCGCGAGCGGCACACCGTCGAGCGGATCGGATGGCTGCGCGCGGCCGTACTGGGCGCGAACGACGGGATCGTCTCGACATCGAGCCTGGTGATCGGGGTGGCCGCCGCCCAGGCCACGCGTAGCGAGGTGCTGATCGCCGGCGTGGCGGGCCTGGTCGCCGGAGCGATGTCGATGGCGGCGGGGGAGTACGTGTCGGTGAGCTCCCAGGCGGACTCGGAGCAGGCGGAGATCGACCGGGAGAAGACGGAGCTGGCGAGCGAGCCGGAGTCCGAACGGCGGGAGCTGGCGGAGATCTACGTGAGCCGGGGCGTCGATCCGGCGCTCGCCCGCCAGGTGGCCGAGGAGCTGATGGAGCACGACGCGCTGGGCGCCCACCGACGCGACGAGCTCGGCATCTCCGACGAGCTTCGGGCCCGACCGGTGCAGGCGGGGCTCGCCTCCGCGGGCACCTTCGCGCTCGGCGCCGCCCTGCCGCTGGCGATCGCTGTCCTCGCCTCCGAGGTCTACGCGATCGCCGCCGTGTCCGGAGGATCGTTGGTCTCTCTCGCCGTGCTCGGCGCGCTGGCGGCCCGGGCGGGCGGCGCGCCGGCCGGCGCGGGGGCGCTGCGCGTGACCTTCTGGGGCGCCCTGGCGATGGCGATCACGGCGGCGGTGGGAAGGCTCTTCGGCTCCTGGGCCTGACCGGTCGCAAAGATCGCGACGGCCCGTGCCAGGCGACCACGGAGCCGACTCGATCCGCAGAACCGGGCCGGCGGCGCGAGAACTGTGCTCGTTGCGATACAGTCCGCCTCCGAGGTCAAGACGCACGGTCGTTGTTCGACACCCAGACCTCGACGGCCCGAATGAACCACTTCGTCGGCTCCACCCTGTCACCCGTGTCGCAGTGGCAACATTGACTGCACGCCAGCCCGTGCGCCGTGCACGCACGGGGGGATCCGGTTCCCGATTGCCGGTTCACGAACGTTCGCGTGAAGCCGGCCGCGTCCCGGCGCAAGCTCGCGCGCTCCCGTGCGCGGGAGCTCGGCCGTGACGCGCGAGCGCTACGAGGTCCTCTTCCTGTGTACGGGGAACTCGGCGCGCAGCATCTTCGCCGAGGCCGCTCTCAACCGGATGGGCGCCAGCCGCTTCCGCGCGCACAGCGCCGGCAGCCATCCCAAGGGCGCCGTGCATCCGCTGGCCCTCGAGCTGCTGCGCGCGCGCCACTACGAGACTGCGGGCCTGCGCTCGAAGAGCTGGGACGAGTTCGCGCGCCCGGGCGCACCAGAGCTCGACTTCGTGTTCACGGTCTGCGACGCCGCGGCCCAGGAGACGTGCCCGGTGTGGCCCGGCCAGCCGATCTCCGCCCACTGGGGCGTCGAGGACCCCGCCGCCTTCGAGGGTCCGGAGGACGAGCAGCGCCGCGTCTTCCTGCGCGTCTACCTGGAGCTCGAGCGGCGCCTCGACCTGTTCACCAACCTCAGGATCGAGGCCCTCGACCGGCTTGCGCTCCAGGCGCGCCTGGACGCGATCGGGAAGGGCCGGGAATCCGATCGCGAGCGGGACTGAGGCGCGGAAGAGCGGCACGGAACGGCTCTCGAGGGTGCCCCGCGAGGCCGCCGACCGCCCGGCGGATACCCCGATCTCCATGCGGGACGCTCGCATCGATCGCGCCGCACGTTCGCGGCGTTCCCCAGCCGGCTCCGCCCCCCCGTCGAGAAATCGGCAGCCATTCCCGATAGTTGTCCGGCGCGAGCATCACCCCCCAATTCTCGCACCACGATTAGGCTTCGGCCGCGCAGGACCTCACCGATTCTCCCGGTCTATTTCACAATGTCCTGCAATCCCTCGCAGCCCACCTCCCACTCCTCCTGCACAATCCCGCGGTTCCTCGACCAATCCCCTCCAAACCCCGCAAAATCCCTGCAATTCCTCGCAGCCCTCACCCCCGAAGGCCCGCGAGCCATTAGGAGTTAGGCGATAGCAAGCAGACAGAGGCGTTCAATCATGGATAGTGGCCCAATGCTGGTGTGGTTCGTGTTGACGGGTCTCTCCGTTGTCTTCGTCAGCGTTGATATCCAAAGCACGCCGGCGCATCCGGTGCTCAAGTGGGCCTTCGTGATCCTCGCCCTGTTTGCCGGTCCGGTTGCCGCCCTTTTGTACATCCTTGGGTGCCGAGACCCGCTCACGGGAACTCATGAGGCGTTTGTGGCGGCTCGCTGACGCCAGGTACTCGGGTCGACGATGCACTGTGCTGCCGGAGATGGCCTTGGAATCATCACGGGGGCCGCGATCGCAGCTCATTGGCGCTTGCCCGCGTGGGGTGACCTGTCCCTTGAATACGCCCTGGGTTTTGGATTTGGCTGGGTGGTCTTCCAGGCCTTTGCGATGCGCGAGATGGCAGGTGGCTCCTACCTGCGCTCGCCGCGGCAGACCTTCTTGCCAGAGTTTCTTTCCATGAATCTGCTGATGGCGGGCATGGTGGTAACCAAGCGCGTAGTCATGCCGCACATTGACGGCAGTGCCGATCCGCTGGCCGCGGGATTTTGGTTTGTCATGTCGATGTCCCTCATTGCCGGCTTCATCCTCGCCTATCCGATCAACTGGTGGCTCGTTGCGAACGGCCTCAAGCACGGCATGATCACCGTGCGGCCTGCCGGCCAGCCCTCGCGCCGCTCGCCAGCGCCGACAGCCGAAGAGCCATCGGGCACTCAGCCAGGTTCCAGCCACGGAGACCGCACCACGGTGGCAGGCACTTCGATCGTCGCCAAAGCAGGCATGACGATTCTCTCGGCCGCAAGTCTGGTGGCCGGCATCGCGCTCGCCAACTCGATCAGTGGTTAACAGGACTCATCGATGACACGCGTGGCCGCAACGCTGTTGCCTAACATTCCGATGAAGATGACGGTCGCCCGCAGCTTATTGGAATTCCGTTAGGCGGCTACCAGCCAGCGGTGCTGACGGTGGGAGCGTTCCAGGCCGGAGGAGCAACAACGGCATTCCGGATTCCGCTCTGCTCAAGCTCAACCTTCGATAGTACACCGATACGGAGCGGAACAAGATGATCAGCGGAATTCGTTCCGTGACGGGCAACATCGCGCACATTACAAGATGCCAAAGGATCGGATGCCGACCTACGAGATGAAGGGATACGCCACGCCGCTGATCAATTCAGAAGCCGAAGTCGAGCATGTGCGCCCGGCTCTGATCGAGGAGCTTGGGGCGGACCGAGTGCTCCCCGGCATCCCGCCGGCCATGGGCTCGGAGGATTTCCAGATGCTGGCGCAGCCGTTCGACGACGTGCCGGTTCTCTTTCTGGAGGTCGGTGCGGGGACGCCGGACGCCTACACGAATCTGATGGAGAAGGGTCAGCCCCCCGGTTCTTCAACCACAACCCGCGATACGAAGTCGACCTCCAGGCGATCCCGACCGGGACGATCGCCCTGACCCGCCTGGCGCTCGAGCACCTCGGCGACTGACTTCCGCCGAGCCGCGCGGATGAAGAACCTGCGAGAAGAGGCTCTGCGGTCGATGGCCACGCTGTTCTCGGAGCTCTTCTCGCGTGATTCACTCGACACCTCCAGCCACATGTGGTGGGATCCGCTGGCTCACAGCTTCCAGGACGCGACGCGGAAATTCACCGAGCTGTATCCCGACGCCGCCAGGGTTGAATCCGTGATGTTCTCCATGCTCCAAGAGATCCTCGCTCTCACCTCGAAGGATTGCCAAGTGGCGGCCCTTCATGGCTTGGGGCATTTGCAGCAAACGAGAACCCGCGACGTGATCGAGGCATATCCGTCAGCGAATCCTCCGCTCGAGCGTGAGGTTCGGGAGTACGCGGAGGCGGTCGTCACGGGTGACATCCTGTAGGCGGCCGCCTGACAAGGCGCGGCAGCCGACCGGCCGCGGCGGGCGCACCGCCCCTGCTTCAGCTCGGCGGCAGCATCATGGTAGTCTGAGGCCACGGCCGGTGCGGCGTGCGGAGCGCACGGCGGCCGGATCCGGGCGATGCTTGGGGAACTTGCAGGTGGGCGGAGGGTGAGCTGCCTGATTCGTTAGGCGATTACGCAACGAATGAACCGGGTACAATCAAACACGATGCTTACGCAGTACAGTAGGTCAGCAGCTCTTGTCACCGTGTGTTCGATCTCGCTTTCGCTGACGAGCTGCCAATCGGCGGCGTGGGGCGAGCGGTATGTCCCAGGCCTCGGCGAGATCATGTCGCTCACGCAGATGCGGCACATGAAGCTGTGGTTCGCCGGCCAGGCAGAGAACTGGGAGCTCGCCGCCTACGAGTCCGACGAGCTTGCCGAGGGCTTTGCCGATGTCGTACGGCTCCATCCCACGCACAGGGGGTCTCCAGTCCCACTGTCTCGGCTCGTCCCTGAATTTACGGCTGGCCCGCTCGAGGCCCTCCGCTCGGCGATCGAGCGCCGCGATCTCGCACGCTTCACAGCTGCATACGACTCCCTCACTCAAGGGTGCAATGGTTGCCACCGAGCGGCGGAGTTCTCCTTCAACGTGATCGAGCGGCCGGCGGAGAACCCCTACTCGGATCAACGATTCCGGTTGCCATAGCTGCCTCGCAGTTCGTAGCAGCTGACCGGCTCGCAGCGCCTGGACTCGGCAGCTGAACGATCGGTCCGTTAGTCCGCGGCGCTCAAGTGATCGCAATGGCGTGTCGATTCCGAGCAGATGGCGCAGCAGCCTCCGATCGAGCGTGCGTTCTTTCGAGAGACGGAGGACGGCGCGACCGTCTTCTTCCCCTGGGGGCTGACGCACCGCGGTTACCAGCTCGCCGACCAGGGCGCGAGGAAGAAGGCCTCTCGGGCGGCCTCGATGCTGTTCAGCTCGGCGATCGGGATCGGGACGTGGACCGCCTACAGGCTCCAGCCCCTCCTCGAATCCCAAGGACACGGTCCCAGGGAGATCCTCTGGGTCCTCTTCGCGCCGGGAGCAGCTCTCCTCCTGGTCGTCTTGTCCTATTGGGCGTGGGTGTCGCGATTCGTAGAGGGACTCCCGGAGAGCGACCTCAAGATCTCCCGCGAGCAGCGCCTGCGCGACGCCGCCGAGCTCGCGGGGCCGCGGAAGGTTGCGCTGGTCGGGGTCAGCCTAAGCGGTCTCAGTGCGTTCTTGATCTGGCTGGAACCCCATGCATGGTGGCTCGGCTCGATCGGAATCGCCCTTGGGTTGGGCGCCCTGTTCTGGAGTCATCTTCTCGAGCGCGCCGCGACGGGTCAATGAGGTCAGCGGATCCGCCATGGCATGAAAGTCTCGGTCCGAAGGACTCGACGTTCTGGAAGGGCGATCTACATCGCGGGAACGAGACCATGAGGTTTGCGTTGCAGTGCATTGCCGCTGCGTCGGCGGCGCTCGCCATCCCGGTCGCGGGAGCGCTGTGGGGCCTCTCGGGCGATCCGGTCGTCGACGCGAACGGATCCATCGGGACGCGCCCGAACGCGCCGGAATGCTGCTTCTCTTCGCGTCACCCGCCTTTCTTCTCCTCCTATCCATCTTCTTCGGGGCCAGCGCGACACTGATCCACTACGTCACCCGTGTCTCACTGGGACTGCTGTTGCTGGTGGACCTGAGCGTTTCACTCGTCATCGGGGTCGGCTTCGCTCTCGACGGCTACAGCGCCTTTGGCGCTCGCGACGCGGCCATTTCTCTCGGCACATTCGGGGTCCTTTCGTTCGCGAGCCTCGCTCTCGGCTCCATCGCCTGGTGGCTGCTTCAGCCGGCTCCAGCTCGGCGCCGTCAGCCTTGCGCGGAATGAATGAGCATCGCGGACCGTCCCCGAAGACCACGACCCCACACCGCAAGAGGAGGGACTCCGACGCTGCATTCTCTTTCCCAGGAATGCTGCTCGGCGAGTGGCTTGCAGCTGACACCCGAAGCTGTCGATCGCGGCTTCGGCTGGACCTGATTGCGAGCGCCCGGTGACGATGCTACGGCGTCCCGGCGGAGGCATCGTCATGGCGGAGACCGGGGCATTCAAGGGCGGCTGCTTCTGCGGCGCGGTCGAGGTCGAGGTGCGGGGACGGTCCGTCGCCGCCGGCATCTGCCACTGCGAGTCCTGTCGCAGGTGGCACAGCGCGCCCATCAACGCATGGGCGATATGGCCTGACGCGAGCGTCCGTGTGACGACCGGGCGGGACCAGCTGGTGGAGTTCAACAAGCAGGGCTCCGACGGGCCGAGCGGTCGCACGTCCTGCAAGCGTTGCGGCGGCGCCGTGTTCAACCGCAAGCCGAAGCTCGGGATGACGGTCGTCTACGCGATGACGCTCGACGGCTCGGGCCTGCCGTTCGAGCCCACCTTCCACTGCTTCTATGGAGAGGGCGTCGTGCAAATGGCCGATGGGCTGCCGAAGTTCGAGGATCTGCCCGCTCGTCTCGGGGGTTCCGGGAAGCAGCTCGATGAGCCGTCCAGCACCGGCTTCCGGCGATAGCGAGCGGCGTCGGGTCCGAACGAAGTGGGGGGCGAGGCGATGCATCTCGATGGTTCCTGCCACTGCGGCGCAGTCCGCTTCTCGCTGCAGTCGGCGCACCCCTATCCCTTCAATCTCTGCTACTGCTCGATCTGTCGGAAGACGGCGGGAGGCGGCGGCTTCGCCATCAACATCGGCGGGGCCTACGACACGCTCGTGGTCGAAGGGAACGAGAACCTGCGGGTCTACCAGGCGATGATCCAGGACCCGGACGAGGCGGCTCCTCGTCGCAGCCCCGGCAGGCGGCACTTCTGCGCTCTGTGCGGGAGCCACCTGTGGATGTGGGATCCCCGCTGGCCCGAGCTCGTTCATCCGCTGGCGTCCGCCATCGACACGCCTCTCCCGGTGCCGCCCGAACGCACCCATCTGCTGCTCGACTCGAAGGCCGCCTGGGTGCAGGTCCGGTCGGATCCCCAGGACAAGTTGTATCCGGGGTACCCCGAGGAATCGATCGCTGAGTGGCACGAGCGCCTCGGGCTCGTCGACGGCGGCTGACGGGACGAGGCGGAGTTCGATCGCTCAAGCGGTACGGCCGGGCTCCCGATCCCGTGCGCCATGGAGTGGCAGACGATTCGCTCCTGGCGGGAGCCGGGCTTCTGGCTTCCGATGGCGTGTGCCGTCCTGCTCGTCTCCGCGATCGCCCTGGGCGGCAATTTCTGGGCGCAGCACTCCATCGAGGCGCTCCGGCAGATGGCGACCACCGATCCGGCGGCCGCGACGGCGGCCGCCCAGCGTGGCCTGCGGCTCCTCGGCTGGGTCGTCTGCGGCTTCTCCTTGGCCTGCGCGATGCTCCTCGGCCGTTACTTCCAGCTGGGCCTTCGCGAGCTTCGACTCCCCCCTTCCGGCTGGTGGAGCCTCGGCGCGCACCGGGTGGCGGTGGGACCCGGTGCCGGCACCCTGAGTCGGTTCGGACTCGGCCTCTCCGCTCTGCTCGCAGCCGCCGGGGTGGGATGCCTCTTCGCGGTGAGCCACCTGCTCGAGATCCTGTCGGGATGACCTGTCGCCTAGCACGAAGCCCCGGCTGATCCTTCCATCGCTCCCCCTGGTGCCCGTGATACGCTTCGGATTCGCGCCCAGCGCCCGGAGGTGCGTCTCATGACGCAGATCGAAGCGGAGCCCGAGGCGGGCACGCGGAGCTGCTCGATTCACACCGAGCCGGTGCGTCCGGTCCTCGACCGGCTCCACGCAGAGGCGGGACGACAGACCCTGGGCCTGGTGGGCCTCGGGGTTGCATTGGCCCGCGACAAGCTGCGGGGTCGCGCGAAGTCGCTACCGCACGAGGTGGATCGTCTCCGCAACCTCTACGTACCGGTGTCGCCGAAGCAGGGAGAGTTCCTGTACCTGCTGGCCCGCTCCACGGGCGCGACCCGGATCGTCGAGTTCGGAACCTCCTTCGGCATCTCGACCCTCTATCTCGCGGCAGCGGTCAAGGACAACGGCGGCGGCGTGGTCATCGGCTCGGAGATGGAGCCCAGCAAGGTCGTGACGGCGCGGAGCAATCTCCGAGAGGCCGGTCTCGACGCGCTCGTCGACGTTCGCGAAGGCGACGCCCAGGAGACCCTGCGAGATCCCGGCGGTGCCATCGACCTGGCGTTCCTGGACGGATTCAAGGAGCTCTATCTCCCGATGCTGAAGGTGCTCGCCCCTCACCTGCGTCGGGGCGGAGTGGTCGTCGCCGACAACATCTTCACGTTCTGGCGCGTGCTCGCACCCTATGTGTCCTTCGTCCAGAATCCGGACAACGGATTCTCTTCGGTGACGCTCTTCCTGGGAGACGGAACCGAGTACTCGGTTCGCTTGTAGCCCAGTCGGCGCGTCGGTCGATCCGCCGCGGCGCTGGATGTTATCGTCTGGCGACCGGATCGCGGCCGAGCCGCGGATCCCCTGGACAGTGCGTCGCCCTTGATCGCCAACGCGAAGTACGAGCACACGAATCGGATCGCCCGCGACTGGCGGGCGCTCGCCCGCCCACATCGCGTTCTCGGTGGCCAGCGTCCCCGACGCGCGGGCCGGGATCCTCGCCCACGGCGGCAGTTCCGTGGGAGAGATCGTCACGCTCTCCACCGCGACCGGCGCCCGGGTCACCTGGTGCTACGTTGGCGACCCCGAAGGCAACATCCTCGAGCTTCGGGCGTGGTGCTGGCGACGCGTGCGGGAGGGCCAGCGTGAAGACGCTGATGGGCGTGGCCGTCGGCACCCTGATCGGCGGGCTGGTTCTGGGCCTCTACCGGATCGGCGCGATCCAGCTCAATCATCCGGACCCGGCGCGGTACCCGGTGCTGGGCATCGACGTCTCCCACCACCAGGGCGAGATCGACTGGCCGACCGTCGCCTCGGCGGGCGTCTCCTTCAGCTACATCAAGTCGACCGAGGGTCGCGACTTCGTCGATCCCCTCTTCGAGACCAACTGGAACGCGGCCCGCGAGGCGGGAGTTCCGCGAGGCGCCTATCACTTCTTCACCTTCTGCAGTCCCGGATCCGCCCAGGCCGAGCACTTCCTGCGCGTGGTACCTCCGTCCGAGGACGCGCTCACGCCGGTCGCGGACGTCGAGTTCGCGGGCAACTGCACCGGCTACTCCGACCTGCTCGAGGTGCGGCGCGAGCTGCGGAGCTTCCTCGAGACGGTCGAGCGGGCCTGGGGTCGCAAGCCGATCCTCTACCTGACGCCCGACTCGCTCGAACGCGTCCTCGGCCCCGACCTCGCCGACTATCCGGTCTGGATCCGGAGCGTGTTCTTCGAGCCGTCGCCGCGGTCCTATCGCGGCTGGCTGCTGTGGCAGTTCTCGGGCAACGATCGCATCCCAGGCGTCGAAGGTCCGATCGATCGCAATGCGCTTCGTCCCGGCCACTCGCTCCGTGTGTTGGGGGGTCCGCCGGCCTGAAGCAGGGGGGAGACGACGCTCATGCCCGAGCTCACTCGCGAACAGGCGCGGCGGGTCTACGACCGGATCGGATCCCTCCAGGACAGCCAGGCGTTCTACGAGGATCGCGCGACGGAGCGGATCTCCCGGTACGGCCGCTTCGAGTCGGCGTATCGGGTGGTCGAGTTCGGCTGTGGCACGGGGCGCCTCGCTGCGCGCCTGCTCTCCGAGCGGCTTCCCGAGCAGGCGCACTACCGCGCCCTCGATCTCAGTCCCGTGATGGTGGACCTGGCGCGGGAGCGCCTGGCTCCCTTCGGGCCCCGGGTGGAGGTGGCCCTCACCGACGGCTCGCCCCCGGTCTCCGAGCCGACCGCCTCCCGCGACCGCTTCGTCTCCACCTTCGTGCTCGACGTCCTGCCGGAGGACGACATCGCGGCGGTGGTCCGGGAGGCCCATCGGATCCTGGAGCCCGGCGGGATGCTGTGCCTGGCGAGCCTCTCCACGGGCTCGGGCCCGCTCTCCCGCTTCGTGGCCCGCGTCTGGTCGCGGCTGTACGCATGGCGGCCCGCGCTCGTGGGCGGGTGCCGGCCGCTCGATCTCCTGGCCCGGATCCCGGACGAGCACTGGCAGGTCGTTCACGAGGCGAAGCTGACGCCCTTCGCCGTTCCGCTCCAGGTGGTCGTCGCGCAGCGGCGTTGAAGGGCAAGGCCGCGTCGCTGCCTCGCCTAACGCTCCTGCCCCCCGCCTCCGTCCACCGGCAGCGTCACTGCGGTGAGGTAGCGGCTCTCGTCGCTGGCGAGGAAGACGGCGGCGGGGGCGATGTCCTGGTCGCAGTCGCCGAAGCGACCCAGCGGGATCGCCTTCGCCTGCATCGCCGCGAGCTTCGGGTTCTCCTCGATCCAGCCGGCGAGGGAGGGAGACGCGGCAATCGGGCGGATCATGTTGACGCGAATGCCGTCGCGGCCCCACTCGCGGGCGAGCGAGCGGGAGAAGCCGCGGGTGGCCTCCTTGGCGGCGGCGTAGACGGCGTTGCCGGCCATGCCCTCGGTGCCGGCGTTGGAGGCGAAGTTGATCACCGACCCGCGGCCGCTCTTCTTCAGGTGGGGATAGGCGGCACGCATGGTCCAGAAGACGCTGGTCATGCACACGTCGAAGGTGCGCCGGTAGAGCTCGTCAGGGGTGTCGGTGATCGGCGTGTTCACCTGGGCCCAGGCGGCGCAGTTCACCAGCACGTCGAGGCCGCCGAGCTCGGCCGCGGTCGTCTCCACCGCGCGCTCGCAGTCCTCGCGCACGCCCACGTCGGCGACGATGCAGGCGGCCCGCCGCCCCAGGGCGCGCACGTCGGCGGCGGTCTGCCTCGCCTTCTCCGCGTCGAGGTCGGCCGTGCCGACGTCGCAGCCCTCGCGCGCGAAGGCCACGGCGATCGCGCGACCGATACCCTGCCCGGCCCCCGTCACCAGCGCCACGCGGCCTGCGAGCCGCGCCAACCCACCGCTCACACGCCCTCCGCCCGCTCGATCGAGACCGGGATCGCGCTCATGCGCGGGATGCCCGTGTAGGGATCGTACTCGCGCTCGTTGTCCACCAGCCGCCCGGTGGTGCTGCCGATGCGGCGGTGCTCGCCGTCGCGCTCGGGGGCGTCGCCGAAGCCGTGCGCCATCGAGAGCACGCCGCGGCGCAGCTCGGGGGCCGCCGTCGCCACGCCGAGGATGCTCGCCCGGTCGGAGACGATGCGGATCGCGTCGCCCTCGGCGAGGCCGAGGTCGGCGAGGTCGTCCGGGTGCAGGAAGGCCGGGTTGTAGGGACGGCCACGGGTGAGGGCGTCGATGTCGCGGCCCGAGGAGTTGTAGACGTTGGGCAGACGGCGCGAGACCAGGCGATAGGGACGGCCCGCCACCTCGGCGGGTCGCGCTCCCTCGGCGGCGACCCGGACGAGCTCGCGCAGCATGTCGGCATTGCCGACGTCGAGGCGCGCGGCGGCGTCGGGGGCGCCCTCGGCGACGAGGATCGCAGGCTCGTCGAAGCGCGCGCCGTGGGGGTGGCGCTTCACCTCGGCGAGCGGCACGCGCGCGTTCGCGACCAGCTGCTCGAGGAGCGCGTCGGTGGTCGGCTGGTGCGCCATGTCCACGTCGATCGCGTCGCAGCGTTCGCGCTGCACGCCGGTCTCCGGCCGCACCGGGTACAGCTTCAGGGGCAGTCCCATGCGCCGCGCCAGTCCGTAGAAGAACTCCCACTCCTCGATCACGTCGGAGCCGGCCGGCGGCTCCACGAGCGCCGGCGTGTACTGGGCGTAGGGCTCGGAGTACCCCATCGCCACGTACGTCTGCTCGAGCGCCTCCATCGAGAGCGAGAGCCCGGGCACCTCGAGGGAGAGCTTCGGGGCGATCACGTAGTGGGCGAGGCGCGAAGTCGCGGAGAGCTTCATGTCGAGGGAGACGAGCAGGTCGAGCCGCTCCATCGCGGCGCGGGTCTTGAGCTGGTCGGGCCAGGCGGCCATCGGGTTGCTGCCCACGCAGACGAGCGCGCGGATCCGACCTTCGCCCGGCTGGAGGATCTCGTCGGCCAGCGCGGCGGTCGGGAGCCCGGCCGCCGTGCTCGTGAAGCCGCGCACGCGCAGCTTCTCGCCGAAGCCCCAGCCGCGCCGCGGCGCCTGGGCCTGGGCCACGGGCACCGCCTTCGGCAGCAGCGCGCCCGGGTTCGGGACGCGCTCGCCGGCGCGACGCCAGCGCCCGCACACCGTGTTGAGGCACAGGAGCAGGTACTCGGTGAGGTTGCCGCGCGGCGCCATGTTGGGTCCGGTGCCGGCGACGCCGCACCCGCGCCGCCCGCCGCCGAACACGCGCGCGGCGCGCTCGATCTCCTCCGCGGACACGCCGGTGCGTTCGGCCGCAAAAGAGGGCGTGAACGGCGCCACCGCCGCCTCGAGGTCGGCGAGGCCCGCGACGTGATCGCGCACGAAGGCGCCATCGACGAGCCCATCGCGCAGCACCACGTGCAGGAGCGCGGCGAGCAGCGTCGGGTCTTCGCCCGGGCGCGGCTGCAGGTGCACGTCCGCGAAGCGCGCCACCTCGGTACGGCGGGGATCGATCACCACCAGCTGCATTCCGCTCGCCTTCGCGAGACGCAATCGCCGCGCCGGGTTTGCCGGCGGGATCCCCCCCGACATCGAGATCAGCGGGTTGTTTCCCACCAGCAGCCACACGTCCGACTCGTCGAACACGTGGGAGCCGGCGAGCCAGCGTCCGTGCAGCGCGTTGGCGATGCTCTTCCCGGGCTGATCGATCGTCGCGGCGGTGAACACCATCCGCGACCCGGCGGCGAGCAGCCAGCCGATCGCGAAGGGGATCGTCGCCGGATGCGGACCCGAATAGGTGCCGACGTAGAGCGCCACCGAACGCGGTCCGTGCTCGGCGACGAGCGCCGAGATCCGCTCCGCCACCTCGTCCATCGCCGCCTCACTGGCGATCGGCTCGAAGCGCCCGGGCCCGGTGCGCTTCTGGGAGCGGAGCAGCCGCTCGGCATGGGCGTGCTGCGCCGGGAGCTGGCGGCCCTTCGCGCAGGCGAAGCCGTGATAGGCGGGATTGGCGCGGTCGCCCGTCACGCGCACCGCCCGCCCGTCCTCGATCTCCACCAGGATCCCGCAGTTCGCGTGGCAGAAACGGCAGATCGAGGGGCGCGTCGCGGGGGGCATCGCGGGTAGCATATCGGAATGCAACGCGTTCCCAGCATCCCCGAAACGGCGGATTCGATCGACGCGGCGTGGCTCGAAGAGACGCTCGCCGAGCGCCACCCGGGCGTGCGCGTGGCGGCGGTCGAGCTGGTGGAGTCGCACGAGGCCACCAACGCCCACGCCCGGCTGCACGTGGGTTACGGGGAGTCGGCGGGAGCTCCCGCGCGGATGTTCTGCAAGCTCCTTCCCCGCGATCCCGCGCGCCGCGCCGCGATCGCAGCCACCGGGATGGGCCCGCGCGAGGTGCTCTTCTACGCGCGCCTCGCGCCGAGCGTCGCGATGCGCATGCCGACGTTGCACGTCGCTCGCCACGACGAGCGCGACGGCGCCTTCGTGCTGCTGATCGAGGACCTGCTGGCGTCGGGCTGCACCGTCTCCGACGGCACCGTCGGCGTCGCCGTGGATTCGGCCGCCGTCGCACTCGAGGACCTCGCCCGGCTGCACCTGCGCTTCGCCGACCCCGCCCGCCGCCGCGCCGAGGCGGACTGGGTGCCGCCGCCGCTGCACCATCCGGAGCACGCCATCGCACCGCTGCGCCACGGGCTCGCTCATCATCGCGAGCGTCTCGGCGCCGCCTACGCGCGCGTGGCCGAGCTCTACGTGGCGCAGCCCGACGCCCTGCACGCCCTGTGGCAGGACGGACCCACGACGGTGATCCACGGGGACCCGCACCTCGGCAATCTCTTCGACGACCGCGGCCGCACCGGCTTCCTCGACTGGGGGATCGTCAGCACCGGCCCGCCGCTGCGGGACGCCTCCTACTTCCTGTGCATGGCCCTCGGCATCGAGGACCGCCGCGCCCACGAGCGCGCGCTGCTGCGCCACTACCTGGAGGTGTGTGCCGCCGGCGGCGGACCGGCGCCGAGCTTCGACGACGCCTGGCGCATTCACCGGCGGCTCGCTTCCTACACGGTGATCGCGTCGTCTCCGATCGTGACCTTCCCGAAGAAGAGCCCCGCGCGGCAGAAGTTCTCCGACGCCTTCCTCGCCCGCGCCCAGGCGGCGGTGGAAGACCTGGAGAGCGTCGCCGCGCTGCGAGAGGTAGGGATCGCGGGGGCGTGAACGCCTAACGGGACGCCGGCGGACTCGGGTGCCGACTCGGATCCTCGAGGTCGTGCACCACCTTCTCCTCGCGCGGACCCCACTCGTCGGCGCGCGAGTCGAACACCTGGACCCGGACGCGCCCCTCGGCGGCGGCGCGCTCGAGGCGACACAGGGCGGCGCGCTTGATCGCGCTGCGCACGGCGGGCACGAGCAGGGCGAAGCCGGCCGCGTCGGTCAGGACGCCCGGCGTCACCAGGAACGCCGCCGCCACCAGGATCAGTGCGCCGTCGACCAGCGCTCCGGCGGGGAGCTGCCCCGCGGCCGTATCGCGCTGGAGATCGCGAATCACGCCGAGGCCCTGGCGGCGCGCGAGCGACGCCCCGAGGCCGCCCGTGCCCAGGATCAGCGCCAGCGTCGCGCCGGTGCCGATCCGCGAGCCGATCTCGATCAGCAAAGCGAGCTCCGCCGCCGGCACAGCCACGAACAGGAGCAGCAGCCAACCCATGGGGCGAGCTTCGCCCAGCCCCGTCGCGCCTGCATCCCGCGCGGTAGACTCCCCGCCGCCTCCGCCGCCGCGGGGGTCAGCGCGAGCACCGATCCCATCGTGGCCGACATCCTC
>Ga0315553_10000766_pt1 | contig 27603 bp, 20 predicted proteins | sample SalMarSW160140MG_FD_203099 | JGI IMG/M metagenome (GOLD analysis project Ga0315553, IMG submission 203099) | Salt marsh sediment microbial communities from the Plum Island Ecosystem LTER, Massachusetts, United States - Salt Marsh Sediment SW1601-40 ... | reverse complement strand
CCGAGTGCCTGTTCGAAAAGGCTCCGCGTCAGGCTTACATTACGGCACGGACCGAGACTTTTCGACCACTCCTTGGGTCCCCCATATAAAGCGCGTTTGAAAAACGTCCGCGGGACGTGCTGAAGTGGCCCTGCCGGGTGCTGCGCGGGGCGGGAGTATGCCAAAATGCGGACACCGGCGAAAGTGCATTTTGCCCCTGCTAGCGTCCCCGGCGTCAGACGCCGCCTAGGATCAGCTCCAGATAGCTGCGCCGCTCCGATGCATCGACACCCAACCGCTCGGCCAGCGATTGCACGGCGTCTCGGGCAGCATCCAGATCGTGCTGGCGAGCCATCGATTCGATTTCCAAGAACGAACCAAGCGACGCGACCTCGTCCAGAGCGACCACCAGCGGCCTGCTGTCCCACTGGAGACGGAAAACCTCTCTCGTCTTACGCACTTGGGCAACGGGCAAAAACCCCAACGCCTCCAGCAGAGAAGCGATCTGGCGGGCATCGTGCTCCTGCGACGGCAGGGCGATCTTTATTTCCTGGCGCGTCTTGGTGTGATCGTCGATCTTGGGGCCTTTGTAGGTCAACGTACAGCGGGAATCGAACTCGCGCACGCGGAGCGCTTCGTCCGTCTGGGCGAAGTCGCGGGCCGGATGCGAGAAATAGGTGTCGACCTGTTCGACGGGTTCAGCCGCTGCGGCACTCAGTTCCGACAGTTTGCTCCGCAGGCTCTCCGCGTCGTCGATGGGAAACTTCTGCTCGACTTCGTACTCGACGGTCAGGTCGCCAGAAGGCGTGTCACGTGGCATGATGAAGGTCCCTATCGGACTCGGCTAATGAACTTGGTCAAACGAATGGTCTTCGGATTGATGACGGGGCGATGACCCGTGGTCAGTATCGGCCGGTTGTGCGGCGAGCTTTTGCAAGAGGTCGGCAGTCGCCCGAGTGGGATCGCTGCTGCCGGTAACGGCCGCACCAACGGCGACGCGACGGATTCCGGCATCGAGCACGTGATGCACATTGTCGGCCGAGATGCCGCCGATCGCCAGCGCCGGCAGGCTGATTTCCTCCGCAGCGGCCCGCAGCAGTTCGGTGCCCACAAACGTATCGAACGCTTTGGTGCTCGACGGGAAAGTCGGCCCCACGCCGATGTAGCTGGCCCCGTCGAGCACAGCCTCGCGGGCTTGCTCGATCGAATGGGTCGAAACGCCCACCAACTGTTGTGGTCCCAGAACCGTGCGGGCGTCTTTCACGCCGAGGTCGGTCTGGCCGAGATGAACCCCGTCTGCGTGACTCAATCGCGCCACGTCGAGTCGATCGTTGATGATGGCCAGTACGTCCGTCTGGCGAGTCACATCGGTAAGCAATCGGGCACGATCAACCAGCCGCCGGTCGTCGAGCCGTTTGTCGCGGAGCTGGATCATCTGAGCACCGCCGGCGAGAATCGCCCGCACCAGTCGCTCGAATTCACGCGGCGAATCGCGTCCGTCAACGAGCACACACAGTTCGACATGCTGTAGCCGTTCGCAATTAGCGCGTGTGGTGCCGATGGCCCGTTCGAGCGTGTAAGTCTGGTAGCGGAGCTGTTCAAAACCGGCATCGGCATCCGAGCCGAGCACCTTGGCAAACTCCTCGAGACTGCGCAGCGACTGTTCGACGCGTTTGAGCGCCGCGGCACAGACGTCCCATGACGACGTGCGAGTCGCTTCATCCGGCGTGGTGACGCGGGTGCCGACGTCGGCCCGCGTGTCGCGCGCCGCGTGCCTGAGTGTCGCGGGGACCGCTTCGAGCGAACGGGCCAGGGCATGACGCATCTGTTTGACGTGTCGCGTCAGGTGCACGTCGTCCAGCACGAACCGCACATAGTCTTCCACGACCCGCAGCCCCTCGCCGGCACGATTGGCGGCGGCATCGAGCACGCGAAGCGCGGCGGTTTCCTGATCGGGGTTGTTCGAGGTCGGTCGATCTGGCAACGGTATTCCAGCCTTCTCGTAGGGAGCAAAATGGTGCAAGCCCGCGTAATCGATACAAGCGGTCTGCTTGGACCACTATGGTGACCATTCCTTCACCTTAAGGAAACGGTCCGCATATGGGAATCGCTAGCAAGCCTGGATACGCGGCACCCGCCAACGCGATATTGTGACATTTGACCGACGGGTCGCGAAATAGGCAGCGGCTTTGCCGCGTTGCACGATCGCGCCGGATGGTGAGGCACCGTTTGGCCGTAAATCCAAGTGTCCCTTCCAGTTGCCTTGATCGAACGATATTTGGGGGTTACAATTCCGAGGCAATCCTATATTTATTGCCGCAGGGCCGACCCGGATCGCTGTCGACGAATCGTTGCGGTTGGCGAAATGATGCACGCCGGAAGGAGCCAACGTGCCAGAGAGCAGGATGCGGTGGACGGCCGGTCTTTGGCCGGGAGCGGCACACCTTTGGTGGCGAGGCGCGTGGTCTGGCTTGGTGCTGGCCGTCGCTTGGACCGTGCTGTTAAACGTTGTTCTCTTGGCCACTTTTTTGTGGACCGAGTGGATACCAGGCAACGTATTGCTGACGGGCTGGGTGGCGTTGGCGGGCATTTGGATTTTCGCCGCCGGCGCGACCTGGCGGAAGCAAGGCATATTGGACGAAACGAACACATCCGAGACGATCACGATATTTCGAGAGGCCCAGACCGAGTACCTGCGAGGAAACTGGTTCGAGGCGGAGTCGTTACTAAAACAACTGGTGCGGAACAATCGCCGTGACGTTGAGGCGATGTTGATGCTGGCCACGTTGTGGATCCATACCGAGCGCGACGCGGAAGCGAGGAGCGAGCTTGACAATCTAGCTTGTTTGGCGGATGCCGACCGGTGGAGCCAGGAGATCGAGGATCTGCGTCGACGTCTGCCTGCCAAAACAGAGGCCAGACAAGCCAGTGCGGCCTAGAATGAACTGTCCCCGATGACAGAGAATCGACGCGAGCAATAGCGAACAGGTCAGTGCTTTCTGCCGCTGGCTTTTGGTAGGGTGTTTTGAGTGATAAGTGAATGACAACAACGGGGTAAGAGCGAGCACAGTGAGCAGCAGATTCGCCTGCGTCGGCGCTGCGGCGTAGAATCATTATCATTGAAGCATCATTGAAGCTCGGAACTGCGACGACCAGAAATCCTACGACCGAACAACCGACGACCAGCGGAGAGTCCCACCGACGCTCCGCTTCGACTATGGGAACGGGAGAGTAGTCATGTACGAACGATTTACCGATCGCGCCCGCAAAGTGATGCAGTTGGCCAACCAAGAGGCGCAACGATTCAATCACGAATACATCGGGACCGAACACATCCTGTTGGGTCTGATCAAGGAAGGCAGCGGCGTTGCCGCCAACGTGCTGAAGAATCTGGACGTCGATCTGCGCAAGATCCGCCTCGAGGTGGAGAAGCTGGTGCAGAGCGGTCCCGACATGGTCACGATGGGCAAGCTGCCGCAGACGCCCCGGGCGAAGAAGGTCATCGAGTATTCGATGGAAGAAGCCCGCAATCTGAACCACAACTATGTGGGCACCGAGCACATTCTGCTCGGTTTGCTCCGTGAGCAGGAAGGCGTGGCGGCCCAGGTGCTGATGAATCTGGGCCTCAAGTTGGAGGAGGTCCGCGAGGAAGTGCTCAATCTGCTCGGCCACGGGCTCGAGGGCGCCGAAACCGAACGTGGTCGCGGCGGCGGCGAGTCGGCCGGCGAGGGCGGCAGCGAACGCAAGAGCGGCAAGTCGAAGACGCCGGCGCTGGACAGCTTTGGTCGCGATCTGACCGAACTGGCCAGACAGGACAAGCTCGATCCGGTGATCGGCCGCGAGAACGAGATCGAACGGGCGATCCAAATCCTCAGTCGTCGGACCAAGAACAACCCGGTGCTGTTGGGCGAGGCGGGCGTCGGTAAGACGGCCATCGTCGAAGGTTTCGCGCAGCGGGTCGTCGAAGGCAACGTGCCGGAGCTGTTGGTCGATCGGCGTATCGTCGTGCTCGACCTGGCGATGATGGTTGCCGGCACGAAATACCGCGGACAGTTCGAAGAGCGCATCAAGGCGGTGATGAACGAAGTCCGCCGGGCGAAAAACACGATTCTGTTTATCGACGAGCTGCATACGCTGGTCGGTGCGGGCGGTGCCGAGGGTGCGATCGATGCGTCGAACGTACTCAAGCCGGCGTTGGCTCGCGGCGAAATTCAGTGCATCGGCGCCACGACGCTCGACGAGTACCGCAAGTACATCGAAAAGGACGCGGCGCTGGCACGGCGGTTCCAGGAAGTGCTGGTCGATCCCACGAGCAAGGAAGACACGGTTGCCATCCTTCGTGGACTGCGGGACCGGTACGAATCGCACCACCGGGTGCAGATCACCGACGACGCGATCACCGCGGCCGTCGAATTCTCCGATCGGTACATCACCGGCCGTTGTCTGCCGGATAAGGCGATCGACGTGATCGACGAGGCAGGTGCCCGGGTGCGGCTCAAAGCGATGACCAAACCGCCGAATCTCAAGGAGATCGACGAGCAGGTCGAGCAGCTCAACCGCGAGAAGGAAGAGGCGGTCGCCAACCAGGATTTCGAAAAGGCGGCGTCGCTGCGCGACTCGGCCGACAAATTGAAGAAAAAGAAGGCGACCATCACCCGCGAATGGCGGGAGAAATCGCGAGAGACCGACGGCGTGGTCGACGAGGACGTGATCGCCGAGGTGGTTTCCAAGATGACCGGCATCCCGCTCACCCGGATGACCACCGAGGACAGTCTGCGCCTGATGAACATGGAAGAGGAGCTTCATCGCCGGGTGATCAGCCAGGACGAAGCGATCAAGGCGGTGGCGCGGGCCGTTCGCCGCAGCCGCAGCGGGTTGCAGGATCCCAAGCGGCCGACCGGCACGTTCGTGTTTGCCGGCCCGACCGGTGTGGGCAAAACACTGCTGGCCAAGGCGCTGGCCGAGTTCATGTTCGGCGACGCGGACGCGTTGATTCAGATCGACATGAGCGAGTACATGGAGAAACATAACGTGAGCCGGCTGATTGGCGCGCCGCCCGGCTACGTGGGATACGAAGAGGGCGGCCAGCTCACCGAGCAGATTCGCCGCCGGCCGTATGCCGTGGTGCTGCTCGACGAGATCGAGAAGGCCCATCCGGAAGTGTTCAACATGCTGCTGCAGGTCATGGAGGAAGGTCGGCTGACCGACAGCTTCGGTCGCAACGTGGACTTCCGCAACGTGATCCTCATCATGACGACCAACGCCGGTGCCGAGGCGATCAAGAACGAGTCTGGTTTCGGATTCCAACGTCCCGATCAGGATGCTACGTACGAGAGCATGAAGACCCGTGTGACGGAGGAAATCGAAAAGGTGTTCCGACCGGAGTTTATCAACCGGGTGAACGACATTATCGTGTTCCGCCACCTGACGACCGAGGACTTGAAAGACGTGATCGATTTGGAGTTGAGCAAAGTTCGCAATCGTCTGCGAGAGCGCGGCTTGGCGCTGGAGCTATCCGACGAGGCGAAGTCGTTCATCATCAAGAAGGGTTCGGATATCGACTACGGAGCCCGTCCGCTGCGGCGTGCCTTGGAGCGGTACATCGAAGATCCGCTCTCCGAGGAGCTGTTGCGCGGCGAGTTCCGCGACAACGACATGATCCGCGTCGACTGCAAGGAGGTGGGCGGCAAGAAGCAATTGAACTTCATCGGCATCACGACCGAGAAGAAGGAAGCCGAGCCGGTCGGTGCCGTCGCGGAGGGCGGCGGCGAGAGTGCCGAACACCAGGATGGCGAGTGAGTCCTCAGGCGCAAAGTCGGTGGACCATTGTCTACACATGAATTTGATTAGCCCCGGGTGATATTGCCCGGGGCTAATTCGTTGTCAGAACACTTCGGGGCACGAAGAAGCTCAAACGCGGGCCGCAAACGGTGGGTGGCTGCGGTCGAACGAAGTGAGCCCCCAAATTCACTGGGAGGTCGCTGGTGCTCCACCCCAGCCACCCGCGCCCCTGGACTCATCTGGCCCGCTGGCTTTGCCCAATTCTCCAAGCCCTCACGTCCGGCAAAGTTTGTTCAAGCACTTCGCCCGGTGGGTCGATGCTACCGAGAGTCGGACCGTCGATTTGCACTCGACGTGCGCGCATTGCCTGCACTCGTAGCGAGAGTCGTTCCTCATGGCCAGCGGCAGCACATCTTCCTCACCAGGCGCAGCCCACGTGCGTCGCGGTCCAATCGTAGCATTGGTCGACTCGATCGCCGACCTAGGCAGCGTGACGCTCCACTGGGTTGGGAACATTGGCGGCGTAACGCTGTTCTCCTGGCGCACCATTTCCTGGATGTTCGGTCGCTTGCCGCGGTGGGCCACGCTGCTGCCGAGTTTTTACCAGATCGGCGTGTTGAGCCTGCCGGTCGTGGCGTTGACCGGCACGTTCATCGGCATGGTGCTGGCCGTGCAGAGCTATTCACAGTTCCGCGCGTTAGGTCTGGAATCTCGACTGGGCGCGGTGATCAACATGTCCCTGGTGCGCGAGCTGGGTCCGGTATTGGCCGCTACCATGCTGGCCGGTCGCGTGGGCAGCGCGATGGCTGCCGAGCTGGGTACGATGCGGGTGACCGAGCAGATCGACGCCCTGGAGAGCATGGGGGCCAATCCCATCCATTACCTGGTGGTACCGCGGTTCATGGCGTGCCTGTTCTTGATCCCGTCGCTCACGATCATGGCCGACTTCATGGGCGTGGTGGGTGGAGCGTACTATAGCGTGTACATTTTGGACATCGACTGGTTTCATTACTGGCACAACTCACGGGAATACGTGGGCAACTGGGACCTGTTTACCGGAGTGTTCAAGAGCCTGTTTTTCGGCGGGGCGCTATCGCTGATCAGTTGTCATCGGGGCTTTCACTGCGACCCGGGAGCCGAAGGCGTGGGGCGAGCGGCCACGGCGGCTTTCGTCCATTCGTTCGTGGTGATCTTGATACTCGATTTGTTTTTGGGCATCTTTCTGGACCATATGTACTACTCGATCTGGCCGGAGACGCCCACGTTGCTATAGGAATGGGGAAGGTGGAATGGGGAATGGGGAAACAAGAACATTTGAACGATTAGCGACAAACGATGAGTGGGGAAAATGACTAAAACCTAAATCCTAAGGACTAACCGCTTGTCAGCGTTGCTCACTACTTGCCGATAGCCGATGGCTGACAGCCGATAGCCGACCGCTTTTGTGCCAAGCCGCAAGCGGCATAACCAACAACCAACAACCAACAACCAGCTACCAACCATGAGCATCGCCACCGACAACCTGGTTGAGATCGACGACATGCACGTCACATTCGGCCGCCAGCCGGTCCTACGCGGGATCACGCTGCACGTGCCGCGCGGGCAAACGCTGGCGATCATCGGTGAGAGCGGTTGCGGCAAGACGGTGCTGCTCAAGACGATCATCGCTCTGATCCGACCCACGAGCGGCACCGTGCGGTTCGACGGCAAAAGTCTGTCGGAATTGAAGGACCGGGAGCGTACCAAGCAACGGGTGCGGTTCGGCTTCGTATTTCAGAACGCGGCCTTGTTCGACAGTCTGACCGTGGCGCAGAACGTGGCCTTTCCGCTGCGCGAACACCAGCGAATCGAAGCGGAGGACGTGGAGAACGTGGTGCGGGCGCGGCTGGCCGAGGTCGGATTGCCGGAGAGCGTGCTGGCGAAAAAGCCCGCCCAGTTGTCCGGCGGCATGCGGAAGCGAGTGGGTCTGGCACGCGCGCTGGCCATGGACCCGGATATCCTGCTCTACGACGAGCCGACGACCGGGCTGGATCCGATCGTCAGCGACGTGATCAACGAACTGATTATGCGCACCCGCAGCCGGCATCCAGTGACGAGCGTTGTGGTGACTCACGACATGAAGACAGCCACTAAAGTTTCCGATCGCGTGGTGATGCTTTATCCGCTCTCTCGTTTACGGAAGGACGAATCGCAGATTATCTTCGACGGAACGCCCGAGCAAATCGAGACGTGCGCCGACCCACGGGTTCGACAGTTTGTACGCGGCGAGGCCGGGGAAAGGCTGACGGCCGCCAACGGGGAAGTGGGATAGAGAAGAAGTTCTAAATCCTAAATCCTAAGGACTAAGAATGACCAAGGCCCAATGACCAATGACCAGGATGTTAAGGGAATGGCGGGAGGGGGAATGGGGAATGGGGAAACGTGACATTTCAGATTGCAGATTTACGATTTCAGATTTGGAAAGGAGCTGTCGGCTGTCGGCTATCAGCCATCGGCCTCGCTACCACCACCAGCCACCAGCTACCAACTACCAGCTACCAACTACCAGCTACGAACTTTGAACCTTGAACCTTGAACCTTGAACCAACATGGACGAACGCATCGTAGCATTTCGAGTGGGCGTGGTGGTCGTGGCGACCGTGCTGATCGCCGTGATCCTCGTGCTCATTCTTGGCGAGCAGGTGCCGTTTGCCGGAGCCGGCCGCTACGATCTGTACGTGAAGCTCAAGGGGGCAACCGGCGTCATGGAAGAGACGCCGGTCCGCATGTTCGGCAAGCTGATCGGCCGGGTCGAGCAGGTGAAGCTCGAGGATGACGGCGTGCTGGTGACGCTGGGAATCGACAAGAGCGTTCGCCTGGTGAAAGGCGACAAGTGCCAGGTCAGCTCGACGTTGTTGGGCGACGCGACGGTCAACATCATTGCCAAGGGTCAGGACCGGAAAGGCCAACCGGCTTTGGAGCCTGGAGCCGTTATCCCGGGCGAAGCCGCGGCGGACCCCTTGGAGATGGTCAGCAAGATGGCCGAGACGTTCGGCTCTCTAGAGGGCGATCTGAAGGGAACACTCAAGTCGGTCGGCAGTGCGGGCGAGGAGATTTCCAAGCTGGCCAAGAATGTGAACGAATTGCTGGACGTCAATCAGACCGGTGAGGGGCAGCAGCGACCGCTGCGGAGCCTGGCAGCGAGGACGGAAGAGTCGCTCAAGAAATTCGACCGAGTGATGGACTCGCTCAACAAAATCGTGGGCGACGAAGAAGTACAGAAAAATCTGAAGAAGGCGCTGGAGGGTCTGCCGGAGCTGATGACCGACGCCCGCTCGGCACTGGACGATTTCAATACCACGATGAACACGGCTAGCCAGCGCCTGGACGATCTGAAACCGTTTACCGAATCCTTGGGCACGGAGGGTCCGCAAGTCGTGGCCGATCTGCACAGCAGCGTGCGGAAGATCGACGGCCTGCTGACGGACATCGAGGGGTTCACCACCGCGCTGCGGAACAAGCAGGGTTCGTTCGGCAAGTTCGTGAACGATCCGCAGTTGTATGACAATCTGAATCAGGCGGCCTGCAACATCGAACGGCTGACGGTCCGGCTGCGGCCGATCGTCGAAGACGTGCGAGTATTCACGGACAAGATCGCCCGCGATCCGAGCCGCTTGGGCGTATCCGGCGCGATACGGCGGCCGTCGGGGATCAAGTAGCTGGTAGTCGGTAGCTGGTAGCTGGTACTTGGCCGCGAGCAGTGGGTTGTTGGTGGGTGAGAGCCGCTTGCGGCTTAACGATTCGATTGTCGCGCTAAGCCGCAAGCGACATCACCCATTACTCTATTGCTGCGGCGGTGCGAAGATCGGCGGCTGGCCACCGGGTGGCAATGTTTCTGGCGCCGGCTGCGGCAACTCACCGGGCTGGCCCGGCGGAGGCTGCAAGGGGGCTGTTGCCGGGCCGAGCGGTAAGAGCGGCGCGCCTGGCTGCGGAGCGAGGGCGCTGCCGGGCGCGGGTTGCACACCGACGGGCGGCTGCGCTTCGCGTCGCAATTCTTCGGCCCGCGAGAGCAGGATCTCCGTGGGCACGACCGTCTGAGGCTGCATGTTGTACGTCAACGTACGATCGTCGTGAATCTTGCGAGGTACCAGATTCTCGCTGACGAAGTCGAGCGGGGGCCATTCGTACCACGGGGCGGGCATCGGCTGCATCACCGTCATGGTTTCGTAACCGTCCTTCACCAGACGAATCTCGCGCGTGCCGTAGTAAATGAAATTGTGCGAGCAGGGAGTCGTGCCGACTTCGTAGTCGTCGACGTAGACCAATGCTCCCGGCGGATTGCTGCGAATGGTCATGCGGCGGGTGACGCAGCCGGTGAGCAGCACGGTCGAGCTGACCGCCAACAGCACGAGACTCCAGCGCAGAGATGGTCGACGAGGCGTCATGAATGAATTCGGGCGATGATACAGCGGGCCGGACGAGAGCGATGGCCCCGTGACGCGACTGGCGATTAGGGTGGCGGAGTATAGGAAGGTGCGGGAAGCACGGCCAGAGCGGATCGGGACATCCCCCTCTGGCAAGACCTCAGACCGACCGAAGGTCACGCGTTGCAAGCGACGCCGCACGTCGGCAGCCTATCGTGCAGGCAAGAAGCAGACTACAATAGAGCGCCGTTTTCCCCTGGCAGCCAGCAATATACGTAACGCCCGTGCCGCCAGAGATTTACGGGCGGTGGTTGGCCGCTCGCCGTTGTGAATCTCCGCTTCCAGCACCAGTCGCCGCCGCGTCGGCCTCGCTCAAAGTATGTGCAACCAATCGGACTATCGGAGTGAGCGGCTTTCGTATTCTGCACTGACCGATTTGGGTATGCGGCGGGCGAACAACCAGGACGCGCTGTCGGTCGTCTTGGCGGGCGATGCGGAAGATTGGGCGCGTCGCGGCGATGTGTTTGTCGTCGCCGACGGCATGGGAGCACACGCCGCGGGTGAGCTTGCCAGCAAGCTAGCGGTCGACACGGTGCCACTTACGTACAACAAGCTTCAGCACCTTTCGCCGCCCGACGCATTGCGGACCGCCCTGAGCGACGCCAACGCCTTGATCCACGCCCGCGGCCAATCGAGCGTCGACTTCAACGGCATGGGGACGACCTGTAGCTGCCTGGTTCTGCTGCCTCAAGGTGCGCTGATCGGCCACGTGGGTGACAGTCGTGTCTATCGGCTGCGCGAACACAAGCTGGAGCAATTGACGTTCGATCATAGCCTGGCGTGGGAGCTGCGATCCGCCCAGTTCGCTTCGGAAGATCTCAAGTTGCATGTGCCGAAGAACGTCATCACGCGTTCGTTGGGTCCACACGACGAAGTGATGATCGATCTGGAAGGGCCGTTTCCGGTTGCCGCGGGCGATCGTTACCTGTTGTGCAGCGACGGTCTGTCCGGCCCGGTGGACGATGCCGAGATCGGTGCGCTGCTCGACGTGCTGACCGTGGCAGATGCAGCGCAAACGCTGATCCATCTGGCCAATTTTCGCGGTGGTCCCGATAATATCACGGTCGTCGCGTTAGAGGTAACCGATACGCGTGCCGCCGGCGGCGGATCGGCCACGGGGGATCGTTCGTCCCGTTCCAGGCGTCTCGAACCTTGGAGCGCGTTTGCGTGGTCAGGAGCGTTTGCTGCCGCTACCGGGGTAATGTTGGCCATCGGACAGCCTCTGGCCGTAGTGATTGGCGGCCTGGCGGCACTGGGATTCGCCGTGTATGGCCTGCTGGCAAAGCGGACGGAGCGGCAATTCACTCCCTTGGGCCGGCCATTCGGCCGGGGGCCTTATCGCGAGTTTGACACGCTGCCCAACCAGCAATTCGTCAAGGACCTGGGTGAGCTCACGCAGCAAATCGGTGATGCCTGTCGCCAGAGCGATGTGCCGTTTGATTGGAATGCCTTGCAGGAAGCGCTCGAGCAGGCGAAGGCGGAGATTACGGCCGGGGACTATCCTGCCGCGCTGTCGCGGTACGCCGTGAGCATCCGCGATCTGGTGCAAGCACGTCGCCAGGCGAAGCGGTAGCTGGTTGTTAGTAGCTGGTAGTTGGTAGCTGGTAGTTGGTAGCTGGTAGTTGGTAGCTGGTAGTTGGTAGCTGGTAGCTGGTAGTGAGTGGTGGACACGGACGCTCGTCCGAGTGTTTCAGTTACCGCGCTAAGCGGCAAGCGGCATTGCCCATTACCCGTTACACATCTCCCATTACCTATCTTTACCAACTGACCTTGACTGGCTGCGCGCTATTCTTGACACTCCCGGCCGGAATGAGTTCAAGGTTCAAGGTTCGAGCGCTCGGCCCAAAATTGAAGCGACCTTGGCGGATGTTCCGCGCGAGGAGGAAGCTGTTTTGCCGCAAGACCGAACATGCCCCATTTGCGAACGCGCGAACTTTTATCGCTTGCCATTTCATCCGGCTGGCCGGTTGTCGATTTCACCGGTGATCTGTCGCGGTTGCGGTCTGGTGATGATCGACCCAATGTGGTCAGACAGCGAAAAGGCTCAGGTTGTGCCGTCGAGTCGGTCGCTGCATCGCAGCCGGCTGTCCTCGGCACCGATAGAGGCCGGCTTTCGCCGCATGTTGCCCCGGGCAGAGCGGTGCATGGAATTGCTGCGCGATCACGTGCGGCCGGGACAACGAGTGCTGGAAGTCGGCTGCGGTGACGGGACGCTGCTCGAGTTGTTGCGAACTTATGGTGCGCACCCGGTGGGCACCGATCTGGATGCCGAGGGCGCGCGGTTCGTGGAAGAGCGACTCGGGTTGCCAGTGGTCGTTGCACCTTTTGAGCAGGCCGACTTTGGCGGACGGAAATTCGACGCGGTCGTCTCGGCTCACGTCATCGAGCACGTGTTCGAACCGGTATCTGTATTGGCCCGGGCTCGCGAGTTGCTCGAACCGGGCGGCGTCCTCTTTATGGAGACGCCGAACATCTGGCGGCCCAAGGTGGGACCGCGACGACTGTTCAGTCTACCGCACAACTATTATTTTTCCCCGCGCACCTTGGCATTGGTCATGGTTAAAGCCGGTTTTGAAGTTACTTCCGTGCGAGAATTTCACCGCGACAGTTTTCAGATCGTGGGCCGCGCGCTCTCCGACGACGAAAGGAAGAACGGGCAATCGTGGCGCGATCTGGCAGGCGACGACTGGCGGCGAGTCGCCCAGCGGATTCGCTCGCACCGGCGACGATACCTGGGCAGTCTCCAATTTCTCTGGCGAAAAATGCCGGTGGTGAAGTACCGATTGCTCTATCACGTGCACCGGGAGCGATCAGGCGAGCAGTTGGATGCGTGGCTGAGGCGGGCCGCGTAATAAGACTTCAGATTTCAGATTTATGATTTGAGATTTTCGACGTCTGCAACGTCGTCCGAGATCAACAAGCAACAAACTACTGGCTACTCGCTACTCACCACTCGCTACTCCCCGCTGGCGACCAGCTACCAGGCAAAGGCTGACTTACTGTGCGACTGCTCACACGCTATGTACTGGTCCAACTTCTGCTTACCTTGTTCGTGTCCCTCTTCGCCCTCACCGGGCTGATTGTGCTGGCCGGGGTAGCTCGCGAGGCGATCACGATGGGCCTGGGGCTCATCCCTACTCTGCGGTTGATTCCTTATATTTTGCCCGACGCCCTCCGCTATGCCGTGCCCGGTACGGTGCTGCTGGCCACGACGAGCGTCTACGGCCGCATGGCCGGCTCGAACGAAATCGTGGCCGTCAAATCACTGGGCATCTCGCCGATGGTGCTCATCTGGCCGCTGGTCGTGTTGTCGGCGTTCGTCAGCCTGGCGACGGTGTGGCTCAACGACGTGGCGGTCTCTTGGGGTCGCGATGGGGTTAACCGGGTGGTCCTGGATTCGGCCGAAGAAATTGCCTACCGCGTTTTGAAAAACCAGCGTTATCTGAGCACGCCGTGGCTGACCATCAGCGTGGAGGACGTGGTCGATCGCCGGCTGATCGCACCGACAATCAGAGTGAATTACAGCGACGAGTATCCCCCTGGAGCGATCATGGCCGACGAGGCGGAGATCCGCTCTGATCAGAAGAACGGCGTCCTGTCGATGCCGCTGCGCAACGTCACGGGTGATTTCGGCCAAGGTTACGGACTGAGAAACTACGACGAGTTTACATTCCAAGTTCCGATCCACTATCTGCTCAAGCGTGGCGGACGGGGCGGCGGTCCGGCCGACAAATCACTGCGCGATATACCGAGCGAAATCAGTCGACGTACCGAAGCGCTTCGCGATGAACGCGAGACGCAGGCGACGTTGGCCGCCTTCCAAATGATGTCCGGCGACTTCGACCCGTTGACCGATAAGGTCTGGCAGCTCAACCACCAACGACGCCACGACGGGCAGGAGATGCTTTACAAGTTGGCCACCGAGCCTCACCGCCGTTGGGCCAACGGGTTTAGCTGCCTCTTCTTCGCGCTGGTTGGTGCTCCGATGGCGATCCGGCGGCGGCACGGGGATTATCTGGCCAGCTTTTTCGCCGTTTTTCTGCCCATTCTGCTGGTGTACTATCCCCTGTTGGTGGGCGGTGTGATCCAGGCCAAGAACGGCGTCTGGCCGCCGGAATGCGTGTGGCTAGGCAACCTGGTGTTTGCCATTTGGGCCATTTGGTTGATGCGGCGGGTGATTCGCTACTGACCCGTGTCGAAGAACGGAAGCGTCAAAGGGTTGAAGAGTTCCGTGCCGGAGTTTATCTCTTGGACTCTTCGACTCTTCGTCATTTCGACTATCGGTGTGCCATGCTTCATCTGAAGATCGAGACCGGCCCGCGGTGGCTGCGCCAGGTCGACAACCATCTCGACGATATCCTGATCGATCACGCCCACTGCGAAAAAAAGGCGGCCGGCACGGCGATGAACCTGACGTTCGCCTACGTGGAGAACCAGAAGCTGTGCCGCGCCATGACGGAGATCGTCAACGAGGAGCTTGGCCACTTTCATCTCGTCGTCGAGCTACTCAACGCTCGAGGAATCCGCTTTCGTCGTCTCAAGCCATCGGCCTATGGACGGAAGTTGAACGATCTGGTGCGCAAACTGGAACCTGGCCGCGCGGTCGACCGGCTGTTGGTGGCCGGCCTGATCGAGGCACGTTCCTGCGAGCGGTTCTCCGTTCTGAAAGATCACATTCGTCCTCGTGACCCCCAATTGGCGGATTTTTATGGCAGCCTCTTCGAGTCGGAGGCCCGCCACCACAGCACGTACGTCGACCTGGCGCAGCAGTTTGCCGCGTCCGACGAGGTCTTCAAGCGGCTCGACGAATTGGCGACGTGCGAAGCTGAGATGATCAATTGCGGCGAAGAGCAACCGCGGATGCATAGCTGATAGGCCGACGTGCAGCGGTAACATCGTCCCAGACCATACTTTGCGGCGTGTCGGGACCTTGACACGCCTAGGTAGGAGGGATATCTTTACCTGATTGCACAGGACATTAAGTTGTGTTCTTTCAAGGGTTTTTGGACGATTGGCAAAAGGTGCCCGATCGTTCGGCGTGGAGGGTATGCACCTGAAACGACCTGTGGGGGTGGCGATCTGCCGGGTAGATGGTCGGGAGGACGGCCAGGTCTGCCGGCGTAATTTCTGCCCGCACGGTCGGACAATTCGGACAATTTGACAAGCCGCCCGGGCGGGCGTTGTACGTCGGGAAGGTGAACGGACTTATGAATGCCAGTGAGGTGCTGCGAATCGTCGACGCGATTCACCGCGACAAAAACATTGAGAAAGAGATCGTCTTCGAGGGCATCGAGGCTGCCTTGGTATCGGCCGCCAAGAAGCACTACGGAGAGGATCGGGACATCATCGTCCAAATCGACCGTGAAGATGGGGCGATTACAGCCAGTTGCGACGGAGATCCGCTCGATCCGGAAGAGACGGTCGGCCGCATCGGCGCGCAGACTGCCAAGCAGGTGATGATTCAAAAAATTCGTGAAGCGGAACGCGACGCGCTTCATGACGAATACACCGCGTTGATAGGCCACATGGTGACCGGCGTGATTCAGCGTTACGAGGGCGGTGCCGCCACCGTGGCGCTATCGAACGTGGAAGCCATTCTTCCACGGAGCGAGCAGATTCCTGGCGAAACACATCATGCCAACGAACGGGTGCGTTGCACGGTGTTCGAGGTTCGCAAATCGGGCAGCCGGGTCAAGGTGATTTTAAGCCGCACGCGGCCGCAGTTGGTGCAGCGGCTGTTCGAGCAGGAAATCCCGGAGATCGTCGACGGTGTGATCGAAGTTCGCGCCATGTCGCGGGAACCGGGCTACCGCTCCAAGGTGGCCGTCAGCAGCAGCGATCAGCGGGTCGATTGCGTGGGGGCGTGTGTCGGCGTGCGCGGCAACCGGATCAAAAACATCGTCGATGAACTGGCCGGCGAGCGGATCGATATCGTACGGTGGAGCGATGATCTGGAAGTGTTGATCCCCAACGCGTTGCAGCCGGCGGAAGTCGAACAGGTAATTTTGTGCAAGATGCTCGGCCGCGCGATCGTCCTGGTGCGCGAGGATCAGCTTTCGCTGGCCATTGGGCGACGCGGGCAAAATGTGCGGCTTGCCAGCAAACTGGCCGGCTGGGACATCGAGATCATGACCGAGGATGAACTGAATGAGAACATCGACCGCGCGGTGGGCGGGTTCAGCGCCTTGGAGGGTTTGGACGAAGAGGTGGCGCAGAAGCTCGTGGAGGAAGGGTATCTGAGTTACGATGATTTGTCAGTGATCGAGCCCGACGCACTGATGGAAATGGGCGGTCTGACCGAGGAGCAGGTCGACAAGATCGTTGAGCAGGCGGAGGTAAAAGCAGCCGAGGCGGAAGCCGCCGCAATCGAAGAACGCAAGCGGAGACGTGAAGCAGAACGACGCGAGGCTGCCGAGGCCGCTGAGGCCGAAGCGACCGCAGCAACCGATTCGACAGACTCCGGGGAAGAATCGGCCGCCGACGGTGAGACTGGGGAAACTACCGATTTGAAGGTTGCCGAACTTTCCGATCCGCAGCACGAGGCAATTGCTGCCAGCGAGGCAAATGACGAGGCGAGCGACGATTCGGAATCGGACGAGTCCGAACAAATGAAGAACACCCGGGATGAGAGCGACGCGTCTGAAGTAACCGAGAATGCTCAGGAGGAAGACGAAGATGCAAATGGCGGCGAGCCCGGGACGGGAGTTGACCAGGATGAAAACACTCAGGAGGAGAACATTCGTGAAGAGGCGTCGGAGTCGGAGCCGAACAGTGCCCAGGATGCCGGGTTGAAAAGCCCCCATTAGCATCTTGCCGCGGAAAAGTAATTTGGAGAACGTGTTTTGCCAGTTCGCATTTATGCACTTGCCAAAGAGCTGAAGATCGACAGCAAAAAGCTGGTGGATGTGTGCGCGCAGGCAGGCATTCCCGACAAGGGCTCTGCGCTGGCGAGCTTGTCCGACGAGGAAGCCGATAAGATCAAAGCGTTAATGAGCGGCGGCGGAAAACCGGCAGGGCGGAAAGCAAGAGCGGGTGCTGGCGACAGCTCGGAAAAATCGGCCGACCAAGGGGCCGTTCGCCGCGAAGATTACATTGGTCCATCAGGATCCGGCAAAGTTCCCGTACTCGGCGGTAAGGCAAAAGAACCTTCGAGCGAGTCTCCAGCTGCGGGGGCTGGTCCCAAGGAGAAGGAGACACACCGTAGCGGGCCGTCGATAAAACTCGCCCCGCTGCCCGCAGCCGAGAAGTCGGCGCCTTCGGTGAAACCCGTTGAGCCTGCACCGCAAAAACCTGATCTGAAACTGCCTGCCGACGCGATTCGGGCGAGCAAGGCGGGCAGCAAGCCGCTGGCGGCCCATCTCCGGCGTCAAGAGGAAGCTCGCGAATCACCTGAAAAGCCGGCCAAGACGAAAACACGCGGCCGTGGTGGGCGTGGGGTCGGCCTGCCGTCTTCGCCCGAAGAGATTTTGCTTCCCAGCGAGGGACGCGAGCGAGGTCGCCGTGGAAAGGCTGGCGGGCACAAGAAGGACGAGGAGGTCGATCGCGCATTGCTTGGCGGCCGGGAACAGCGACAGCTCAGTCGGAAGCGGCAGGGTGAAGGCAAACGGTCAGATTCTCAGCGGATGAGCTATCGCCCGCGCCGGACAAAGCGGGCTGGCGTTAGTACAGCAGCACCGCGCAAAGAAAACGTCGTCGTGCAGTTGCCTTGCACGGTGCGCAGCCTGTCGGAAGCGGCCGGTGTGCCGGCAGCGTCGATTCTGCGCATCTTGCTGCAGGAAGGCATCATGGGCACGATTGCGTCGGAGCTCGATCCCGAAATAACCGAATTGATCGCCGCGGAGTTGGATTTGAATGTGGCATTTGCTCAACCGGTCAGCCTGGAAGAAGAGTTGCTCGCCAAATTCAAGGAGGAAGAAGATACAGCGCAGCTTGTAGCCCGGCCCCCGGTCATCACGTTTTTGGGGCACGTGGATCACGGCAAGACCTCGCTGCTGGACCGCCTGATCGGCACGGACGTGGTTAGCGGGGAAAGCGGCGGCATAACGCAGCACATTCGCGCTTATGAAATCTCTCGGGATGAGCGACGAATAGCGTTTGTCGACACACCGGGTCACGAGGCATTCACGGAAATGCGGGCGCGGGGTGCTAATGTAACGGACATTGCCGTGTTGGTGGTCGCCGCGGACGACGGCGTCATGCCGCAAACGGAGGAAGCGATCAGCCATGCACGCGCGGCGGAGGTGCCCATCGTCGTAGCTCTCAATAAGATCGATTTGCCAGGCATCGACGTCAATCGCGTTCTCCAACAGCTTTCAGCTAGCGATTTGCTGCCCAGTGAGTGGGGCGGAGACGTGGAGGTCGTCAGGACCAGCGCAACCACCGGCGAAGGAATGGAGGAGCTGCTCGACACGCTGTTGACCGTGGCGGAGTTGCACGATTATCAAGCCAACCCGTCCCGTCCGGCCCAAGGAACCTGCTTGGAAGCACAGCAAGAAGGCGGCCGCGGCGTGGTGGCCAAGTTGATTGTGCAGCAGGGGACGCTGAAGATCGGGGACGTGGTAGTGTGTGGTCAGGCGTACGGACGGGTAAAAGCCTTGTACGACACGCTGCGACCAGAGGAACAAGTCTCGGATGCGGGACCGAGCACGCCGGTGAACATGACCGGATTGGACGAAGCGCCCGGTGCCGGCGATCGTTTTTACGTGATGGACGACATCGCCAAAGCCCGCATGATTGCCCAGTCGAGAGCGACGGCCGCACGTGAAACGGTTTTGGGAGTTGGTCCGCAGCACGTGACGTTGGAGAACCTTTTCGAACGGCTGGGCGGAAACGGCGAAGTGCGTACGCTGAACATGATCTTGCGGGCGGACGTTCGTGGTTCGATCGAAGCCATCCAGAACGAGTTGACCAAGCTAGAACATCCCGAGGTTCGCATTAAAGTGCTGCAGGCGACCGTGGGCGGGATCACGGAGGCCGACGTGCATCTGGCCGATGCCTCCGATGCGATCATCATCGGCTTCAACGTCGTGCCCGATGAGGGAGCCCGGTTGTTGGCGGATCAAAGAGGCGTTCAAATTCGCCGCTACGACGTCATCTACAAAATTACGGACGATCTGAAGGCAGCGCTGGAGGGTATGCTCGAGCCCGAACAGCGTGAAGTGGAGTTGGGGCGGGCGTTGGTGCAACAGGCGTTCAAGATCAGTCGCATCGGTACGGTGGCGGGCTGCCGCGTGCTGTCCGGAACGGTGGAGCGAAACAGCCGGGCGCGCGTGATACGGGACAATACGATCATCGGAGATTATCAATTAGATACGCTGCGGCGCGAGAAGGACGACGCCAAAGAGGTCCGCGAGGGCATGGAATGCGGAATCAAACTAAAAGATTTCGACGACGTGAAGGAAGCCGATGTGTTCGAAGTGTATCGTCTGGAAGAAGTTGGACGCAAATTTGATGAGAGGTAAGTTTTTGCAGCGTGTCACGTACGACGGAGTGATCGTGCGAGTCACAACGCGGTGCTGGCAACAGGTGACAGACGAACGATGAGTTCCCGGCGCGTACTCAAGGCTGCCGAGGCAATCCGCGAAGTGGTCAGCATGGCCATTTTGCAGGAGCTGAAGGACCCCCGGATTTCCGACGTAACCGTCACATACGTCGAGGTTTCTCCGGACATGCGCCAGGCTCGCGTGCATGTTTCGATCATGGGCGATTCGAGTAAGCAACAATTGTGTTTACACGGGCTGAAGAGTTCGGCGGGCTATCTGCAAAAAAAGATCGCCAGCCGCATCGACACCCGGTACACTCCCAGGATCGCGTTTGAACTGGACATGGGGGTCAAAAAGTCGATAGAGATTACTCGAATTCTCGGTGAGGTATTGCCCGAGTAGATTCAGGTTCTACGTATCCACTTTCGACCGGGTGCCCATTCATCAGCCGTCTTGTTTCGGCACTACTGAATCACACCTGCAAACTGAACAGTCTTGTTTGAATTCATCCCGCAAGAAGCGGCCTCCCCACGGTCGGCCCGCTTTGGTTTTTTGATCGAAGATCGATAATCCCTCCACGGGCAATTCCTTATGGCAAGTACAAATCGCACGACACTCTTGACGAAATCGTTCAAGGTTCTCAAAAAGCATTACAAACCGGTCGCACCGCCGGCCAATCGTTCCTTGTTGGAGCACCTCATGCTGGCGTGCTGCTTGGAAAATTCATCGTATGAACAAGCCGAGAATGCGTACGCGGGGCTGGTGAGTCAGTATTTCGACTGGAATGAAATCCGTGTCAGCACGCTTCGAGAGCTCGCCGAATCGCTTTCTGGACTGAACGACCCGGAGGATGCGGCCGCTCGGCTCCGCGGCGCGCTGCAGAGCATTTTTGAATCGCGATACAGCTTCGATCTGGAATCGTTCAAGAAGCAAAACATCGGCCAGGCAGTAAAGAGCCTGGAGAAATACAACGGCGTGACTCCTTTTGTCGTTGCCTATACGACTCAGATGGGCCTGGGCGGACATGCCATACCGCTGAACAAGGGTTCGCTGAAGGCGTTGTTCGTGATTGGAGCGATGAGCGAAGCCGAAGCCGAGAAGGGAGTCGTTCCCGGCTTGGAGCGCGCGGTTTCCAAGAGCAAAGGCGTGGAATATGCCTCGCTCCTGCACCAGCTTGGTGTGCAGCTCATTACCAGTCCTTACGCACCCGCGTCGCGGCAGATTCTGCTGGAGATTGCGCCGGACTGCAAAACGCGTCTGCCGAAGCGACCTTCCAAACGAGCGACTCCAGACGCCGCAAGCGCCAAGAGAGAGTCGCCGGCTAAGGACGGGAAGACGCCAAGCCGCAAGGCGACCGCAAAGTCGAAAGCAGGATCGGCAAAGAAGAGCGGCGACAAGAAAAAGGCCACCGGTAAGCAGGGCGGCAAGCCGGCCAAAACCGCCAAGACCACTCCGAAAAAAAAGAAAACCACCAAGAAAAAGACGAAGGCGTCGACCAGCCGCTTGTCAAAACGCAAGCCGCGATAAACGCCTGAAATCTCTGGACCGGGAAAGCTCAGCATGGCAGGTCATTCTCATTGGGCGGGTATCAAGCACAAGAAAGCGCTCGTCGATAACAAACGCGGCAAGCTGTGGAGCAAGCTGTCTAAAGCCATCATCGTCGCGGCAAAAATGGGCGGCGGCGATCCTGACATGAACCTGCGGCTGCGGTACGCGATTAACGACGCCAAGGCCGTGAGCATGCCCAAGGATAATATCGAACGGGCCATCAAGAAGGGTACCGGAGAACTGGAAGGCGGCAACTTCGAAGAGATCGTCTACGAAGGTTACGGTCCGAACGGCGTGGCGGTGTTGTGCGACATCTTGACGGATAACCGCAACCGAACCGCGCCGGAGATTCGCAAAATATTTGAGCTTTCCGACGGCAAACTCGGCGCCACCGGCTGCGTGGCCTGGATGTTCGATCGCAAGGGACTCATTCTCGTTCCCAAAAGCGCGGTCGAGGAAGAATCTTTATTGGAACTCGCACTGGAAGCGGGTGCCGAGGACGTCCGCGCGGAGGGCGACAACTATGAGATCACCTGCCAGGTCGATGTTTTCGGTGACGTGACCAGTGCGTTGGAAGCCGCGAAGATTCCCACCGAGATGCAGGAAATCACCCGGATTCCACAAGATACGATCGATCTGGATGAGGATGCCGCCCGCAAGGTGCTTGTTCTCATGGAGCGACTCGACGATCACGACGACGTGCAGAACGTATCGGCCAATTTCAACGTTCCGGAAGGCGTGCTGAGCGACGAGGGATGACCAGCGCGCAAAGCCGCCAGCGGCGAGCCCGCCGGCGACGAGTATCTTCGCGGCTGCGAGCTACTGACGACTCACCACTGGTGACTACTCTTTCCCCTCGTGTTTGACCTTGGGCCAGTAGGTCTTGAAATCGAAGTCCGGGCTGTTGTCCAGGTCGTGACACTGCCTGCACATCGTGGTGACACGGCCGACGACTCCCTCGGGCAACTTGCCTTCGGCTTCTCCTTCGATCAAGCGGATACGCATCTCGGCGCGGAGCTTTTCCAACTGTTCGTCGTCGGCGTCGACGTCGCCTTGTTCGGCCGCCACGTGCCGCGAGCCCGGACCGTGGCAGTTTTCGCAGCCGTTATCCAGCAGGTTCGGAGTGTCCGTTAAACTCTTGTAACCTGAGTTGAAAGGAACGTACTTCTGTGGGTCCCAGCCGATCACGTGGCAACTGAGACACTCCGGATCGAAGTGACGCGGTGGGTCGAGTTTCACGAGCGTTGCGGTCGCATGGGAATGAGGCGTTTTTTCGAAGACATCGGTCGCCTCCGTGTGGCAGTCGGCACAGGTGGCCGAGCCGACAAAGGTCCGCCCGCTGGGATGAGGCCGCCCGGTGGCCCCCAGTGCCTGCAGCCCGAGCGTCTTGAGTTCCTTTTGATAGTCCACCAGCGCCTGCTGCATCTCGCGCGAGTTCTCGAATCGGTGGTCCAATGGCACACGTTGGTAGCGCCAGGGTTTCTGGGGATCGTCGTACAAGCCCAGCACCGCGACGTACATTCCCTTCTGACCCACTTCGATCAACAGGGTTTGTGTGCCTTCGACGATCTCCGGCTTGTTGGGCGGTTCTCCGGCACCACCGGACGCCACCACGGCGTCGAATTCCGGAAACTGCCGGGCCAAGGCGCGCGACTCGTCGGGACTGGCGTGAGAAAGCAGGATGCGAAAGTCGGACGTCTCGCGCAACTTGCCGGCGATCGGCCTGAGCGCCGCGGCAGCGTCGATGATTTCGATATCGTCGTTGTTAATCTTGGCCGCTGCCGTCGCTCCCAGAATGCTGGTGATCCCGATGCGCTTGCCACCCACGTCCACCACGCACGATGGGGCGACGAAGCCGCCGTCCATGCCGAAGAGACCCACGTTGGCCGAGACGTAGGGATTCTTGCCCTCGGGCAGATTGACGGCCACGCCGACCAGTTCGTCAGCCGGCAGCCTCAGGTCCTGCGGTCCGAACGCCACGGCACGATAGCCCATTTTTACCAGTGAGTTGATGGCCGTGCGAAATTTGATCACCGCCTGCGGACCGTAGCGGCGAACCTGGCCCCCCAGATCGACCAGCGCGAGCGGCCATCCCTTTTCCTTAAGTTGCTTGATGAGCGTGTGCCGCCGCTTCATTCCACCTTTTTGGTTTTCCAGGCCGGCGCAGCCGCACGGTTCGAGGAACCCGAGCTGCTCGCCCGAGATGACCAGCGCCACCTGGGGCGTGGGCCAGTCGACGAAAATCGCTCCGTTTCGCTTGACGGCATCGGCGATCTGTTGCTGGCGATCGCCGCTGCCGGTGCCTCCCGCGGCGCCGTAAGCACTGCTGTCTTCCTGATATACGGCGGGCACCACCTCAGAATCGGATGGATGCGAGTCGGGACTCTGCCGCCCTGCCCTCTCGTTGGTGCTGGGACAGCCGACTGCAAGCAGCGCCGCCGTTACGACTCCGGAGATCCAAATGGTCCTTCGGTTCATCACGTATCTTCGCATCACGGCTCCTTCCGTTGCAGATTGGCACTTCTCGAATGTGTTAGCTTCCTACGGCAAAACTGACGTTCAAGCGGACCTGCGGGGCGCGGGGGTAATTGGTTTTTAGAATGACTTCTCCCAGACCTCCCTGCTCCGCGGAGAGATGGATCATCTGCGGCGTTCCCGGTGGCACCTTGACCAGAAACGGATACTGAAGCACCTTGCCGTCTCGTATCGAACGCGGCTCTCCAATCTCCACCTTGATGACGTCCGGCGAAATCTTCTCGGGCTTCATCGTAACGGTACCGCCGTGCTGGCCGTGGACGAGAATGTATAACTGGGCCTGCGCACCGTTCTGCGAATCGATCATTCCCAGTGAGAGCAAACCGCGCTGGTTGTTCCAACCTTGGCCGATGATCGAGATGTCACTGGATACCAGGCCGTGAATCGGGATGACAAACGTGCGATGATCGTCAAAATCGGTCGTGATTTCAAGCTGCTGCCGAAAGCCGCCGACCGGCATTCCCGGTCGAACCGTTACCGTTAGCAGCTTGCCCGCTTTTGCCTCCGACTCGGCAAGTTCGTCCGCCGCAATGTTGCTCACGGTGAGATCGAAATACTGGGCAGTTTCTTCGTTCGTAAATTGATGCTCTAAAACTTCCAGCTCATCGTTGATGAAGTCAAGCATGCGCACCTTGGCCGACTGCGCGGTATCCACCGGCACGTTGCTCAGTACAAAATCCGACGGCTCAATCCGTATCGCGTCGGTAATGTTGCCGGTCACAGTCAATTGCACGCGCTTTCGCAGCGGGTCGTTGGTCAGGATGGTGGCCGTCTGTCGAAACTCGCGACTGCTGACCTTGGCAACCCACTGAAGCGTCACCTCGGCCGATCCACCGGGCTGCACTTCGTCCTGGGCCAGTTCGCTCAGAGTGCATTTACAAGTGGTATCTCCCTTGGTCAAATGCAGCGGCGCGTCGCCTTCATTACGAAAGACGAAATTGTGCGACATCTTCGCGTCGCGCTCCATGGCGCCGAAGTCGAAGTTCTCCTCATCAACGACAACGCGTGGTTGGGGACCGTGGACCGATGCCAACTCAAGTTGGGCCGAGTCGAGCAGAGTGTCGCCTGCGGTGAACTTGCTTTCCCACCAATGCTGGGCCGCCGACGAGCCGAATCCCAACACCGCCCCGACAAACACAGAACCGATTACCAGTCGACTTATGCTCATGATAGCTGAAAACCAGTGGTTTCACGGCCCAAGATACTTTGGTTCATTGTACGGCGACGAGGAACATGTGGTCAATTCGGGCTGCACCAGGATTAGCCGCAGATGAACGCAGATGACCGCGGAACTGACAAACGCAGCACGGTGGCAAACCACTCCATAATTGGTTGCTGCGTATTGCGGGAAAGCGATCGACCGAGAAATCTGCGTCTATCCGCGTGTATCTGCGGTTCCGAATAGAGCACAAACCTGGCACGCCGATTTCCAGGCGTCCCTTATTCAGCGCTCAGAGCCTCGGCTTATCGGCCTGTCCGCCGTTCGACTTCGACTCCTCGGCCAGCCGCTGCATCTCCTGTCGCACCTTCGGCGGCAGCAGTTTCTCCTCGTGTTCCGCCCGACGTGTAACTTCGTCTAATTGGAGAGCTCTTTGCGCCGCATGCCGGGCCTCTTCTCCGTGACCTGACTTTTCCAACGTCCGGGCCAGATTAGCTTGCACCGGCGCGCTGTGAGGATAAAGGCTCGCGGCAAGCTCGTGGGCCTGAACCGCCGCCGTCAAATGGGTCGGGTCGGCGGTCGTCGCATAAATCTCAGCCAGAAAGTTTCCACTCCGTGTCCAGGCGGTGCTGCTGCGCGGGGCCAATCGCACCAGATCGCGCTGCGCCTCGAGAAAGCTCTTCAGTGCCGCCGCGCTGTGGTCGCGCCGCCAGCGTTGAAAATAATAGGTCATCAAATGCTCTACCGCCGTGTGCGAGTAGGGGTCGGTCCGCACCGCGTCCAAGAGCAGCGACTCCTCGGTTGCCTCATTAGCCAGTGCCGCCTGCCGCAACACCGTCTCGCTTTTGAGTACCGGATCGTACGCGGTCAGGTAAAAGGCTACCGTCAGCAGTGCGAACGCGCCGCAGGCTGCAGCGGCTGACACTTGGCCGAATTTGTGAAAACGTTCCTTTGGTCGGCCAACGTAGCAGGTGAGCGCAGTGAGCAGCCAGAACGTGCCGGCCACGCCGGGATAACCGATTCCGCCGGCCGCCAGCAAATGGACCAGGAGTACGACGATCGCCACGGCCGACAAAAAGATCGGCAACGCGCCAGCACGAATCCAACCGCGAAGGAGCCAGACGGTCACCACCAAGCCAACGAGCGAACACACACTGCTGGCCGCGCTCAGAGGAAACCCGACCAGCGGTCGCACGATGGCTGCGACGGCCACGCCCACGATGGCGCCACACACAGCGTACGTTATAGCCCAGGAGTCATCACCGACTTCTACGCCGTGTGGGTATGTATCTCGAAGGTCCCGGTTGCCCGCCTTGGTCGTGTTGTCTGCATGAGTGGCATGATCGGCCGTGCCGCTTGTCGCCGTCTCGGTCCCTCCGCGTCTGAACACTCGCCACGCGCACAGACCAAGTACGGCCGCCAGGGCCAGTAGTGCTGGTGTGCCGGCCGTCGCCCAAATCTCGAAAAGGAAATTGTGCGGATCGTTGATTTCCTCGCTCGCTTGGGGCAGTTTGTACGTGAGGTAGGCGTCTTGAAATTGTCCCGGACCACAGCCAAACCACGGACTTTCGCCAATCATCTTCCACGTCGCCTGCCAGTATTGACCGCGATAGCCAAGTGACTTACCGGCCTCGGTCACGATCGGCAGATCTAATCCGCCCACGGAAATGCCGACCGTAGCCAACACAACGACGGATGCCACCACCAGAGCAATCGTGAGCGTTAGCTTGCGCTTCGCCACGTGGCCCGCCCGCCAGGCCGCAAACAACAGCAGCAACACGCCCACCGCCACGGCCACGTAGCTGCTGCGACTTTTGGTCAGCAGCAGACAACCAGCAATAGGCAGCGCGATCAGCAGAGCGCAAGACACGGCCTTCGAGCGTGAAATGACCACGGGCCGCGGAGTCGGCGGTCCGTTGCGCGTGTCGTCCGCCGCATCAGCACGAAGAGAAAGTAAACAAACGCCGACTGCGAGCACCAACCACGGTGCCAGGAAACCGGCCAGCGAATTGGCCAATGCGAAGGTGGCAAACGGCTCGCTGCTGTAGACTCGGTCTTCAAAATGGCGTCGCGCTATCGAATCAGGCGGATACCATTGTCCAATCGTGGCAACGGACAAACGCGGATCGTCTTTGACTTGTTCGTAGATCTCCCGATCGCGTGGCAGGCCCACAAAATACTGGTAATAGCCAAAGAGCGAAGTGCCCAAAGCAATCCCGATCATCACCACCAACACGGCACGGACCTCGATCGCCGAGCGGACGAGCTGCCGTACGAGAAAGAAGGCGAAGCCCAGCGCCGTCCATTCCCAGAGCATGTTGATCGCCGGCCGTGGACTGCCGTTTTTGACGGCTGATATCGCACCGATCGCGTGCCACACCACGAGTGCCGCCACGGCCGTATCGATCCAGCCCCAGCGCAGAGTCAAACTTCGCTTGCGAAACTGACCCCCAGCCCAGGCGCAGACCAACAGCAGCCAGAGCATGACCAGCACGACACCATCGCCGCCGTCGGCCACACCCTCACTGGGCACCAAAGGTTGTGCGCAGAAAAGCGCGATGGCAGCGGCCAGCAGCGCCAATCGCCACCGCAGGGCTCGGTCGTCGACTGTGGCACCGCTCCCCGCGGTTTGGCGTCGTTTTAGTTTCTTCTTCAC
>Ga0315553_10000765_pt1 | contig 27610 bp, 26 predicted proteins | sample SalMarSW160140MG_FD_203099 | JGI IMG/M metagenome (GOLD analysis project Ga0315553, IMG submission 203099) | Salt marsh sediment microbial communities from the Plum Island Ecosystem LTER, Massachusetts, United States - Salt Marsh Sediment SW1601-40 ... | reverse complement strand
CGACGAATTTCCGTTTTGTATGGCTAGGCGGTCTAGCGATAAATTCGCTGAGTTACGAGGTCAAGCATCCCCTCGGCGCCAGCCAGATGCAGATTTCGCCGGCAGGGGAGACCCTCACCGCCGAGGATGGATACGTCTATACACGCACCGAGCTCGGGGCCCAGGGAGCTGCTGATACGGTCGCGATCGAACTCAGCTACAACCGCCCAGCCCGGCCGGAAATCCAGCCCGCGGTTCCCTATGCTGGCAATCCGGCGCTGGAACGTCTTGATGTCGGTATTTGGCCGGAGTACGATCAGCCGCAGGCGCTCGTGATCCTCGAGGGACAGCTGCCTGCCGATTTGCCTCTACCGGCGAAAATCGCCCTCCCCATTCCGCCCGAGGTAGGTGATCCTTTTGCCGTTGCCCAGGTAGGTCAAGGTAACCAACTCCTGGTCGCGCCCTTCGAACGGGAGATCATCGGGGACTGGGCCTGGGTGGTTGTCGAGACCGAATCCACTGTCTTCCAGGTCGAGTACTACACTCCACTGGTGATCGAAGACCAGGTGCGCAGTTTTTCGTATTACTGGCCGGGCGGGATCCGGCTGGGCGAGCTTACCTATGGGATCCAGCATCCAACCGGGGTGGAGTCCATGCGGGTACTGCCTCCCGGGGGCGTAAGCGTGGAGCAGGACGGGCTCTCCTATACCAGCGCCAGCCTTGGAGCGCAGGCCGTTGACGACACCGCGCTCATCTCGTTCGAGTACAGTAAAACCAGCGATGTCCTCACCGTTGATGCGCCTCAGTCATCCATCGACCGCCCAGACACGACCACCGGCGGCACGCCCAATTTCTCCGTACAATTCCCCTATATCCTGGGGGGCTTTGGAGCAATTCTGGTTCTGGTAGGTGTGCTCCTGTTTATCCGAACTCGGCGCGAGGATCGCATACCACCAAAGCGGGTGCGCAAGCGCGCGACCGGCGAAACCAGGACCGAGGACCGTTCCCGAGACATGGATGTCTCTTCGGTCTACTGCCATGTATGTGGCACACAGTCCGGGGCAAGCGATATCTTTTGCCGCCGCTGCGGGGCCGAACTACGCAAGTAGCCTACCAGTCCCAACCATCCTGAAAGAGCCTCCCGCCCGCAAAGAGCGGTATTCTATCCATCCGCAAACGGATTTCCTTCCATTACGACTCGTAATGCGGGATGTTACACTCAGGAAGGATTGGAGCCGCTAATGGACAGCTTCCAGATCGCCCTTATCTTCTTTGTCTACGGCCTGGCGTTCTTTAGCATGGGCCTGGCGACAGCGCTTGAAGCGGGACGGGCGACGGATAGGCGGCTGAGCCGCGCACTGCGTTTCCTTGGGATCTTCGGACTTCTACACGGGTTGCACGAATGGGTCGAGATGTTCGAGATCCTCGGGCTGCTTCCCGGCGTCCGGGCCGCCCCGATCGCCTTCCTCTCCGGCCGAGTTTTCATGCTCGCCCTTTCATTTCCCCCGCTGGCTGCATTCGGTCTGGCGATGGCGAGCACCGAGGAGAGCCGGCGCCACTGGGATATTCTGATCCCACTGGGGCTCGTGCTCGTCTGGGGAATCGGGTTACTCATCATCAGCAGGCGGCTCGACCTGGAGGAAGCGCTCTACGTGGGTGATGTATGGGCGCGATACACCCTGGCCATCCCGTCTTCGCTCCTGGCCGCGTCAGGTTTGGTCCTGCAGTGCAGGCGGTTCCAGCGCGAGGAGCTCTCCTATTTTGGTCGATCTTGTCTCTGGGCGGCGATCGCCTTCGCCATATACGGTGCAATTGGACAGCTATTTGTGAGCAAGACCAGCCTGCCGCCCTCCACGGTGATCAATCAGGAACTATTCCTGACCTGGTTTGGCTTTCCGGTTCAACTGCTGCGGGCGGCGATGGCCGTGGTTGCAGCCATCTTCATCCTGCGTCTGCTGCGCGCGTTCGAACAGCAAGTGCAGCGCAAATTAGCGGATCTGCAGTTATCGAAGCTGCAGGAATCCCAGCGCCGGGAGGCGCTGCGCGGTGAGTTGTTCAAACATATCGTTGCTGCCCAGGAGGCCGAGCGCCAGCGCATCGCGCTCGAGCTGCACGACGAGACCGGGCAATCCCTGACCGCGATCGGAATGGGGCTACACGGGCTGGAGAGTGCTCTCAAGACGAATGAAGAACGTGGGCGGTCCAACCTGCGACACTTAGAGCAGCTTGTGACCCACTCGATTGACGAACTACAGCGAATTATCTCCGATTTGAGACCCTCTCACCTGGATGACCTGGGACTGCCAGCAGCCTTGCGCTGGTATGCCGGCGAGATCAAGGAAAGAACCGGGCTCGAAGTCAATGTAAGCTTCGAAGGTGAGCCGGTGACAATCCCTTCCGCCGTAAAAACGACTCTTTTCCGTGTCGCCCAGGAAGCTTTAACAAATGTCGTCAAGCACGCCAATGCAAGTGCGGTTTGCTTGAGCCTCACTTACCTTGAACATGGCGTCCACATGCGAGTCGTCGATGACGGCTGCGGGTTTGATGTTGATAGGATCCAGACGCAGGAACGATCCTGGGGTTTGATCGGCATGCAAGAGCGCTCGAGCCTGCTGGGAGGCGAGTTCCGCCTGATCTCCCGGCCGCAGGAAGGGACGACGGTCGAGGTGGATATTCCATACCAACCAGAAAGGGTGGCAGAGCATGAAGATTCGGTTGCTGCTGGTGGATGACCATGCCGTGGTGCGGTCGGGCTTGCGCATGCTGCTCGACGACCAGGATGATGTTGAAATCGTCGGCGAAGCTGGGACCTCACAGGAAGCATTACGACGCGTCAGCGAGGACAAGCCAGACGTGGTCGTGATGGATATTGGACTGCCGGATGAATCCGGGATCATCGCCACCCGGCAGATCAAAGAAATTCACCCGGAGATCGCCATCGTGGCGTTGACAATCCACGAGGACGAGGAATACTTTTTCAAAATGCTGGAGGCTGGGGCAAGCGGGTATGTTCCAAAGAGAGCCGCTTCGGAAGAACTGCTAACCGCGATCCGCCTGGCGGCGGTGGGTGAGGTATACCTCTACCCTTCTCTGGCAAAACTGCTGGTGAAGGACTACTTGAGTCAGGATGATGACCTGCGCGGCAGCCGGGTGCTGAACGGGTTGACCGAACGCGAGCAGGAGGTGCTGGCGCACCTGGCTGACGGCGCCAGCAATCAGGAGATCGGGGATACGCTCCAGATCAGCCCGAAGACGGTTGCCCGGCACAGGGAGAACATCATGCGCAAGCTCAACCTGCACTCCCGCACCGAACTGGTGAAATACGCCATCCGGAAAGGCATCATCTCGGCCTGACTGAGCCCGCCTATAGGGACTCATAAATGCGGGGCACCCTGTTTCCTGGGTGCCCCGCATATTATTACGCAGTGTAGGTTATCGTGAGGACCGATTAGTTGTTGTTGCTGGTCTCCATGTTCAGGTGGCTGCGTGTAATCCAGAGCAGCGCAAGGATGAGCGCCATTCCCACCAGCATCCCGACCAGTTCTGGCCAGCGGGCGGAAGCCTCGGCCAAGAAGAGCCGGGAATTGACCTGGAGCAAGTCCAGCAGCCCGAGCATCCAGGTGGCCAGGTATTCATCTAGGATGGCCACGACAGCGAGAGCGAGCACGGCGGGGACAACGGAAAGCACGAGGATCAGGCCAATTACATGCAGAGCATTAGTAACCCTGTACATCCTCACCTCCTGAGGTACTCGAAGAGAGACAGCCTCATCTTAACCATAACTGCTCGACCCAAGATCGTCTATAGGTGGCATGAAGGATTATTGGGATGGGGTAGCCTACCCATGGATCTCAGGAAGTAAAGAAGAAAAGTGCCGGGCAGGGTACTCTGCCTGGCTCTTTATATTGATGGAATTCCCAACTGCTAGGGTCGAACGAGGCCTGTGATGCTTCCACCGACACCCTCGATGCTGTCGTACAGGAGCTGCGTGATGTATTTCGGGTTGTGCGAGAAAGCGCCCGGGTCCATGGTTGCGAAGTGGAAGTTGTATGCAGCCTTCATCAGGACAGGCGTCCAGGCGCGGTAGGCCTCTCCGGCTGCGTTGAAGAAGTAGGGATCCTGCCCGGCGCGATAGATGAGATGATTTCCGGTCCAAGTGGCGTAGGCTTGGATCGCGTCTAGAAGCTTAAAGCGAAGCGTCTCGACCTCGCGTGCGAGGCCCTCGGTTGTGAGCCCATCGCCGTCGTAGTCGATGGTCGAGATGCGCAGCTTGGTCTGGAGATCCTCCGGGCTCTCGATTCCAGGATGACATGCAGCACAGGTCTCGATTTTCACCCTCAGTTCGTGGGCATCATGACAAGAGGTGCAGGCGCCGAAGCCTGGACTGTGGCGGAAGCGGCCGGCATAGACGCGGCCGGGATATTCATAGCCGCCGGATGCTTCGCTCCCGTACACAACCGCTCCAGCCGGGAGGTAATGTGCGCTGATGAACTCGAGCGCCGGGCTGATGCCGTTAGGGGCGAGGCTTTTGAACGCAAGCTCGAGCACAGACCCGGAGGCAAGCCCCTGGTGGCACTCCAGGCAGATTGAGTCGGTTCCAAGGCCGGTGAGCCTCACTCCGGAAGGCATGATCACAGAGTCCAGGGTCTCGGCAACACCGTTATGGCAAGCTATACAGTCGATGCCAGGGCCAGGCTCAACCGGAGCATCGACGATGCCGGGCAGCGAACCGTCGGCGCCCAGGTAGTCAAGCAACCCGACCGAACTGTGGCACTTGGCGCAAGGAGGTGGAATTTGAGCGGGCGCAGCATCGTCCCAGTAGCGGAACGCGAGCGCATCACCATCCGCATGGGCTGAGGCCTGCCAGTCTGCGAAGAAAGGCGGGAGGCTGGTTGGGGTGACCGATGGGATGAATGTGGGCGTGTTGGAGGGGGAAGGCGCCAGCGTGGTGGCGATGGGCGGGGTCGAAGTGGCGTGCGATTCGGGAGCAGCACATCCAGCCAGCATGAGCAGGCATCCTGATAGGATAAGCAAGTAAATCAACTTGCCCATTCTCATTCGATAGTTCTCCTCGACCCCTAGTTCCGTCCAGTCTTTCAAAGTGTGGCACCTTGGGATCACCAAAGGTGATAGGCATTAAGATCATGCAAAGAGACGGCGGGCCATCCTTTCATCCCGAAAAGAGGTTCGTTCAGCGCCCGGGGATTGTATTCCGGAAATGGGCCCTTCTCAAGCCTGCTTCGTAAACCAACCTACCACCTGACGATCATCATCAGCAGCTCGGTAATTACCGAACGAAAAGCAAACAGGGCTACCGTAAGGTAGCCCTGTCGTTACAGCTATGTTTCGTGATGCGTGGTGCTTACTTTCCGAAAGCAGCCAAACTCGCATCGAGCAAGGCACGGGTATAGGCCGCGTTGTGGACGCCCAGGCTCTTGTCCTCATGGGCGATGAAGATCCAGTTCCACAGCGCTTCGGCTTCGGCTGCCGGATAGGTACCAACAACCTGCACCCCTTCAGCCGTGAGCATACCCTTGGCGACCAGGGCTGCCTGGAGCGTATCCAGCTTCTCCTGGACCTCGGTCTGCGTGCCGTTGATGTCGAAATCTGTCGTGCCGGAGTGGCACGCTTGGCAGGCGGCGACACTCGGTTCGAAGGAGTGGTTGGCGCCTTCGCCCATGTGGCAGCTGACGCATGTATCTTCCACCAGCGTGGCATGCGAACTTGGGGTGCCTTCAACGCCACCACCAGCGACACCTAGCATCATTGCGGCTTGTGGTCCATGGTGCGGGCCCCAGTGTGTGCTATCGACTTCGATCATGCCATCGACTGCCTCACTGATGGGGCTGAGCGGCTGATGGCAGCTGGCGCACAGGTTTCCTTCACCACCATCAAAGGTGGCACCTTCGACGGTAAAGATCGCTACCGGAGCCGTGGTCTCCAGCGCCCAGTCTTCACCGGTGTAGGTGGTGTGGATGGCGTGGCAGGTGCGGCAGTCCTGGCGGGTGGGATCGGGATCACCAGCTTCAACCTCGTTCGCGTTCAGCCCGGCAGCAACCCGGATGCTAAATGCGCCACCGGAGTGACAGCCAGCGCAGCTGGCGCTGATGCCGCGCACATAAGCCTCACCGGTTCCATGTACGGATTCGGCCCAGGCTGTTTCCTTGCCGGTGATCAGCGAGGTGTCATTATGGCACGAGGTGCAGGAGAGATCCGCGGCCATCGCGGGCTCACCTGCTGGTCCTGTCGGTCCCTGCGGTCCAGCCGGGCCTGCGGGGCCTGCTGGACCAGGCGCACCGGCCGCACCGGCGCACGCGGCCAGGATCAAGGCCAGCATGCCCAGCAGTCCGATGGCGAGAATTCTTCGTGAGTTCATAGATGCATTCTCCTCATAAAAATGTTTGGCATTCTCAACAATCAGTATAGGTAGCTACGGTCTCTGTGTCCTCCTCCTTTCCATCAACCGGTCCGGTGTGATTTCGATCGATGGAGTTGAAGGCGCTCGAGCGGCATTCAACTCAGCCTAGATGAACCGGTTTTGTTGATGAGCACGACACCAAGCTGAATTTGGAATCTACGACCCTGTCCGAGCAAGGATGTCATGCAGAAATTGTTGTGCACATAAACAACACGTGAGAGAGGGCCACCCTCACTGGGCTCTATCATCCCTGCTTTACCGAATTCAGTTTAGTGCGACAAATCACATACACATAGGATAAATGTAATTGATAACCCATGCAAGTGTGGGTGAATCACCCCATTGGGCTTTGGGCACCCACTTTACGTTACACGAGGCCGGGTTTGAGCCCGGCCTCGTGATGGTGGTGAGGACCATCGTGCCCGGGCTAGTTATCCGGAGTCCCGGCGTTGATCCAATCCACGATGAGCCGCACCCGGGAAGCCGGGAGCAGGCCACCAGGCGGCATGATCCCGCCCTGGGTCTGCGTGCCAAGCATCTTCTGCGCCAGCAGGCTTGCCCCCGCATCGCCCGCGATCACCACCGGAGCATTGTTTCCGCTTTGCATCACGGAAGTGTAGGAGCTAGCATCCCAGCCGCCGAAGTTCCCGTGACACCCCGAACAGGAAGACTCAAAGAGCGGCAGGATGTCGGCCTGGAAGGAAGGGGTTGTAGTGGAGGTACTCGCGGCACCACTCTCGGCCAGCCCACGGATGTGGGCCACCAGCTGTTGGATCTGGTCACTGGTCAGGATCTCGCCCCAAGCGATCATTGGCGTAGCGGGATGCCCCTGGCTGATCGAATCGAAGATCTGCTGGTCTGTATTCGCATCCTGAAACACGGGCGCACGCAGCGCCGGACCGATTCCACCCTGGCCTTGGTCCCCATGGCATTGTGAGCAAAAATCCGCAAAGATCTCATCTGCGCTGACGGCCACAGACGCCTGTGGCACTTCAGGAGGTAGGTCGACCGGCGGATTGGCCTGCCAGGAGCGTAAAAAGGCGACGATAGCGTCGACCTGATCATCCTCGAGCGGACCGCCGTAGGTGGTGCCGAAGGGCGACATGCCGAAGTTCGGCTGACCCTGAGTAATGATCGAACGCAACGTGATGTCATCGCGTGTGCGCAAGTACTCGGCCGAGCTGATCGGCGCAATGACGTCGCCAGCACGGGCCGGGTTCGGCCCGCCCTCGCCAAAATCCCCGTGACAGCTCGTACAGTATTGGGCGAAGAGATCCTGCCCAACCTCGGTCGAAGTGCCGCGCGCCGCGCTCTCGGTATAGCTCACCAGAGCATCGAGTTGGGCGGTGGTCAGGATGTCTCCCCATACCGGCATCGTCTCATGAGAGCCGCCGGTGGAGATCGTTGCCAGCGCCTGTTCTACATCCGGGCTGCTTGGCACGCGGTCACCATGGCACTCGGTGCAGTACTGGCTGAAGAGCGTTTCCCCACCGGGGATATTAAGTGGATCGACGACAAATTCGGCCAGGGTCTGCAGTTGGTCTGTGCTCAAACGTTCACGCCAGGGTGGCATGTCGAGGTGCAGCCCACCGCGGCTGATCACATTCCGTAACTCAGCCGTGCTGCCGCTGAAGGCGACGGACCGACCATGGCAGGAGGCGCAGTTCACGGTAAAGAGCCGTTGGCCGTCGGGGGCGATCAGGAAATTGAGCAGCGCGGTGCGTGCCTGTTCATCCAGCGCGTCTGAGAAGGCAGACGGTTCGAGATCGGCGTGGGGCGGGTAAGCGAGGCCGCTTTCGATCGCCGTGCGCAGATCCAGTGGATCGCTGGAGACGAGCTCATCGACCTGGTGGCAGGCGCCACAGTTATGGGCGAAAACCCTGCTCCCGTCCGGAGAAAGGACGAACCCGGCCAGCGCATCGATCTGGTCACTGGTCAGATCCGCACTCCAGGCCGGCATGCCACCCTCATGCCGCCCCTGGGCGATGATTTCGTGCAGGTTCGTGCCCGGCGCAACCTCGATCGCAGCGCCATGACAGCCAGCACAGTTTTCGGCGTAGAGCACAGCGGTCGTGTCACCTGGTAGCCCTTCTGAGGGAGGCGGCGCCTCGAGCACCGATAAAACGGTGAGAACAATGATCCCCACGAACCCGAGCGAAGTGATGCCGATCACCCAGGGCCGACTAAAGGGGGCTCGTTTCGGGCCGCGATCCAGGAACGGGAGCACAGCCAGCAGCAGGATTGCAAGCGTGGGGATGACGATGACCCCGATCACCTCCAGCGAGCCCGGGAAGTACTTTAGCAGCTGGAAGAGAAAGAGGAAGTACCACTCCGGTCGCGGCGTGTAGGATGTATCACCTGGATTGGCGCGTTCTTCCAGCGGTGCGCCGACGAAGTACGCCAGCCCAACCAGGATCAGGAAGACCAGCAGCGCAACGAACGCGTCCTTGACCAACAAATCTGGGAAGAAGGGGACGCCGTGCTCCTTTTCCTTCTTGTACTGTTCCAGGTAGCTTTGTTTCTGTCGCTCATCCATGGCTCACTCCTGCTCTTTCTTAGGTACAGAACTGATGCCGTTGCGGATGACGAGGAAAAGATGAACCCCGAGGATCACAAGCAGTGCAGCCGGCAGGAACCAGACATGCACGCCGAAGAAGCGTGCCAGCGTTATGGCAGTGAGCTCCGAGCCGCCGCGCATGATGCGCAGGATACTTTCGCCGATGACCGGCGTCACTTCGGCGATACGCGTGCCGACCGTCGTGGCCCAGAACGCTTTCTGATCCCAGGGCAGCAGATAGCCGGTGAAGCCAAACCCGATCACGGTAACCAACAGCCCGATGCCGGTGAACCAGGTCACCTCGCGCGGGTATTTATAGGCTCCGTAGAAAATGACACGCAGCATGTGCAGCACGGTCAGCACGACCATGACGCTGGCGCCCCAATGATGCAGGCCGCGTATTAGCCACCCGGCCGGCACCTGCGTGGTGATGTACTGCACGCTGTCGTAGGCCTGATCGGGGGAGGGGACGTAGTAGATGGTGAGCAGGATGCCGGTGACCATCTGGTTTAAGGCGACAAAAAGCGTGGCGCTGCCCAGCGTATATAACCAGTTCACCTTCGGCATCTTACGCAGGAAGATGGCGCTCCAGACGGCACGCCATCCCAGCCTTTGATCGAGCCATTCGCCAACACGGGTTGCCATCTCAAGCCTCCTTCAGGAAGAGCTGCTCGCCCTCGACCTTGACCTGGAAGCGGTCGAGTGGTCGCGGCGGAGGACCGGAGACAACGTTCCCTTCCTTGTCGAAGACGCCGTTGTGGCAGGGACAGAAAAAGCTCTGCTGTTCAGCGATCCAGCGCACCCGGCACCCGAGGTGGCTGCACACGTTGGACATGGCGATGTACGTACGCCCGTCCTCGGTGAAGACGTATGCAGAGACTTCCTCCTGGTTGACGATCCAGCCTGTGGTCCGTTCGATGTTGGCCTTGAAGAGTGTGGGGGTGCCCAACTCGATCTTGGAGGGCGAACCGATCGGGATCCATTCCTGGCTTGTTTCTTTTTTCAGAGCGGGGCCAACGATGTAAGCTATGGCCGGGATCCCGATCCCGGCGCCGATCAGGGCGCCGATGGCCCAGGTGATCAGACTGAGAAAATCACGGCGCTGGACTTGTGCTTCTTCACTCATCCTACTCCTCCAACGTACTTGGCGTGATGCCGTTCAAACCCTATTTTACCCTTCAGGGGCCCCAGCTTCGATCCAACTTTTCAGCAGATCCAATTCCTGAGGGTCCAGCTGGGCAAAATGCGGCGCCTGCGTCGTCTGTTTGATGATGGCCAGGCTGGCATCCGGATCGCCAGGCACGAATGCTGCTCCACTTAACCCCCCGGCCAGCGCGCCAGCGTAGGTGGACAGATTGAGCCCGGATAGGCCGCCTACGCCGTGGCAGGTCACACAGCGTGCCTCAAATAGAGATCCAATGCTGCCATTGAAGGCCAGCGGTTGATCAACAGTTGGTTCCGGTTCTGGCAGCGACAAAGCCCGGATCTGCGACTGAAGCAGCTCGCGCAGACCGGGCGCATCGAAACCGGCGAACTCCCAGACATTCCCATGGCAGGCGCTGTTCGAGCAGAACGAACTGTTGTCGACGCCGCCCGGGTTGTCGGTTGTATGGCAGTTGCTGCAGGACGGATCAAAGACGTCATGGTGGAGCGTGATCCAATTCGGATTGCGGTGCGAATCGGGCTCAGGGCCACGGCTGATTTCGATCTCGGCGACGAAGTCTGACGGCCCGGAAACGACCGGGATCGAATGACACAGGTTGCATTCGAGGCGGATTGCTTGCTGGTTCGCATCGAGGTGTTTCCCATCATGGCAGCGGAAACAGCCTGGCGAGTCCTTGTGGCCAACGTTCGTTGGGTGGCTGTTCCAATCGGCTTTCTGCTCGGGGTAGACGCTGGTCCGATAGGAGTCCTGTAAAATCCGAACGGCCTCTCCCACCAGGTCGGAAGATTCAGCGTAAAACTCGGGGTAGTTGACGCGGTAGTAATCCTGCAGACCGGCGATGCCGTTCAGTGCCAGATCGACGGTCGTGTATTTGGCGCTAAAGACCTCAACCGCTTTCAAGCGGATCTCCGGGATATCGGTCGAGATTTGCTGCCGGGCGAGGAGCTGATCCAAAAGATCGACTGGCTGCAGGATCAGGTGCGTGATGCGGTTGTGGCAGGTGATGCAGTCCATCTGCTTCAGGTCTTCGGAATTGATCGATGCGGGATCGATCTGCGAATCGATCGACATGTATTCGGTTACGCTTCCGTCGTTTTCGACCACCTACACATAGGGGATATCCTGTTCTTCTGGATCCGTAGGAAGGTAGTAGACCTGATTGAGGATGTGCCAGTGGATGCCGCGTCCGAGGCCTTCACGCTCCGATCCGCCGCCGGTCTTGAGCGTTAGGTAGATGCTGATTGGTGTGTTGCCCCGATCGGTTTCGAAACGGTGAATCTCGAGTAGCGTGTCGCTGGAGAATTTCTCCGGGAAATGGCAGCGTTCACAGGTTTCACGTGCCGGCCGCAGGTCACCGGCCCGGATCGGAAACTTATAGGTCTTGAACATGGTGGCAAAGACGTGCTTCAGGTCGCCAGCCTTACGCGTGACGCGCGTGGCGATGAACCCGCGACCGATGTGACATTCGACACACTCGATGCGGGCGTGGGGTGAGGTCAGGTAGGATGTGTACTCAGGCGGCATCGTGTGGCAGCTTGTGCCGCAGAATTCAGGGGAGTTGGTGTAATCCCAGGCGACGGGAACGAGCAGCAAGATGGCAATCGTCAAGGCCCCTAACACAAGATAAGGCCGGAGGCGGACGCTGATTGGCGTATCCGCAGGCGGAAAGAAGAATCCTCGTAGGCGAGCTCCGAAACGACGAAGCATGGTTCATCATCCTCTGTAGATTGGCGATTGGGAACTATGCGCCCGGGAAACTACTCGGGGGCGCCGGCTTCGATCCAAGCGATGACCTGCTCAATCTCAGCCGCGGTCAGCTGGCCCGGATGCCCCCCGGCTTGCTGGACCGTGATCAGCAGGCTTTCCCCGGGTGAGCCAGGCACGATCGCTGGTCCATCCGTCCCTCCCTGCAGGGCCTGCTGGTAAGTTGCTAAGGATAACCCACCCACGGACGTCTGGCCATGGCAAGTTCCACAGCGGTTGCGGAACAGGTTGTCAAAGCCACCCGTCCAGGCCTCACCCTGGAACACAGCAGCTGTAGGGGTTGGTGGGAGCGTGGGTGAGGGTTGCGGGACGCGCGTGACGAAAATCGGGGCTGTTTCGCCCTGTGGGATTGTCTTGATGCTGGTCTGCTCGAAAGAAACGAAGGCCACCAGACCGGCGAGCATAAGTGCGGTGAATACCGAAGCAACCGGGAAGAAGATGCGCCGTCGCCGTTGGAGGACTTGTGGGTCCGGCCCGCGCCTCGCATGGCCCGATTCTAGGTATTCCAGCTCGGCCGGGTGCTCATCTTCCATCTCCTCACGTGTCAGGTAGCCGGTGAACATACTGCGGTTGAAATGGCGCAGATGGACATGGTAAAAGTGCCAGAGCACGATCGCCAGGACGGCCAGGATGGCCTCACCGCCGTGGGCGGCTTTCGCCGCCGGGATGATCTGCCCGGGCAGGAAGCGGGCTGTGCCGATCGGGTTCCACATCATGAAACCGGTGATGGCCATAATCACCGTTCCCCAGACCACCGCCAGGTACTCCATCTTTTCGGCGTAGGAATAGCGCCCGTAGAGCGCTTTTTCCTTGCGGGCGCCGAGATAGGCCATCACATCCTGGTAGAGATCCTTGAAATCTTCGAAGCTGGGCAGCATGGTCCAGGAGACACGCTTGACCCAGGTCCGATATGCCAGTGCCATGATGTGGTAAATGGTCACGAGCATCAGCACCACCGAAGACGAGCGGTGGATCACACGCACGACCTCGATCCCGCCGAATAAGCGGAAGAATCCGATGCTGAGCTGCGCATCAGCGAACTTCTGGGGGAGTCCGGTGATGGCCAGGATGGTGAAGGAGGTCAGCATCATCAGGTGCTCGATGCGCTTGGAGAGCTCAAAGCGTAGGAAGCGTTTCTTTTCTTCCTCTACAGGATTCTGCATCGGGGCTGATACGGGCAACTCACTCACGACCCATCCTCCGGGGCAGACTGCGGCTCGCCAGCTTCCTTATCCGATGCTGTGTCGGGCGCTGACCCCAGCACCGGATGCAAGCCAGTCTCGCTGGCCTGCTCCTGCATATCCTCTATCGGACGCTTTGCCGCGCGTCGCTTGCGCAGCTGCCAAGTAACGTCCATTACGACCAGGATTCCCATGCCGCCGAGCAAGCCGGGGATGAAGATGCTGTAGAACAGATTTACGTAATACACGGTCGGGTTGTTTTCTGGGGAAGGGATGTAGTGAGAGAGCCAGGCGTCCGAGAAATTGCTGGTGGCGTCCGGGTGGCACACCTGGCAGCGGGCCAGCAAGTTCTGGCGAAATTCCAGGCCGCCAGCCGGGTCCGACACGCTCTTGATATCGTGGATCCCGTGGCAGTCGTAGCAGACGGCTTTGTTGGTGGGCGCGTCAGGTGAGACTTTGCTGAATATCTCGACGGTTGTACCGTGGAAATCGGCGACGTAAGTGTTCAGTACCTGGGTCGAAATGCCGTACTTATCCATAATGCTGGCGTCGGTATGGCAGTTGGCGCATATGCTGGGGGAGAGCAAACGGAACTGTGCGGTCGTGGGATCCTCGATGTTGTGAACGCCGTGGCAGTTAATACAGGTTGGAACATCGAGGTTGCCGTCATTGATGAGTGCATCACCGTGGACGCTGGTCAGATACTTTCCGTAGATTGCGTTGTGGCACTTGGCGCAGGTGATGGGAATATGCAATCTGGCATCAGGCAGCAGATCGCCCGTGCTGGGATCGATTAGCTGGCGGGTGTCGTGTGCTCCGTGGCAATCGGTGCAGATGGCAGCTTCGCGGTTGCCTTGATCCAGTGCGCGTTGATGGACGCTATCTAGAGTGCGTTCGTACTGGCCAGAGTGGCAGTGGAAGCACGAGTCGTACAGTTGGAGCGCCAGGTCGCGGCGGTCGCTGGCCGTGAATTCTGGATGTGGATAACCATCCAGGTCGGTGTGGCACTGAACACAGGCATAGCCCTTGGACCCGTGGATCGACTGATTGAATTCGTTGGGATCGATATATGCCGAAAAGCTTTCGCCGTTTTCAAGGGTAAGACTTACGCCGGGAACGGCATGGCATTCGAGGCAGGAATCGTTGCTCACGCCGGCCTGGGTGAGGGGTGTCGCGCCCACGTTGGACACGGAGATGGTCGATGCAAGCGCAGCAACGAGGATGGCCGCGCCGAAAAGGATCAAGCCGAGTGGGCGTCGGCTCACGCCCCTTCTCCAGGTGGTGATTCGTTTACCTCGGGTGTCAATCGCTGATACTCCCGCTGGTGATATTCGTGCATTTCTCGTTCGCTCAGGCGGCCCGTGAAGATACTCAGGTTGAGACGTTCGATGTGGACATGATAGGAATGCCACATGAGGACAAAGATCGCGGCCGCGATCGCCTCGGCGCTGTGGGCCAATTTAGCGGCAGGGATGATACCTCCTGGGAAGATCCTGGTAAAGGTGATTGGGAACCAGATCACAAGGCCTGAGCCGATCATGATCAAAGTTCCGAAAATAAAGAACCAATAGGTGAATTTCTGTTCGAAGGTGAATTTTCCGAACGATGGTTTATTACGATCCAGGGAGAATAAGTAGCGCAGCATGGCGTAGGCATCGCGAACGTCCTGCCAGGTAGGGAGCATCGCCCCGTTCAGACGGCGTTGGAACAATCGCATAAGGGCTCGGCCGAGATGGTAAACAGTTTCGGCAATCAAGATCAGCGCAGCGATGTGGTGGATGGTCTGGATCAGCTCGAGCCGCTCAGGTGTGGAGAGCAGGTATTGGCTCCAATTAGCGGCGCGGTATTTCTGCGGCAGCCCGGTCAGGAGCAAAACCATGAAGCTGAGAAGGAAGAGTGCATGCTGCCAGCGCTCTCCTGCTGAAAAGCGTGCGAAGGTTCGCTCGCTGCGGACCCGGGTAGAGGTAGGTTCCATCGATCTTTCGCTATCGTTCATGGCAAATTCCTTCGCACACGCTCGACAGTACCCCGGATGATCCTCAAGAACACATAGCCTGCTGCCAGGATCAAGACAAAGGGCACGAAGGACGAGTAGAAGACTTCGGTGTAGAACACGAAGGGTGTGCGCTCGAGGCTGATCTCGTTATGGCCGGTCCAGGCTCCAGTCCAATTGGGGCCAGCGTCCGGGTGGCATTTCTGGCAGGTGGCCAGCAGGTTGGAGGGGTTGACGCTTGAATTCGGGTCGCTGGCCGGGAGGATATTGTGTACGCTGTGGCAGTCAGTGCACACCGCGCTCTCATGCCAGATGGTCGGCCAGTTGGCCTTGTATACCTGCACATCAACGCCGTGCCAGGAGATCGAGTAGAGACTGTATACATCGGTCTTATAGCCGTACTTGCCCATACGCTCCGGATCGGCATGGCATCCCGCACACAGCTCGGGGGAATCGATGCGGAATTGAGCCGTACGGGGGTCTTGAATATTGTGCACTCCGTGGCAGTCCGTGCATACGGGAACATCGTGATTGTCCTGCTCGATTAAGGCAGAGCCGTGGATGCTTTGCTTATATTCGATCAGGATTTCAGCGTGGCATTGTCCGCAGGTTTCGGAGATCAATGCGCGCGGTTTGTCGGGCAGCTGGGTATAGTGGGCTCCATGACAATCTTCGCATATGGGTGCACCTAATTCACCACTAACCGCCACCTCAGCGTGAATGCTGTCTAGGGTGTTCGCGTAATTGCTGGCGTGACAGGTGCGGCAGGTGAGGTAGAAAGCGCGCGAGAGCTCCCGCCGGTTGTCATACTCAATCTCGGGGTGGGGATAACCTTGGATATCGGGGTGGCAGGAATCGCAGCTGATCCCGATGGTCTCATGGACCGAGTCAGCCAACCGGTTGGCATCGATGAAGAGCGGCAAGAGCTCACCATCCGGGAGGGTATGTTCGAGATCCGGATCTCCGTGGCAGCTCAGGCATGCCTCTTCCTGGATTCCCGGGCCTGCGGCGGCATCCGCCTGCCAGCTACCGCTGGCAAGCATTACGCCGAGCAGTGCCAGGCTCAGTACGAGCATTACTTTAATGTGATGGGGTCCTCGTTTTATCGTCAACGAGACCTCCTTCAGGCTTGGGTGCATGGGTAATGTCGCCATCGCCGTTGTTATCGTTGATCCAACCCCATTTGCGCAGGTAATGCGAGATCACAAGCATGATCACCAGCGGCACCAGGCAACGGCCGATAAACATCAGCGTCACAATGAACGGGTTGGCGATCGTGTCATCCATACGAGCTGCCTCCCTGGTGACCGGGGTGGGAAAAGGCGAAGCCGCACTGCTTGAGTGCGGCTATCTTCACCTTAAGCCGGGTCTTTGTCAACCAACCACTTTCGATTCATCCGACGTTTCAAAGATCGGGAGGAAGCGTGTCGCCAGCGTGAAAACCAGGAAGATGTACCCGACCACACCCAACGCCACACCCCACTCGACCAGTGCCGGGGAATAGGCCTGAGCAGGGAGCACATATTCAATCCCGGGTGAATACGATACCGGCACGATCAAACCTGAAACGGTTATATTCCAGCGGTTGATGAGGATGCCAGCTGCCGCCGACAGCGCGCCGAAGACAAGCAGAACGGGTCTGCGGTTGAAGCGCGGCATCAGGAAGATCAATACCGGAACCAGGAGCCCGAAGAAAACTTCTCCGACCCAGAACCAGAAACCGTATGCAGAGAACAGGCTCAAAGTTCGGAAGGCTCGTTCCGAGCCCGGCGTTGCGCCGTAGTAGGTCACCGCCAGCAGGTCCCAGAATTTGATATAGGCGTAAACCAGCAGCGCCAGCCCGCTGAAGCGGGCGATCGTGCGCAGCAGGTCATGTGCGATGATACGCTTGCCGCTTACCCACTCCAGGATATAGGCCGCTGCCATCGTGACCGCTGGACCCACGGCGATGGCGGAGACGATGAACATGATCGGCATGCTGGGTTTGAACCAGATCGGGCGGGCCTTGATGATGCCGTAGGTCGCACCGAGCGAGGATTGGTGCAGGAGCGAAATCAGCAGTCCGGCGACGGCCAGCACCGGGGCGACCTTGTGCAGTTGGTGCCCGAAGCGCCGTAATCCTGGGCGGTCCTTAAACAAGCGTGATTCGGCGATCACCGGGGCGAACTCGACCAGCATGATCGTCAGATAAAGCGTGATGCACCAGGTGATCTCCCATAGGACCGAGTGAATGTTCCAGTACACCCACGGGTGCCAGAAACGGTCCGGGCGGCCGATGTCTATGACCAGCGTCAAGAGTGCCGAGGTGTAGCCGGTCACACCCACCAGAACGGCCAGGCGTATGATGGAACGAAAACGTTTGATGCCGAAAATGTACACTACCGCGGACAGCGTGAACGCTCCCGCTCCGAGGGCGATGGAGGAAAGGTCGATCGTGATCCACAATCCCCACGGCACACCATTCGATAGGTTTGTTACGACCAGGCCTTCTTTGAAAACGATCACGGCCGAGGTGAGGCCGATCAGGAGCAGCAAGCCGATCAGGGCGAACCAGGAGAGGGTTCCGGGCGTGAATTCGAAGCGGCGCTTGCGCAAGGTTATGCTGGCCATTGCTACGCCTCCTCGCCCACGGGGATGTAGTAGACGCTGCCCTCGGTCCCAAGTTCATCCCGCAGTCGGATCGTTGGATAGCGGGCAAGGACTTCAGATACCGGGCTGTTCGGGTCGTTGAGATCCCCAAAGGTCCTGGCCCCAACCGGACATACGTTGACGCAAGCCGGGGTCGCTTCACGGGCCTCGCCCGGTGTTTGTCCTCGTTCCAGTGCAGCGTCGATCCGATGGACGCAGAAAGTGCATTTTTCGACCACGCCGCGTGGACGGCGCTCGACCTCCGGTACGCCCCAGGTGGGCACGAACTCATTCTCCTCTGCACGTGGTTCCCAGTTGAACTTACGGGCGTCGAAGGGACAGGCCACCTCGCAGTAGCGGCAGCCGATGCAGCGATCGTAATCCATGATTACCAACCCATCCTCGCGCACATAGGTCGCCTTCACCGGGCAGACCTCGACGCAGGGCGCGTGCTGGCAGTGTAAACATGGCCGGCTGAAGTAAAACCTCTGGCCGTTGGCGGTTCGGTCTTCCACGACGATATTCCACGGTTTGTCGGGTGCAACGTCGTTCACCGCCGAACACGCCCGCAGGCAGTATTCACACCCGATGCACTTGTTCAGGTCGATCGCCATCCCCCAGTGGTGCACGCCAGTCGGAGTGTGAGTGTCTTCATCAGGCGAGATTTGCTGCCGCTTCAGGTTTGAGAAGGGAGAGAGCGGTCCGGTCGTAACCAGGTAGGCTGCAACCGATGAACCGACCGCTGTGGCGGCGATCTTGGTGAAATCGCGCCGGGTCAGTTTTACCCTAGCTTTCGTCTTCGGCCGTTTCATCCTCATCTCCTTCAATGTCAACCAACTCAAGGTTGCGGCTCACGATCCAGGCCGCAACGGCGCCGGTCGCCAAACCGACGATCGCACCCTGTGCAAGACCGGTATAAAGACGCACGCTGGCGCGACCCTCGAGGTCCCCGATCTGTTGTTCCTGTTCCTGCACCAGTTGACGCAGTTGATCCGTATCGAGGTCCTTCAGCGTTTGAACCTCACCGGAGAGCTCAAGAATTACATCGCGAGTATGAACGGTATCCTGGTGGCAGCCGATGCAGGCTTCCGATCCAACGGTAAACGTATGGCCGGTCGGGACGAGTCCCTGGATCGGATCCTCGGTGCGCGGGCTGGTGTACATATGGCAGTTGCTGCATTCGAGACCCGCATTGGCATGTGAACCATGTGTGAATGAATCCCCGTTGTCTTTATGGCAGTTTGAGCACAGGCCAGTGATCGAATCAGACAATGGCTGCTGGGCGTGTGGATCATGGCATGACTGGCATTCGATCCCGGCTGCATGGTGTGGGCTGGCCAGCCATTCGTCGGTGGTGGTCTTGTGGCAGGTCGCGCACAGCTCGTGATCCGGTGACACCGGCATAGGTTCAGCCGGATGCCCCTGCCGGAATGGCCCGTGGCAGGATTCGCAGGTCACGCCTTCGAAGGCATACGTACTTTGTGCGGCGTCGTAACCGGTCGTGTGGCATTCGAGGCAGGTGAACTGGCTGCCCAGTTCACTCCAGTCCTTCTGGAAGATCGGGGACGAGAAAGCCTGGGCATGCCGGGAGGTTGCCCATTTTTGGTGCACCTCGTCATGGCAGATGGCGCATGTTTCCGGTCCGGCGTAGGTTCCTTCCTGAGGGGATGGTTTTGGGGCGGGCGAAGCCGCAGCCGGTACAGCCATGCCACTTGCCGCGCCGATCGCCAGGCTCAGCGTGAATACGGCAGCGAAGGCGATCACGCTGCGCTGGCTCCGGAAAAATACAAGACTTTTCATGCGTGTACTCCCTGTGCTCATTCCACCTGTTCAATCTTCCACCGTGGGTAGTTCAGCCCACGTTGATCTAGTGGAATCGGCCCATTATCAATATGAATGAATGCTATCTCGCGGATGTGCCCGGAGACAGTACTGCTGTTCCTTGATGAATTGTGATGTTAATCACCTTTCGGGCAAAGACTATCTTACTTCTGTGTATTATGCTAAAGCCGGTTTGCGTAGAACTGGGATTGGCAAAACGGATATAAGTAGTACACACGATTGTTGGGATCCGACAGCACGTGGCCCCTGTATCGAATCAAGGGGGACAAGATTCATCCGCCATTAATGCTCTTGTGCCAAAATGCTCAAGGTGTCACAGACGCAGTCAATTCGATCCACCGCTGACGACCAGTAAACCAAACCTGATACAATATCGCCGATTTGGGCGCGGCGGTTCGATGCTGCCGCGCATGGAGGAAGGTATGACCAATCTATCGACAACGCCCAAAGCCGGGCGGGCCAAGTTCCTGGTGGGTGGCTTATTGATTGTGGCGGCGGTCGTATACCTGATCGCCTCCTCGACTCAGGCCTCAGCCCAGTACTACCTCACGATCGACGAACTGAAGGCGCGTGGGGACGAGGTGAGCGACCGTGATATCAAAATCTCAGGCGCGGTCGATGGTGAGACCATCTCGTATGACGCCCAGTCGCTGACGTTGAAGTTCACCATTGCCAATGTCCCCGCCGATCTGGATGAGATCGAAGAAGAGGGGGGGCTTGCGGAAGTGCTGCATAATGCTGTGATGGATCCGACAGCCAGCCGTTTGAACGTCGTCTATGAGGGACCGATGCCGGATCTGCTGCGGGATGAAGCGCAGGCGATTGTCACCGGCCGCCTTGATTCCGATGGTGTGTTCCATGCCTACGAGCTGCTGTTGAAGTGCCCGACGCGCTACGAGGAAGAGATCCCGCTCCAATCAGAGCAGGGTTAAGCGAACGGGATTGTTCAGCATGGAAGCGATGCGTGTTTTCCGGCACCGTGCTGGTATCACTTAAAGGTAGAGCAGGAGGAGCGAGCTTGTGATTGCCAATTTCGGGTATTTCGCACTGATCATCACCTTTATCACGGCTTTATATGGCGTAGGCGTTGCTGCATACGGCGCCACCCAGCATAAACCGGCCTACGTCGAAAGCGCCCGACGGGCGATGCTCCTGACCTGGCCGCTGATCACGCTCGCCGCCCTGGCGCTCATCACGCTGCTCATCAATGGCCACTACGAGATCCGCTACGTTGCCTCGGTCACCAGTTCGACCATGCCGACCTACCTCAAAGTGACCGCCCTGTGGGGCGGCCAGGAGGGCTCGCTGGTCTTCTGGGCATGGCTGATGTCAGCCTTTGCCAGTGCTGCCAGCTTACGCAAATGGCAGCGCGATCGCGAGATGCTACCCTGGATCGTGGTTGTTACGATGATCACACTGGCTTTCTTCCTCTCGCTCGTGATCTTCTTTGAGAATCCATTTGCGCGCTTGTGGCTCACGACCGATGGGCAGCAGGTGGGTGCGATGCTGCAGCCAGCCGGCGCGCGGGCGCTTTTCCCAGCCGATGGCCAGGGCCTGAACCCCCTGCTGCGGCACCCGGGCATGGTCATCCATCCACCCATGCTCTACCTGGGTTTCGTGTCTTTTGTCATCCCCTACGCCTTTGCCATGGCTGCCTTGATCACCAAGCGCAGCGATGATCGCTGGATCCGCATCACCCGGCGCTGGACCCTGGTAGCCTGGCTTTTCCTTTCACTAGGCCTGATCCTGGGTGGACGCTGGGCTTACGATGTGCTCGGATGGGGTGGATACTGGGGTTGGGACCCGGTCGAGATTGCGGCATTCATGCCCTGGTTGACAGGCACGGCCTTCTTGCACTCGGTCATGGTGCAGGAGAAGAAAGGCATGCTCAAGCACTGGAACATGATATTGATCATCCTCACCTACGCCCTGGTCATCTTCGGCACCTTCCTGACCCGATCGGGTGTGCTCTCTTCAGTTCATGCCTTCGCCCAGTCGGCGATCGGGCCGCTGTTCTTCCTTTTCATTGGCGTGACCTCGATCACGTCGCTGCTGCTGCTTGGCCGGCGCTGGTCGATCCTAAAGAGCGAAAATCAACTCGGCTCAATGTTCTCGCGCGAAGCGCTCTTCCTGCTCAACAACCTGCTCTTCATGGGCATCCTGGCTGTGTGCTTCTGGGGTGTTATATTCCCACTCATCTCAGAGCTCGTCACCGGTGCAAAGGTCACGGTTGGACCTCCCTTCTATGAACGCGCCACGAGCCCGCTCTGGCTGGGATTGCTGCTCTTAATGGGCGTCGCCCCGCTCTCAGCCTATGCGAGCAGCACGATCAAGACTATCGGCAGGGCAGTCTGGAAGCCGGCGCTGGTTTCACTCATCGTCCCGATCGCTTTGGTCGTAGGGGGCTACACCAATATCGGCGCGATCCTTGGCTACTGGCTGGCGGCGTTTGTAGCGGTGGTGACCTTGTATGAATTCTGGCGCGGGTCGATAGCCCGCAGCCGCCGACATGCAGAGAGCCTGCCGCTGGCATTTTGGAGATTGGCTGGGCGCAACCGGCGCCGCTATGGAGGATATGTGATCCACCTCGGCGTGGTGCTGATGGCGATCGGGATCATCGGGATCGAGGTCTTCCAGACCGAAACGCAAGCTACCCTTGCGCGCGGTGAGCAGCTCACGCTGGGCAGATACGTCATGACCTATGACGCACTCAGCCAGTTCGACACCCCGGACGGGCGCAACGTCGCCCGGGCAGTCGTTTCCATCTACCGCGACGGCAAGCTTGTAGACGAGTTGTACCCCCGCAAGGATTTCTACTACGCCTCCCAGCAGCCGATGACGATCCCCGGTGTGCGCTCAACGCTCGAGGACGATTTCTATGTCCTGCTGGTGGGTTGGGAGCCGATCGCCCAGCAGGGAGCAACGTTCAAGGTTTATCACAATCCGCTGGTTAACTTCGTGTGGTTTGGCGGTTTCGTTTTCATCCTGGGAACTCTGGTTGCGGCTTGGCCCGACCAGGATCCAGAAACAGCCCGCATTCGCAAACGCAGGCAGACATCACTGGCCCGAGCGTAACAATGGGAGATAACATGCACGCAACTTGCTTGCCCCAGGTCGTCTTCATCCTGCTCCTCATGCTGCCGGCTGGTGTCCTGGTCACCGCAGCCCAGGATGGCGGGCCGAGCGATGATGAGGTCAATGCGGTCGCACACCAGCTTTACTGTCCGGTCTGTGAAAATGTCCCACTGGATGTATGCCCGACCCAGGCCTGTGAGCAGTGGCGGGCGACGATCCGTGAAAAACTAGCCAGCGGGTGGGATGAGGCGCAGATCAAGGGATACTTTGTCGAGCAGTACGGGGCACGGGTTTTAGCCACCCCGCCGGCGACGGGTTTGAATTGGCTGGTTTATGTCCTGCCACCCCTGGCGCTCGTGTTCGGCGCCTTCCTGGTCTTCAGGGCTGTCCGCACCTGGCAAGTGGAAGCTGTCCAGCAGGCTCGCGTTGAAACGAGTACAGAGGTCGATCCCTACATTGCACGCATGGAAGAGGAGCTGCGGCGCAGGGAAGAATAGCGCCGATGGGTGTGTCGATGACCGAACAAGATCCAGTGATTGAAGAAGAGCAGAGCACGACGACCGAGACCGGTCCACGCAAGCAGCCCTGGGGCCTGGTGGCGGCGTTTGCTGCACTTATCGGGTTGCTCATCGTCCTTTGGTTGGGACTGCAGCGCACGAGCCAGGGACCGATCAGTGTCGGCGATCAGGTGCCCCCACTGACACTATCCACCTTCGGTGGAGAACAGATCGATTTCGCTGAGCTAGCCGGGGAGGTTGTTGTCGTCAACTTCTGGGCTTCATGGTGCAAGCCTTGCGAGGGAGAGGCTCTGGAATTGGAACAGGCATACCAGATGTTCAAGGATCAAAGCGTCATCTTCCTGGGGGTGGATTACGTGGATACTGAGCCCGAAGCACTTGCCTACCTCGAGCGCTTCGGAATCACTTATCCCAATGGACCCGATCTTGGTACACGTATTTCACAAGCTTTTCGCATCCGCGGGGTCCCTGAGACCTATGTGATCGATCCAGAAGGCAAACTGGCAGCTGTGAAGATCGGGCCGTATGTCTCACTGGCCGAAATCATCGACCAGGTTGAGGCCGTACTTTCACCTTGATGAAGCATCATCGATCTGTTCACATCAGACAGCAAGCCTAAAGTTTTAGCGGGGAAGGCTGCCTGGCAAGCACTGTTCCGTGTGCGGGTGGCACACGTCTACTAGGAGGCATGGATGGACTTGGGGTCGGTATTTCTCGGGCTTGGACTGGCGCTGGTGGTTGCTGCTATCCTGGCCCGACCTTTGTTGCCAGGCGGCACGACGCAGGCGGTTGGCCAGGACAGCAGGCTCTCCACCCTGCAGGCTGAACGTGACCGCATCCTTACCCGCCTCCAGGAATTGGACATGGATGCCGCCATGGGCAAGGTGCTTCAGGATGATTATGGGCGAGAGCGTAGGTTGCTGATTCAGCAGGGCGCTGGAGTGCTGCGAGATATCGATTCTTATGATCCACTCCAGGAGGCTGCACTGCTGGATGAGGAACTAGACGCTAGGATAGAAGCTGCAATCGCCGGTGTTCGGGGGGAACGTGGAGCGGCTGCCGGTTTTTGTCCGGCTTGTGGTAAGTCAGTCCAGATCGGGGATCAATTTTGCACGCACTGTGGTTCAGTCATCCATCTTAAGGAGGCGCGTTCGTGAAAGCACGCGTTCCGCTTCTCATAGCGATCCTGTTTCTGCTTGCTGGATGTTCACTGGCAGAAGATGTCACCCCACCTCCGTCATTGGCTACACAGCAAGCGGCGCAGATTCCTGCCCCGCCCACGAGCGATCGCCCTCCACCAGCAGCATTAGAGGCAGTTCCGCCTGCACGCCTGCCAGATCCACAGGCAGGAGCCACGATCTATCTTGATCGCTGTGCTCCCTGTCATGGTCCCGCTGGATTAGGTCAGGGCAGCTTATCTTCCAACCTTGAAGTCCCGCCCACTTTACTGGGCGATATGGAGACAGCTTCACTCGCCTCCCCAGAAGCCTGGTATCAGGTCGTCACGCAAGGACGCATGGAACGCTTCATGCCGCCTTTCAGCAGCCTGAGCGACGATCAGCGTTGGGATGTGGTGGGATATGCTCTGACCCTGAGCTCGTCCCCTGAACAGGTGGCCGAAGGTGGACGGCTGTACCTTGATGCGTGTTCAAAATGCCATGGCCCTGACGGAAAAGGCGTGGGGGCAGCTGCCGATTTGACTTTGCCCGAGTTCTACTCCGGGCAGACGATTGCATCGATGCTCACAACGATCCAGAGCGGAGCGCAGGGCATGCCAGGCTTTGGGGATGTCTACACTGAGCAGGAGCAAATCGCGCTTGCTAACTACGTACGCTCCTTAGCGGCAGTTCCGGCATCTGTATCAGGAGTGGTTCCAACCGTGGAGGCGACGATTGATCCTGCCAGTGAGGTTCCACCGAACGCTCTCTTCGGTTCGATCGAGGGGCAGGTGACAAACGCTACCAGTGGTGGTTCTCTTCCTTCTGGCCTGGAAGTCGCGATCGTCGGCTTTGACGGTGATACGCCAGTTTTTAACCAGAGCGTGCCGGTTGACAGCGCTGGCCGCTACTCGATCGACGGGCTCGAAATCGTAGCCGGCCGGATCTATGGCGCGATCGTCGAGTATGAGGGTATCCCCTACTACTCCACCGCCGGACATATCCTGGCCGATGCGCCGAATCTCGATCTGCCACTGACGATCTTCGAAACCACGCCGGACATGGAAGGGGTGCAGGTCGAACGCCTGCATGTCATCTTCGATTTCTCGGTCGAGAGTGTGGTGGAAGTCTCGCAGCTCTGGCTGGTGACGAACACAGGTGATAAGACAGTCGCCCAGCCAAGCGGACAGAATGCCATACCGATCGCGCTGCCTGTGGGTACCTCCAACCTGCAGTTTTCCGATCCGGCCGCTCAGGCACTTTACACCCCGACGGGAGATGGCTTCTTGATGCTTGAGCCAATCCGCCCGGATTCCCCCGCTGAACTGATCTTCAGTTTCAGCCTGCCCTACAAGGACAAACTGGATTTCGAACAACTTATGCCACTTCCCGTCAACGCAGTCGTTGTCCTGTCCGAGCAGAATGCACCCGACATCGAAGGTGATCAACTGGTAGCGACCGGTGAACAGACCATGGGTGCGCTGGCGCTACGGACCTATGCGCGGGCTGGGCTTGGGGCGGGAGAAACGCTGACCCTCTCCATCTCGGGTCGCTCCCCTACGGGGGTGGCCGGCTCTCCCGACACAAACCTGATCATCGGGATCGGTGCACTTGCACTGGCGCTGATCGTGATCGGTCTCGGTTGGCGGCAGCTGCGCAGTAAGGATATTGTCCAGCCTGACCCAGAGATGAAAGCGACGGGGACGATCATGGATCGTGACCAGTTGCTGTACGCCCTTGCTGGCCTGGACACTGCCTACGAGCGGGGCGAAATCGAGGAAAAAGCCTACCGGACCCAGCGAGCAAGGTTAAAAGCCGAGCTGGCCAGCTTGATAAGTACGCAAGATGATTGACGTCAAAGGTCTGGTTAAGACCTTCGGGCCCAAGCCAGTATTGCGCGGCCTGGATTTCCAGGTCAGCCGCGGCGAATTCGTCGCGCTGCTCGGGCCGAATGGTGCTGGTAAGACCACGTTCCTGCGTATTCTTGCCACTTTAGCCAGGCCGCGCCTTGGTCTGGTTCGAATCGCCGGGTTTCAGCTCCCGGGCGAGGCAGCCGCTGTCCGCCGCCGGCTGGGTGTCGTCTCGCACCAACCATTGCTGTACGGAGATCTGACAGCGGAGGAGAACCTGCACTTTTTCGGCCGGATGTATGGACTGGCCGGGTTGCCAGCACGTGTCAAGGAGGTGCTCGAACTGGTTGGGCTGTACCCGCGTCGGCGCGACCTGGTGCGGCAATTCTCACGCGGGATGCAGCAGCGCCTGGCGATTGGACGCTCCGTGCTCCACGAACCGCAGCTCCTGCTATTTGATGAGCCTCACACCGGACTTGATCAGGAGGCGAGCGCCATGCTGGATGGTGTGCTGCGCGAAATCGCCTCCGGGGGCCGGACGGTGGTGATGACGACCCATGACCTTACCCGGGCGGCTGATCTTGCCGATCGGATCGATATCCTGTCGAAAGGTGTGATCGCCGCCAGCATTCGGCGGGAGGAAACCGATCTTTCCACACTGCAGGCACTCTACCGTGAGGTGACCCTTGTCTGAGCAAGCAGGGGAGCTAGGGCGGCTTCACCCCCGGAATGCACCGGTGCGCGATTACCTGCGAGCGATCGGAGCGGTTGTGTGGAAGGACGTGGTCGCTGAATTCCGCAGCCGCGAATTGATCAGCGCCATGCTGGTATTCTCCTTGTTGGTGATCCTGATTTTTAATTTCGCGTTGGAGCTCGACATACGCACACGTGAGACGGTCGCCTCGGGTGTGCTGTGGGTCACGTTCGCTTTCGCCGGCACGCTCGGTCTGAATCGTTCGATGTCGATCGAGAAGGACCGCGGCTGTTTGGATGGGCTGCTCCTGGCGCCCGTGGATCGCAGCGCCCTTTATTTTGGGAAGGCAATCGGCAACCTGGTTTTCATGGGACTGGTCGAGGCGATCGTCCTGCCAACATTCTCGATCCTCTACAACCTGAACCTTTTCAACCCCGGATTGCTGGTTGTGATCCTGCTTGGATCGATCGGCTATATTGCTGTCGGGACCCTGCTCTCGGCGATGGCGGTCCAGGCCCGCACCCGGGATGTGTTGCTTCCGATCCTGCTTTTCCCGGTCACAATCCCGGTCCTGCTGGCGGCGGTCAAAGCGAGCACAGGCTTCCTGCAAGCTTTCGACATGGTCGATATCAAGCCCTGGTTGAACCTGTTGATCGTCTACGATATCGTCTTCATCGCGGTCGCCTTCATGGTGTTCGAATATGTGGTAGAAGAGTAGCAGCGATAGGGCTGGTCGCTGCACAAACCTTTAATGGGAGAGAACGAACATGCAATCGACGCCGAGAGTGC
>Ga0315553_10000763_pt1 | contig 27678 bp, 26 predicted proteins | sample SalMarSW160140MG_FD_203099 | JGI IMG/M metagenome (GOLD analysis project Ga0315553, IMG submission 203099) | Salt marsh sediment microbial communities from the Plum Island Ecosystem LTER, Massachusetts, United States - Salt Marsh Sediment SW1601-40 ... | reverse complement strand
TCATTCGCCAGGACGCTGGGTGCCGGAGCACCCGCTCCGGAAGAGTATGCGCCGGCCATAGCGTTCTCCGATCTGGACATCTTCCAATCCATGAACAAGCACCGCGAGCTCGCGGAAATGTTCGGGCTCAGCAATCCATTTTATCACGTCCACGAGGGGCGGCTCGGTGCAACGACGGTAAGCGATGGGCACAACCTCATCAACTTCGCCTCCTATGACTATCTCGGACTCAACCAGGAGCCGGCGGTCGCGAATGCGGCGAAGGCTGCAATCGAGGAGTTGGGAACCTCGGTCTCCGCCAGCCGGCTCGTCGCCGGCGAGCGCAACTTGCATCAGAAGCTTGAGAAGGCGCTCGCCGACTTCTACGAGACCGACGACTGCATCGTCTACGTCAGCGGCCACGCCACCAACGTCTCCACGATCGGCGCGCTGATGAATCCCGCCGATCTCATCGTGCACGATAGCCTCATGCACAACAGCGGGCTCATGGGCGCCAAGCTGTCGCGCGCGACGACGCTTCCCTTCCGCCACAACAACCTCGACGACCTGGAGAAGGTTCTCAAGGAGAATCGCAACAAGCACAAGAACGCGCTCATCGTCACCGAGGGCCTCTACTCGATGGACGGTGACTTCCCCGACCTGCCGCGCCTTGTCGAGATCAAGAAGCGCTACGGCTGCTGGCTGATGGTGGATGAGGCGCATTCGCTCGGCGTGCTAGGCAAAACGGGCCGCGGTGTCGCCGAGCATTTCGGCGTCAACTTCCGCGATGTCGATATTTGGATGGGCACGCTCAGCAAGACGCTCGGCAGCTGCGGCGGCTACATCTGCGCCGATAAATATTTGGTCGAGATGCTCAAGTACCATTCGCCGGGCTTCGTCTACTCGGTCGGCCTGCCCCCGCCCGGCACCGCGGCGGCCCTCACCGCATTGAAGCTGCTCCAGGCCGAGCCCGAAAGGGTTCGCCAGCTTCAGGAAAACGGCCATTACTTCCTGGAGGAGGCCAAGAAGGCCGGTCTCGATCCCATGACCAGCGCCGGCTATTCGGTGGTGCCGATCATGATCGGCTGCTCCATCCGCTCGGTACGGCTGACCGAGCGGCTGCTCAAGCGCGGCATCAACGCGCTGCCGATCATCCACCCGGCGGTGCCGATGAAGGCGGCGCGCCTGCGCTTCTTCATCACCTCAAGGCACACCAAAGACCAGATCCGCAGCACCATCGAGATCACCGCCGAGGAGCTGGCGGCGGTCGCCAAGAAGCAATCGCTGGTCGAGCGGGCGACGCTTGCGGTCGTGTCGCGCTGAGACGGAACCTCGCCCAGGATCAAAGCTGCGTCCGCCCTTGACTATCGTGCGCGCGCCGGGCTCTAGGGTGAGGCTTGGTCACAGGGGATCATTCGATGCCCCGCCCCCGAACCCGGCCGCGTCAGCAGCAAAGGATAACAACCGCGAAAGCCCGGAGAGCGCAATGAGCCAAGATCCGATCGTCGAAGAAACCAAACGCAAGCTCAACGAGCTCGAGCAGCAGATCCGTGCGGCGCGGGGATCGCTCAGCGCGCAGCAGATCGCCAACGAAACTCACAAGGACTGGGAGGACATGCTTGCCAGCCACGCCGCCATCAGCCGCAAGCTCGACGCGACCGACGACCAGTCCTCGGAGGTTCTGGAAGGCATCAGCCTCGACATCGATGTCCTGCGCCACTCGTTCGAAAGGTGGATGGCGCGGGTGGAGGGCAATTTCGCGCAAGACGCCGGTGGCAAGGGCGGCCGCTGAGATGCAGCGACGGCACGCGGACCGGCAGCACGGGCACCCCCACAACCCAACCGCGCCGGAACGGCCCCAGCGACCGTGGGATCCGCCGGCCCCGCCATCGGCGCCGGGCGACGTGATTTCGCCTTTTCCCCGCTATGGCATAAGTATTCTCTCTTAGGGACATTCTGCACCCCTACGGGGCTCGGCCTCCGTAGGAACACAGGGTAGCCTCGACGCCGAGTGAGGTTATGAGAGCGAGATGGACAGGCACGTCGCCGACAGCGTCATGGCCCCTGCCTCCGTTGCTGGCGCCCCGCGCGTGCCGAGCCTTGTGGCGGGCCTGTCGTTCCTCCTTTGCTACGTGCTGCTCGACTGGGCCAGCCTGATCTTTCCCCACGCGCTGTTCGGGATCACGCCGTGGAACCCGAGCACGGGGCTTGCCTGGGCGTTCATACTCTTGTTCGGGCTGCGCTTCTTGCCACTGCTCTTTGTCGCGCCCCTGCTGGCCGATCTCTTGGTGCTGGGCCTGGCCCTGCCCCTGTGGGTCAGGCTCCTTGCGGCCATGATCATCGGGGCCGGGCACGCGGGCGCGCTGTGGGTGCTGCTGAGCCCCAAGACCCGCTTTGATGCATCGCTGGGCACCATGCGCGACATGGTCCTGCTGATCGGCGCGGCGACGGTCGCCACCGGACTCATCGCGCTGGCCTACATCACGCTTATCGTCGCTACGGGCAACTTGCCCCCCGGCGACTTCCAATGGTCGCTGTTGCGCTACTGGATCGGAGACCTCATCGGCATCGCGGTGCTGACCCCGTTTTTGCTCATCTGCGTCACTGCCGGCAGATTGCCCCGGCTGTCGCTGGAGAGCGCCTTGCAGGTGGTGGCCATTCTCCTGGCGCTGTTCCTGATTTTCGGCCTCGTCGGCAGCGCGCACCTGAGGTTGTTCTATCTCCTGTTCGTGCCCATCATTTGGATGGGCCTGCGCTCGGGGCTTGCAGGTGTCACCTTGGGGCTCGTGCTGACGCAGATCGGCGTCCTCGCGGGGCTGCTGTTGACCCAGGAGATGGCCACCAGCGTGACGCAACTGCAGGCGCTCATGCTCGTTCTCGCATTGACGGGCCTGGCGATCGGCGTGGTGGTGAGCGAGCGGCGCCGGGTCGAGCGCCAGCTGTGGCTCAACCAGGAGGCGGTCAGCCGCATCTCGCGCCTGGGCAGCATGGGCGAGTTCGCAACCGCGATTGCCCACGAGGTCAACCAGCCGCTGACGGCCATCTCCAACTACACCCGGCTCATCAAGCGCTATCTGGAGACTGAGGCGGGCAGCAAGGCCGCCGCCATCGAGGCCGCAACCAAGGCGGTGGCGCAGGTGGAGCGGACCGCCGCCATCATCAAAAGCCTGCGTGATCTGATCCGACTGGGGCGCAGCGAGATCGGCCCGCAGAGCGTGACGCGCATCGTGCGCGAGACCTTGGAGCTGCTGGAGCCCAACCTGCAGCGCGGCAAAGTTCAGGTCAAAACCAGAATACCAAAGGACCTGCCGCTTGTGTTCGCGGATACGCTGCAGGTCGAGCAGGTGCTTTTGAACCTGATCTGGAACGCCATCGAGGCGATCGAAGGTGCCGGCCACACCGCGGGCACCATAACGATTGAAGCGGCCGCGCAATCGCCGCGCTTCGTGGAGATCAGCGTGCGTGACACCGGACCCGGGTTCGCACCCGACTTCAGGGACGCACCGGCCGGGCCGGCACTGTCGACCAAGCCCGATGGCCTGGGCTTGGGTCTGGCGCTCAGCCGGTCCATTGTCGAAGCCCATGGCGGACGGCTTGTGACCAGCGGCGGCTCAAATGGCGCCGTTGTGCGTTTCACCATGCGAACGGCTGGAGAGGTGAGAACATGATCGAGAGCGACCAGGTGTGCCTGATCGACGATGACGAGGCCGTGCGCGACTCCGTCGGCTTGCTCCTGGAGAACCACGAGTTCCAGGTCTCAAGCTTTGGCTCGGCCGAGGAATTCCTCAAGCAGATGGACGACGGCCTGCAGCCGGCGTGCGTCGTATCGGACGTGAAGATGCCCGGGCTCTCGGGTCTCGATCTGCAACGCCTGCTCTCGGAATCGCAAGCGCGGATCCCGCTCATCCTCATCACGGGCCACGGCGACATCGCCATGGCCGTCGCCGCCGTAAAAGCGGGCGCGCACGACTTCATCGAGAAGCCGTTCGACGACCAGCGCCTGCTCGAAAGCATTGAAAGCGCCGTGGATGAGGCGCGGCGCAAGAAGGCGCAGGACGACACGATCCAGGAGTTCGCAGCCCGCGTTGACGAACTGTCGGTGCGCCAGCGGCAAGTCATGGACCTGGCCGTCAAGGGCTATTCCAACAAGGAGATCGCCCAGGAATTGGGAATCAGCCCGCGCACGGTCGAGACGTATCGGGCTTGGGTCATGGAGAAGACAGGCGCGCGCAACCTGGCCGACTTGGTGCGGCTGGCCATGCGCCTAGAAGGGGACGGCTGAGGCCGCGGTCGTCCAAAGACTTGCGGCGACCGAAACCTCGGCCGCCGCATGCAGGCTCGCACAGAACAGACGGGTTAGATGATGTCGATCTCGGCCGGCAGGTAGCTCGTAACCTCGAGACCAACTTCCTGCTCGCGCACGCGCGGCTTGTTCCAGATCTTCATGACGTTTTCCTCCTTGAGCAGAGATCGGAGGGAGAGCCCTCCTTCCCCGCCCGCGGGTATAGGGACCCATCGCTGTAAGAGCAATTCGATTCTTTCTATCGGGAAGCTTAGGCAAACCTCTACGCAAGGGCCGACGTAGCGTCGCGGAGTCACTCCTCGCCGGAGTTCCACTTCTTGACGGCGGTCAGCACCGACGGCCGGCAGGGACCCAGCGGCCCTTCGGCGCTGTCAGCGGAGTCATCGCCCATCCGCTTGGGGATCTCGTAGTGCTCCTTGCAGTACTCGGCCTGCTTGCGCTGCAGCTCTTCCTGCGAGGCGACCTTTTCGGAATCGGGGTCCTTGATACCGGCAAGCTTGGGATCTTCCGGCGCTTTGGCGCCGGGCGGCGGCAGCTTATCGAGCTCCGGCGGAACAACGAGAGGGGCGCGTGCGGCGATCTTGGGGTCACCGGAGCTTGATTTCGCCCTGGCCGAGTCGGACAACCCGACCATGTCGAACACGCCGCCGTTGAACTGCACGTCATCCATGGAGCAGCCGGCCGCGCCCAGCGCGAGCGCTGAGGCAACGACCATCACCATGGCGTTCCAATGGCGGGTTCTCGATGACATCCCAGTCCCCCCGGTCCCTGACGGGCCCGCGTCTAGCACCTGAAGCGCCGACGTCTAATGTGCTGCGCTACAACGGCTTTGCGGCGTCATTGCGACTCCCTAAAAAGGAGTCATACAGCAGGCCCACGACCCCGGCAACAATGGCCACATCGGCCAGATTGAACACATACCAGTAAAACCCGAAGGCGTGCAGGGAGAAGAAGTCGGCAACCCCCCCGAGCCGCACCCGATCGATGGCATTGCCGAGCGCGCCACCCATGATAAGGCCGATTCCGGCCGCCATCAGGCGGTTGGCCGCCCCTCGCGACACCCATATCCAAAGCGCGCATGTCGCCGCGACCCCGAAGCCCGCCAGCAGCAGCTGGCCTTCGTAGCTGTCCTGGTCGAGGAGGCTGTAGCTGATGCCGATGTTCTTGACATAGACCAGGTCGAAAAAGGGGGTCACCGCGACCCGGCCCTTTTCGGCGATGCGGTAGACCTCCAGCATCCACCATTTCTGCGCCTGGTCGACGGCGAGAGTGGCGAGACCCACGGCAAGACCCAACCACGAGTAGGGGCCCCAAACCCAAGAGCGCACCTGGGTGGCCGTGCCCGTCATCGCGGCTCATCCTTCGCGCGCGCATCGAACTCGCGCACGGCCGCGGCGTCGCGCAGCGAGAGGTCGGGGAAGTCGGGATCGGCGCCGACGTCGGCGAGGATGCGCCAGGAGCGCGCGCACTTTTTGCCCTCGGCGCGTTTGGGCACGACGCCGACGCCCGGCACTTCGGCCAGCGTGAAGGCGGCGGCGGGCGGCGCCTTGGCGATGAGTTTCGCGGTACTTGTGATCGACACCTCGGCGAGGTCGACGCCTTCGAGCGCGCGCAGCATGTTCTGGTCCGCCACGTAGATCTCCGGCGCGGCCTCCAGGCTGGAGCCGATGCGCTTGGCCGCACGTTCCAATTCGAGCGCGCCGGTGACGACGCGGCGCACCGCACGCACGCGCTCCCACTTGCGCGCCAGCTCGTCGTCGCGCCAGGCCTTGTCCGGCTCGGGGAAGGCTTGCAGATGCACCGAGCCTTCGCGCGCAGGGTCGCGCGCGAGCCAGGCTTCCTCCGCGGTGAACGACAGGATCGGTGCCAGCCAGGCAACGAGGGCGGAGAAGATCTCGTCGATTACGGTCAGCGCCGCGCGCCGCTTCACGCTCGAATAAGGCTCGCAATAGAGCGCGTCCTTGCGGATGTCGAAGTAGAAGGCGCTGAGCTCCGAGTTCATGTAGTGCGTCAGCATGGTGACGACCTTGCGGTAGTCGTAGGCGGCGTAGGCGGCGCGCACGTCCCCCTCCAGCTCGGCGAGCCGGTGCAGCATCAGGCGCTCGAGCTCCAAATCGCGCATGTCCTTGATCTTGACCCGGTCCTGCGGCTTCAGGTGCGCGAGCGCGCCCAGCATCCAGCGCAAGGTGTTGCGCAGCTTGCGGTAGGTGTCGACGAACGACTTGAGGATCTCAGGGCCGATGCGCAGGTCGTCGGCGTAGTCGCAGGCGGCGACCCATAAGCGCAGGATGTCGGCGCCCGATGATTTCATCACGTCCTGGGGGGAGACGACGTTGCCGAGCGACTTCGACATCTTCTGACCCTTCTCGTCGAGCGTGAAGCCGTGGGTCAGCACGATGTCGAAGGGCGCGCGCCCGCGCGTGCCGCAGGATTCAAGCAGCGAGTGCTGGAACCAGCCGCGGTGCTGGTCGGAGCCTTCCAGATACATGACGCGGTCCTTGCCGCCGTCGCGCACGCGCTTCACGCCCGACAGACCAGGAAAGCGCTCCGCATCCTCCAAGACGAAGGCGTGGGTCGAGCCGGAATCGAACCAGACGTCGAGGATGTCGCGCACCTGCTCCCACTCATTGGGATCGTCGACGAGGCCGCCGAGGAAGCGGGCTTTGGCGCCGGCGGCGAACCAGACGTCGGCGCCCTCCTCGGCAAAGGCCTGGGTGATGCGCGCAATCAGCTCCTTGGATTTTGCGAACTTCGGCTGGGGGATCACCTCGCCCGTCTCGGTGTGGCGGAACACGGTGATCGGCACGCCCCAGGCGCGCTGGCGCGAGACGACCCAGTCGGGGCGGTCCTCGACCATGCCGCGGATGCGCCTCTCGCCTGATAGGGGAACCCACTCGGTCTCCTCGATCGCCTTGAGGCTGAGCTGGCGCAGGGTCTGGTTGCCGCTGTGGGGCACACCCTTCAAGGGCTTGTCCACGGCGATGAACCACTGGGGCGTGTTGCGGAAGATGACGGGCTTTTTCGAGCGCCAGGAGTGCGGGTACTGATGCTTGAGGCGCCCGCGCGCAATGAGCGCGCCCGCCTCCACCAGTGCCTTGATGACGGCCTCGTTGGCGTCGCCCTTGTCGCCCCGCTCGGTCAGGACGCGCTTGCCTTCGAAGCCCGGCGCATCCTCCGTGAACACGCCGTCGGCGTCGACGGTGAAGGGGATGGTCGTATCGATGCCGCGCTTTTTCAGCTCGGCGGCGTTCGCCATCCAGATCTCAAAGTCGTCGGTGCCGTGGCCGGGTGCCGTATGCACAAAGCCGGTGCCGGTGTCCTCGGTGACGTGCTCGCCGTCGAGCAGCGGCACATCGAAGTCGTACCCCCTGCCGCGCAGCGGATGAGCGCACTGGAGCAAACCCACTTCCGCGGGATCAAGGACGGCGACCTCTACGTATCCATCCGATTCGATTTTCGCCTTAGCGAACACGTTAGATGCAAGCTTTCGAGCAAGAACGAGGCGCTCACCCGCTTGTAGCCAGTTTCCCGCTGGAGCTGCCGTGACCTCGTACACGGCATATTCGATGTCTAACGAAAAACTGATCGCGCGGTTACCGGGAATGGTCCACGGCGTGGTTGTCCAAATTACCACCGAAGCGTTCTTGCAGTATTTCGCATTTGGAGCAGTCTCGTCGTAGCCAATAACCGGGAACTTCACCCAGATCTGGTCGCTCGTATAGTCGAGGTACTCGACCTCGGCCTCCGCCAGCGCCGTCTTCTCCACGACCGACCACATCACCGGCTTCGACCCGCGGTAGAGCGTGCCGTTCATGGCGAACTTCATGAGCTCGCCGGCGATCGCCGATTCCGCCGGATAGCTCATGGTCACGTACGGGTGCTGCCAGTCGCCGATGACGCCCAGGCGCTTGAACTCGGCGCGCTGCACGTCGATCCAGTGCTCGGCGAACTCGCGGCACTCGGCGCGGAACTCATTGATGGGCACGGCGTCCTTGTTGCGGCCCTTGGCGCGGTAATTCTCCTCGATCTTCCACTCGATCGGCAGGCCGTGGCAGTCCCAGCCCGGCACGTAGTTGGACTCGTGCCCGAGCATGGTCTGCGACTTGACGACGAGGTCCTTCAGGATCTTGTTGAGCGCGTGCCCGATGTGGATGTGGCCGTTGGCGTAGGGCGGCCCGTCGTGGAGCAAAAACTTTGGGCGCCCGCGCCCGGCTTCGCGCAGGCGCTCATAAAGGCCGAGCTTCTCCCAGCGCTGCAACAGCCGCGGCTCGAGCGCGGGAAGCCCCGCCTTCATGGGAAAATCGGTCTTGGGCAGAAACAGCGTCCGGCTCCAGTCGCGTTTCTCCGCTGTCGGAGGCATCGCCGCAGGCGCGGACGCAGGCGCAGATGCGGCAGGCTTCGGCTTTGCCGTGCCCTTCGCCTTGGTCTTCGTCTTGGTCTTGGCAGCGCTTCCTTTGCCGCCATTGCTCTTGGCCATCGCTCATCTCGCCGCTTGTCTCGCGGGGGTTCTAGCAACATGCACCCTGCTAATCCAGGCGCCGTTGGCCGAATGAGCGCTGGTGCGGTCTTTGTTGGAGAAAACGACCAACCAAGCGCAAGCGGAAGCTTGCATGGGTTCCGGCCTTCGCCGGAATGACGTTGGAGAAGAGGAGATCGGCAAGCTCACCCACAACGTCATCCCGACGCAGCTCGGGACCCACGCCAGTCAACGCCGCCGCTCCACTGCGGACGGCGCACATCGGACAAGGTGTCATTCACTGGTGTCAGAGGCCCGGCGCGGCCGGGGCCTGCTCAAGGATGTCGCGGGCATGGGCGCAGTCCGCTTGCATTTGCGCTATCAGCGCCTTACTCGAATCAAACTTGCGGTCGGCGCGGATGAAGTCGATGAACTCGACCCCCATCTCGCGGCCGTAGAGCCCGCCGTCGAAGCCGAACAGGAACACCTCCAGCACCGGCATGCCGTCGTCGTAGGTGGGCCGCGTGCCGAGATAAGCGGCGCCGTCATAGCGCTCTCCGGCGAGATGGGCGCGCACCGCATAAATGCCGTGGCCCAGCCCGGTGCCGCGCGGCAGCGGCACGTTGGCGGTGGGAAAGCCCAGTCCCACGCCGCGCTTTGCGCCGCCGACCACAGTTCCGCACGCGCGCCACCAGCGCCCCAGCATGTGCCCCGCCCCCTTGACGTCGCCTTGGGCCAGACGCAGACGGATCGCGCTCGAGGAGAACACCTCGCCATCCTCGGCGACGGGCGCCACCACCGTGAGCCCGAAGCCGAGCGTCTGGGCTGCCGCCTGCATCGTCTCCGGCGTGCCGCTGCGGCCCTTGCCGAAAAAGAAGTCGTGGCCGATGACGATGTGGCGCGCGCTCAAGGCCTCCACCAGCACCCGCTCGATGAAGGCGTCGGCTGAGAGGCCTGCGAGCGCGGCGTCGAACGCGAGCACGATCGCCAGCTCCAGACCCAGTTGATCGAAGATCGCCAGCTTCTGCTTGAGCGAGGTGAGGCGGAAGTGCGGCTCCTCGGGATGAAAAAACTCGCGCGGGTGCGGCTCGAAGACGAGCGCGCCCGATGGCGCACCGATCTCACGGCCGGTTTTGACGGCGGCCGCCAGCAACGCCTGATGGCCGCGGTGCACGCCGTCGAAGTTGCCGATCGCAAGGACCGCGCCGCGCGCATCCTGCGGCACATCCCGGTAGCCATGAACGATCTGCATAGCCTCGTGTCGCCTCAATTGTGCCGCGCGTCCAAATTTCGCCGCTCCCTTCTGACATCCCCCTTCCCATGAAGGGATGGATCTCCCAGATCGTGATCGGCATCATCGTAACGGTCGTCGGAACCGTTCTTGCCAACGCCCTCGTGCGCGGCCACGGCCGCCATTCGATCACGGGCATTCATTTCTCGAGCCCGTTCAGGCCCAGCCGATGACTCAATTCCGTGCCGCTTAGCCCTATCGGAGAGCAACGAAAGTTGTACCGTCACTAGGCGGGACGGGCCGGGACCATGAGAACGGCCTCGCCCTGCACCACAGGCTTGTCGTTGACGGAGCACACGCAGTCAAAACGCGCGCGCTTTTTTTCCGGAATGAGCTCGACGACCTTCACCGTGGTCACGACCGTGTCGCCGATCCGCACCGGCGCCTTGAAGTTCAGCGTCTGCGAGACGTAAATGGCGCCGGGGCCCGGCAGCTTCATGCCGAACACGGCCGAGATGTAGGCCGCCGACAGCATGCCGTGGGCGATCCGTCCCTTGAATATCGTGGTTGCGGCGTACTCGGCGTCGAGGTGCAATGGGTTGCGGTCGCCGGAGATCTCGGCGAAGGCGGTGACATCGGTTTCCTTCACGGTGTTTGCCAGGCTTGCCTCCTGGCCGACGCTAAGATCCTCGAAGTAAACGCCCTTTGTCGCCGTCGCCATTCTTCCCGCTCCTTTGGTTACCTGCCCCGTTTTAAGCGCCGCGACACTATCTGCGCCCGCTTCTTGGGGCAACAACGGCGCCCCACAGTCGGCGTTCGGCGCCGATCGGTGGTTGCAGGGGCGCGGCCCGGCAAGCTATAAGGCGCCATTCCCCAGTTGCCTGAAAAGCTTGGCCCTGCGGACTAGCCCGCAGGCCGCCGGAGATTAAAGCCGTAATGAGCGACCGCAGACCCCTGATGCCGAAAGCGACGGCCGTTTGGCTGGTCGAGAACACGTCGCTGACCTTCGACCAGATCGCGGCCTTTTGCGGGCTGCACGTGCTCGAGGTCAAAGGCATCGCCGACGGCGACGTGGCCCAAGGCATCAAGGGCCTCGATCCGGTGACGTCGGGGCAGTTGACGCGCGAGGAGATCGAGCAGGCGGAGCGCGATCCCAGCCACGAGCTGCATCTCGCCGAGCCCAAGGTCGCGGTCCCGGAGACGCCAACCAAGAAGGGGCCGCGCTATACGCCCGTCTCGCGCCGCCAGGACCGGCCGAACGCCGTGCTGTGGCTCTTACGCAATCATGCCGAGCTCAAGGACAGCCAGATCATGCGCCTCGTCGGCACGACCAAGCCGACCATCACGCAAATCCGCGACCGCACCCACTGGAACGCGCCCAACCTGACGCCGCAGGACCCCGTCACGCTCGGTCTGTGCTCGCAGATCGATCTCGACAACGAGGTCAAGAAGGCCGCGCGCCGCCTGGAGCGGGAGCGCAAGGAATCTAGTAAGGGCATGGAGAAGGCCGGCACGCTGCTGCCCACCGAAGAGACGACCGCGGAGGTTTCCGAGCCCCGCAAGACCGAGATCATGCAGCCGAAGGTCGTGGAGGAGCGCGAGGAGACGCCCGAAGAGGAGCAGGCTCGCGTCTTTGCCAAGCTCAAAGAGATGAAGGTTGCCGAGGAAGAGCCCGAAGGCGAGGCCGAGGAAGAGCCCGAAGGCGAAGGCGAGGCCGAGGCCGAGGCGGAGGCGGGTGAAAAGGACGCCGATGAGGAGACGGGTAAAAAGGACGCCGAGGACAAAACCGGCGCAGAGGGCGAGCAGGACTCCGAGCCCCGCGAGGAGTAGCGGCCATCACGCCTTCGCCGAAGCGGCGGCCGGCCGGTCAAGGCCCCTCCATCTCCAGCCCAGCGCCTGCTTCACCAGCCACACATAGCAGGCCACAAGCACCACGGGCAGAACAGGCAACCCCTGGGTCTGCAACAGAATAGCAAGCCCGAAGGGCAGGGCCCATACGGCGCCGACAAGGCCGAGGCCGAGCGGCCCGGCGGGCACCTCGCTTTCGCGCAGATACCAGACCAGGGCAGCGAGCGGGATGGCAAGGTCGTAGGCCAGAACGTAGGGCACCATCAGCGTGGAGCCGAAGGCGACGACCGTGGCCTTGAGAGGCCAGCATGCCTCGCTTCTAACTGCGGCGCCCGTCGCCACCGCGACGGCAAGCGAGATGACGCCCTGCACCACAAGCGCGGCGCCGACCGGCAGGCCGAGGAACCACAGCGCGGTATAGGGCGTGACCATCTGGAACCGGTAGAAGCCGTTCATCACCTCGACAAAGCGCCATTGGAACGGCATCGTATCGGCCATGTAGATCTGCCAGGGCTCGAAATCGAAAACGGCGACGCTCAAGGCGAGAAGCGCGATGGCGGTGACGGCCGCGGCCGCAAACGCCCGCCACGCATTGAGCAGGACAAGCATCAGCGGCAGCAGCAGCCCGAGCTGAGGCTTGATGGTGAGCATGCCGATGAGCACGCCGGCGAGGATTGGCCGCACGGGAAGCGCGCGCAGGGCGCCGACGAACAGCGCGGCAAGCAGAAGGCCGAATTGGCCGAACACGATGTTGACCCACAGCACGGGCGCCAGAGCGAGCGCCCACACAAGCGGCCCGTCCTGCCGCTTGGGCGCGCGCCCCAGGGCGACGGCAACGAAGGCGATCGCGCCGGCGAGCGACCAAAGGGCGAGCGCCAAGAGGTAGGGGTGCGCGCCGATACCCATGAACAGCAGCAGCGCCTGCGGCGGATAGGAGAAATTCATCAGCCGCAGTTCGGGCGCGAACCAATCGCGCAAGACCGCATTGTAGCGCGCGAGGTCATAGACGACGTCGAGCCGGCCCTCTAGCGCCAGCCTGCCGCCCGTCCAGTAGTTGAGAAAATCGCTGCCGAGATAGAAGCCGTTGGGCTGAAAAAGAGCCGCATCCGGCCAAAAGCTGTTGGCGATGACGATGATGCCGGCCGGCAGCGCGAACAGCGCGCCGGCAAGCAAAGCTTTGAGGTAGGCGCCGCGCATGCCGGATTGGTCTCTCACCGAGGCGGCGAGGCTAGGCGAGGAGCGTAAAGAAATGGCGAAGCCGGCGGCCTGCGCCGACCGGTGCGGCCCTCAGCTGTGTGGGGCCGCGGCGCGCAGCAGAGCTACTCCAAAATCCACGGAACCATTAAGAGCAGCATGAAGAGAATCCAAAGCGCAACCGCCTGCTGCCTGAACTCAGTCATGGCCATCTCCCAGCAAAGCCATGCGACTGGGGTGCGAGACTATCGCCAATTTGAGTGGTGCAAAAGGTGGCAATGGACATTTCCTGGGCATGGCTGGGATGCGGCCGGCGCACAAGCCCGTGCGTTTGGGATATGGGCGTTGCCCACAAACGCAGCTTTCGCTAGCGTTTCTGCGACGTTCCCGATCATTTGATGCATGCAGGTCTCAAGAGCGCCAGCCCGACAATGCCCGCAAACCCCTTCAACGAGCACCTCGACAAGAACCCCGCCAACTACCAGCCGTTGACACCCTTGCAGTTCCTCGAGCGGGCGGCCGCCGTTTATCCCACCCACACCGCGGTCATTCACGGCGCAATGCGCACAAGCTACGCCGCGTTCTATGGGCGCTGCCGCCGGCTCGCCTCCGCGCTCAGCCGGCGCGGCATCGGGCCGGGCGACACCGTCTCGGTGATGCTCGCCAACACGCCGCCCATGCTCGAAGCGCACTACGGTGTGCCGATGACGGGCGCGGTGCTGCATTCGCTCAACACCCGCCTCGATGCGCCCATCATCGCCTTTCAGCTCGATCACGCCGACGCCAAGGTTCTGATCACCGACCGCGAGTTCGCCGCGACCATCAAGGAGGCCTTGGCGCTCGCGAGCGTGAAGCCGCTCATCATCGACTACGACGACACCGAGTTTCCCCAGAGCGGGGAGCGCCTGTCCGATCTCGACTACGAGGCGTTCATCGGCGAGGGCGACCCCGACTTCGCCTGGCGCATGCCCGGCGACGAATGGGACGCGCTCGCCCTCAACTACACCTCGGGCACGACCGGCAATCCCAAGGGCGTCGTCTACCACCACCGCGGCGCGGCGCTCATGTGCTACGCCAACACGCTCGAGACCGGCATGGGGCTGCATCCCGTCTATTTGTGGACGCTGCCCATGTTCCACTGCAACGGCTGGTGCTTTCCCTGGTCGCTGTCGATCGTCGCCGGCACACACGTGTGCTTGCGGTGGGTGCGCGCCAAAGCCATGTACGACGCCATCGCCGACCACCGCGTCACCCATCTGTCGGGCGCGCCCATCGTCATGACGACGCTGCTCAACGCGCGCGAAGAGGAGAAGCGCCCGATCACCCACGCCGTGTGGGTCAACCACGCCGCCGCCCCGCCGCCGCAAGCGGTGCTCGACGCCATGACGGCAGCCGGCTTTAATCTGACCCACCTCTATGGGCTCACCGAGACCTACGGGCCCGCGGTCGTCAACGAGTGGAACAGCGAATGGAACGACCTTGACGAAGCGGGCCGCGCCTTAAAGCGCACGCGCCAGGGCGTGCGCTATGTGTCGCTCGAAGGGCTGACGGTCATGGACCCGCTGACCATGACGGTCGTTCCCGCCGACGGCGAGACGCTGGGCGAGGTCATGTTCCGCGGCAATATCGTCATGAAGGGCTACCTGAAGAACCCCGCGGCGACCGACGATGCCTTCGCCGGCGGGTGGTTTCATTCCGGCGACCTGGGTGTGCTCTACCCGGACGGCTACATTCAGCTCAAGGACCGCTCCAAGGACATCATCATCTCAGGCGGCGAAAACATCTCCTCCATCGAGGTGGAGGACGTGCTCTACAAGCACCCCGCCGTCGCCTGCTGCGCCGTCGTTGCCAAGCCCGACGAGAAATGGGGCGAGACACCGTGCGCCTTTGTGGAGCTGCGTCCGGGGGTGAGCGCAACGGTGGACGAGCTCATCGACTGGTGCCGGGAGGGGCTTGCGCACTACAAGTGCCCGCGCCACGTCGTGTTCGTGGAGGTGCCGCGCACCTCGACCGGCAAGATCCAGAAGTTCAAGCTGCGCGAGATGGCCAAAGGGGCGTAAAGCTCCCCACCCGTCATCCTGGAAGCCGCGTGAGCGGCTGTCCGGGATCTTGCTGCTTGCACCGAGCCGCGCCGCAAGATCCCGCGTCTGCGGCGCACCGCTTCGCGCTGCAAGCGCGCGCGGGACGACGGGGCTTTGGATGCGCGAAATGGCCAAAGGGGCGTAAAGCTCCCCCAATCCGTCATCCCGGAAGCCGCGTGAGCGGCTGTCGGGGATCTTGCCGCTTGCACCGAGCCGCGCCGCAAGATCCCGCGTCTGCGGCGCACCGCTTCGCGCTGCAAGCGCGCGCGGGACGACGGGGATTTGGATGCGCGTGATGACGAAGGCCAAGGAGGCGTAAGGCGGCTTGCCAGATGACACGGCCTCCCAGCCGGCCTATATCTTCCTCATGAAAATCACTGTCAAAGCCGCCCTCGATCCTGAGGCAAGCGTATGGTACGTCGCCGAAAGCAGCCTACCGGGGCTGAATATCGAGGCTGAATCCTTTGACGCCCTCGTAGCGAAGCTCCCGGGCGCGATCGAGGACTTGATCGAAGCTGCCGATGGCGGCTCGGGGCGCCGCAATGTACCGGTCGAATTGGTGGCCAGCGCATATCGGCAGTTCCAGATCGGTTCTGATGCTTGAAGGGCTACGGCAAGCTCGTCCGGAAAATTCTTGAAGAGAACGGCTGTACGTTCCTGCGATCCGGCCGCGGCGATCACGACGTATGGACGAGCCCGCATGCGCAAAAGCCCTTCACCGTGCCGGTGAAGATCATGTCGCGACATACAGCCAACAATGTCTTGAAGGATGCGGGCTTAACCGCGCGAATTCGGTAATCGCGCAAGCAAACAGGAGCTGGGCAAAGAACATACCCTACTTTCCCTCGCGCTGCGTGCGGGGGCGGCATGATATTTCTGAATGGTGCCGCGCAGGGGCGAGCGCGGGCCGCTCGCCCCGGACGTCTAGCGGCGCTTAATGACGCGTCTCGTCGTCGCCCGAGAGGCGTGCGATCTCGTCCTTGATCTTGAGTTTTTCCAGCTTTAATCGGTGTATTTCAATGTCGTCCGAACCCGGACGGGCGACCTCTTCTTCAATCCTACGCTCAAGAAGCCGATGCTTCTCCGCTAGCTCTTGGATGTGAGCCGCAAGCGCCATCATGGTCCTCCATGAGTATGTTGAAGAGACCCCAATAAGGTGCCAGATCGCGGGGCGGTTGTCCAATCTCTGCGGCCCCTTGTAAGCACCACCCGGAAGGCGCAATTTGATCAAAACTGAGCGCTTGCGGCGGCCCAAGCGCCCATGTAAGCGTCCGATCTCGCACGTGATTTGTGCACCGGGGCGGCGGCTGTCGCTTGCCAGGGGTGCACAACGGGAGGATAGTTCGCGCGCTTGCGCGGCGTTTAAGGGGGCAGTGACCGGGCCGGCGGAAATAATGAAGCGTGTCGACGAACGAGAGCTGCGTGACGAACTCGTTAAGCTCAGGGCCGAGCACCGCGAGCTCGACGAGAAGATCGTCTTGCTTGAGGGCTCTCCAACCGCGGACCAGCTCCTCGTCAAACGCCTGAAAAAGCGCAAGCTCGCCTTGAAGGATCGCATCACCGCAATCGAGGACCAGCTTCTGCCCGACATCATCGCCTGAAGAGCGGCCGGGCGCACGTCACCAGCGCCGAAAAGCCTCTTGTAATGGGCGCCCCTCTCCTGTAATCCCCCGCTTTCTTTTGCGCCGGACTTAAGCCAGCAATGAGCACCGGGAAAGCCGTCGTCGGGATCATCATGGGCAGCCAGTCGGACTGGCCCACGCTGAAAAAGGCGGCCGACATCCTCGACGAGCTGCAGATCCCCTACGAAACCCGAATTGTCTCTGCCCACCGCACGCCAGAGCGCCTCTATGAGTACGCGAAGACGGCGAAGGACCGCGGGCTGAAAGTCGTGATCGCCGGTGCCGGCGGAGCCGCGCATCTGCCGGGAATGACGGCCTCCTTGACCCCGCTCCCGGTGCTGGGGGTGCCCATCGTGACGACGGCGCTCGACGGCAGGGACAGCCTTTACTCCATCGTGCAGATGCCTGCCGGCGTCCCCGTGGGAACTCTGGCGATCGGTGAGATGGGCGCGACCAACGCCGGGCTGCTGGCGGCGCAGATCCTCGCCCTTGCCGACGCCGCACTTCTGAAGCGCATCGAAGCCTACCGGGCCAAGCGGACCGCGGCCGTCGCCGATGCGCCCAGGGACGCCTGAGGCGCCGCGATGCAGGTCCTCCCGCCTGGGTCTACCATCGGAATCTTGGGCGGCGGTCAGCTCGGGCGCATGCTGGTGCTCGCGGCCGCGCGGCTCGGGTTCAAGTGCCACGTCTATAGCGATGTCGCCGGCCCCGCCTGCGACGTCGCCGCGACCACTACCCTCGCCGGCTTCGATGATCTCGCAGCACTCGAGCGCTTTGCCGCCTCCGTCGACGTCATCACCTACGAGTTCGAGAACGTGCCGCTCGCGGCGGCAGCAGCAGTCGAGCGCATGCGGCCGGTGCGACCAGGATTGAAGCCGCTTCAAGTGGCGCAGGATCGCTTGACGGAGAAGCGCCTCGTTTCCGGTTTGGGGATTCCGGTGGCGCCCTTCGCCGCGGTCGAAGGCGCCGACGATTTCGACGCAGCAATGCGCAAAACGGGACTGCCTGCAATTCTGAAAACCCGCAGGCTTGGCTACGACGGCAAGGGTCAGGTCCGCATCGAGGCAGCGGACGCATTGGCGGCGGCATTCGATTCGATCGGCCGCGCGCCCGCCACGCTTGAGGGCGTGGTGTCGTTTTCCTGCGAAGTCTCCGTGCTGCTCGTGCGCAGCGCCGCCGGCGAAACGCGCTTCTATACCATCCCCGTCAATCGCCACGAGGGCGGGATTTTGCGCTCATCGACGGTTCCCTCTGCACTGCCCGAGCCGCATCAGGCGCGGGCGCGGGACATCGCCGGCGCGCTCGCGGCGGCGTTCGACTACGTGGGCGTGCTGGCGGTGGAGATGTTTTATGCGGGCGACGGGCCGGAGCCGCTGATCGTCAACGAGTTTGCCCCGCGCGTCCACAACAGCGGCCACTGGACCATCGATGCCTGCGCCGTCAGTCAGTTCGAAAACCACATCCGCGCCATAGCCGGCTGGCCGCTGGGCACGAGCGGACGCCATTCCGACGCCCAGATGCACAACCTGATCGGGTCAGAGGTCGACGGCTGGGTCCGGCTGGCCGCCGAACCTGGCGCCGCACTGCATCTTTATGGCAAGGGCGAGGCTCGGCCGGGACGCAAAATGGGGCACGTCACCTGGACAAAGACGCGGAAAAGCGCCGGTTAGCAGCGCCTTGCAGCGGGCGGCGCCCGGGGCGCCGATGGACAATTAACCGGCATTTTGCTAGAGAGCCGTCACTCTTCGACGATAAACGCAAAGCTGGCGGGTGCGCCTGCCGGGGCGTTTATTGTATTTGCCATTCGCCGATCAACCAAAGGAAGGCATCGCTTGCAGGTTCTCGTCCGCGACAACAACGTCGATCAAGCCCTCAAGGCGCTCAAGAAGAAGATGCAGCGCGAGGGCATTTTTCGGGAGATGAAGCTCCGCAATTATTTCGAGAAGCCGTCCGAGCGCAAGGCTCGGGAAAGGGCAGAGGCCGTGCGCCGCGCACGCAAACTCGCCCGCAAGCGCGCCCAGCGCGAGGGGTTGCTCCCCGGCAAGCCGGCCGCCGCGCGCGGCGCGCAACGGAGCGGACCCGGCGGCCGCCGCTAGGCCAGCCCAATCGCACCTTGCCCGTGAGAGCTTGTGTGGAGCGTCCGGAGGTCTGCTCACGGGCGCATCTGCTCTTTTTCGGCCTCCACCTCATGACGGGCGACGCTGTCGATCCAGCGAAAGACCTCCTCGCCGGACCCGTACAGGTGATGGTCGGAATGCCCGGCTCCGGGAAAGGTCACGATCTCCTTCGGCCCCCTGGCCGCGGCGTAGACAGCCCGTCCCATGGCAACGGGGATAACCTCGTCGTCCTCGCCGTGGATGACGAGCACAGGGACATGCACGTCCGGCAGGTAGCGCATGGTCTCGTAGCGGTCAAACATGAAGAGGCGGACCGGGAAAAACGGATAGGCGCCGGCCGCCACGTCGACAATGGACGTATAGGGAGCATCGAGGATGATGCCGCCCACCGGCTTTTCGGCGGCGAGCTGGACGGCAATTCCTGAGCCGAGCGATTCCCCGTAGAGAATGATGTCCTCAGGCGCAACACCGTCCTCCATAAGCGCTTGGTAGGCGAGCTTGGCGTCGGCAACGTTGGCTCGCTCCGTCGGCGCACCCGTCGAGCCGCTGTAGCCGCGATAGCTGAGGATGAATACGCCCAGGCCGTGCGCCAGATACCTGCGGACCCGCTCGGAGCGGTTGGCGAGGTTGCCCGCATTGCCATGGAAGTAGAGCAGCGTGGGCTGGCCAGGCGCCGCGCGGCCGTACCAAGCCACGAGCCGAACCCCGTCGGGAGCCTTGAGCACGCGCTCATCCACGCCGGCGAGCGCAAAGTTCGACGGCGGCACCCGGGTCGGATCGGGAAAGTACATGAGCTTGCGCTGGGCCACTAAGGCTGTGACGCCCACGATCAGATAGGCGCTCGCCAGAACCAGCATGAGCTTGACCAGGAGATGCATGCTGTTCACACCGAGGCCAAAGGCGCAGCTAACCCCCAGATATCGCTGCCGCGGCAAAAGATAAAGAACTTGCCCATTTGTCCCTGAACGCGCGCCGGCCCGCTGCGGCGCCGGAGTATTTTCGCTTTGCAACAACCCTAGATTGTCTGCTATTAACTATAACAACCGCTGGAAGGATTGGCTCGCGCATACTTGGGAGGGAAATTTCAGCATCTAGTCGTTTAAAGACATCCCTCAACCCTCGTGGAGCCGGGCATCTGCAGATGCCCGGTGTTTTTTTGATTGCCGGGCCGGGTCCGGCGGCCACCCGCTACCGGCCGATCGCCCGCGCCGCCTCCACGTGCTTGATGCCCAACGCCTCGGCGACGGCGGCATGGGTGATCTTGCCCTCGTGCACGTTGAGCCCGGACATAAGGTGCGGGTCGGCCCGCAACGCCGCGGCGACGCCCTTGTCGGCCAGCGCCAGCACGAAGGGCAGGGTGGCGTTGTTGAGCGCAAACGTCGAGGTGCGCGCCACCGCCCCCGGCATGTTTGCCACGCAGTAGTGCACGACGCCGTGCTTCACGTAGCTCGGGTGCGCGTGCGTGGTTGGCTTGGACGTCTCTGCGCAGCCGCCTTGATCGATGGAAATGTCGACGATGACCGAGCCGCGCTTCATGGTCTTGACGAGCTGTTCGCTGATGAGCTTGGGCGAGGCAGCGCCCGCGACCAGCGCAGCGGCGATGACGAGGTCGGCCTCAAGCACGTAATCCTCGATCGCCTGCCGGGTGGAGAAGATGGTGTTGAGGGAGGCACCGAAGCGCTGGTCGAGCGCATAAAGCCGGTCGATGTTGATGTCGATGCAGGTGACGGCGGCCTCCAGGCCGATGCTCATGCGCACCGCGTTGAGGCCGGCAACGCCGCCGCCGATCACAACGACGTTGGCCGGGGCGACGCCGGCGGTGCCCCCGAGCAGCATGCCGCGCCCGCCCTGCTCCATCTCCAGACAGTGGGCGCCCGCCTGGATCGCCATGCGCCCGGCGACCTCGCTCATGGGCGACAGAAGCGGCAGGCCGCCATGCGCCCCCGTGACGGTCTCATAAGCGATCGCCGTCACGCCCGAGCGCATCAAGGCTTTGGCCTGGTGCGGGTCGGGCGCGAGATGCAGATAGGTGAAGATCGTCTGGCCCTCGCGCAGCAGCTCGCGCTCCTCGGGCTGGGGCTCCTTGACTTTCACGATGAGCGCGGCCTTCTCGAAGATCTCCTCTGCGCTCTTGGCGATCTTGGCGCCGGCCTTGCGGTAGTCGTCGTCGGAGACACCCATGCGCTCGCCCGCGCCCGTCTCGACCAGCACCTCATGGCCGTGCGCCACCGCCTCGCGCACGCTCGCCGGGATGAGCCCGACGCGGTACTCGTGGACCTTGATTTCCTTTGGCACGCCGATGCGCATGGCTCTCTCCCCGCGATGAAATTGGCGGGGAGAATACTTCGCTTGGGGTCCAATCCGAATGGCGTTCTTTGGCTCTCCCCAGGCGGGATCTTGCCGCAAATGCGCCGCCCAGCCGCAAGATCCCGTGTGCACCACCAAAGTGCTGCCGCGCGCACGGGATGACGGGAAAGGCTCCTAGCCGAAGCGGACGCAGTAGACGGGCGGCAGGTTGGTGGAGACCGTCTGCCAGGAGTCGCCCTGATCCTCCGACACCCACAGGCTGCCCGTGGTCGAGCCGAAGGCGAGGCGATTGCCGCTTGTGTCGATGTCGAGGGCGTGCCGGAACACGAGGTCGTAGGCGTGCTCCTGCGGCAGGCCCTTACTCAGCGTCTCAAAGCTCTTGCCAGCATCGCGCGTGCGGGTGACGACGACCTTGCCGTCGACGGGAATGCGCTTCTCGTCCTTGATGGCGGGGACGAACCAGGCCGTATCCGGTTCGTCCGGGTGCACGGCGACGGCGAAGCCGAACGTGGAAGGGCCGGCCTCCGTGATCTCCTCCCAAACCTTGCCGCCGTCGTCGGACCGGAAAATGCCGTTGTGGTGCTGCACCCACAGCCGGTCGGGCGCGGCGCGGCATTGCACCATGCGGTGCGGGTCCTGCACGTCTGGGTCGAACGCCTGCTCCGGCGGCATGAAGGCGGCGCGCATGCCGGTGATCGCCGAGTCCCAGGTGTCGCCTCCGTCCGTCGTCGTCACCACGCCGCCGCAGGAGACGCCGATCTGCACGCGCTTTGAATCGCGCGGGTCGACGCAGATCGAATGGATGCCGGGAAGGTCGGCGCCGCCGCCGACCCACTTCTTGCGTCTGGGGCTGTCCCAGAGCGTGCGCACGAACTCCCAGCTCGAGCCGCCGTCGGTCGACTTGAAGAGGCCGCCGGGCAGCGTCCCGCACCAGATGAGGCCCTTTTGGTCCGGGCCGCCCGTCTCCAGCGCCCAGATCTTCGACGTCGTCCACGGGATCGGCCGGCCCCACTGGTCGGTGTCGACGACGTCGTCGGGCTTTTCGGGATACGCGGGGCAAGCGCACTCCTCCCAGTCGCCCTTTGCATCCCTGCGGTGCAACTTGACGCCGAAGTGGCCGTGGTCGAGCGCGGCATATTGCGTTCCCTCACGAGGGTCGGCGAGCACCATCGACACGTGGTCGGCGAGGAAATCGGCGCTGGCGATCTTCCAGGCGCCACCGTCGCGCTCGACCGTGAACAGCCCTTTCCGCGTCGCCACCAGAATGCGGTCGCCCATGCGTGCCTCCGACATTTGCGAGGGCTAGCCCCCGGACAGCGCCTGTAGCACAAAAATCTCGGCGTTTTCGGGGACGCGGTCGGAGAGATGCACGCGATCGTGGATGCGGGTGCCGTTGACGAACACCGCCATGTGCTTGCGCAAGCCCGCCTGGTCGTCCAGCACGTAGGCGCGGGCGCGGTCGTTGCCGGCGAAGGCGGCATCCAGCGCCTCGCGCACGGTGCGCGCCTCGACTTGCATCGGCGGGCAGGCGATGTGGCGCTGCAGGTTGGGCGTGAAGACGACGCGGATCATGGTTGTCCGAAGGACAGGCACAACAAGTTCGACAAATCCCAGACTAGTCGAGCCGCCTGCTTTGGACCAGCACCTAAAGTGAGCACCCCGCCGCCGATCTGAGCGCAGGCAATTTCTGCGTCGCAGAGAAAGGTGACATTCGCATTTTACGCAGTCCCATTCCAAATTGTTAAATGACTAGGCAATACCAATGGCGCTGCGCTCACGAGATGGGTCCCGCCATGCACCGCCGAAATTTCCTCAAAGCCTCCGCGCTCGCTCCAGCAGCCGTCGCAATCGGAGCCACGCCTGGGCTCGGACAAGTTACACTGCCTCTCTCAGAGCTCTCCAATAGATTGGATGTGAGCCTCTTTGCGTCCGACGGCCTTGCCGTTCCCATACCCGATAAGCCGACGCCCTCGCCACTCGCGATCGGCCTCGATCGCACGCTCGTTCTCGGCGGCGGCGGCACATATTATCTCGCGTGGTATTGCGGCTTCTTCCACGGCCTGTTCGATGAGGGCATCGACGCGGCGTCTTTGGCCGAGATGATCGTCGGCACGTCGGCGGGCTCGTACGCCGGCTCATCGCTGGCGAGCGGCCACTTCCAGCGCATGCGCACCGCGTTCGATTTCTTCGGGCATTTCCCGAGCCTCTTCGCCAAGCTTGCGCCGGTGGGCGAGCCCAATACCAGTCAGCAGCGGGCACAGAAGATCAATGGCGCCGCCAAGGACGGCTCGCTCGCCACCCGGCAGATCATCGGGCATGCGGCGCTCGCGGCCGACAACCGCTTGAATGGCGCAGGCGTCGAGCGGCTGGCAGCGCTCCTGACCGGCGACAGCAAAACGAGCTGGCCCGCGGCGAAGATGCACACGACGGCCATCGATTGCTACTCGGGCGATCGCATCGTCGTCTCGCAGGCAACGGCGAAGAAGAACAACATCCCGCTTGCGCACGGGACCGGGGCAAGCTGCTCACTTCCGGGAATTATCGGGCCGACGCTGCTCGGCCAGCGCTACTGCATGGACGGCGGCATGTGCTCCAATCCGGCCCACGTCGACCTCGTGGCCGGCTCCAAGCGCGCTGTGATCATCACGCTCAATGACGGCCTGAAGCCGCCATTCCTCACCGGGATCCCGCACCCGATCGGCGCCAACATCCGCCAGATCGAAGCGACGGGCACGAAGACGCTTTGGATCAAGGCCGATCCGCCCAACGTCAATCTGATGAATCCGAAAGAAATCGGTCCGGCGCTGCACGCCGGATACGATCGCGCAAAAGAGGAGGCCGGCGCGATCAAGGCCTTCTGGTCTTAAGCGCAAGCATCGGTCGGCCCAAGTGCCGCTTGAGACCGTCGGCTACTCGAGCCCGGCGCGCTGCAGGAGCCGCAGCACGGCGTCGCACGGCACCAGAAACGTCTGCCAATCGTTCTTCTTCCTCGGGTCGACGTCGTAGCGATAGGCGTTGTCCTTACCCGAGGCGCCCTTCACGACGACGCCGACGAAGCGCCCGTGCGCATCGACGACCGGTCCGCCGGAGCTTCCCGGGAGCGAGTCGACGCTTGCCGCGATGTAGGTGGCGTCGACCCCGCGGAAGTCGGCAATCCCGAGACCGACGAACCGGCCCTTGCTCCAGCGCTTCACCTCGCGTTTGAGATGCAGCGAGCGGCGCCTGCCGACGCCGGGAAACCCGACCGAATAAACCTCTTGATAGAGCGCGCGGTCGCACTGGTCGTCGACAGGGACGGGCTTGCCGATCGCTATTCGCGTTGACGCGCGCGCCTTGACGACGGCGATGTCGTAGGTGTCATCGACAGTGACGAACCTGGCGCGCTTGAGCCGCTGCGGGGCCCGCTTAACCGTGATGCCGTCCTTCTCGAAGCGCGGCTGGTTGAGGTTCTCCACGAGGTAGCGGCGGCGGCCCTTGCATTCTTTGCTCGCGTGCCCCGCCGTGATGAAATAGTACTCCGCCCGCTTGGCGTTGCGCTTATCGGGCTTCCTGCCCACGAGAAAGGCGGTGGCCGTGTAGTAGTCTCTTCGGCCCTCGCAGACGAAGGCGAAGACGGACGGCCAGAGCGCGCGGACGGCAGGCGGCTTGTCGCCGGTGAAGAAGCCTTCGTCAGCGGTGCTCTGCGTCGCATGCGTGACGACCAAGACCACGGATATGAACAGCCGTTGCAACGTCATCGCCGATACTTCCGATCGCCAATCCCCCTCACCCGGAAGCTCATTTGCATTCGCTTCCGACCTCTCCCCACCGGGGAGAGGTGCTCGTGGGTGCGGCGGGCTCAACCCACCTCTCCCATGGGGAGAGGTCGCCTCGCAATGCGCGAGCATGCGAGGCGGGTGAGGGGCGGGCCATATCGGATTGCGCAAAGTGGTGTCAGACCCGGAGGGCCAGACATCTCCTCAATGCGCCAAGGCCTTGACGATGTTCTCGGTCATCTTCTTGGCGTCGCCCAGCACCATCACCGTGTTGTCGCGGTAGAACAGCGGGTTGTCGATGCCGGCATAGCCCGAGGCAAGTGAGCGCTTGTTGAAAAGCACGGTGCCGCCCTTCCACACCTGCAAGACGGGCATGCCGTAGATCGGCGAGGTTTTGTCGTCCTCGGCCGCCGGGTTGGTCACGTCGTTGGCGCCGATCACGTAGACGACGTCGGTCTGCGGGAACTCGGAATTGATGTCCTCGAGCTCGAACACCTCGTCGTAGGGCACGTTCGCCTCGGCTAGGAGCACGTTCATGTGCCCCGGCATGCGGCCCGCCACGGGGTGGATCGCGTACTTGACCTCGACGCCCTCTTTCTTCAGCGCATCCGCCATCTCGCGCAGCGCGTGCTGGGCCTGGGCCACCGCCATTCCGTAGCCCGGCACGATGATGACGCGGGAAGCGTTCTTCATCACGTAGGCGGCGTCCTCCGCCGAGCCGAGCTTGACGGGCTTTTGCTCGGCGCCGCCCGCGGGGCCAGCGACCTCGCCGCCGAAGCCGCCGAGGATCACCGAGATGAACGAGCGGTTCATGCCCTTGCACATGATGTAGGACAGGATCGCGCCCGAGGAGCCGACGAGCGCGCCGGTGATGATGAGGGCGATGTTGGACAGCGTGAAGCCGATGCCGGCGGCCGCCCAGCCCGAGTAGGAGTTGAGCATCGAAATGACGACGGGCATGTCGGCGCCGCCGATCGGGATGATGATCAGGATGCCGAACAGCATCGCGGCGAGCGTGATCGCCCAGAAGAACATCGGGCCGCCGCCCGAGAGGCAGAAGGTGTAGATGACCCAGACCAGGAGGGCGGCGAGCGCCAGATTGATCGCATGGCGCGCGGGCAGGATGATCGGCTTACCCGACATGCGGCCCGACAATTTGGCAAAGGCGATGACCGAGCCGGTGAAGGTGACGGCGCCGATGGCAACGCCGAGCGACATCTCGATGAGGCTCGCCGTATGGATGGCGCCGCGCACGCCGATGCCGAAGGACTCCGGCGCATAGAGCGCAGAGGCCGCCACGAACACGGCGGCAAGGCCGACGAGCGAGTGGAAGGCGGCGACCAGCTCGGGCATCGCCGTCATGGGGATGCGGCGCGCGGTGACGGCGCCGATGAGGCCGCCGACGGCGAGCCCGCCGCCTATCAGGTACCAGGTGATGGGAAGCTCGGGCGCCGCGATGGCGAGCGTCGTGCCCATGGCGATCGCCATGCCGAGCATGCCCGCAAAGTTGCCGCGCCGCGACGTTGCGGGGCTCGACAGGCCGCGCAAGGCGAGGATGAACAGCACGCCCGAGGCGAGATAGAGCGCCGCTACCAGATTAGCCGACATGGCGGTGCCCCCCGGGGCCGGTCATGTGCGTCCTCACCGTTTGTCGCCCTTCTTCTTGTACATGGAGAGCATCCGCTGGGTGACGAGGAAGCCGCCGAAGATGTTGACGGCCGCCATCGTCAGCGCCAGGAGGCCCAAACTTTTTGAGGCGAGATTGGCGTCAGGCGCGGTGAAGCTCTCAATACCGCCGTGCTCCACTGCAACGGCGAGCAGCGCGCCGACGACGATCACCGAGGAGATGGCGTTGGTCACCGACATCAAGGGCGTGTGCAGGGCCGGCGTCACGCTCCACACCACGTAGTAGCCGACGAAGATCGCCATCACGAACACCATCAGCTCGTAGACGACGGGATCGATGGCGCCGCCCATACCGCCCGCGGCGCAGGCCGAGGCCGTGCTCGCCAACAACAAGCCGACGGCAACGATGGATTTCCCCAGCGCATTCCGCATCAGGCCGCTCCTTGTGTCAGGCTCGGGTGCACGATCTTTCCGTCCTTGGCGATCAACGTGCCTTTGACGATCTCGTCGTCCCAGTTGATCTTGAGAACCTTCTCCGTCTTGTCGATCAGGGTGTCGAGGAAGGCCAAGAGGTTCTTGGCATAAAGACTCGAGGCGTTGACCGGGACCTCGCCGGCGAGATTGAGCGGGCCCACAACACGCACGCCGTTCACCTCGATCGTCTTGCCGGGCTCGGTCAGCTCGCAGTTGCCGCCGCGCTCAGCCGCAAGGTCGACGATGATTGCGCCGGACTTCATGCTGTCCACCATCGCGCGCGTAATCAGCCGCGGCGCGGGACGGCCCGGGATCAGCGCCGTCGTCACGACGATATCCTGGTTCTTGATGTGGGAGGCGATAAGCTCGGCCTGCTTCTTCTGGTACTCGGCCGACATCGGCTTGGCGTAGCCGGCCGCCGTCTGCGCCTGTTTGAACTCCTCGTCCTCCACCGCGATGAACTTGGCCCCCAGCGAGGCGACCTGCTCTTTGGCCGCGGGACGCACATCGGTGGCGGTGACCTGGGCGCCGAGCCGGCGCGCGGTGGCGATCGCCTGCAGGCCGGCCACGCCCGCGCCCATGATAAAAACTTTAGCGGCGGGAACCGTGCCCGCCGCTGTCATCATCATCGGCATTGCCTGCTCGAACATGGCCGCAGCATCGACGACGGCCTTGTAGCCGGCCA